>WNFU01000373.1_pt1 | contig 60989 bp, 63 predicted proteins | sample 5400121 | NCBI WGS metagenome assembly WNFU01 (sample SAMN13153360, study PRJNA577476) | soil metagenome | isolation source: 100 cm soil or saprolite under grassland replicate 1 | place: USA:California | collected 2016-06-15 | reverse complement strand
TGAAGGACAAGGGCACCTGCACCGCACCCGAGGACTGACCCGGCACCGATGGTCTGATCGGCTTCTCAGCGGAGCCCCGGTCCGATCCGCGGCGGGACCGGGGCCCGCTACCCCAAAGTTCACTGGCTCAGCAAGAGCCAGTAGACGAACCCTTGCGAGCGCGAGGATGGCGCCACGACAGCCGAGCGGGCCAGCCAGCGCCAGCACGGCGGAGGAGCCGACGTAGAGCGCGCCGCGGTAGCCGGAGACCTCCACGAGCAGCCGACCCCCGAGCCGCTGTCGGATGAGGCCGTCCAGGCTCCCCGCGCCGGTTTGCCTGGTCGCCGCCGCGCCGATAAACTATCTCAAGGAAACATTAATGTTTCCAAAATCGTCCCTGGGGCAAGTGAGCAGGGTGAACGTTGGCGAGTGAGCAGCGTGAACGTGAATGTTGGAGCGTAGGGGAGGAGCAGCAGTCATGTCGATGACCGAGCGTGCCGGTGGTACGCGCGAGCGCATCCTTGTGCTGCTGCGCCGCCATGGGCGCCTGTCGGCTCCCCAGCTCGCCGACATGCTCGAGCGGACGTCAGTGGGCGTACGTCGCCATCTCGCGTTGCTCGAGCGCGACGGCCTGGTCACGGCCAGGGTCGAAAAGCCCAAGCGGGGCCGGCCCACGGCGGTCTACCGGCTCACCGACGCGGGCCTCGAGACGTTCCCGCGTCACTACGACGAGCTTGCGCTCGAGGCGCTGGCCTTCGTCAAGCGGCAGGACGCCTCCCTGCTGTCGCGGTTTCTCGCCTGGCGCAACGAGCGGCTGGCGGCCAGCTACGCCGACCGCGTGGATGGGGCTACTCTGGCCGAGCGCGCCCAGGCGTTGGCCGACGTCCTGAGCGAGCAGGGTTTCATGGCGGAGGTCGAGCCCGCCCCCGGAGGGCTGCGTCTCTGCCAGCACAACTGCACGGTCGAGCATCTCGCCACAGAGCTGCCTGACCTGTGCGCGTCAGAGACCAAGCTGTTCGAGCAGCTGCTCGGCAGCCCGGTCGAGCGGGAGGCCACCATCGTGCAGGGCAATGTCCGCTGCGTCACCCACGTCCAGATAGACCCGCGCAGGAAAGACGCCAGCGGCCAGATTCACAGCAAACACCGGTCAACCCCGTCCTCCACGCATACGCCAGCAAGGAGCGAAGCCTGATGGTCACCGATGCCCGAGACCTGACGCAGACCCCGGAGCGGATCAACCCTGTCCCGGAGAACGTCGACCTGGGCGCCTACAAGTTCGGGTGGCACGACAAGGTCAGCTCGGTCTTCGAGCCCAAGCGAGGCCTGTCCCACGAGGTCGTCGAAGAGATCTCGCGGATGAAGAGCGAGCCAGAATGGATGCGCGAGTTCCGCCACCGCTCGCTCGACTACTTCTACCGCCGGCCGATGCCCAACTGGGGCGGTGACCTCAGCAAGATCGACTTCGACAACATCTTCTACTTCCTGCGGGCGACCGAGAAGCAGGCGGCGTCCTGGGACGAGCTGCCCGAAGACATCAAGAGCACCTACGACCGGCTCGGCATCCCCGAGGCGGAGAAGCAGCGCCTGGTCGCCGGCGTCGCCGCCCAGTACGAGTCCGAGGTCGTCTACCACAAGGTGCGCGAGGACCTCGAGGCCCAGGGCGTCATCTTCCTGGACACCGACACCGCGCTGCGTGAGCACGAGGACCTTTTCCGCGAGCACTGGGCGACGGTGATCCCCGCCAACGACAACAAGTTCGCGGCGCTGAACTCGGCGGTGTGGTCCGGCGGGTCGTTCATCTGGGTGCCGGAGGGCGTGCACGTCGAGGTCCCGCTGCAGGCCTACTTCCGCATCAACGCCCAGAACATGGGCCAGTTCGAGCGGACGCTGATCATCGCGGAGCCCGGCTCGAGCGTGCACTACGTCGAGGGCTGCACCGCGCCGGTCTACTCCTCGGACTCGCTGCACTCGGCGGTGGTCGAGATCATCGTCAAGCCCCACGCCAAGGTGCGCTACACCACCATCCAGAACTGGTCCAACAACGTCTACAACCTGGTCACCAAGCGGGCCGCGGCCTACGAGGGCGCGACCATGGAGTGGATCGACGGGAACATCGGGTCGAAGCTGACCATGAAGTACCCGGCGGTGCTACTGCTCGGGCCGCACGCCCACGGCGAGATCCTCTCCGTCGCCTTCGCCGGCGACGGCCAGCACCAGGACGCCGGCGCCAAGCTCACCTTCGCGGCGCCCGAGACCACCGGCCAGATCATCTCCAAGTCGATCTCGCGTGACGGCGGGCGCACCTCGTACCGCGGCCTGATCAAGGTCGAGGAGGGGGCGGAGGGCGTCAAGGCCAACGTGCGCTGCGACGCGCTGCTGCTGGACGAGGATTCGCGCTCGGACACCTACCCGTACAACGACGTCAAGGAGGAGGACGTCACCCTGGGGCACGAGGCGACCGTCTCCAAGATCGGTGACGACCAGCTCTTCTACCTCCGGTCGCGCGGCCTGTCCGAGAGCGAGGCGACCGCGATGATCGTCCGGGGCTTCATCGAGCCGATCTCCAAGGAGCTGCCCATGGAGTACGCGCTCGAGCTGAACCGGCTGGTCTCCCTCCAGATGGAAGGGGCGGTCGGGTAGTAGTGACCGCCAAGACGATCGAGAGCATCCCCTTCAAGGGACTCGACCAGGCGGCCGTGACCGCCTGGTCGGAGGCGCTGGACGACCCAGAGTGGTTCCGTGCCCGGCGGCTGCAGGCGCTGTTGGCCCTCCAGAAGCTGGAGCGCCCCGCCGGACGGGAGGAGGCCTGGCGCTTCACCAACCCGCGAGCCGCCGGGCTCGACCGGGCGCGGGTGATCCGCTCCGGCGGGCCTGCCGCGCCCGAGGCGATGGACGGGCTCGGCGCCGGCCACGGCAAGGCAACGGCGGGCGGCGACGTGGCGGAGGGCACCGAGCTGGACGCCGGCGGGCTGGTGGCCACGGTCGACGGCCGCAGCGGCCCGGCGACGCTGGCGGCGGACCTGGCCGCCAAGGGCGTGATCCTCACCGACCTCGCCACCGCCCTGCGCGAGCACGCCTCCCTGGTCGAGCCGCGCTTCATGACCGCCGCCGCGCCGCTCGACGAGGACTGGTTCCTGGCGCTGCACGCCACCCTGGTCAGTGCCGGCACCTTCCTGTACGTGCCCAGGGGGGTCCGGGTCGACCTACCGATCGGCGCGCTGTACCGGCGCACCCAGGCGGGCGCGACCTTCGCCCACACGCTGGTCGTCGTCGAGGACGAGGCCGAGCTGACCTTCGTGCAGGAGCACGGCTCGCCGGAGCAGCTCGACGGCCGGGCCTTCCACCACGGCGTGACCGAGCTGTTCGTCGGGGAGCGCGCCGCGGTGCAGCACCTCACCCTGCAGGAGTGGGGCAGCGAGCAGGTGGTCCATTTCGGTGTGCAGCGTGCGCTGGTCGCCCGCGAGGGCCGCTACCGCTCGCTGGTTGTCACCCTCGGCGGTGGCGTGGTGCGTATCGCTCCGGACGCCCGCCTGGCCGAGGGCGCGGAGGCCGATTTCCTCGGCGCCACCTTCGCCGACGAGGGGCAGAGGTTCGAGCACCGCGTCACGGTCACCCACGCCGAGCCCTTCACGCGCTCCACGTTGCTGTACAAGGGCGGCCTGCTCGGCGGCTCGCGCAACATCTTCAACGGCACGCTGAGCATCAGCCCCGGCGCCCGCGGCAGCGACGCCGCCCAGACCATGCGCAACCTGGTGCTGTCCAGGCACGCGCACGCCGAGGCGAACCCGTTCCTCGAGATCCTGAACTCCGACGTCAGGGCCGCCCACGCCGCGGCCACCGGCCGGGTCGACGACCAGCACCTGTTCTACCTGCAGTCGCGCGGCATCCCTCGTGACCAGGCACGCCGCCTGGTGGTGTTCGGTTTCTTCGAGGAGATCCTCGAGCAGGTGGGCGTACCGGCGGCGCGCCGCCGGCTGGAGGCCGCGCTGGAGGCCGAGCTCGAGAAGGAGGTGGGCACCTGATGTTCGTTCGGCTCGCCTCGCTCTCGGACCTGGAGGTGAATCAGGGCCACCGGGTGGAGCTGTCGGACGACGGTGAGGCCGCGGTGGTGCTGGTGCGCACCAATGACGGCGTGTACGCGGTCGAGGACCGCTGCAGCCACGAGGACTACCCACTCTCCGAGGGCTGGGTCGAGGACCACCAGCTGGAGTGCGCCCTGCACGGCAGCCGCTTCGACCTCCTCACCGGCAACCCGGACGTGGCCCCGGCGCTGCGGCCGGTGCGCGTCTTCCCCGTCCGGGTGGAAGGCGAAGACGTGCTGGTGGATCTGCCCAAGGACTGGGCAGAGCTGGCCGAAGCGGCAATCTGACCAACGTGAACGACGCAGCGCAAGGAGCGAAGACGACGACGATGACTGAAGCGAGCCTCGTGATCGAGGACCTCCACGTGAGCGTGGACGACAAGGAGATCCTGCACGGCGTGGACCTGGTCGTGGAGCCGGGCAGGATCCATGCGCTGATGGGCCCGAACGGCTCCGGCAAGTCCACCCTGGCCTACGCCCTGGCGGGCCATCCCCGCTACCGGATCACCCGCGGCAAGGTGACCTTCAAGGGCGACGACGTGCTCGGGCTGGTCCCTGACGAGCGCGCCCGGCTCGGCATGTTCCTGGCGATGCAGTACCCGGTCGAGGTGCCCGGCGTGTCGGTCACCAACTTCCTGCGCACGGCAGTCAACGCGGTGCGCGGCGAGGACGTGCCGGTGCGGCAGTTCGCCAAGGACCTGCGCCACCAGATGCAGGTGCTCGAGATGGACCCGAAGTTCGCCGAGCGGAGCCTCAACGAGGGCTTCTCCGGCGGTGAGAAGAAGCGCCACGAGATCCTGCAGCTGGCGCTGCTCAAGCCCCAGCTCGCCATCCTCGACGAGACCGACTCCGGGCTGGACATCGACGCGCTCAAGGTCGTGAGCGAGGGTGTCAACCGCCTGCGCGGGCCCGCGCTCGGCGTGCTGCTGATCACCCATTACACGCGCATCCTGCGCTACATCGCCCCGGACCGCGTGCACGTGATGGTCGAAGGCAGGATCGTCGCGGCCGGCGGGCCCGAGCTGGCCGATCAGCTGGAGGAGAGTGGCTACGAACGCTGGCGGTCCAGTCAGGTCGCTTGAGGAGCCAGCCCGGTCCCGTAGGAGGCCACCTTTCGCCATGACGACCACCATCGGCAGTCCCTCTGGCGGCGCCGCCGCCCGCTCGGGCGGGTCCGTCCCGCTGGACCCGGCCGAGGTGCGCCGCGACTTCCCGATCCTGGATCGCGAGGTCCACGGCAGGCCGCTCGTGTACCTGGACTCGGCCAACACCAGCCAGAAGCCGCGCCAGGTGCTCGACGCGATGACCGAGTTCTACCGGCGCCACAACGCCAACGTCCACCGGGCGGTCTACGCGCTGTCCGAGGAGTCGACCCGGCTGTTCGAGGAGTCCCGCGACAAGGTGGCACGCTTCGCCGGCGCCGACCGGCGGGCCACGGTCTTCACCAAGAACGCCACCGAGGCGATCAACCTGGTCGCCTACGCGTGGGGGCTGCGCAACCTGCGCGAAGGCGACGAGATCCTGTTCACCGAGATGGAGCACCACGCCAACCTGGTCTCGTGGCAGGTGGTGGCCAAGCTCACCGGCGCGCGGGTCCGCGCCATCCCGGTGACCGACGGCTTCCGGCTCGACCTGGACGCCCTCGACAGCGTGCTCACCGAGCGCACCCGCATCGTCGCCGTCTCGGCCATGTCCAATGTGCTCGGCACGGTCAACCCGGTGCGGCGGATCGCCGAGCGCGTCCACGATGCCGGCGCGCTGCTGCTGGCCGACGCGGCCCAGGCCGTGCCGCATCTGGGCGTGAAGCTGGACGACCTCGGCGCCGACTTCATGGCCTTCACCGGGCACAAGATGCTGGGACCGATGGGCATCGGCGTGCTCGTCGCCCGGCCGGAGGTGCTCGACTCGATGGAGCCGTTCCTCGCCGGCGGAGAGATGATCCGCGACGTCACGCTCGAGACGTCCACCTTCAACGACATCCCCTGGCGCTTCGAGGCGGGCACGCCCAACGTGGCCGAGACGGTGGGGCTCGGCACGGCGGTGGACTACCTCGAGGCGCTCGGCATGGAACGCATCCGCGCTCACGAGGCCCGGCTCACCGCCCACCTGCTCCAGCGTCTGTCCGAGGTCGAGGGCGTGCGCGTGCTCGGTCCGAGCGGCCTGGAACAACGCGGCGGGGTCGTATCGTTCACCCTGGCAGAGGTACACCCCCACGACATCGCGCAGGTGCTCGACGCCGAGGGGATCGCGGTCCGCGCCGGAGACCACTGCGCCAAGCCGCTGCACCGGCGCTTTGGCATGAACGCCTCCACGCGGGCCTCCGTATACGTCTACAACACGACCGACGAGGTGGACGCGCTCGCCACTGCCCTCGAGAAGGCGCAGCGCATGTTCGCGTCGTGACGGAGGGGACGGGAAACTTGGGCCTGGAGGACCTCTATCAGGAGATCATCCTCGATCACCACAAGAAGCCGCGCCATCGGGGCCGGCTCGAGGGTGATCACGTCGAGGTGCGCCACTACAACCCGGTCTGCGGCGACGAGCTGACGCTGGGGCTTCGCCTGGAGGGCGAGCGGGTGGCGGAGCTCGCCGTGAGCGGCAGCGGCTGCGCGATCTCCCAGGCGTCGGCCTCTGTCATGAGCGAGCAGGTCATCGGACGCTCGGTACCCGAGGCGCTCGAGGCGGCGGAGGCCTTCCGCCGGCTCATGCACGGCGAGAGGGAGCCGGACGAGAGGCTTCTCGGCGACGGCATCGCCTTCTCCGGGGTCGCCAGGTACCCGGTTCGCGTCAAGTGCGCGCTGCTCGGTTGGATGGCGCTCAAGGACGCGGTCGCTCGCGCGGCCAGCGGCGAGGACGGCGGCGAGACGCTCTACCAGGAGGACGGCGACGCGGCCAGGGCGGCCAGGGAACAACGACTGCCCGGGGAGGCTTGAGGAGGAGACCATGGCCACCGAGGAGATGGTTCTGGAAGGGATGCGGCAGGTCGAGGACCCCGAGCTTGGCGTCAACGTGGTCGACCTCGGCCTCGTCTACGGCGTCGAGTTCGAGGACGAGGGGCGCAAGGTCCGCCTCGACATGACCCTCACGGCGGTCGCCTGCCCGCTCACCGACATGATCGAGGGCGCCACCAACGCGGCCCTTGTCGGCCTGGACGGCATCCAGGAGGTGGAGATCAACTGGGTCTGGTCGCCGCCCTGGACGCCCGAGCTTATGAGCGAAGACGGCAAGATGGAGCTCCGGGCCATGGGCTTCGCGATCTGACCGGCGGGCCGGCGTGGCCGGCCAGCCAGCATCACCGCTCGAGCAAAGGAACCATGAAATGGCATTGCCAGCGCTGGTCGAGCCGGCGGGAGAGCTCTCGCGGGACGAGATCTTCCGCTACTCGCGCCACCTCATCATCCCCGACGTCGCCATGGACGGGCAGAGACGGCTCAAGAACGCTCGCGTCCTGCTGGTCGGGGCGGGCGGGCTCGGCTCGCCCACCGCCATGTACCTGGCGGCGGCGGGGGTCGGCCACATCGGCCTTGTGGACTTCGACGAGGTCGACGCCTCCAACCTGCAGCGTCAGGTGATCCACGGCACCTCCGACATCGGCCGGCCCAAGCTGGACAGCGCCGCCGACACGATCCGTGAGCTCAACCCCTACGTCGAGGTCATCCGGCACGAGACCAGGCTGACCTCGGACAACGCCCGCGACATCATCCGCCCCTACGACCTGGTGATCGACGGGTCCGACAACTTCCCCACCCGTTACCTGGTCAACGACGCCTGCGTGCTGGAGGGCAAGCCCTACGTGTGGGGTTCGATCTACCGCTTCGACGGGCAGGCGAGCGTGTTCTGGGCCGAGCACGGCCCCTGCTACCGCTGCCTGTACCCCGAGCCCCCACCGCCTGGCATGGTCCCCTCCTGCGCGGAGGGCGGCGTCCTCGGCGTGCTCTGCGCCACCATCGGCTCGGTCCAGGCCAACGAGGCGATCAAGCTCCTCACGGGCATCGGCGACCCCCTCGTTGGGCGGTTGCTCATCTACGACGCGCTAGAGCTGTCCTTCAAGGACATCCGCGTCCGCAAGGACCCGGAGTGCCCGGTCTGCGGCAAGAACCCCACGGTCACCGAGCTGATCGACTACGAGGAATTCTGCGGTGTGGTCTCGGACGAGGCCCAGACCGCCGCGGCGGGCGCGACGCTGACCGCGAAGGAGCTGAGCGAGCTCATCAACGACGGCCGGCCGATCGCCCTCGTGGACGTGCGCGAGCCGGCTGAGTGGCAGATCAACCGGCTGCCCGGGGCGAAGCTGATCCCGCTCGCCGAGCTGCCGAGCCGGCTCACCGAGCTGCCGCAGACCGAGCCGGTGGTGGTCTACTGCAAGACCGGCGTCCGCTCGGCCGAGGCGCTGGCTCTGCTCAAGCAGTCCGGCTTCTCGACCGCCAAGCACCTCGGCGGAGGGATCGCCTCCTATGCGAAAACCGTCGATCCCGACATGCCGAGGTACTGAGGTCGTCCGGCGTTCAGCGTTCCCAACTTTCTTCGAAACTCTTGCCAATAATCGCTTGACCCTGCGGGCGGTTCTCTGCCAGGGTGGCTGCTGGCGCTCGGTGGGGACCACTGCGCGTCGATTGGGGTAATGCGGCAGACACCGCAGGCCGAGGAGGTAGACCGATTGTGAGCATCCGGCTCCGTGCCACCTATCCGATTCCGTCGGGGCACCAGTGCGTGCCCGCCGGGATCGATGGTGGCGTGTGCCGGAAGCCGGTTTCCCTCGCCGCCGGCCCGTGGCATCTCGCCGACCTGATCGGTGTGCCCGCGCACGTTGGCGGGCCGAATGACACGAAGCAGGGCATGGCCTTCGCGGTCTTTGAGCCAAGGGGGGCATCTGGATAGGCAGATTCCCCACGGAGCGGACCTCCAAGTCCCCTCCAGGAAGACGCAAAGGCCGTGGGCAAACCCCACGGCCTTTCTGTTCGCCAAGAGCTTGCCGACTTGCCACCAACGAAGGAGCGACGCGACCATGCAGGTCCTGGAGCTGGTTCCGCCCGAATGGGTGCTTCCATGCGTGAAGGCGGGCCCCGACCTCTACTTCTCCGAGTCACCCCGCGAGCTGGAGCGGGCCAAGCGGCTGTGCCTCCCCTGCCCGTTGCGGACCGCGTGCCTGGCCGGCGCGAAGGAGCGCCGCGAGCCCTGGGGCGTCTGGGGTGGCGAGGTGTTCGTGGACGGCCACCCCGTCCCGTTCAAGCGGTCCCGGGGTCGCCCCCGCAAGCACCCGCTCCCGATCGACGTCGACGAGCGGCAGGCAGAGGCCTGCTGACGCCCGCCATGCCTGCGTCATCCAGCGGGTCGTTGGCGCGATCAAGCTCCCGAGGCCCGGGCGGCGTGCGTCTCGGATCGGTTCGCTGGCTTGGGTGCCGGCCGGGACCAGGATCGGCCCGCCCGCGCCCTGCCAGCGGTGTCAGGCTCCCGGACGGATGAGGGCCTGGGCGCGGCGATGACGCCGGCCGCCCCGGCCACGATGGTGCCGATCATGCTTGCTCCCAAGCTCCCGAGCGTTGCCTCGCGTTGGTGGGCGGGAGCAAGCGTGCCCCGCTGCCGGAGCCGTGTCCAATGCCCGGGTTCTCCCCGAGTCTGGCGTGGCGAGGCGTGGTTCTTCTGGCGCGGATCCCTCGCGGCCGGCCACGCCGTCCCATTGCGCACCGCCATCACGCCAGCGGGCCATCCGGGACGAGGTTATCCACAATTTGCGCGGCCCACTCCACGTGAATGAGCGGAGATGACAGGCTGCGGGCACCTCCCGTCCCCCAGCGAAGGGAACCCGCAGTGCCGACCGCCGAGCTGATCCCCCCAGCCCACGGCGGGCTGCTCGCCCGCCTCGACATCCTGGTCAACCTGATCGCCGACCGCCGCGGCCTCGCGCTCGACCTGAGCGGCCGCATGACCGCCGCCGAGGCGCGGCTGGTGGCTCAGGCCCTCGAGCTGACCCCGCCCCGCGGCCCGGACGCCGCCGACCCGAGCGATCCCGGCGGGGCGGGTGGCTCCGGCGAGGCGGATGGCCCACCGAGTCCGCGCGACCTGGCGGCGGTCGAGCTGCTACGCGCCCTGGCCCAGGCGATCGGGCTCGTGCGGGATCGCGGTGACCGGATCGAGGCGACCACCCTGCGGCACCCCTGGAGGCAGCTCGATCCCGGCCTGCGCGCCGGCCTCGCCTACGCTGCCTGGTGCCATCGTGTCCCATGGCCGCAGCTGCTCGACGGCACCCCGGCCGTTGCCGTGCTGCGCGAGGGCAGGACGTGGGTGCTGCGGCTGCTGTTCCGCCTGCCCGCCGGCGTCGAGGTCGACCTCGGCGGCTTCGTCGATGCGGTGGCGGACCGGCTCCACCTGCCGGCGGGGGAGTGGCTGCTGCGCGCGGTCGCCGCGGTCTTTCTCGACCCGCTGGTCGCCCTGGGCGTCGCTGAGATCGATCCGCGCTCACCGCGGCTGCCCGCCAGGGCGCGGTTCAGCGACCGCGCCGAGACGGTGATCGGCTCAGCGTTGATCGCCGCCGGTGAGGACCTCCCCCTCAGCCGAGCAGGCTGAGCTGCGTGGGCGGCTCGGCTGAGGGGTCCTCGGCCGGGGTGAGCCTTGGGGTGATCGGCTCGGCGAGCTGTGCGGCCGGGCGGCGGCGCTTGGCTGCCCGGACCCGTTCACCGATCGCCTGCCGGACCGCGTTGGGTGCGTTGGAGCCCCGGTACATGCGCTGGTAGCCGCCGACCAGCTGCGGGTACTCGCGCTCGAGCCAGGGCATGAACTCCTCCTTCACGCCTGGCCGGAGGTGCAGCGTGATCGGGGAGACGTGGCTCGCGCCGGCTTCGGCGGCGGCTTCGACGACGGCCCGGAGCTGGGCGGGAGAGTCGGAGATCCGCGGCAGGATGGGGGCGATCAGCACTCCGCAGGGCACGCCGGCGCGGTTCAGGACCCTCACCGCGTCCATGCGCGCCCGCGGATGTGGCGTGCCGGGCTCGCTGCGGCGCCAGACCTTCTCGTCGAGGGTCCCGATGGAGAGGTTGGCGGCGAACCCGGCGACCTCCGCGAGCTCGGTGAACAGGTCGAGGTCGCGCAGCAGCAGCGGCGACTTGGTCAGGATCGAGCACGGATTGGCATAGTCGCGCAGCGCCTCGAGCACGCCCCTGGTAAGGCGGTAGCGACCCTCGCAGCGCTGGTACGGGTCGGTGTTGGTGCCCATGGCCACGTGCGCGCCGGACCAGGAAGGCCGCCGCAGCTCACGCCGGAGCACCTCGGGCGCGTTGACCTTGACCACGACCTTGCGTTCGAAGTCGGCTCCCGCGCCGAAGTTCAGGTAGGTGTGGCTCGGGCGAGCGAAGCAGTATACGCAGGCGTGCGTGCAACCTCGGTAGACGTTGATGGTCCACTCGAAGCCCATGCGGCTGGCGGCGGGTACGCGGTTCAGGATGGACTTGGCCTCGACCTCGTAGAAGACGACGTCGCGGAACTCCGGGGTGTCGAAGGTGCGGACGACGGCGGGGGCGTCGAAGAGGGGCAGCTCGACCCCTGGTCGCTCGCGTTGCTCGCCGCGCAGATCGCTGAAGCTCCGCATGCGGACAGGATAGAACACCCGTTCGAGCCGGGCAACGAGCCTCGGCCGCTACCGGGCCTCCGGGCTCTCCGGAGGCTTCGAAGCTGAAGGCGGCGCCTTGCCATCGGCTTCCTGGCGCTCGCTGGCGCGGACCTTCTCGACCATCCGCTCGAGCCGGCGGATGGCCTGGAGCAGCACGGAGACCGGCACCTTGACGTGGTCGGGGATGCAGCCGGCGTGGAGGACGCGGGCGTCGTTGGTCATGAACACGACCCGATGGTCGACGGGGCGGTCGCAGATCATGCACCTGACCCGATGATGGACCATCGTCGACGAGGCGATGATCCTGATCCGGCCTGTGTGCTCGTTCATCAACGGTTCTCTTCCTCGCCGGTGGCCCAGGTGTCGTGGGCTGCTGCTCGACCAGGCTACCGCCAAGTCCTTCACTTGTCCGGAACGGCGGGGCAGTCCGCTCCGGCGCATGTGCGCCTGGCGGTGCATCTCTGCGCGGTTCACTGAAGTTCCAGGGTACGTGTCGTCCTGCCCTGACGCGCCAGGCGGCACTGAAGCGCCTGAGATGCCCGATTCCAGGGCCATCCTACGCGTCAATGTGCCCGCCGGGCGGCGAGGGCGCCCGGCGAGGGACCCGCAGGGAGACGCGACCCGCGGGGAGACGCGACCCGCGAAGAGGGCAACCTTTCCTCGCCCAGCAACGCTGTCGGCTAGGGGGCGCGCGCATCCGGGAGGAGCGGCCGCTCCGGCAAGGCGGAATTGTCTGGGAAATTCTTTCGGAAATGGCGGAGGCCCCGCCCGGCGCCGGACACCCGGCGCCGGGCGGCGGGCTGGTGCGCACGGGACCGTGTTGCCGCTACGATCCGGCAATGACCGACGAGGATTTCGCCGAGCTGCTGCGCGCGGCCTCCCTCGGCGACCAGGACGCGTGGGGTCGGCTGGTCGACCGCTTCAGCGGGCTGGTGTGGGCGGTGGTGCGGAGCTTCCGGATGGACGCCGAGGCCGCCGCCGACGTCAGCCAGACCACCTGGCTGCGCCTGGTCGAGCATCTCGACGACATCAGAGAGCCCGAACGGCTCGGGTCGTGGCTTGCGACGACCGCGCGCAGGGAGTGCATCCGGACCCTCCGGCTCGCCGGGCAGCAGGTACCGACCGACCAGGAATCGCGGCTGGAGCCGGCAGCGCCCGCCGAGGACGAGGTCAGCGTCAGCCTCCTTCGTGACGAGCGCGACACAGCCCTGTGGCAGGCCTTCGAGAGTCTGTCCTACCGCTGCCGGCAGCTGCTCCGGGTGCTCATGGCCGACCCGCCGCCAAGCTATGCCGAGGTCAGCGCGGCGCTGGCCATGCCGCTCGGCAGTATCGGCCCCGTGCGGGGCAGGTGCCTGGGGCGCTTCGCGACCAACTCCAGAAGGTGGGTATCTTGTCGGCCGGATCGGGCTCTTGATTGTTGAAGCTCGCTGCGAAGGGGATGGTCGCCGAGTCGGGGGTGGCACGAGGAGGTCAGGGTGAACGATCAGAGCCTGAGCTCGGGTGAGGACCCGCGCGACGTCGACCTGCTGCGTCAGTTCCGGGATCTCGCCAAGCGAGCCGACCCGCTTCCCGCGCACGTCGTCGACGCCGCGCGCGCCGGCCTCGACTGGCGGCGCATCGATGCCGAGCTCGCCGAGCTCACCTACGACCTCGCGATGGATCCTGAGCGCCTGGCCAGCGTCCGCGGTGAGGACGGGCCCAGGGCGCTCACGTTCGAGGTGTCCGGCCTCACCATCGAGGTGGAGGTCGTGCGGGTCGGCGACAGCCGGCGCATGCTCGGGCAGATCGTGCCGCCGCAGGCGGCAACCGTCGAGCTGCGCCACGCCGGCGGCCAGGTCACCGTCGAGGCCGACCGGCTCGGGCGCTTCAGCGTTGGCGGCTTCCCGGGCGGGCCGGTGAGCCTGCGCTGCCGGGTGACCCGCGAAGCCCCCCGCGTGGTCGAGACCGACTGGGTCGTCGTCTGACCCGATCTGACCTGACCTGACCTGACCTGACCCGTTCCGCAGCCCATGGTCATCGGCCGAGGCTGTATCACGGCGCTCCCTCACGCGCTCTCATCTGCGTCGTTGCAGAAGTGACCGACGTCCGCTGGACGTCTCCAGAAAACGGGGGATCGACGATGCGAGGTCTGTCCGCCCGGCGTCAGCCGGCACCGAAGCAGACAAAGCTGACCGCGACGGCGAAGGCGCCATGGCTCGTGGTCCGCCCCGCCTACGCTCGCGCGAGCACCGTCGCGGGCGGAAGCCGATGGCCGCGAGGCGGCGTTCCGCCTCCTCGGCGCAACCGGCGTTCCGCGGCAGCGCTCGATGGGCGTACACGTCAACCCCGTCCGGTACGGCTGAGGGTGACCGGTTCGAGGGGAGCCCGACCCGGCTCCCCCGAACCCCCATCGGGTACCTCGCCCGGATCCCGTGGTCACCCGCTGGTTCCCCTGATCACTCCACGCAGCCGGGGAGCCTGAAACTGCCGATGCGCGTGTAGTCGCCCCAGCGGGAGCTGGGCCCGAGCTGCGAGCCGCTGCCGTTGATGAGCACGGCCTCGCCGAGCTGCAACTGACCGACCGGGTCGCCCTTGAGCCTTCCGGTGTAGCGGATGCCCCGGGAAGACCGTCTCGCTGGAGACGCTGAACCCGACCGCCATGTTGGACTTGCGGTCCATCGCCACGCTGCCCATCCAGCGGTGCGTGCCGTCGTCCGGCGCGTAGGTGCCCTGCTGGAAGACGAACGGCTGGTCGCCGGGCCGCCGGATCGCGTACCAGCGCACATCGGCGATGCCCGGCCGCGCCTCCACCGACTGGTTGGTCACCAGCGCCTCGTAGGAGCCGAAGTTGCGGTAGGCCAGCCGCCAGGTCGGCCGCTGCCGGTAGGAGAGGATGTGGAAACGCGTAGCGGAAGTAGGAGCCGGTCGGGTCTCCGCTGGTGAGACGGCGACGCAGTTGAAGAAGGTTGGGACCGACGTCACCGGCGAAGCCGCGGTCCGGGACGGCCGGGCCAGGGTCGATGGGCTCGCCGCGGCTCGAGGGCGGTTACGATGCGGTGCGGCAGCGGAGCCGTTGGGGCATGGGAGGCGACCATGGGCATGTGGAACCAGCGGGCCGAGGCGATGCCGGTCGAGGAGCGTGCCGAGCTGCAGAGCCGGCGCCTCACCGAGCTGCTGCGGCGGCTCGGCAAGCAGAGCCCCTTCTACCAGCGCCGTCTCGGCGGCGCGGGCGTCGACCCCGCCGCCGATATCGGCCTCGAGCAGCTGTCCGCTCTTCCCTTCACCACCAAGGCCGACCTGTGGGAGCACTATCCGTGGGGCATGCTGGCCGTGCCGCGGGAGCAGGTGGTCCGCGTCCACGGGTCCTCGGGCACGGGCGGCCGCCCCACCCTGGTCTCCTACTCTCGCGCCGACCTCGCGCTGTGGGCGGAGGTCTGCGCCCGCTCACTGGGCTGCGCGGGCGCCGGTCCCGGCACGGTGGTGCACAACGGCTACGGCTACGGCCTGTTCACCGGGGGCCTGGGCATGCACGCGGGCGCGGAGCTGATGGGCTGCACGCTGGTCCCGGTCTCGGGGGGTCAGACGGCCCGCCAGGTGACGCTGATCCGCGACCTGCGCCCGGAGGTGCTGTGCTGCACGCCCTCCTACGCGGCCAGACTCGGCGAGGCGCTCGCCGAGGCGGGGGTCTCGCGCGAGGAGATCCCGCTGCGGGTGGGGATCTTCGGAGCGGAGCCCTGGAGCGAGGCCATGCGCGGCCAGCTCGAGGCGGTCATGCCGATCAAGGCGCTCGATATCTACGGCCTCTCGGAAGTGATCGGCCCCGGGGTCTCGTGCGAGTGCGTCGAGGCGCGGGCGGGGCTGCACGTCAACGAGGATCACTTCCTGGTCGAGGTGGTCGACCCGGCCAGCGGCGCGCCGCTGCCACCACGGACCCGTGGCGAGCTGGTGTTCACCACGCTCACCAAGGAGGCCATGCCGGTGCTGCGCTACCGAACCGGTGACATCGCCGCGCTCGATCCAGGTCCCTGCGTGTGTGGCCGGACGCTGGTGCGGATGTCGAAGGTCCTCGGCCGGGCCGATGACATGCTGGTGATCCGCGGCGTCAACGTGTACCCCAGCGAGGTCGAGGCGGTCCTGCTGGCCGAGCCTGCCGTGGGGCCGCAGTACCTGCTGGTGGTGGACCGCACCGCGACCATGCCGAGTCTCGTGGTCGTGTGCGAGCTGGCCGACGTGGCGGCCAGCGGCGGCGACCGGCGAGAGCAGACGCGCGCCTCGCTCGCCGCAGCGCTGGAGCGTCGCCTCGCGCTCCGCTCGGAGGTGCACGTTCTCCCACCTGGCACGCTTCCCCGTACTGAGGTGGGCAAGGTCAAGCGCGTGGTGGAGCGGACAGCCGAGCACGATCCGCTGCAAGGGCTGAGACTGAGAGGGTAGGTAGGGAGAATCGCCCTGGCCAGGCGCGACATCCCAGCCCAGGACCACACCCGCGACCGCGGCCACGGCCGGGCCGAGATCCGCCGCCTGCAGGTCACCACCGTCGCTGGCCTGGACTTCCCCACGCCACCCAGGCGATCCGCATCACCCGCCGCGTCCGACCGCTGACCGGCCGGCGCTGGCACACCGTGACCGTGTACGCGGTCACCAACCTCACCGCCGCCCAGGCCCACCCTGCCCGCCTGGCCGACTGGATCCGAGGCCACTGGGGCATCGAGGCGCTGCACCACGTCCGCGACACCACCCGGGTCCCGCCCTGCTGGGCATCGCAAGCCCGTAAAACCGACAAGCCCGCACTTGCCGAGACCCCTGGCCGGTCGATGAACTCCCACGGCCTCCTGGTCACCGGATCGGACCGGTGGCTCCAAGCACGAACCGCGATATCGTCCAGCACGAAGAGAGCTGTCCGCTTTTCGGCGGGGCCTGTCGATTTCGCGGCTCCCTGTTTGTCTCATAGGCGACCATCCCGAGAAGGAGGGAGCCATGAAGTACGTGCTGTTGATCTATCAGGGCACCACCCCCATTCCATCGTCGCCGGAGTGGGTAGCGCTCCCGGAGGACGAGCAGAAGCGAATCTACGCCGAGTCCGCGGCCGAGTAGGCGGCGGTCAACAAGACTCCCGGCGTCACCCCCGGCGTCCCGCTCGGGCTTCCCGAGGACGCAACCACCGTGCGTGTGCAGGACGGCAAGACGCTGACCACCGACGGCCCGTTCGTCGAGACCAAGGACGCCGTCGGCGGATACTACGTCTTCGAGGCCGACGACCTCGATGCGGCGATCGAGCTGGCCTCGCGGATCCCGGCGGCTCGTCTAGGTGGCGCAATCGAGGTACGCCCGAGCGCAACGTATTGGTGACGACCCTCGAACAGGTCTTCCGCGAGCAGTGGGGCCGTGTTCTCGCTGCGTTGATCGGCTTCCTCGGCGACTTCGACATCGCCGAGGAAGCCGCGCAGGAAGCCTTCGCGATCGCCGTTGAGCGATGGCCGCGAAACGGGGTTCCCGCCAACCCGGGCGCCTGGCTGGTGACGACGGCGCGCAACCGAGCCATCAACCGCATCCGCCGCGATCGCACGCTGGCCGCCAAGACCCGCCTGCTCCAGGTGCCGGAGCCGACGGAGGAACAGGTGGACCCGATGACCTTCTCCGACGAGCGGCTTGAGCTCATCTTCACCTGCTCTCACCCGGCGCTCTCGGTCGACGCACAGGTCGCGCTCACGCTGCGGACGCTCGGCGGCCTGACCACCGGCGAGATCGCCCGCGCCTTCCTGGTCCCCGAGCCGACCACCTGCTGCCCGATCGGCTCGTCGCCGTGCTGGCGGTCGTCTACCTGATCTTCAACGAGGGCTACGGTGGCCGGGGCGACCTGGCGGCCGAGGCGCTCCGGCTGGGGCGGGCGCTCGCCGGGCTGATGCCCGATGAGCCGGAGGTGCAGGGGCTGCTGGCGCTGATGCTGCTGCTGGACGCCCGCCGGGAGGCGCGGTTCCGAGGCGGCGAGCTGGTGCTGCTCGCCGACCAGGACCACCCGCTCCTGGACACCGCGGAGATCGCCGAGGGTCGCGAGGCGCTCGACCGGGCCCTCGCGCTGCTCGGCCGTGGTCCCTACGTGGTGCAGGCGGCGATCGCATCCCTGCATGCCGACGAGCCGCGCGACTGGCCCCAGATCGCCGCCCTCTATGGTGAGCTCTCGCGCGTGACCGGCTCGCCCGTCGTCGAGCTGAGTCGAGCGGTCGCGGTCGCCGAGGCGCAAGGTCCCGAGGCGGGCCTCGAGATCGTCGACCGCCTCTCCCTGGAGGACTACCGCTACCTGCACGCGACGCGCGGCGAGCTGCTGCGGCGTCTCGGGCGCACGGAGGAGGCCCGCGAGGCCTATCGCCGAGCCCTGACACTGGTCCACGACGACGCCGAGCGGCGCCTCCTCGACCGGCGGCTTGCGGAGCTCGACAGAGCTGCCGGCCCCAGGATCAAGCCTAGATGATCAATTCCAGCCTGCCTGCTGTCTGCCTACGCCCGGTTGAACAGCGCGGTCACGAATGCCTTGAGCTCGTCCAAGTCCCCGCCGTACAGGGAGAGCGTGATCCACCTGTCCAACTACAGTTGCACGACCTTGAACACGCCGGGTGGAGGCGAGGCAACATAGGGCAGCGAGGTTGCCTGCCCGCACCCACTATTCAACACCCACATGATCGCCAGCGGCCGTGCCTGCTCCACTTCCACCCGGCTCACTCACCCGACCATCACCAACCAGACAAGCCCGCACTTTCCGAGGCCCTGGGCAAGGAGGGGTCGAGGGGGAGGGCGCCCTTTTCCTCCCCTTCGGTACTGGCCACATCCGGCAGCCTGGAGCAGTCCGCCGAGTGAGTCGAATAGCGGTGTCAAGCGCGAATGTCGCGGATCACCATTCGGGTGCAGTCCAGACGCTGAGCCATTCGTGCTTTGATACCGCGACCCACCCTGGGGGCTGTCCACGCGGACACCGAGATTCGAGCGGTTGCCGCCCGGCTGGCGACTTGCCTCGTTGGTAAGCAGCCGAAGTTGGTGAGGTGGCGGGATACATCCTCGGGTCGTGAACGGAGAAGACCGTTACGGCCCTGTCCTCACTCGGAATGGAATAGAGGCAAGCTCATACTCGCCAGAGGTAACCTTAAACCGATATCCACCCTCATGTTCAAACGAGAGCAAATTGAAGGTCATTGCCAACGGCTGGAAGGTCGGAGTTCCAGGCCGCGTGCGAGGTGGATGGCCGGCATTTATGACGCCTTCGATTCGCGGGCCCATGGACCGTTCATCTTCATCAACCAACTCAATGACGATTGGAATGTCATTAAGCGCCTCATCGTACTCAACTCGGAATATTAGGGCCAATGCCATAGTGGGTTGAGTAAACGGCAGTTCGGGAACCTGAATCGTGTCCCAGCCACCACCGTGGATGAAGAGCTTGCCGCCCTCAACTCGAGCTGCATCCGCTAGCATTGCGGTTGTGACGTCCATGTGGCACAGTGTACCACATGAGAGTGCGGTTCGACCTTGATCTGCTCGACCCAGATGACCCGTTCGAGATCGATGATGCGAACCGGCCTCATCTATACAAGCATCTACCGATTTCGGTAGATAGGAGAGTTGCCATCGGTGTATCGGTGTAGAGGACATCCTTGACGTCTATCACTATGGCGACCCGATGTACGATCCCGCAGGAGAGGACGGGCACGCAGACTGGTTGATGATTGGGGAGGTTCCGGAGATCATGCTTGTCGTGCCTCTAGCTCCTCCCCGGCAGCCTGATCCCATGAAGTGCCGTCCGATCGGGCTGTACGGCGCGAGCGATGGTGAGCGGAGGCGACACCGAGAGTGGGTGAAGCGATGATGTACGACGATGACGCCGCAGCCGAGTTCTATAGCCGCCCAGAGAATAGGAAGCCTGCTGGCACCCCTCGTGAGAGGAGAGGCCAAGCGCGCCGTTTGACTAGTCACATCCCAATCCGCTTTCGACCGCAGACAATTGCGAAGGCAAAAGTGATTGCCGAGCGTGACGGGATGACCGTAAGCGCTTGGATTCGAGCAGTGATTGAGCGGGAAGTAGAAAAGCGCCTGCCTACCTCGTCTGAGACGCATCACTCCATGCCGGAGTCTGGCTGGCGGGTCGTGCGGTCTTCGCGCGTAGCTCCTGAGGCACAGACGCGGAACCTAGAGTGGACGCCTGACAGTACCCAGTTCGTGTTTGCCTAGCACGACGCGAAATGTTCTCTTTGCTGGCGTCAATACTGGGCTGCCGGACGGCAGCCTGGGCCCCACTTTGGGACCCGCGGCATCGACACCCCCACCTTCCCCGGTCATGACACCTCCTTTGGGACCGCGGTGGCCGTGCAGCCCGACGACGGCAAGCCGGTAGTGGCCGGCGGCACCCTGGTCCCGATCGTCGCCAGCGTCGCCCTGGCCCGCTACGGGCACAACGGCAAGCTCGACCGCCCCTTCGGGACCCGCGGCACCGTCACCACCCAGTTCGACAACGGGTTCACCAGTGCCGCCGCGCTGGCGGTCCAGGCCGATGGCAAGCTGGTCGCCGCCGGCGTCAGGGGCTTCTGGGGAAGGACCAACACCAACATCGCCATCGCCCGCTACAACCCCGATGGCAGTCTGGACCCGACCTTCGGGAGCGGCGGCAAGCTGGCCACCTCCTACATCAGCGGTGCCTACGACAATCTCGTCCGCGCGCTGGTGCGGCGCGGCGCCGCGCGGCGGGCTTGTGGAAAACGGGGCAACGGCGTCGGGTGGGTGTGGCAGACTCGCGGGCATGCACCCGCGGTTTCTCCTCCACGACCTGAACCCCGCGCAGCGCGCGGCGGTCGAGGCGACCACCGGACCGGTGTGCATCCTTGCCGGGGCGGGCACCGGCAAGACGCGCGTGATCTCGCGCCGGGTCGCCTATGCCATCGCGACCGACGCCGTCCACCCCAAGCACGTTCTGGTGGTGGCGTTCACCGAGAAGGCCGCCGGAGAGATGCGCGAGCGGCTGGCGCGGCTCGGCTTCGCGGGCGTGCAGGCCCAGACCTTCCACGCCGCCGCCTGGCGCCAGCTCCGCTACTTCTGGCCACGCGTGTCCTCCGCCCGGGTTCCCGAGGTGCTCGAGTCCAAGGCGCCACTCCTGGTCCCCCTGCAGCGCAGCCTCCCCGGCGGCTACAAGTTCACCGCCATGAAGGATCTCGCCGACGAGATCGAGTGGGCCAAGGCGCGGCGGATCACGCCCGACGCCTACCAGCAGGCCGTCGAGGGGACCGCCCACTCGACCCCGCTGCCGCCCGACCTGTTCGCCGGGCTGTTCCGCCGCTACGAGCGCGCCAAGGAGCGCGCCGGCAGGATCGACTTCGAGGACATGCTCGCCCGCATGGTCGACGCCCTGGAGGGAAACCAGGACATTGCCGACGAGTACCGCGGGCAGTACCGCTGGTTCGCGGTGGACGAGTACCAGGACACCAACCCCCTGCAGCAGGCGCTGCTGGAGGCGTGGCTCGGCGACCGGCGCGACCTGGCCGTGGTCGGCGACGAGGACCAGACGATCTACACCTTCACCGGCGCCTCCAGCGAATACCTGACCGGCTTCACCCGCCGCTTCCCGGATGCCCGGGTGCTCCGGCTCGAGCAGAACTACCGCTCCACGCCGCAGGTGCTCGCGCTCGCCAACCGCCTGCTCGCCCGGGACGGGCGCCGGCGGGTGAAACGCCTCGAGGCGACCAGGGAGCCCGGGCCGGAGCCGGTCGTCGTCGCCTTCGAGTCCACGACCAATGAGCTTGCCGCGCTGGTCGCCGAGGTACGCCGCCTCGACGACCTCGGCGTCGGCCTGGAGGAGACCGCCGTCCTGGTGCGGACCAACGCCCAGATCCCGCCGATCGAGGAGGCGCTCGCCGATGCCGGGATCCGCTACCAGGTGCGCGGCGAGCTGTTCTTCCGCCGGCCGGAGGTGCGCCAGGCGCTGCGGCTGCTCCGGGCCCGCTCCGACCGGGCGGCCGGTGGCGGGCTGGTCGACGCGGTGGAGGCGATCTGGTTCGAGCGCATGGGCTTCCGGCGTGACGACGAGCCCGACGGCGAGGAGGCGCGCCAGCGGCACGCCAGCCTGGTGTCGCTGCTCGGCATCGCCGAGCGGCTGCGCGAGGTGGACGAGCACGCCGATCTGGCCGCATTCCTGGCCGACGTGGAGCGGCGCGCGGCGGACGAGGCCGACGGCGTCGGGGGCGGGGTGAACCTGCTCACCTACCACCGGGCCAAGGGGCTGGAATTCGACGCCGTGCTGCTGCCCGCGCTCGAGGAGGGGCTGCTGCCGATCCGGCAGGCGAGCACTCCCGACGAGGTGGACGAGGAGCGCCGCCTCCTCTACGTGGGGCTGACCAGGGCGCGCGGCCACCTGTGGCTGGCCTGGGCGGCGCGGCGCACCGGGCCGACGGGCCGGGAGCAGCCTCGCAGGCCGTCGCGCTTCCTGGACGACCTGGTGGCCTCCGGGGAGCGGATCCGCCCGCGGGCGGTGGCGGCGGCGGTGGGCCGCGCCGCCGGCAACGGCGCCAGGGCGCTCGACTCGCCCCTGGCCGAACGGCTGCGCGCCTGGCGCCGGGAGCGGGCGAAGCAGGACGGGGTCCCGCCCTACGTGGTCTTCAACGACCGCACCCTGGCCGCGCTCGCCGAGCGCCGCCCCAAGAGCCGCGGCGAGCTGCTGGCGGTCGAGGGGATCGGGCCGAGCAAGCTCGACCGCTACGGCGACGACCTGCTGCGCCTGCTCGCGGCGTCGACCAGCTCCAGCGCCGCCGGCTCGGCGTAGCCGACGCGCTTGACCCGGTCGTCGTCGAACTCCAGCGTGGTCACGCTGGCCAGCGTGCAGCGGCGCCGCCCGGGCCAGTGCGAGAGCGACCGGCGCTCGTAGGCGAGCCTGGCGACCCAGATCGGCGCCTGGTGCGACACCAGGGCCACCCGCTGGCCGGGGAAGCGCTCCCTGGCCGAGGTCACCGCGGCCTGCACGCGCTCCGCCAGGTCGACATTACGCTCGCCCCAGGAGGGGGTGTGCCGGTCCCGCAGCCTCCACCACAGCCGCGGGTGCCGCAGGATGTACAGGGCCAGGTTGCCGGCAACCCCCTCGAAGAGGCTGCTCGCCTCGATCAGGCGCTCGTCGGTCTCGACCTCCAGGCCGTGGGGCGCGGCGATCGCCCTGGCGGTCTGCTGCGCCCGCTCCAGCGGGCTGGCCAGCACGGCGGCCAGGGGGATCGGCGCGAAGTGGCGAGCGAGCAGCTCGGCCTGCGCCCGGCCGCGGGCGGAGAGGTTGAACCCGGGCAGGCGCCCGTACAGCACGCGGTCAGGGTTTTCGACGTGCCCATGCCGGACCAGGTGGATCGTGGGCACGGGCACGCATCCTCGCGGTGAGTCGGGGTCTTGCCTGACGCTCGCGCATGGTAACAGCGCAGCGGCAGCGCGGTTGCGTCACGTGTCCCCAGAGACCAAGCAAGGCCCCGGCGGGGGGCCTCTACGCCAACGTCCGCGCTCGCCTCGAGCGCATATGAGCCTTCAGCAGCGTCGCGCTGCCCGTTGCGACCTCACTAGTTCTTGAAGGCCTCGGGGGAGTAGTTCCACGGCTGGCCGCGATCGATCTGGAAGCGGCCACCGACCTCCGGATCACGGTCGATGCCGACGATCTGGTGGCACTTGGGGCACTCCCAGCGCTCGAAGCCGTGCGCCGAGCTCTGGAGCGTCATGCGCGAGCCGCACTTGTCGCACACCTCGCGCTGCAAGGTCGGGGTGCTGGTAGTTGTGTCGCTCGGGAAGTCAGTGCCCATGTCGTCGTCTCCTTGCTCCTCCCGCCATCGCCGGGCGGGCACCACCAGCATGGCCCAACTCTCGCGATCTTGCATCCATCTCTTCGTAACTTCCGTATGCCGATCTCGTCTCCGCTGGTCCTTCGGCCGACGTCAGCCGGCTCAGTACGAAGTTCTTCGTGCCCACACTCCATACAATTACCCCCGAACGTACTACGGAAGCGCGAGAAGGCGAAGCCGGCGCCGACCGGACGGCGTTTCCGGGGCGGGCGGCGACTGCGGGTAGGATGCGAGCATGGCTGAGCTGGGCAAGGGAGCTGAGCTCGAGCGGGTCGTGCTCTCGGGCGGACCGCTGCGGATCGACGAGGTGGTGGCGGTCGCCCGCGGCCGGGTGCCGGTCGAGCTGAGCGACCAGGGCCGCAAGCGCATGTCCGCCGCCCGCGAGGTGGTGGAGCGCGCCGTCGCGGAGGGCCGGCGGGTGTACGGGGTGTCGACTGGGTTCGGCCTGCTGGCCAACACGCCGATCGCCCCCTCCGACCTGCGAGAGCTGCAGCGCCGCATCGTCCTCTCGCACGCCACGGGCAGCGGCGACCCGCTGGACGGCGAGATCGTGCGGGCCATGCAGCTGCTGCGCGCCCGCACCCTGACCCAGGGGCACTCGGGTGTGCGCCCGGTCGTGGTGGAGGCGCTGCTCGCGCTGCTGGACGCCGGGGTGACGCCGGTGATCCCCGAGCACGGCTCGGTCGGCGCCTCGGGCGATCTGGCCCAGCTCGCGCATCTCGCGCTCCCCCTCATCGGCGAGGGCGAGGTCGAGGTGGACGGGCAGCGCATGCCGGCGCGCGAGGGGCTGCGCCGCGCCGGCATCGGGCCGCTCGAGCTGTCCTACAAAGAGGGACTGTCGCTGGTCAACGGTACGGAGGGGATGCTCGCGCTCGCCTGCCTGGCGGTCGCCGACGCGGCCGCGCTGGCGACCATGGCGGACGTCGCCTGCGCCATGTCGATCGAGGGGCTGCTCGGCACCGACCGGCCGTTCCAGCGGCGCCTGCACGAGCTGCGCCCTCACCCCGGCCAGCTCGACAGCGCCGGGAACCTCCGTGAGCTGCTGGCCGGCTCTCCCATCCTGGCCAGCCACCGCCACTCCGACCACGCCATCCAGGACGCCTACTCGCTACGCTGCGCCCCGCAGGTCCACGGCGCCTGCAGGGACGTGCTCAGCTTCGCCCGCCAGGTGGCCGAGCGCGAGCTGGGCTCGGTGACCGACAACCCGGTCGTCTTCGGCGAGGACGGCGACGTGGTCAGCGTGGGCAACTTCCACGGGGAGCCGCTGGCGTTCGTGCTGGACTTCCTGGCGATCGCGCTGGCCGAGCTGGCCGACATCTCCGAGCGCCGGGTCGACCGGCTGCTGGACCCGGCGCTCAACCACGACCTGCCAGCGTTCCTCACCAGAGACCCCGGGCTGAACTCGGGGCTCATGCTCACCCAGTACACCGCCGCCGCGCTGGTCAGCGAGTGCAAGGTGCTCGCCCATCCGGCATCGGTCGATTCCATCCCGACCTCGGGCAACCAGGAGGACCACGTCTCCATGGGCTGGACCGCCGGGCTCAAGCTGCGCCGGGTGCTGGCCAACGTGCGCCGGACCATCGCCATCGAGGTGGTCTGCGCCGCCCAGGCGATCGACCTGCGCGCGCCGCTGCGGCCGGGCGCCGCCGTGGCGGCGGTGCTGGACCGGCTGCGGCGCGAGGTGCCCGCGCTCGAGGAGGACCGCTTTCTCGCTCCCGACCTGGCGGCGGCCGAGGCGCTGGTCGCCGGCGGCGACCTCGTGGCCGCGGCCGAGCAGGTGAGCGGCCGGCTCAGGTGAGTTGAGGTGATCAGGGCGACCATGGCACAGACGCTCTTGGGGGGCCGCGGGGGGAGCTCGCTCCCCCGCATGGATCGAGGAGGGACTTGCGATGGAAGGGGCCAGGCTGGTGCGGGCGCCCCGGGGTGCAGAGATCTCCTGCCGCGGCTGGCAGCAGGAGGCGGCCCTGCGCATGCTCTGCAACAACCTCGACCCGGAGGTGGCCGAGCGCCCCGATGACCTGGTCGTCTACGGCGGCACCGGGCGGGCCGCGCGCGACTGGCGCTGCTTCGACCAGATCGTGGCGACGCTGGAGCGGCTGGGGGACGACGAGACGCTGCTGGTCCAGTCTGGCAAGCCGGTTGGCGTGTTCCGCACCCATTCCTTCGCCCCGCGCGTGCTGATCGCCAACTCCCTGCTGGTCCCCGCCTGGGCCACCTGGGAGGAGTTCCGGCGGCTGGAGGCGGCCGGCCTGACCATGTACGGCCAGATGACCGCCGGCTCCTGGATCTACATCGGCACCCAGGGGATCCTCCAGGGCACCTACGAGACCTTCGCCGCGGTGGCCGCCGCCAACGGCTGGCCGAGCCTCGCCGGCAAGATCGTGCTCACCGCCGGGCTGGGCGGCATGGGCGGGGCGCAGCCGCTGGCGGTCACCATGAACCAAGGCGTCGCGCTGTGCGTCGAGGTCGACCCCGAGCGCATCGCCCGCCGCCTGGAGACCGGCTACCTCGACGAGCGGGCCGACGACCTGGGCGACGCGATCGAGCGGGCCCAGACCGCCGCGCGGGAGCGGCGGGCGCTCTCCGTCGGCCTGCTCGGCAACGCCGCCGAGGCGCTCCCCGAGCTGCTCGCCATGGGCTTCCGGCCGGACGTGGTGACCGACCAGACCTCAGCCCACGACCCGCTCGGCGGCTACGTCCCCGCCGGCGTCGACCCGGCCGGCGCGCCGGCCGCCCGGGCCCAGGACCCGGACGGCTACGTCAAGCAGGCACGCGAGTCGATCGCCAGCCACTGCGAGGCGATGGTCGGCTTCCTGCGCGCCGGGGCGGAGGTGTTCGACTACGGCAACAACCTGCGCGGCGAGGCGGCGCGGGCCGGCTTCTCCGACGCCTTCGCCTACCCGGGCTTCGTCCCCGCCTACATCCGGCCGCTGTTCTGCCAGGGCAAGGGGCCGTTCCGGTGGGTGGCGCTGTCCGGCGAGGAGGCCGACATCCTGCGCACCGACCAGGCCGTGATCGACCTGTTCCACGACGACGAGCGGCTGGTCCGCTGGCTGCGGATGGCCCAGCGGCGGGTCCGCTTCCAGGGGCTGCCCGCGCGGATCTGCTGGCTCGGCTACGGGGAGCGGCACCTCGCCGGGCTCGCCTTCAACGAGCTGGTCGCCAGCGGCGAGGTCGGCGCGCCGATCGTGATCGGCCGCGACCACCTGGACGCCGGCTCGGTCGCCTCGCCCTACCGCGAGACCGAGGCGATGGCGGACGGCTCCGACGCGATCGCCGACTGGCCGATCCTCAACGCGCTGCTGAACACCTCCTCCGGGGCGTCATGGGTGAGCGTCCACCACGGCGGCGGCGTCGGCATCGGGCGCTCGATCCACGCCGGCGTCGTGGTCGTGGCCGACGGCACCGACCAGGGCAGGCGGCGGCTCGAGCTGGTGCTGACCAACGACCCCGGCAGCGGCGTGATGCGCCACGCCGACGCCGGCTACCCCAGCGCCGTCGAGGTGGCCGGCTCGCGCGGCCTTGACCTGCCGATGCTGGGGGAGGGGCGACCGGGGTGAGCGGGGCGAGCGCGCGGGTCGACTTCCTGCTGACCGGCGCGGGCCAGCTCGTCACCGCTGACCCGGGTCTTGGCGAGGGACCGCTGGGCCTGGTCGAGCGCGCCGCGGTGGCCGCCAGCCAGGGCACGGTGGTCTTCGCCGGGCCAGAGGCCGCGCTGCCCGACCTGCCGCTGGCGGCCGGGTGCGCCCGGGTCGACGCCGGCGGGCGCGCGGTGCTGCCGGGCTTCGTGGACGCCCACACGCATCTGGTGTTCGCCGGCGACCGCGCGGACGAGTTCGCCGCCCGGCTGCGGGGCGTTGGCTACGAGGAGGCGCTGGCGAGCGGCGGAGGCATCCACCGGACGGTGCGCGCCACCCGCGCCATGCCGACCCATGAGCTGGAGGAGGCCACCGCGGAGCGGCTGGTCCGCGCCGCGCTGCAGGGCACCACCGTCCTGGAGGCGAAATCCGGCTACGGCCTGACGGTCGAGGACGAGCGCCGCTCACTGGAGGTGCTCGCCGCGCTGGCCCGGCGCACGCCGATCGACATCGTGCCCACCTTTCTCGGCGCCCACCTGATCCCGGCCGAGTACGCGCACGACCGCGCCGGCTATCTCGAGCTGCTCGAGCGCGAGATGCTCCCCGCCTGCGCGCCGCTGGCGGAGTTCGTCGACGCGTTCTGCGACCGCGGCGCGCTCACCGTCGCCGAGTCGCGCCGGGTCCTCCAGGCTGGCCGGCGCCACGGCCTGCGGGCCAAGCTCCACGCCAACGAGCTGGGACCCACCGGCGGCGCGTGGCTCGCCGCCGAGCAGGCCTGCGTCTCCGCCGACCACCTCCTCTACCTGGACCTGGCGGAGGCGGCGGCGCTGCGGCAGCGCGGCACGGTGGCGGTGCTGCTGCCCGGCACCAGCTTCCTGCTCGGGACCGGTCGCTCCGCGCCGATCCGCGTGCTGCGCGAGGCCGGCGTCACGCTCGCGCTCGGCACCGACTGCAACCCGGGGACCTGCTACTGCGAGTCGATGCAGCTCATGATCGCGCTCGCGTGCGTCCACGGCGGCCTCACGCCGGAGGAGGCGGTCCTGGCCGCGACCGACGGCGCCGCCCGGGCGGTCGGCCGCGCCGGCGTGGCGGGCCGGGTCGCGCCCGGGGCGGCCTGCGACCTCGTCGTGCTCGCCGGCCGCTCCTACCTGGACCTGCCATACCACCTCGGCGTGAACCTGGCCCACGAGGTGGTCAAGCGCGGCCGGGTCGTCGCCCGCGACGGCGTGCCGCTCGGGCTGCTGGAGGCGCCGCCGCCCCCGCCCGCGACCCCTTCCCCGTCCCCGCCACCGGGGACCGCCTGATGGCCGCGGGCGCCGGCGGCGGGCCCACGCACCCGCATGACCCGCCCATGCCCGGCGACCTCGTCGAGAGCGTGCCCAACTTCTCGGAGGGCCGCCGGGGCGAGGTGGTCGACGAGATCGTGGCCGCGTTCGCCGGCGCGCACCCGGACGTGCTCGTGCTCGACCGCTCCAGCGACCCCGACCACAACCGCTCAGTGCTCACCCTGGCCGGGCCGGGGCCCGCCCTGGTGGAGGCCGCGGTCGCCGGCACCGCCGCCTGCGCCCGCCTGATCGACCTCACCAGGCACCGCGGTGCCCACCCCCGCATGGGAGCGCTGGACGTGCTGCCGTTCGTGCCGCTGCGTGTCGGCGACGACCACCTCGACCACCTCGGCGCCTGCGCCGCCCTGGCTGTCGCGGCGGGCCGGCGGCTCGCCGAGGAGGTGGGGATCCCGGTCTACCTCTACGGCGCGGCGGCCCTGCGAGCCGACCGCGCGCGGCTGCCCGACGTCCGCGGCAAGGGATTCGAGGAGCTGCGAGCGGTGGCCGCGCGGGACCCTGGCCGCGCGCCCGACCTCGGCGGCCCAGCGCCGCATCCCACCGCCGGGGCGACCGCCGTGGGCGCGCGGCCGTTCCTGATCGCCTACAACGTCAACCTCGCCACCGGCGACCCGGCGCCGGCCAGGCGCATCGCCCGGGCCGTGCGCGAGCGCGGCGGCGGCCTGCCGGCGGTGCGGGCGCTCGGTCTGGTCCTGCACGGGCGAGGGATCACCCAGGTGTCGATGAACCTGCTCGACTTCCGCGTCACCCCGCCCACGGCCGCCTTCGCCGCCGTGGCCGAGCTGGCGCGGCGGGAGCGCGTGGAGGTGGTCGACTCGGAGATTGTCGGCCTGGTCCCCGAGGCCGCCCTCGCCGGCACCGATCCCGCCAGCCTCGCGCTGCGTGACTTCTCCCCCGACCGCCTGCTCGAGGAGCGCCTGCGGCGAGCGCTCGTCCACAGGCACGAGCTCGCCGGTTTCACCAAGCGGCGCCACAAGGGGGATACTCCCTGTCAGCGACTGGAGGGAGACAGGTGAGGCAGGAGCAGTACGAGCCGGTCGAGCATGGCGTGCCCGACGGCACGCAACCGCTCGCCGACGCCGACGACGACTATTGGGCAGCCGAGCCGGAGCGCAGGGGCAATGGCGCCTACTGGACCGGTGTGGTGCTCCTCGGCGCCGGGCTCATCGCCACCATCGCCGGGCTCGCCACCCACGTGACCTCGATCGTGCAGACGGTGCTGCTGGCGCTGCCGCTGGTGGCGATCGGCATCGGGCTGGAGCGGGTGGGGCGCAGCGTGGCCCGCGGCTCGCTGCGAGCGCTCGGCAGCCTGCTGGTCGTGATCGCCATCGCCAGCCCGGTCGTGCTGTACGTCTCGTCTCCGGGCGGGGGCTTCAGCTCCAACCTGAGCGCTCCGGTGCCCGCCGGCACCAACCAGGCGATCCTCCGCACCAGCGAGGGCGGGGGGCAGCTGCGTATCGCCGAGGGCGCCGTCGGCCTCTACCAGGCAGAGCTGCGCAGCCCCGGCCAGCCGGCCGCGGAGGTGTCCACCAGCGGCAAGGCCGCCGTCGTCGACCTGCGCGCCCCGGCGCAGCGCGGGCTGCTCGCCCGCAACCGGGGCAGCGACTGGGGCCTGCGGCTGAACTCGAGCCTGCCCTGGCGCATCCAGGCGCAGGCCGGCGCGCTCACCGGCGACTTCGACCTGCGCGAGCTCGACCTGCGCGAGCTCGACATCGAGTCGGGCATCTCGCGGCTCGCGGTGCGGCTGAACCAGCCCAGCGTGCAGGTGCCGGTCAATATCCGGATCTCCACCGGGCTGGTCGACATCTACCTGCCCACCCCCGCGTCCGCCCAGATACAGGTGGACGGCCCGGCCGTGAACAACTTCTCCTCGGTCGGCTTCACCGAGCGGAATGGGGCATGGGTGACCGGGGCGCCGGACCGCAATGACAGCTTCAAGATCACGGTGCACCTGACCGGCGGTCGCGTGCGCATCCACCGCCTCTGAGGCCGCTTCCGCCGGTTCCCACAGACAAGACGAGACCCCCGGTGGTCCGCGGGCTCGCGCTTCGCCTTCCCCTTACGAAGCGAGGGCCGTTGTATTGCCGGGGGCCTCGTTGGCAGCACGATCGCATGCTCACCCCAAGTCGTCAACGCCGTCCGCCCTCGTGCCTGTGGACAGGGTTGGGGACAACTGGCCGTCGTTTGTTGACCACGCCGCCCGGGCTGTGGAAAACCAGGTGGCGGGCTGGGGACAGGCGGTGGAGCGAGGAAATTCGAATCGGGCCGGTGACCTGGCTCGCCGGACGCGCCGCCCTTGTGGACAGGAAAAAAATTTGCGCTCCGGCCAGGTCCCGGCCACCCGGCTCACCCGGCTCACCCGTCCGGACCGTCGGGGGGGCGTGGGATACTCGCCTGGCGATGCCGAGCTCCCCCAACTCTTCCGAAGGCACGACGGGCAGCAGCCCTGCCGCCGCCAAGCCGGCGGTGCGGGTCATCCGCAGCCCGCGCCGGCGCAAGACCGTCAGCGCCTACCGCGACGGCGACACCGTGGTGGTCCTGCTGCCCGGCCGCATGAGCCGGCGCGAGGAGGCGCACTGGGTGGCGACCATGCTGCAGCGCCTGGAGCAGCGCGAGCAACGCCGGCGGCCGCCCGGCGACCGCGACCTCGAGCGGCGCGCCCGGCTGCTCGCCGCCCGCTACCTGAACGGCGCGGTCGAGCCGCGCTCGGTCCGCTGGGTGAGCAACATGCGCAGCCGTTACGGCTCCTGCACGCCAGAGGACGGCACGATCCGGCTGTCGGACCGGATCGCGCCCTACCCGCCCTGGGTGCGCGACTACGTGCTGGTCCACGAGCTGGCCCACCTTGCGGTGCCGGACCACTCCGCCGCCTTCTGGCGGCTGGTCGCCCGCTACCCGCTGGCCGAGCGGGCCCGCGGCTTCCTCATCGCCAAGGGCATGGAGGACGGCGACGAGGACAGGGACCGCGAGCGGGACCCGGCCGGCGCGCGCTAGCGCGTTGACCATGAACGTTCACAGGTTTGACCAGCGGCCAGGGTCGTGAGCTTGGGAGGGACGTGAACATGCGGTACATGGTGCTGATGTACAGCCACCCCGCGGAGACCAAGGCCATGTCCGCCGTGGACCTCGACGTGGTGCGCGGCAAGTTATTGATTCGGTCGGCATCGCGGACGTCGACCAGACCCGATGAACGAAGAGAGTCAGCGTCAGGCCCGGCCCGGCCCGCCGCCCTCGCCGGTCTCGCCGGGCGGGCCGCTCTCGCCGGGCGGGCCGGACGCACCGCCCTCGCCGGCGTCCTCGCCCTCGAGCAGCGCCTGCAATCCCTCGTCGAGGCTGATCTCGTCGCCGCCGACCAGGCCGACCCGCTCGAGCCAGCGGCCCGGGACCGTCAGCTCCTCCGGCGACGGCAGGAAATCCGGGTGCGCCCAGACCCGGTCGAGGCTCTCGACGTCGGTCGCGGCCAGCACCTCGTGGCAGAAGCGCTCGCCCCGGGCGGCGCCGGCCCCCTCCGGGTCGGCGCGCAGCAGGCGCGCGAACAGGGTGGGGACGCTCTCCTCACCGGTCAGGCGACGGCGGATCGCCTCCTGGATCGAGGAAAGGGCGGGCAGACGCTCGCTGAGCACCCGCTCTGACAGCACCAGGGCATAGCCGCCGGTCAGCGCCAGCAGCACCTCAAGCCGGCCGGTGGCGGCCCGCAGCTCCGAGCTGGGCGGGCTGGCGAGGTTCTGCCCGCCGCCCTCCACCAGCTCCTGGAGGCTCTCCGGCGAGCTCATGTCCAGCGTCTGCAGGCGGTCCATCAGACCCGCGGCGTCCGGCTCCGTCAGCGCGGCGATCTCCTCGACCAGGCGCTGCAGATGCTCGGGCAGCCAGGGCACCGCCAGCAGCCGCTGGCGCACGATCTCGTGGCAGGCCAGCCACAGCCGCAGCTGGTCGCGGGGCAGGGCGCTGGACTGCTCGAAGTCGCGGACGTTCTCGCTGAGGAACGCGATCCGGCCGGGGTCGGGCGCCGGCAGGAGCAGGTCGTCCTGGCCGAGCACCAGATGGGAGAGCTGGCCGACGACCGTGCCCACCTGGAGCCCGACGAGCAGGCCGCCGAGGCGCCCGACCATCTGACCCATCTCAGGAGGCAGGCCCGCGCTCGCGCCGGGTCCCATCGCCTCGGCCATGCGGCGCGCGCCCGGCTCCACCAGCGGGGCGAGCGAGCGCAGGACTTTCTCGGCCCAGTCGGGGCGGCTGACCAGCTGCGCCGTCAGCGGCCGGTCGAGCCCCGGCAGGCTGCTGACGGGGTCGACCCACAGCTCCGCAAGGCGCAGGTGGTCGTCCCACGCGCGCTGCTCGCCCGGCTCCGGGGTGAACTTCGGGACCGGCAGGGCGGGCGGTCCACCGAGCGTTTCCGCGCCGATGGCCGTCGCCACCGCGACCTGGCGCGCCAGCTCCCAGTTGACCGGCCCCAGCTCACCCGACAGCAGCCGCGCGAACTCGCGGAACAGGGGGATGCGACTGAAGAAGTCGCCGCCTTCTCCCGGGAGCTCGCTCATAGGCTCATCCTACTCGCCAAGGGGCGCTACCTTCGTCTCAGCTCGCGGTAGCCTGAAACCAGACAGCACGCAGCAGCACATGTTTCTGGACATTTCCTTTCGAGCAGGGGGCGGACGGTTGGCCGGACAGACAATCGCTCTGGTTGGGGCACAGCATCCGGGTGCCGCTCGCCTCGCTCTTGCGCTCGAGAACGAGCCGCGGGCCGAGCGGGTCCTGGGGCTCGGGCGCGTCACCGTGCCGCTACTCGGGCCCAAGTTCGAGCATATCGTGGCCGATCCCGGCGAGCCGCGCTTCGACGCCGCCCTGGCCGAGGCCGACGCGCTGGTGCTGTTTCCCGTGATCGAGGTGGGCGAGCGCAACGGCCACAGCACGCGCGAGCGGCTGGCCGGTGTGATCCGCGAGTGCATGGCGGCCGCCGAACGCACCCGCGTCGTGGTGCTCTGGTCCAGCGGCGTGACCTACGGGGCGCATCCCGACAACCCGGTGCCGCTGACCGAGGAGGACCCGCCGCGACCGAACTTCGATTTCGCCGCCGCCCGCGCCCTGGCCGAGGCGGAGCGGCTGGTGCTGGACCGCGAGGCCGGCAACCCCGAGTCCAGGCGAGTGGTGCTTCGCGCCGCCGCCATCTGGGCGCCGGCGTGGGGCGGCTTCCTTGCCCGCATGCTGCTCGGCCCGGCGATCGTCGGCGTGCGCGGTCACGACCCGATGGTGCAGTGCCTGGACCCCGACGACGCCGCCAGCGCGCTGGCGCTCGCCGCGAGCGGCCGTCTCGACGGCGGCGTCTACAACGTCGCCCCCGACGACTGGCTGCCCGCGAGCCAGCTCGCCAGGCTCACCGGCAGGCGTCGCGTCGAGGTCCCGGAGGCCGCGGCCTTCGCCGCCGCCGACCGCCTCGCCTGGCTCGGCGTGGCCGGCGCCAGCCCGGGCGAGCTGCACTACCACATGCATCCCTGGGTGCTGTCCAACGCCAGGCTGCGCGCGGCCGGCTGGACGCCCACCCGCTCGACCGCGGAGGGGCTCAGCGCGATCGGCCAGGCCATGCCGGAGGGGGTGCGGCTCGGCAGGGTCCAGGTGCGGCGCGGTGACGTCGTGCGTGGCGCGGCGGCGGGGCTGGCGTTCGTGGCCGCCCTCGCCGTCCTCGCGCGCCGCGCGGTCCGGGGAGGCAGACCATGAGTCGCCGCCGGAGCGGTGCGGGGAGACCCGAGGGGGTGCCCCGGTGAGCCGGCCCCTCGCCATCGACCTGGGAACCGCCAACACGCTCGTCTACGTCCGGGGCCGCGGCATCCAGCTCCGGCAACCGACCGTCATCGCCCTGAACGAGAGCAGCGGCGAGATCCTCGCGCTCGGCGACGAGGCCTACGCCATGATCGGGCGGACGCCTGGCCACATCGTGGCGGTGCGGCCGCTGCGCGGCGGCGCGATCTCCGACTTCGACACCACCGCACGGCTGATCCGGCTGCTGCTGCAGCGGGTGAGCAGAGGGCCGGCCGGCAGGCCAAAGGTGGTGGTCTGCGTCCCCTCGGCGATCACCCAGGTGGAGCGCAAGGCCGTGCAGGAGGCGGCACTGCACGCCGGCGCCAAGGTGGCCTACCTCATGGAGGAGCCGATGGCGGCGGCGATCGGCGCGGGCCTGCCGGTGCAGGAGCCGACCGGCAGCCTGATCGTCGACGTTGGCGGCGGCACCACCGAGGTGGCCTGCATCTCTCTGGGGGGCATCGTCGTCTCCAAGGCCCTGCGGCTCGCCGGCTTCGACCTGGACGCCGCGATCATCCAGCACGTCAGGCGGGACTACGCCGTCGCGATCGGCGAGCGCTCCGCCGAGAAGGTCAAGATCGCCATCGGCTCGGCCGTGCTGCAGCCGGGGGCGGAGGACAAGTTCGAGGTGCGCGGGCGCGAGCTGGCCACGGGGCTGCCCAAGACCATCGTGCTCACCGCGGGTGAGGTGCGCCAGGCCATGGAGGAGCCGGTGTCCCAGATCGTGCAGGCGGTGCTGGACGCCCTTGCCGCCGCTCCCCCTGAGCTGGCCAATGACGTGCTCGACAAGGGCATCTTCATGACCGGGGGCTCCAGCATGCTGCGCGGCCTCGGCGACCGCATCGCGCGGGAGGCCGACGTGGCGGTCCACCTCGTTGACACGCCGCTGGAGTGCGTGGCCCTGGGCGCCGGCCGGGTGATCGATGCGTTCGACGACCTCGGTCCGATGTTCGTCGAATCCCCGAGGTACGTGTAGGAAGATGGGCTCCGAGGGCGGCGCTCGGGTTGGAGGAGGTCGCGTGCGGCACCGGATCACCGCCGGCATGGGAGCCGTTGTGCTCGTCGCGGTGGTCCTCGCGCTGAACCTGTACCAGCTCCCGGTGGTCGCGCTGTCCCCGGGCCCGGCCGAGGACGTGCTCAGCCGCACCAAGGTCCAGGGCAGCGTGCGCGTCTACGACTCCAGCGGCAGGCTCTACCTCACCTCGGTCGGGATCGACGACAACGTCCGCTTCTTCGAGGCGATCCTCGACCTCGCCAACCGCGACGTGCAGCTCCGCCCGCGCCGCGCCGTCTACCCGGAGGGCGAGAGCACCCAGCGCGTGAACCAGCAGAACGCCGTCGACATGGACGAGTCCAAGCTGCTCGCCTCGGTGGTGGCGCTGCGGCTGGCCGGCTACCGGATCGACCCGACCGGCGTCCAGGTCGTCGACGTGCGCCGGGGCGCCCCGGCCGACGGCAAGCTGCGGCCCGGCGACCGTCTCGAGCGCGCCGACGGCCGTCCCGTCACCAACATCCGGCAGCTCCAGGCGCTCATCCGTGAGCACCGGCCCGGCGAGACCGTCGCGCTGGGGGTCAGGCGTGGCGAGGCGGACGTCCCCGTCAAGGTCACGGTGGGGCTCGACGAGGGCCAGCCGCGCATCGGGGTGGTGCTCCGCGAGGTGTACGGCCGCCTGCCCATCCAGGTGAGCATCGACACCGAGAACATCGGCGGGCCCTCAGCGGGGCTGATGTTCGCGCTGTCGATCTACGACAAGCTCACCCCGGGCGACCTGACCGGCGGGCGCCGGGTCGCCGGCACCGGCCAGATCACCGAGGAGGGCTCGGTGGTGGCGATCGGCGGGATCGCCGAGAAGCTGGTCGGCGCCAGACGCCAGGGCGTCACCGACTTCCTGCTGCCCCGCGACAACTGTGACGAGGCGTCCGCGCACCCGCCGCGGGGCCTGCGCCTGGTCCCGGTCGCCAACGTCGCCGAGGCCCTCGCCTTCCTCAGGTCCGAGCCCGGCGACGCGGCCCCACGCTGCTGATCACAGGCGAGGTGAGGTGTTGCGCCAGAGCCCTGTTTTCCCAGCTCCCGTGCTAGGGTCTGCTGAAGTGGCCAGCCGCGTTCCGGGCGGCTGGCCGGGACCAGTATGCATGGAGCGCATGCAACCGAGTGAAAGGTCCGTGGTGTGGTAGCAGCTCGCCGCCCCCCTCGCCGCTGGGCGATCGTCGTCCTGCTGCTGGCCTTCGTGGTGCTGGCCGCGGTCGGAAGCCTGTCGAGCTGGTACACCGACCTTCTGTGGTTCGGCGAGGTCGACAAGACCAGCGTGTTCTGGGGCCAGATCCGCGCCAAGGTCACGCTCGGGCTGCTGGCCGGCGTGGGCACCGGCCTCATCATCGGGGTCAACCTGTGGCTGGTCGAGCGCCTCTCCCCGCGCTACGGCCCCGCCGTGGTCGGCCGGCCCCAGATGGAGCGGGTGCAGCAGGTGCTCGGCCCCTACCTGCGGCCGCTGCGGATCGCCGTCGCGGCCTTCATCGGCCTGCTGGTGGGTCTGGGGAACACCGGCTCGTGGCAGAGCTTCCTGCTGTGGCGCAACTCCGTGCCCTTCGGCGACCGCGACGCGCAGTTCGGTCGCGACATCGGCTTCTACGTCTTCCAGCTCCCCTTCCTGCGCTCGATCTTCGCCTGGCTGTTCACCAGCCTGGTGCTGGCCCTGCTGCTGTCGGCTGCCGGGCACTACCTGCTCGGCGGCATCCGGCCGCAGGCCTCCTCCAACCGCATCGCCGGAGCGACCCAGTCACACCTCACCGTCCTGCTCGGCCTCATCGTCGCCCTCAAGGCGTGGGGCTACTGGCTGGACAAATACGAGCTCGTCTACTCGACGAGGGGCGCGGCCACCGGCGCCACCTACACCGACGTCAAGGCCCAGCTCCCCGCGCTCGAGGTGCTGTTCTGGGTGGCGCTGATCTGCGCGGTGCTGTTCTTCTGGGGGGTCCGCAGCCGTGGCATCGCCGTGCCGCTGTTCAGCATCGTGCTGCTGGCCGGCGTGTCGATCATCATCGGCGGGATTATCCCCACCGTGTTCCAGCGCTTCAGGGTGGCGCCCCAGGAGCTGCAGCGCGAGCGGCCATACATCCAGCGCAACATCGACGCCAGCCGGAAGGCCTTCGGGCTCAACGGCATCCAGATCCGCTCGTTCGCTGACAAACCCAACCTGAGCGCCGCGGACGTCAACGCCAACCGCGCCACGGTGGACAACATCCGGCTGTGGGACCCGGAGGTGCTGCAGCCGGCGATCCGCAACCTCCAGGCCATCGCGCAGTACTACTCGTTCAGCGACGTCGACGTCGACCGCTACCCGGTGGACGGCCAGCTCCGGCAGGTGATGATCTCGGTCCGCGAGGTGGACCCGAGCCTGCTGCCACAGGCCGCCAAGACCTGGCAGAACCTCCACCTGGCCTACACGCACGGCTACGGGGTGGTGGCGACCCAGGTCAACACCGCGGCCAGGCAGGGCCAGCCAGACTTCATCGTGTCCGACTTCGACCAGGAGCGGGCCAAGATCCCCGTGACGCAGCCGCGGGTCTACTTCGGCGAGCCGCCCGAGGCGGGGCCGGAGTACGTGGTGGTGGACACCAGGCAGCCGGAGGTGGACCGGCCGACACCCACCGGTGACACCCGCACCACGAGCTACGACGGCGACGGCGGCATCCAGCTCTCCAGCTTCGGGCGCCGGCTCGCCTTCGCCCTGCGCTTCCGCGACATCAACCTGCTCATCTCCGGCAACCTCACCTCGCAGTCGCGGGTGATGTTCAACCGCGACATCCGCGACCGCGTCGAGAAGGTGGCGCCATTCCTGCAGTGGGACGGCGACCCCTACGCGGTGGTGGTCAACGGCCGCATCATGTTCGTGCGCGACGGCTACACCGTCAGCGACCACTACCCGTACGTGCAGCGGATCGATCTGGGCGACGCGGCGCGGCGCGACGGCTCGACCGGGCAGGGCGTGCGAGGCTCCGGCAACTACATCCGCAACTCCGTCAAGGCCGTCGTGGACGCCTACACCGGCAAGGTGACGCTGTACGCGTTCGACGAGGCCGACCCGGTCCTCAAGGCGTGGCGCAAGGCGTTCCCCGAGCTGTTCGCGCCCAAGTCGGCGATCTCGTCCGAGCTGGCGGAGCACCTGCGCTACCCGGAGGACATGTTCGCCATCCAGACCGACCGTTACACGCTCTACCACCTGACCAAGGCGGACGACGTGTACTCGCGCAAGGACCTGTGGGCGCTGCCAGAGGACCGCTCGGGCCAGATCCGCTCGCAGCAGGGCCAGAGCGCGGTGGCCTCGCTCGCGCCCGTCTCCGCCCCCGCCAAGATGCGGCCCTACTACCTGCTCACCAGCCTCCCCGGGCAGCAGGGCACGAAGTTCGTGCTGGCGATGCCGTTCACCCCGAACAACAAACAGAACCTGCTCGGCTATATGGCGGCGAGCTCGGACCCGGACGACTACGGCCGCCTGTCGCTGGTGAGCCTCGACCCATCACGCACCATCGACGGGCCGACGCAGGTCAACTCGAGGATCCTGGCGAACCCGACGGTGGCGTCGGAGCTGTCCCTGCTGAACCAGCAGGGGTCGGAGGTCATCCTCGGGAACCTTCTGATCGTCCCGGTCAAGGACTCGCTGCTGTACGTGCAACCCATCTTCGTGCGCTCGACCTCGGGGACCAGCGGCTCCACCACGATCCCGCTGCTCGAGAAGGTGGCGGTGGTGCTCAACACCGACGTGGGCTACGCGCCCACGCTGTCGGAGGCCATCGCTGACGTGGTGGGCGGGCAGGCGCCGCAGCAGCCACCCGCGCAGCAGCCACCCGCGCAGCAGCCACCGGCGCAGCAGCCGCCGGCCGCGAACGTCCAGCAGCTCCTGCAGCAGGCGAACCGGGAGTACGACCTCGCGAACCAGGCGCTGCAGAAGGGCGACCTGGCCGGCTACCAGCAGCACGTGAACGCCATGGCCAGGCTGCTGCAGCAGGCGCTGGGCTCCAACCAGGCCAGGCCGCCCGCCGCCTCGCCGCCGGTCGCCGGCGGCTGAGGGTCGCCCGCGGACCGCCTTTGCGCGGCGATGTTCCGCTGCGCTACCATGCGCCAGCAATCGCCGCGGGGTGGAGCAGTCTGGTAGCTCGCTGGGCTCATAACCCAGAGGTCGCGGGTTCAAATCCCGCCCCCGCCACCAAATTGGATCAGGGCATCCGCGATGGGGAGCGGATGCCCTGACCCGTTTCCGGGCGAGCCGTCGGCGGGTGGCTAGGACTGGCGGAGCTGGCTGGCGAAGTGGGCGACGGCGGCGCGGCGGTGGGCGTGGTCGGCCCGCCGGCAGACGGCGGCGTAGGCGGCCAGCGTGGCGCTGAGGCGGGAGGCGTCGTCCGCCTTGGCGGCAACGTTCTCGGTCTCGAGGGCATCGCACACGCGCTTGCCGAGCTCGATGCGCTCGGCCGCGAACGCCGTGCTCGTGCGGGCCGGCTCCATCTCGCTGCGGGAGCGTTGCATGGTGATCATCGCGCTTCCTCCTCGGGCCGACACGACGAGCTGGGGGCATGGTCGGCCTCGACGAGGATCGCGCGCCCCGCTAACCAACCGCTCACGGGCAGTCGGAGCGCGCAGCGCGGCAAGGTGGCCCCGCGACACCCGCGGCGAGTTACGTTCTAGAATGAACGACCGTTTGGCGTGGCACAGGAGCGTTCCGGAGGGCGAGTGGGTCGTCATGGCATCGCGGGATCCACCGCGACCCAGATCGCCGCGAGCGTCGAGCTGGCCGTTCGGCAGGGCCGGCTCGCGCCCGGTGAGCGGCTGCCGACCATCCGCGCGCTCGCCGACGACCTCGGGATCAGCCCGGCCACCGTGGCGGCCGCCTACGCCCGGCTCCGGGCAAGAGGCATGGTCACGGCCCGCGGCCGCGGCGGTACCGTCGTCGCTCCACGACCGCCGCTGCCCGTGCAGCAGCCGGCCGCGCCGCCTCCCGGCGTCCGCGACCTGACCAGCGGCCACTGCGACCCCGCGCTGCTGCCGCCGCTCGAGGACGCGCTCGCCCGCCTCGACCGCCGCCACCACCTGTACGGCGAGGACCCGGTCCTCCCAGAGCTGGCGGAGCTCGCGGCCGAGCTGCTGGGCGCGGAGGGTGTCCCCGTCGGCGCGCTGGCCGTCGTCGGCGGGGCGCTGGACGGCGTCGAGCGCATCCTCCAGGCGCACCTGCGCCCGGGCGACCGGGTGGCGCTGGAGGACCCCGGCTACCCGCCCACCATCGACCTGGTGCGAGCGCTCGGCCTGGAGCCGGAGCCGGTCCCCGTCGACGACGACGGCCTCGACCCGGCAGGCCTGGAGGCGGCGCTGGAGCGGGGCGCGGCCGCGCTGATCTCCTCGCTGCGCGCCCAGAACCCGACCGGCGCGGCCACCGGCCCGGCGCGGCTGCGCACGCTGCGCGAGGTGCTCGACCGGCATCCCGGGGCCCTGCTGGTCGTCGACGACCACGCCGGGCCCGTGGCCGGGGCGCCCGGAGCCAGCCTCGCCGGCAGCGAGCGGCCGCGCTGGGCGCACGTCCTGTCGGTCTCCAAGTGGCTCGGGCCCGACCTGCGAGTCGCGGCCGTCGCCGGCGACGCCATCACCGTGGCGAGGGTCCAGGGCCGCCAGCTCCTCGGGCCCGGCTGGGTGAGCCACGTCACGCAGGGCCTGGCGGTGGCGCTGTGGTCGGCGCCGGGCACGCCCGCGCTGCTGGAGCGCGCCAGGCTGGCCTACGCCCGCCGCCGCGACGCGCTGCTCGAGGCCCTTGCGGCGCGCGGGATCGCCGCGCACGGCAGGTCCGGCATGAACGTGTGGGTGCCGGTCCCCAGCGAGAGCGGGGTGGTGCAGCACCTGCTCGCGGCCGGCTGGGCGGCCCGCGCGGGCGAGCCGTTCCGCCTGCGCAGCGGCCCGGGCGTCAGGATCACGGTGTCGACCCTCGAGCCGGAGGCGGCCGAGCGGCTCGCCGAGGACCTCGCCGCCGCTCTCGCGCCGCGGCGCCGCACGCAGCTCGCCTGACGCCCTAGCGCCGCTCGCGCGTCCCGGCGGCCTCACCGTCGCCGCTCGGCTCGGCCGGCTCCATCTCGCGTGGCGCCTCGGAGGCGGGGATCTCGCCGGCGCCCGCGGTCGGCTCCGCCTTCAGACGGCCGTGGTAGTTGTCGTAGAAGTCGCGCCAGATGACCTTGGCCACCCCGGTCACGGGGATCGCCAACAGGGCCCCGAGGAAGCCGGCCAGCTCGACGCCGATATGGCCTGGGACTACCCAGCAACAGTGCATGCGCAACCGGGCGGAATGCGCGTTTACTCCCTTCGGCCGTCGGGCAGGCTGTGGCTGCCGGGTTGGTTGGATCGCTCCGTGCCCGGCCTGGATGGCGGAACAAGGAGCTGGAGATGATCGGCAGCGTCATTGCCCTGCTGCTCATGGGGCTCATCGTCGGCGTGGTGGCCAAGTTCCTGGTGCCCGGGCGCGACCCGGGCGGCGTGGTGGTCACCGCCATCATCGGCGTCGCCGGCGCCCTGCTGGGCGGTTTCCTCGCGACCGAGGTGCTCAACCGGTCCGGCACCATCGGCTTCAACCTCTACACCTTCGTCGTCGGCGTGGTGGGCGCGGTGATCCTGCTGCTGCTCTACCACGCGCTCAACGGGGGCCTGGGCCGGCGGCGGCCCTACCGCTCGCGGACGACGAGCCGCTACCGGCGCCGCCGGCGGCTGATCTGACAATCCGCTGACAAGGCGCGGCCAAGGGCGTCAGGAGCACGCGCAAGGTCATCCGGGCGACTATCGTGGGCCCGTATGGCGGGAAAAGTACGTGGCTCTGAGGCCTTCGTGGCCGGTGTGGCGGCCATGCTGCCGGCGACCGCGCTGCTCGGGGTGGCCCATCTGGTCCAGGCGAACCTGCCGTTCCCGCCCCTGGGCCTGGCGCAGCGGCTGCTCAGCCTGATCCCCGGACCGGTCGCGGTCTTCTTCGTCGAGCGCCTCGGGCACTGGGCGCTGCGGCTGTTCGCCGGCGGCTTCACCGTCGCCAGCATCCTCGCCGGGGGGCTCGTCGGCCTGCTGGTGATCAGGCGCCCTCCGACGCAGTGGGCCGTCACGACCTGGGCGGCCGCGGCGGCGCTCGCGGCGCTCGCGCTCGGCGGCTACCGCTCCGAGCCGGGGGCGCCCTCGCTCGTCACCTACGGGGTGCTGGTCGCGCTCGCCGGCGCGATCTTCGCGCTGGCGCTGCGGCGGGCGCTCGACCGGCTGCTGGGGGACCCGGCGCCGCCGCCCGCGCGTGGCATCGGGCGCACCCGGCGCGAGGTGCTGCGCGGCGGCCTGGGTGCCGCCGGTCTGCTCGCCGCCGGGCTGGTGCTGCGGCAGCTCACCGGTGGCATCGGGGACCGCGGCGGCAAGCCGCTGGTCAGGCCGTCCGGAGCGGGCCCGATCCGGCGTGCGGCGCGGCCGCCGGACGGCCCGGAGGGCCAGGCGTTCCTGGCCGTCCGGGGCCTGACGCCCGAGATCACCGCCAACACGCGCCACTACGTGGTCGACGAGTCCATCATCGACCCGGACGTGGACGCCGCCTCCTGGCGCCTGCGGATCGACGGGCTGGTCGGCAGGCCACTGACCCTCGGCTACGAGAAGCTGCTGGCGCTGCCGACGACCGAGCAGTACGTGACCATGCAGTGCATCTCCAACCTGGTCGGCGGCGACCTGGTGGGCACCGCCAAGTGGACCGGCGTGCCGCTCGCCGCCCTGCTGGAGCGGGCCGGCGGGGTGGGCGACCGGGCGGTCCGCGTGGTGTTCCACGCCGTCGGCGGCTACACCGACTCCCTGCCGACGGCCAAGGCGCTGGACGGAGCCACGATGGTGGCCTACGGCATGAACGACAACACCCTGCCGCGCGCCCACGGCTACCCGGTCCGCATTATCGCCCCAGGCATCTACGGCATGAAGAGCGTCAAATGGCTCCAGCGCATCGAGGTGGTCGACTATGACTACCGGGGCTATTGGGAGCGTTCGGCCGGCTGGGACAACATCGCGGTGATCAAGACCGCCAGCCGCATCGACGTCCCCCAGGAGCTGGGCGCGGTGAAGGGCCAGGTCACGATCGCGGGGGTGGCCTGGGCGGGGGAGCGCGGCGTCCGCCGCGTCGAGGTCTCGGTCGACGGCGGGCGCAGCTGGACGCCCGCGACGCTCCGCCGCGAGCTGTCGCGCGTCACCTGGCGGCAGTGGCGGCTGTCCTGGCGCCCAACCGCGACGGGCAGGACCCGGATCCAGGTCCGCGCGATCGACGGCCAGGGCAAGCCGCAGATCGCGACCCCGGCCCCGCCGCACCCCACCGGCGCCTCCGGCTACCACGAGGTCGAGGTGGTCGTCGGCGACACGTGAGCGCGGACGCCTCGGCGGCCGCGGGAATGCCACGGCGCGCGAGACTGTTCCTAGCTGCGTACATCCCCGAATTCGTCATCCGAGGTCACCGCTTGCAAGTTTCCGCAAATCCCGCAGTCACGCTGGCACGGCCCTGCTATCCTGCCCAGGAGTGGGCGCCCGGCCCGCGGCGACCGCTTGATCGTCACTCACCAGGCTCGCCGGTCCGGGCGGCGATAGTGCCGTTGTCACGGCTGGATCGACGGGAAGGACCCTGGTTGCGACCATCTGCCCGAGAGCTCGGCGAACAGGAGAGCGGGCCTGACGACTCCAGGCGCGCTCCGGCCGAGGAGACTCCGGAGGAGCGCCAGGCTCGCTTCGTGGAGTCCGCGATCCCGCTGCTCGACACCATCTACGCTGGCGCCCTGCGCCTGACCCGCAACCCGGCCGACGCCGAGGACCTGGTCCAGGAGACATTCCTGCGCGCCTACAACGCCTTCCACCAGTTCGAGCCGGGAACCAACCTCAAGGCGTGGCTGTACCGGATCCTCACCAACGCCTACATCAACACCTACCGAAAGCACCAGCGCGAGCCGCAGTCGGTGTCAACAGAGGACGTCGAGGATTTCTCGCTCTACCAGCGCATCGCCAACGCCAACACCGGGTCGGGGTCGCCGGAGGAGGCGCTGCTCGAGCGCATCCCGGAGCACGAGGTGCGCCAGGCGCTCGATTCGCTGCCTGAGCAGTTCCGGATGGCCGTGCTGCTGGCCGACGTCGAGGGCTTCTCCTACAAGGAGATCGCGGACATCATGGGCACGTCGATCGGCACCGTGATGTCCCGCCTACACCGCGGGCGGCGGCAGCTTCAGAAGAAACTGTGGGACTTCGCCGCTGAGCGGGGGCTGCTCGAGGAGGGACAGGAATGGGTTCGCCCGAAGTAGGCGGCTGCGACTGCGACGACGTGCGGCGGCACATGTGGCCCTACCTCGATAGGGAGGCCGACCCGCCGACCTGCACCGAGCTCGAGGCGCACCTCAGCGAATGCGCCTACTGCCGTCGGATGGTGGAGTTCGACCAGAGCTTCAAGCGACTCGTGCGGCGTTGCGCCGACGCCGAGCCGGTTTCGCCCTCTGTGGTCGAGACGCTCCGCACGCGGGTGGAAGCCGTCATCCGCATCCGGCAGCTGCCCTCGACCTGAGCGCCGCCTGCTGGGTCGCCCTTCTTGAACCCCTTTTGATGCGCGCTCGCGTATAGATGTCCGCGAGAAATCGGGAATCGTCAAACGGAAGAGCCGGTTCCCGTGACATGCGGGTCCCATCGTCGACGATGGGAGGGACGGTGAACGCTCGATGCGATCCGAGAACGTGAAAGGCCACCGGCCAGGGAATGATCCACACCCGTCCAAGGTGGAGCGTGTGGGTCGCGTGTGCCGCGAGTCCGACTGCGACACCCGGCTGTCGATCTACAACAAGAGCGGCTTCTGCTGGCAGCATCAGCCCCTGATCTTCCCGAACTACCGTGGCAAGCGCCTTGCAAGCTCGTAGAGCTTGCAAGGCTTGAAGAACGAGAAAGCAGCACAAGCGCGGCTCCCCCCGCGCTCGTGATCCCTTGTGACTCGTCGCCCGGTGAAGCCGCCCCGGACGCGGCCCCACCGATAAGGCCGCACCCCACGGCCAGGGGGGTGCGCGGGGGGGCGCCAGCCCCCCCGCAGTCCTAGGACTTCGTCTTCTGGAAGATGCCGTCGATCTCGCTGATGAGGTCCAGCAGCTTCTGCGCCTCGGCCGGCTCCACCGAGTGCTTGGTCTCACCGGCCTGCTTGGTCGCGCGCCAGAACAGATCGTGCAGGTTCGGGTACTGCTCGAGGTGCTGTGGCTTGAAGTAGTCGGTCCACAGAACCCAGAGATGGTGCTTGACCAGCTCCGCTCGGTCCTCCTTGATGGCCAGGGCGCGCGTCCGGAACACCGGGTCGTCGGTGGCGTGGTACTTCTCGATGATCTTGGCGACCGACTCGGCCTCGATCCGGGCCTGGGCCGGGTCGTACACGCCGCATGGCAGGTCGCAGTGGGCGTGAACGACTCGGTCCGGTGACAGCCACGCGGCCAGGCGCTTGACCATCATTGGCATCGTCCCTCTCCGTTTGTTGACGTGTGGGCGCGTTCGACGGTACCACCGCGCGCTTTCGCCTGGCACACGGCCATGAGGGCATCATCGTGGTATCCAGGCGGCGTGAGGAGGCGAGGATTGCTGGCAGGGGCACGCAGGGCGGCATGGTGGCTGGGAGGGCTCGCGGGAGCCGGCCTGGCGGCCGGCGTCGCCCTCGCCGCCGCGCTGCGGCGCGCGCGGCTGGAGCCGATGCTGGTGCGGGGAGAGAGCATGCGCCCGACGCTGGTCCCCGGGCAGCGGATCGCGGTCGGGCCGCCGCGGGAGCCATTGCGCCGCGGCGCGATCGTGGTGCTGCGCCGACCCGACCGGGAAGGGCTCGAGGTCGTCAAGCGCGTGGTGGGGCTGCCCGGCGAGCGGGTGCGGCTGCTCGGCGGGCGCCTGGAGGTGGACGGCCGCGAGATCCCCGAGCCGTACCTGGCCCGCGCCGGCGTGGCCGGGCAGCGCCCCTCCTGGACGGACGCCGCCGTGGTGGACGTGCGGCTCGGGGAAGGTGAGTACCTGGTGCTCGGCGACCACCGCGATGCCAGCAGCGACGGCCGTGCCTTCGGTCCGGTTCGCGCCGCCGACCTCGTGGGCTCGGTCCGCTTCGCGTACTGGCCCCCGCGCCGGCTGCTCCCAGCGGGTTAGGATGCGAACGTCTTTTCCGAACGGGAAGGGGTCCGGGGTTGCTCGTCGTCGTCGTCGGGGGGGCCGGGTTCCTTGGCGCCACCCTGGTCGAGCGGCTCCAGGCCGAGGGCGACGAGATCGTCGTGGTCGACGATCTCTCCCACGGCAACCTGGCCAACCTCACCGAGGCGCGCCGCCGGGGCGGCGTCCGCTTCCACCGCATGGACGTGACGCAGGGCGGTCTGGCCGTGCTCGCCGGGCGCATCCACGCCGATGCCTGGGTCCACCTGGCCATGTCGGCGGACCCCGTGCGGGCGTGGACGGAGCCTTCCAACCAGGGTCGCCAGCTGGTCGCCGGCATCATCGAGGTCCTGCAGGCGGCGGCGTCGAGCGGCGCCAAGGTGGTGCTGGCCTCCTCCGGCGCCTACCTGTACCCCAATCAGCTCACCGGGGTCACCAAGCCCGACGACCGGCCGCGACCCGCGCACCCGCTGGGCGCCGGCCGCTTGGCGCTGGAGGCGTATGCCAGCGCCTTCGCGGCCCGCACGCTGGAGGTGGCGGTGCTGGTGCTCGGGACGGTCTACGGCCCGCGGCAGGACCCTCTGGGAGCCAGCCTGGTCGCCAGGGCGGCCTGGTCCATGCTCCAGGGCCGCGCCCCGCGCGTCGAGGGCGACGGCCGCCAGCAGCGCGACTACCTGTTCGTGGACGACGCCGTCGACGCGCTGGCGCGGGCGGTGCACACCGAGGTGACCGGCAGGGTGCTGGTCGGCACCGGCGCGGCCACCTCGGTGCTGGACGTGGTCGAGCAGCTCGCCGCGCGGATCGGCTGGTCCGGCGAGCCGGAGTGGGCGCCCGCCCGCCCCGGGGACCCGCGGCGCTGCGCCCTCGACCCGGCCAAGGCCGGCAAGGTGCTCGGCTGGCAACCGTGGACCCGGCTGGACGAGGGCCTGGGTCTCACGGTGGACTGGCTCAGGGCCAGGCTACCGGGCAGAACTCGCTAATAACCTAGATCAGATCGGCCGGCCGAACTGCTCGCAGCTGTCATCGATAGTGTGTCTGACCTGCGTAGTTGCCGAGACGCCCTAGAGAACGTGCAGTAGGTAGCATTGAAGCTGAAACGGCCCAACCGGGCTATGGCAGGCTGATGGACCGCTACTAATAATCGCCCTGTTCGTCCTGCTCAAAGCAGCTCGACCGACAGGGCCGTCTCCGCCGCACGTCCCCAACTGTCGTTGACAGACGAACATCCGGTCCATTCCAGACCTGCCCGGGAGGAGATGGCTGAGGCGGCCTGGACTCGAGAAAGGGATGCACGGTGGCCGTACCCCGAAAGGCGAGCACCAAGATCGAGGCTCCTGCCTATCTCCGCACCGCAGAGGTGGCCGACATTTTGCACGTGTCGCCCAAGACGGTGTCGCGCTGGGCGAAGGAGGGCAAGCTTCCGTTTCTGAAGACGCTCGGTGGGCACCGCCGCTACCCCGAGGCGAGGATTCGCGAGCTCGCCAACGAGCTCCAGGAGGATGTCATTTCCTCGTAGGGCGCCGCCAAGGCGCTCAGTCCGCCCACGTCGACCACGGGACCGTTCTGGCCTTGGGGGCGCCGTGGGCGGCGGAATCCCCGTCCCGTGGCGCCGCTCCGAGCACCAGCGCCTGCACCAGCACGAACAGCCCGGCCAGCTCGGCGACGTCACCAAAGCTCAGCACCGCGCGCAGTGGCCGCACCGCGAGCTGATCGCCGAGCAGCGCGAGCCGCGTCCCCGGCCCGTCGATGACGTGCTTGGCGTCCGGCCGGTGCGGCACCGGGTGCTCGACCGCGATACCGGCCCGCGTGAGCGTCTGCTCGCTGACCGGCACGCCGAAGTTCAGCACCAGGACCAGCAGGTTGGCGAGCAGGCCGAGGGCGAGCAGCGGCACCCCGGCGAGCTGGCCGTTGGCGCGGGCCACGCCGAGCAGGCCGGCCAGCGCCAGGAACAGCAGGATCGCGCCGACGCCGCGCGGGATGCCGACCGAGCGCAGCGCGAGCGAGCCGACCAGCGCCTGCAGCGCGATCAGCGTCAGCGCCAGCGGCCTGGCGTGCACCTTGGCCTCCCGCAGGGAGCGCAGCTTGCCGCCGCGGAGCATGCCGGCGCCGGCGCCGGCCAGCCCGGCCAGGACGAACAGCAGCAGCGTGCCCATGGCTACTCCACGATCCCATGCTTGAGGGCGACCGCGACCGCCCGGGTGCGGTCGGAGACGCCGAGCTTGGTGAAGATCCGCTCCAGGTAGGTCTTGACCGTCTGCGGCGAGATGCGCAGCGCGTCGGCCACCTCGCGGTTGGTGGAGCCGTAGGCGATCATCTGCAGCACCTCGACCTCCCGGGCCGACAGCGTCGACACGTTCTGCTCGCCCCTGGTGAGCTGGCGGATCTCCTCGATGAACTGCCGGGTGAGGTTGGGGTGGATCACGGCGCTGCCCTGGGCGGCCAGGTGGACGGCCCTGGCCAGCTCGCGGGCGTCGATGTCCTTGAGCAGGTAGCCGACCGCGCCGGCCTGGATCGCCTCGCCGACCCGCGCCTGGGTCTCCTCCACCGTCAGGATCACGACCCGGGCGTGCGGCATGCCCCGCAGGATCTCCTGGGTGGCCCTGATGCCGCCCAGCCGCGGCATGCGCACGTCCATCAGCACGACGTCGGGCCTGACCGTCGCGGCGAGGGTGACGGCCTCCTGGCCGTCCGCCGCCTCGGCCACGACCTTGAGCCCGGGATCCATGGCCAGGGCCGCCTTGATCCCGTCCCGGGTGAGGGGATGATCGTCAGCTATCAGGATGCGAACGACGTCGCCCATGCGCCCCTTCGGAGTCCACGCGCTGCCTCGCCGAGTGCTGCCTCGTGCCGCGGGAGCGGCGCCATGTCCCGGGATCCGGCTCTCCTCCCGTGCTAACGCGGATCGTACCGCTTTCATTGGAAGGAAGGAACAGACCGATCCAGACGAACATCCCGCGCCAAATGATCGGGCCCGGCGCATGGGCCAGGCCCGAACGTGCCTCTCTCATGGTAGTCCGCTGGCGCGCGGCCCCGGCACGTGGCCGCCGCGGAAGCCCTGTGGCGTCAGGCGATGCGCACCCGCCGGCGCTGCCCGCGACGGAGGGCCCGGCGCTCCTCCTCGGACAGCCCTCCCCAGACGCCGGCGTCCTGGGCGGTCTCCAGAGCCCAGTGCAGGCAGTCCTCACGAACCGGGCAGAGCGCGCAGATGGCCTTGGCCGCTTGCACCTGGGCCTCGGCGGGCCCGGTGGTGCCAACCGGGAAGAAGAGCTCCGGGTCCACGTCACGGCAGCGGGCACGATGGCGCCAATCCATATTGACAATCCTCACTTTCCCTTGCAAAGCCCTGGGGGAAGGGCAAGTGCTCGAAAGGTTCCGTGTATGGGTCCATTCCCGCGGCCCGTCCACGTAAGAGCGCGGTGAGTCTAGGACAGCCAAAGGGCAAATGGAAGGTCCCAATACTCGCGCGACTGGATGAATCCATGGCAAACGGCGCCGCTCGGCCGCCTGACATGCGCCTCTGGTGCCCCGCCGGGCCCCGTGCGAGGGCCGCGGCGACCTGGCGAACGGTGCAAAACGAGCCCACCGGTCCGTAGTCCGGACGACGAATTGTGATGGGCACGGGTTTTTCATCGTAAGAACTACGCAGGCAGAAGTTGGGAGGCGTGAATCGGCGCTACGAGCGCCTTTGTGCGTCTTGGAACCGGCCCACGCGAGGGATGCGTCGGGGACCCGCTCGGCCATAGAGTCGGTGTGTCGGGAGCGGACTCCCACAGATCCCGTGCGACCGGAGGTGAGCGGTCCTGCTGCGCATTCTCGGGCATCGCGGCGCCCGCATGGTGGCGCCCGAGAACACCCTGCCGAGCTTCCAGGCGGCCATCGCCGAGGGTGCCGCCGGCGTCGAGCTGGACATCCGCCGGACCGCCGACCAGGTGCTCGTCTGCCTGCACGACGCGAGCCTCGGCCGCACCACCAACGGCCGCGGGCCGGTGCGCGAGCGCACCCTCGCCGAGATCCGACAGCTCGACGCCGGCACCTGGTTCACCTGCAACGGCGGCGCGCCCTACCCCTACCGGGGCCGCCAGGTCAGGATCCCGACGCTGACCGAGACGCTCGACGCGCTGCCGCGCCACGCCCTGGTCGACGTCGAGGTGAAGTCCCGCGGCGCGGGCGAGGACGGCCCCTCGCTCGTGGCCGAGCTGCTCGCCGAGACGCTCGGCGGGCGGCCCGACCGCGACCGGATCCTGGTCTCGTCGTTCTCCCGCAAGCTCGTGGCGGCGGCCGTGCCGCTGCTGAAGGGTGTGCGGGTCGGCCTGGTCACCTCGGCGCTGATGCCGCTGGGGCGCGCGGTGCGGGCGGCGGAGGGATGTGGCTGCTCGCTGCTCGCCGCCCAGGCGGCCGCCTATTTCGGCCCGATGGCCAGGGCGGCCAGCAGCCGCGCACGCGACGCCGGCCTGCTGCTGGTGGCGTGGACCGTGGACGAGCCGGAGACCGCGCGCCGCCTGGGCGACCTCGGCGTCGAGGTGATCGTCGCCGATCGCCCTGGCCTCCTGACCGCTCAGCTCGGCGTCAGCCCTCCGCATGGGGAGCGACCACGCTGAGAGCGCCCGGCAGGCGCTCGAACGCCAGCCTGGTGTGGTCGCCCAGGTACTCGCCGTCGAGCTGGAACGCCAGCGGCACGTCGGACTCCAGCACGAAGCGCTCCTCGTCGTGCAGCACGGGGAACCCCGGGTAGGGGCCGCTCGGCCGCCGCGAGAGCATGCCGCTCAGCACCCTGGCGATCGCCGCCACCGACATGGTCTGGCCGACGAGCACGTCCAGCCCGCCCTCCCAGGTGGCCTCCGGCGTCGGGCGCACGGGCCGGCGCCCCAGGTAGGTGAAGGGATCGCCGTTGGCCACCAGGGCGAAGAAGGCGCTGAGCGACGGCAGGCCCGCGGCCCGCAGGACCTTCAGGTGCGGCTGCTCGCGGTCGTAGTCCAGGAACAGGGTCTTCAGGCCGGCGGCCACGTAGGCGTGATCGCCGTAGAGCTGCTTCGCCCGGTGGCCGCGCTCGACCTGGCGCACGATCGCGCCGTCGAGGCCGAGGCCGGCGCCGAAGGTGAAGGCGCGCCCGTCGGCGCTGCCCAGCGAGATGCGCCGGGTCGAGCCGGCCCGCAGCAGCTCGAGCAGGCGCCCGGTGGCCCGCACCGTGTCGCCCGGAAGGCCGAGGCCGCGGGCGAACACGTTGGTCTTGCCGCCGCCGGCGAGCCCGAGCGGGACGTCGGCGCCGAGCATGCCGTTCACCGCCTCGTTGACAGTGCCGTCGCCGCCGAGCACCACCACCAGCTCGGCGCCGCGCGCGACGGCCTCGCGGGTGAGCTCGATCGCGTGCCCGAGGTGGGCGGTGAGGTAGGTCTGGACCTTGTGCTCGGCGCCCAGCGCCCTGGTCACCTGGGCTCGCCGCCGCTCCGAGACCCTGGTCGCGTGCGGGTTGCAGATCAGCGCGACCAGCATCGCCTAGTCCCCGTCGTCGCGGAGCAGGCGATCGCGCAGCATCACGAGGGTGCGGTTCAGCAGCCGGGAGACGTGCATCTGCGAGATGCCGAGGCGGTCGGCGATCTGCGACTGCGTCATCCCGCGGAAGAACCGCAGGTACAGGATGCGACGCTCGCGCTCCGGCAGCTCGGCGATGATCGGTCCGAGGGCGGCGCGGTACTCCAGCGCCTCGAGGGTCTCGTCCTCCGCGCCGATGTGGTCGCTCACCGACGGTGTGTCGTCGCCGCCCGTCGGCGCGTCGAGCGACACCACGGCATAGGCGTTGGAGGTGTCGAGGCCCTCCAGCACCTCGTCCTCCGACAGGTGCATGCGGTCGGCGAGCTCGCGCACGGTGGGGGAGCGGCCGATCTCCTGCGACAGCGCGGCGACCACCTTGGTCAGCGACAGGTTCAGCTCCTGCAGGCGCCGCGGCACGCGCACCGCCCAGCCCTTGTCGCGGAAGTGCCGCTTGAGCTCGCCGACGATCGTGGGGGTGGCGTAGGTCGAGAATTCGACCTCGCGCTCCAGGTCGAAGCGGTCGATCGCCTTCAGCAGCCCGATGGTTCCCACCTGGATGAGGTCCTCCAGCGGCTCGCCGCGGTTGCGGAAGCGCCGCGCCAGGTACTCGACGAGCGGGAGGTGGATGCCCACCAGCTCCTCGCGCAGGGTCGCGTCGCGGCTGTCCGCGAAGCGCTGGAACAGCTCCTTCGCGTACGCGCGATCCATGCCCCTGCCTGTCGCCACGTCGTGAGCGTCCTGCTCCACGTCGCCGATCCAGGGACTGGTCTCGGACGGCAGCTCGGTCACCTCTGCCCGCCGTGCTTGCGGAAGCGCAGTGCCAGCCGTCCCGCCTCAGCCTTCTCGACGACTTCGTCGGTCATCGCGCTGAGGATCTGCCAGGCGAAGGTGTCGCGCTCCAGCGGAGCGCTACGGTCGGAGGTGGAGGCATCGATGGAGACCTCCACCCAGAGCTCGCCGGCGCTCATGTGGTAGGCGACACGGATGGTGTCGGCGCTGCCGCGCCGCGCCATCAGCTGCGTGCACGCCTCATCGACGGCGATGCGTAGATCGTCGATCTCGTCGTAGGTGAAGTGGAGCTGCGCGGCCAGCCCTGTGGCCGCGGCTCGTGCCACCGCGAGGTAGGCCCCCGAGGCGGGAATCTCGAGATGCACGGTTGAAGTGGCCATATGTGTCGTCGCTCGAGCGCGTCGGGCAATACGCTTTCCGGAGGCGTCGCCGCCGCCGGGGGACAGCCCAGTCTAGTCCACCGGAAGGTGAACTCTATCCGCCGGCGCCTCGGCGGCCTCGTCGGCGAAGGGGCGCCACTCGTGGAGCGCGGGCATGGTGAGGCCGACGGCGGCGAGCGCCACGCCGATCACGCCGGCCGCGATCAGCAGCAGCTCCGGGCTGACCGCCTGCACCACCAGGCCGCCAAAGGCGAACGACACCGGCAGGAACAGGAACGAGCCGAACTGGTCCACAGCGCTGATCCTGCCCAGCAGCCGGTCGGGGACGTTGCGCTGCAGCCCGGTCGTCCACAGCAGCTCGAACAGCTGCTGACCGAAGCCGAAGGTGAAGCCGACCACCACGGCGGGCACGATGCCGCGCACCAGCCCGAAGGCGGCGGTCGCGAGCCCCAGCAGCATCACGCCGCCGTACGCGGTCCGGCCCGCCTGCCCGGGCTGGCTGGAGCGCCCGATCAGCACCGCGGCGCAGGCCGCGCCGACGCCCAGGGCGACCAGCACGGCCCCGTAGCCGCCGAGCTGCCCGTAGCGCTCCTCGGCCGCCTTTGGCAGCGCCAGTCGCTGCGCGCCGATCATGCCGAGGTTCGCCAGGCTGCACACCAGGATCGTGCCGCCCACCCAGCTGACCCGCCGGGCGGTCCGGAAGCCCTCGACCGCCTGGGCGATCGGGCTGGAGGTGGTGGAGGCTGGCGCGCGGCCCGGCAGCGGCACGATGCTGGCCGCGGCGAGCAGGAACGACAGCGCGTCCAGGCGCAGTGCCCTGTTGACCGAGCCGAGGCCGACGAGGCCGGCGCCCAGCGCGGGGCCGAGCACCAGCGCGGCCTGCGACGACAGGGCGAGCAGCGAATTGGCCGCGGCCAGGCGCTCCCGCTGGACCACCTCGGGCACGTAGGCGATCAGCGCCGGGCGGAACAGGGCGGTGAGCACGCCGAAGGCGATCACCAGCAGGGCCAGTGCCGCCACGGGCGGCGGGCGGTGCAGCGCGGCCGCGAGCCCGAGCAGCAGCAGCGCGCGACCGGCGTCGGCGGCGAGCACGGTGGTCCGGCGGGGCAGCCGGTCGATGATCCAGCCACCCAGTCCCAGCGTCAGCAGCTCGGCGAGCACCCGGACGCCGAGCAGGAGGCCCAGCAGGGCCGGCTGCTGCCACTCGACCGCGATCTGCCACGTGAAGGCGACCAGGAACACACCATCGCCGAGCATGCTGATACTCTGACCGGCCCAGAGGACGCCGAACGGCCCACGGATCGCCCCGGTCAGGCTGACCTGACTCGATCGAGATCGAGGCGGTCTCATCGGACCGCCATGAAGCTGCCGGTCGCGCTCGGCGCCACCTCTACCCCCGCCCGTCGGCTTCAATAGGCTTCAATCTAGCCTATTTTAACTAGTCAGGACAAGACGGGCGCTCTGGCGCCAATGCGCCGTGGAAGCTTGGGGGAGTCGCGTGGGGGCGCGGGGGAGACGTTGTCAGCAAATGGCAACCCGGCATGCATCCGACGGAGCACCCGCCAGCGTGTGGCTGTGCTGAATGCGGCGCGGGTGGCGCGCCGGCGGGGCTTCACGCTCTCAGGGCACCGGGCCGGCGTGTTCGGCGTGTGCCCACGCTGCCAGGGGCAGGGACAGCTCGAGCGCTGAAAAGCGCGGCGCAAGCGGCGGCTCCCGACCGGGCGATCTCGAGCTCAGGCCGAATCCGCCTTCGCGGCGCGCTTGCGGGGAGCGCTGGCGGCCTTGGCGGTGCTGCCGGGCTTCCGTCCCCGCTTTTTCAGGATCTTGCCCATGCCGTCGATCTTCAGGTCCCTATAGTTCCTGCTGGAGATATCCAGGACCTGCGTCGATCCGTCTGGGTGCTTGACCTGGAGCTGATAAACCTCCCCCTGCGGAATCTCGGTTTGATCCATGTCCGAGACGTACATCGTGATGGTCTTGGTGCCCATCGGACTCCTTTCACCCTGCAGTCGGTACTCGACAAACCCCTGCAGCCCCGGGATTTGAGGCAAGAGTAACCACACGCGGCGACGTTGGCAACACGGGTCGGCAAATTCGTCTTCGCAGTATTTCAGCGGACTGCGGTCGCGGCCGCGGCGAGAACGCCGCGCGGCGGGCTCGAGCGGGTCGCCACACGCCAAACGCCCGTTCCCGAGAGCACCGGCGCGGGCCAATGGCGGCGGGCCGGAACGCATGGGACCAGCGAATGTGCTCGCCGTCTCCGGCGACGTTGACGCGGTCGTCCTCGCGGTCACCGAGCGCCATGTTCGAGACCATTTGGCAAGTGTTGCCCAGGTCAGACCAATTGGGCTGATCGCTGGGCCGCCGCGGGTCTCCGGGGCTCGACCGCCGGCTGGAGGGCGATCGTCCACAGCCAACGACAGCGGAAAACTCCGGCTCCCGGCCAGCCGACCGGGCGGCGATCCGCTGGCGGAAAGAGCAGTGCGGGTGACCGCTCCCCGCTCCAGGCCGGGCGAGCGGCGGAGGCCGCGCCGAATTCCACAGACCGGCCCGCCCAAAGGCGGCACGACCTTTCGCGGCGCCCATCCCTTCGCCCTTTCCTGGACACCTCGCGCCACGGCCGTGACACGCCCGCCCGAGCACGACGCGGCCAGCTGTTGGCGCGCTATCCCGTCGACAAACCGTCCACGCCACCCGGCCCCTCGGCCGTCAGGCGCTGGCGCGCGTCAATGCGTGGCCGGGGTGGCCGGGCAGCTCCAAATCGGCACGGCCGGGCAGGAACAGGCATGCCGGAGGCGTAACATCCCAAGCATGACCGATGATCGCGACCGCCGTCCCCTGCGGCTCAGTGGTCCGCCTGGCGGCGCCGCCCCCGTCGAGCTCGGCCGCCGGGTCACGCTGTACGTCTGCGGCATCACTCCCTATGACGCGGCCCATCTCGGTCATGCCTTCACCTATGCCGCCTTCGACACGCTGGTCCGCTTCCTGCGCGACCGCGGGCACGACGTCGTCTACTGCCAGAACATCACCGACGTCGACGACGACATGCTCCGGCGGGCGGCCCGCAACGGCGAGGACTACCTGCAGCTCGGCCGCCGCGAGACCGCCGCGTACCTGCGAGAGATGGACGCGCTGAACGTCGCACGGCCGACCTGGCTCCCCAGGGCCACCCAGGAGATCCCCGCCATGCTCCAGCTCGCTCGCGAGCTGGAGGCGGCCGGCAACCTCTATCAGGCGGATGGCACCTTGTTCTTCGACGTCACCACCTTTCCCCGGTTCGGCGACCTCTCGGGGCTCGACGAGGACACCCAGCGCCAGCTGCTCGCCGAGCGCGGCGGCGACCCGGACGACCCGCGCAAGCGCCATCCCCTCGACTTCGCGGTGTGGCAGCGCAGCGCTCCGGGCGAGCCGTCGTGGGAGAGCGCCTGGGGCCCGGGACGGCCTGGCTGGCACCTGGAATGCTCCGCGATGAGCTGCCGCTACCTCGGCACCACCATCGACCTGCACGGCGGTGGCGCCGACCTGCTGTACCCCCACCACGAGTCCGAGCGCGCCCAGTCCGAGGCGGTCAACGGCGTGCCGTTCGTGCGCCGCTGGCTGCACACGGGCATGGTGCGCCACGAGGGCGAGAAGATATCCAAGTCGCTCGGCAACCTGGTGTTCGTCCGCGATCTGCGCCGCGAGCACGAGCCGGCCGCCGTGCGGCTGGTCCTGCTGGCCCACCGCTACCACAGCGCCTGGGACTTCGACCCCGCCGAGCTCAAGGAGGCGGCAGAGCGGCTCGATGCCTGGCGCCGGGCCGCCCGTGGCGCACGCCCCGGCTCGCCCCTGCCGGAGCCCGTCGACGTGGCGCTCGCCGACGACCTCGACACTCCCGCCGCCCTGGTCGCCGTCGACGCGCTCGCCGCCGGGCGCGACGGCGACGGCGTCCGCGCTGCGGCGGCGGTCCTCGGCGTCGCGCTGCAGCCAGCGCACAGCGCCGGATAGCAATGTCCCCGCCGGCGCGGACGCGCTACCCTGCGCATATGCGTGGCGATCGGGTGGAGGTCCTGGTGGACACCGGGCACGAGGTGCGCGGGTTCGATATCGTCGCGACCCGCGACGGCCGCCGGGTCGAGGTCAACACGCGCCGCAACCTCATCGAGGTGGTCGAGGTCACCCGCACCGGCCAGCCCGTGCGTACCGCCCGCTTTCTCGCCAGCCGCGTGGTCGCCATCGTCGAGCACCCGGCTCTGGACAGCGCCCGGCCCCGCGCGGCAGAGCCCATCACCTCCACAGGGCCCGCGCCGGCCGCCACCGGCTCCTGAGCGCCCGGCCAGGACGCCCGGGGCATGGAAACCATTGCCTACGGCCCGGGGTCGTGCTCGCCCTCCCACCGAGCGGCCGCCAGGTGGGAGGCCGTCGCTCAGCCCGAGGCGGCGACGCGGCCGGACTCGATGCGCTTGGCGAGGGCGGCGAGAACGTTGCGCCTGGCCTCGCCGGGCCAGGCATAGGCCTTGCGGGCCTCGTACGCCTGCTTGATGTCGTTGCGCCTGGTGATGATCTCGTCCACCAGCGGCCGTCGCAGCAGCGCCTCGACGATCTCGGCGTCGGTCAGGTCGAGCACGGCCGCCTCGAGGTCGGCCCTGGTCGGGTTGGTCGGCGGTGTTGCCAAATCGGTCCTCCTGGAGATGGCGTGGGGGAAGGGTATCAGGCGAGGCGGGAGCGCAGGAGGCCGATGTCGGCGCGGTGCTCGGGCACGCCGCCGGGGGTCTCGCAGATGACCGGCACGCCGGCCTCCTCGACCACCGTGGCGATCGCCTCGATGCCGATCCGGCCGTGGCCGAGGTTCTCGTGCCGGTCGCGGGCGGAGCCGGCCTCGTCCTTGGAATCGTTGGCGTGCACCAGATCGATCCGGCCGGTGGCCTTTCTGACCCGCTCCACGATGCCGTCGAGCCCCTCGCCCCCGGCGTGGGCGTGGCAGGTGTCGAGGCAGAAGCCGAGGCCGAGGTCGCCGACATGTTCCCACAGCCGCGCGATCATGTCGAGCCGGCGCGCCATGGCGTGGTTGCCGCCCGCTGTGTTCTCGAGCAGCAGCGGCACCGGCGACTCGAGCCGCTCCAACGCCTTGCGCCAGCGCAGGAGGCCCTGCTCCTCGTCGTCGTCCGCGGTGACGTGACCGCCGTGGACGATCACCGCGGTGGCCCCGACCGCCGCCGCGCTCTGGCAGGTCTCCGCCAGCAGCTTGCGCGACGGGATGCGGATGCGGTTGTTGCCCGAGGCGAGGTTTATGACGTATGGCGCGTGCACATACTTCGCCATCGACGACGCGGCCAGCTCGGCCGCATCCGGGCCCGGCGGCGGGACCTTCCAGCCCTGCGGGTCGCTGACGAAGAACTGCACGCAGTCGGCGCCTCGCTCAGCGGCCTGGCTGAGCGAGGCCTCGCGACCGAGGTGAATGCCGATCGTGATCATGGTCGGACTGTAGCAGCCGGCTCCCACGGGTGACGCGGCCGCCCTCGCTGCTTATGCTTGCGGAACCAGTGGGGCTTCTGGGTGGTTGATGGAGTATCGCCGTCGATGACGAAAGGACCGCGTATGCACAAGCCTGTGCATCACCGAGTGCTCGCACGCGTCGCGCTCGCTGTGCTTCTGCTCGGCATCCTGATCGCATCCATCCCTGGAATCGCCAGCGCCAGCGGCGGGGACGCGCCGTCCACGTTCGTAGCGGTGCTACTGGGCCGCAACGAGGTTCCCGGCCCCGGCGATCCCGACGGCTTCGGCCTTGCCTTCGTCCGCTTCGAGGGGACGCAGACCTGCTTCACCCTGCAGTGGCGGAACATCGCCGCACCCAACCGCGGCCACATCCACCAGGGCGCCAGCGGTGTCGCCGGGCCGATCGTGCTGCCCTTCTTCGAGGGTGAGATACCCAGCCCGATCAGTGGGGCCCATGGCTGCGTCACCGCCGATGCCGGGCTCATCGGGCAGATCCGCGGCAACCCCGAGGGGTTCTACGTCAACCTCCACAACACCGAGTTCCCCGGCGGGGCCATCCGCGGACAGCTGCACCCCTTCCCGGTGGTGCCGGGTAACCACCGCCAGCTCTCGGCCACCCTGCTCGGCGCCAACGAGGTGCCGCCGGCCGACCCGGACGGCAGCGGCCAGGCCGGTGTCAGCGCCAGCGACAGCCGGATCTGCTGGACGGTGAGCTGGTCCGACATCGCCACCCCGACCCGCGGCCACATCCACCAGGGTGTCGCCGGTGTGAACGGACCGATCGTCGTGCCGTTCTTCGAGGCGCCCAGTGGCCTGCCGGCGACCTTGAACAGCGTGAGCGGCTGCGCCACCGACGTCGATACGGCGCTGGTGGACTCGATCGGCGACAACCCCGAGGGGTTCTACGTCAACCTCCACAACACCGAGTTCCCCGGCGGGGCCATCCGCGGACAGCTCCACCGGGGCAGCTGACCCCTGCCCAGCCGTGAGGGGCGGGGAAGGCCTGGCGGGTCGGCTCCCTGCCAGGCCTTCCCCGCCCCGGGGCCGGGCTCGTGGCGGCCTCAGGCCATCTCGATGCGCGCGGTTTCCTCCAGGCGCAGCTCCATGACAGAGGCCTCGCGCATCCTAAATTTCTGGATCTTGCCGGTGACCGTCATCGGGAAGGCGTCGACGAACTTCCAGTAGCGCGGGATCTTGAAGGTGGCGATCTGGCCCCGGCACCACTCGCGCAGCTCGTCACCGTCCACGGCGTGGCCTTCCTTGAGGCGCACCCAGGCGCACAGCTCCTCGCCGTACCTGGAGTCCGGCACGCCGACGACCTGCACGTCGCTGACGGCGGGGTGCTGGTGGAGGAACTCCTCGATCTCGCGCGGGTAGATGTTCTCGCCGCCCCTGATCACCATGTCCTTGATCCGCCCGACGATGTTGGCGTAGCCGTCGGTGTCCACCGTGGCCAGGTCGCCGGTGTGCATCCAGCCGGCCCGGTCGATCGACGCCGCCGTCTCCTCGTCGTTCTCCCAATAGCCCAGCATCACCAGATAGCCACGGGTGCACAGCTCGCCCGGCTCGCCACGCGGCACGATCCGTCCGTTGTCCGGGTCGACGACCTTGGCCTCGACGTGCGGGTGGATGCGGCCGACCGTCGAGACGCGCTTGTCGACCGGGTCGTCGGGCGCGGTCTGGAACGAGACCGGGCTGGTCTCGGTCATGCCGTAGCAGATGGTGACCTCGGCTGGACCGCCGCGAGGGTCGCCACGGGGTCGAACGACTCGGCCGGGTAGACCATGGCGGCGCCGTGGGTGGCGCAGGCGAGGTTGCCGAGCACCATGCCGAAGCAGTGGTACAGCGGCACCGGGATGCAGACGCGGTCGGCCTCGCTGTAGTGGCAGCCCTCGCCGATGAAGAAGCCGTTGTTGAGGATGTTGTGGTGCGACAGGGTGGCACCCTTGGGGAACCCGGTGGTGCCCGAGGTGTACTGGATGTTGATCGGGTCGTCGAACTGCAGCAGCGCCTCGCGTTCGCGGAGCTGGTCGGCGGTCGCCCCGGCCGCGGCGGCGCGCAGGTCGTCCCAGCCGAGCGCGCCGGGCGGCGTCTCCGGGCCCAGCACGACCCGCCGCCGCAGCGCCGGGAGCTGGCCGGTGGCGGCCACCTCCTCGAGCATGGCGACGTAGTCGGTCTGGCGGAAGCGGGGCGCCAGCACCAGGGTCGACACCCCCGACTGCCGCAGCGCGTAGGCCAGCTCGGAGGTTCGGTAGGCCGGGTTGGCGTTGACCAGGATCGCCCCGGCCTTGGCGGTGGCGTATTGCAGGATCGCCCATTCGGCGTTGTTGGGCGACCAGATGCCGACCCGCTCGCCGGGCTCGATGCCCAGCGCGAGCAGGCCGCGGGCGAGCTCCTCGACCGCGGCGTGGAGGTCGGCGTAGGTCAGGCGGATGCCCTGGTGGACGCTGATCACGGCGT
>WNFU01000368.1_pt1 | contig 61000 bp, 50 predicted proteins | sample 5400121 | NCBI WGS metagenome assembly WNFU01 (sample SAMN13153360, study PRJNA577476) | soil metagenome | isolation source: 100 cm soil or saprolite under grassland replicate 1 | place: USA:California | collected 2016-06-15 | reverse complement strand
CAGAACCTGAAGACCGCGATCGTGACCTGCTTCGACGAGCTCTTCCCGCTGTCCCCGGAGGAGCTGGTGGCGAAGCGATACGAGCGCTTCCGGATGTTCGGCACGGCGGACCTGCAGCCGGTGCTTCCGAAACTGGAGGAGGAGAATGCCTGAGGCGAGAAAGTCCGCGAACGAGACGCTGATCCGCGCCGTGTGGGAAGAGGCCCGGGACCTGATCAAGCGGCTCGAGGGAAGCACGGTCCAGCGGTTCTCGGTCGAGGCCGGCGACACGAAGATCGAGATCGAGCGCGGAATGCCCGCAGGCGCGGTCGCTGCTCCGATGTCGATCGCGGGGAGCGCGGTGCCGGCGGCCGAGGAAGCGGCGGCCGGCGCGCCGGAGCTCGACGGCAGGCATCCGATCAAGGCGCCGCTCGTCGGCACCTTCTACCGCGCCTCCCAGCCGGGAGCGCCGCCCTTCGTCCAGGAGGGCGACACGGTCGACGAGGGCCAGGTGGTCGCGATCGTCGAGGCGATGAAGCTGATGAACCAGGTCCAGGCCGACCAGGGCGGCAAGGTCAGCGAGATCCTCGCCGAGGACGGTGCCTGGGTCGAGTTCGAGCAGGTCCTGATGTACCTCGAGGCTCCGGAAGAGGCCTGACATCAAGACGGTGCTGTACATCACTTGGCCCGCGGCGCGATCCCAGGACGCGTAGCGTATGTTCGAGAAGGTCCTGATCGCGAACCGCGGCGAGATCGCGCTCCGCGTCGCGCGCGCGTGCCGCGAGCTCGGGATCAAGTCCGTCGCCGTCTTCTCCACCGCCGACGCCGAGTCGGCCGTCGTCAAGTTCGCCGACGAAGCCGTCCAGATCGGACCGCCGGCGGTCGCCCGCAGCTACCTGCACATCCCGAGCATCGTCGGCGCCGCCCTCAAGACGGGCGCGGAGGCGATCCACCCGGGCTACGGCTTCCTGTCGGAGGATCCGTACTTCGCCGAGATCTGTGCGGACGAGGGGATCACGTTCATCGGCCCGCGGCCGGACGTGATGGAGAAGGTCGGCGACAAGGCGACCGCGCGCCAGCTCATGTCTGCGGCCGGGCTGCCCCTCCTTCCCGGGACGGTCGAGCCGGTCAACACGCTCGACGAGGCGCACGACATCGCCGGCCAGATCGGCTACCCCGTGATCATCAAGGCGGTCGCGGGCGGCGGCGGGCGCGGGATGAGCGTCGTCAACCGAGCCGACCAGCTCGCCTCGCTCTACCAGACGACCCGCGCCACCGCCCAGGCCGTCTTCAAGGACAGCGCGGTCTACATCGAGCGCTACCTCGAGACCTCCAGGCACACGGAGATCCAGCTCGTCTGCGACGCGCACGGGGAGGGCGTCTACTTCGGTGAGCGCGACTGCTCCGTGCAGCGGCGCCATCAGAAGCTGATCGAGGAGGCGCCCTCGATCCACCTCTCCGAGGAGACGCGGCGCGAGGTCGGCGAGGCGGCCGTCCGCGGCGCGCTCTCGGTCGGCTACACCGGCGCGGGGACGATGGAGTTCCTCCTCGACCTCGACGGCAACCTCTTCTTCATGGAGATGAACGCGCGCATCCAGGTCGAGCACCCGGTCTCGGAGCTGGTCACGAGCACGGACCTGATCCAGGAGCAGATCCGCGTCGCGGCCGGCGAGCATTTGTCGGTGGCCCAGGACGACGTCATGCCGCTCCATGGACACGCGATCGAGTGCCGGATCAACGCCGAGGATCCCGACAACAACTTTGCGCCCGCTGCCGGCAAGCTCGACACGTACGTGGCGCCGGGAGGGCCGTGGACGCGCGTCGACTCGCACTGCTATCCCGGCTGGACGATCACGCCGTTCTACGATTCCCTGATCGCGAAGCTGATCGTTTGGGCGCCGGACCGCGACAAGGCGATCGACCGGATGCTGCGCGCACTCTCGGAGTTCGAGATCTCCGGTCGAGGCGTCAAGACGACGATCCCGTTCCATCAGCGGATCCTCGATCATCCCCAGTTCCGCTCCGGCGACGTCACCACCGACTTCGTCGAGCAGCTCATGTCCCAGGAGGCGGCGGCGGCCGCAGCCGCAGCCGGCTAGAGGGCACTAAAGGAGGCGACGATGCCGAAGAACGGCCAAGACGAGGTTCAGGCGCTCAGGCGGATCATCGAGATCACCGGGCTGCTCAACTCCACGCTCAACCTCGACGAGCTCCTGCAGCTGATCTTGACCTCTGCGGCCGAGTTGCTGAACGCGGAGACGAGCTCGCTGCTCCTCCACGACGAGGACGCCGGCGATCTGATCATCCACATCGCGACGGGTGAGTCCGGGGAACAGGTGGCGCAGCAGCGCGTGCCGGCCGGCCAGGGCATCGCCGGCTGGGTGATGGAGAAGGGCGAGACGGCGGTCGTCGAGGATCCGCACAACGACCCGCGCTTCTTCGCCGGGATGGACGAGGCGACCGGATTCGAGACGCGGAACATCCTCGCGCTACCGCTGAAGGTGCGCGACCGCACAGTGGGCGTCGTCGAGGTGATCAACAAGCACGAGGGCACCTTCACGCACACGGATCAGGAGCTCGCCGGCGCGCTGGCGAACCAGGCCGCGATCGCGATCGACAACGCGCAGCTGTACGCCAAGCTCGCGGACGCGGTCGTCACGTCGCGGATGTCGTACCGGCTCTAGGAAGCTTTTCCGCGATGACGAATCGTGTGCTCGTAGTCGGCGGAGGCATCGGCGGCTTGGCCGTTGCGCTCGGACTGAGGCGAGCCGGAATCGAGGTCGTCGTCCTCGAGCGAGCGCGCGAGGCGTCACCCGTCGGCGCCGGAATGCTCGTGTGGGTCGACGGGATGGGTGCTCTCGAGCAGCTCGGCGTCGCCGATGCCGTCCGCGCTCGCGGGGGGACGCTCGAGGTCATGGAGTTCCGCTCGTGGCGCGACAAGCATCTCTTCACGGCGCCGGTCCACGAGTTCGTCCGGCGGCACGGCTCGCCCGCACCGATGGTGATTCGCCGCGCGGATCTCGTTCAGGTTCTCGGCGACGAGCTCGGCGACGGATTCGTCCAGTTCGACTCGACGTTCGTCGGGCTGGAACAAGACTCCGATGGGGTGAGCGTCTCGCTCGCCGACGGCCGTCGGGAACGGTGCGCGGTCCTGATCGGCGCAGACGGGCTGGAGTCGTCGGTGAGAGGCGCGCTCTTTGCAGGCGTCGAGACGCGGTATGCCGGGTACCAGTATCTCCGCGGAATCACGCCTAACGAGGAGCCGGCCTTCCCGGCTCGGAAGTTCGTGCTCACGTATGGGCCGGGGACTCGGTTCGGGGTCCAGGACGTCGGCGGCGGGAATCGTTACTGGTTCGCGAGCGTTCCGGCAGCGGAAGGCACCTCACATCCCGCCGGCGAAAAGCAGGATGCAATGGAGCGCTTGGCCCGTTTCCCGGCGCCTGTCCGCGCTCTCATCGAAGCCACGCCGGCAGAGGCGGTCGATCGCGTCGACATCCGCGACATCAAGCCGCAGCGACGATGGGCAGAAGGACGAGCCACGCTCATGGGCGACGCCGCTCACGCAATGACGCCTGGCTTCGGTCGCGGTGCTGGCGAGACACTCGTCGACGCCGTCACGCTTGCCGGGCAGCTAGCTGCGCTGTCGAGCCTCGACGATCGCGAGGGCGTCTCGGCAGCGCTTCGCGCCTTCGAGACGCATCGCATAGCCCGGGCAACGTCGATCCAGAAGATCTCGTGGCGATCGGGCGCGCTCTCGCTCTGGCGGAATCCCCTCGCCTGGAGGTTCCGAGACCGGCTCCTCCAGCGCGTCTTCCTGCCGATCCTCGCGAAGGACATGGAGCGGGATTGTGCGACTCACCAGGAGATCGCTGACGCGTTCGCGCCGGTGCTCAGCCCGAGATGAACGGAGGCTGACCGGCAGTGGATGCGGCGACGAACGTGGCCGCCTTTGCCGTCGTCATGGCTTCGGCGGTCGTCGCCGGTGGGCAGTTGTTCTGCCTGGTGGCGGTTCTCCCCGCTTTGTCGGGCTGGTCGTCCGAACTGAGCGCGATCGTCCATCGCGACGCCCTCACCGACCGCCCGCACCGTTTCCTTCGGACTTTTGCGATGGCATCGGTCGTGAGCGCAATCGCATTTCTCACGCTTCTCGTCATCGACGATGGCTTCTCGCTCGCAGCAGCGCTCGCGGCGACCGGGCTCCTCGCAGCGCTCGTCAGCGGCGCGATCTCTTCGCGCGAGTGGCCCATCAACGAGGAGATCAAGTCGTGGGGCGACGCGCCGGACCTCGCGCGGTATACCGAGCTCCGCCGGATCTGGGACGTGCGCCACGTGCGTAGAACCTGGCTCAGCACGTTCGCGCTCGCTGCCTTCCTCGCTGCGGCTCTCGTTGCGGATTCGGTCTAGGCCGCGGGAGGTTCGAGCACGAACAAGAAGCAGCGAAAGAGTGCGTACGACGTCGTCGTCGTCGGGGGCGGCATGGGTGGCCTCTCGGCGGCGGCGTGGCTCGGCTGTGCCGGGAAGCGCGTGCTCGTGGTCGAGCGGCATGATCGACTCGGCGGCTACGCACACGGCTTCGAACGAGGGCAATACCGATTCGACGTTGCAGTGCACATGACCAGCGGCTGCGAACCGATCGCATTCGGCGAGGGCGCGATGATCCATCACCTACTGACATTGATCGGCGTCCGCGACCGGTGCACGTTCATCCCGCTCGATCCGTTCTACACCGCCGTCTATCCGGACGTCCGCTTCGCTGCGCCCGTCGGCGTACAGCCGTTCATCGACGCCCACGCAAGGCTCTTCCCGGCTGATGAGGCCGGCTTGCGCGAGCTCGTCAGGCTCTGCGTCCGCGTCAATCGAGAGGTGAAGGCCTTGCCGTCCGACGCGACGCCCGAGGACGTCGTTCAGCGCATCGACCGGTTCCCGTTGCTCGCCGAGTACGGCGGCCTGACGCTCGCCGATGTCATGGATCGCTTTCTCGAGGACGACCGGCTGAAGGCTCTCTTCGCGAGCCTATGGGCGTACCAGGGCCTGCCCCCGTCGCGGCTCGCGTTCGTCCGCTGGACGCCGATGCTGATCAGCTATCTCCACTCGGGCGTCTTCTACTGCGAAGGCGGGTTCCAGAACCTCGCGAACGCTGTCGGTGAAGGGATCGAGCTAGGCGGCGGGGTCGTTCTCGTCGAGACGGAGGTGACGCGAATTCTCGTCGACGAGGGCAAGGTCGCCGGCGTCGAGCTCGACGGAACGGACGAGGTGCGCGCCCCCGTCGTCATCTCGAACGCCGACGCGCGCGAGACGTTCGAGCACCTCGTCGGCGCAGAGTCGCTTCCCGACGATTTGCTTGCCGATCTTCGCCGCATGCGACCGTCGCTGTCAGCTGTCTTGATGTATCTCGCGACCGACCTCGGTTTCAGCGAGCTGGAGAGCGGCGGCCACGAGTTGTTCCTCTTCGAGTCGTGGGATCACGACGAGACGTACGAGTCGATGCTCGCAGGACGGCCGACGCACATCGCGGTGACGATTCCGTCGCTCGTCGATCCGACGGTCGCGCCGCGAGGCGAGCACGTGGTGACGCTGATGACACTTGTCCCATACGGCGAGTACCGCAAGGAGGACGTCCAGAGGCTTCTCTTGAGCCAGGCGGAACGCCTGCTTCCAGGGCTGAGCGACCACATCACGTTCGTCGTCGGCGCCTCTCCGACGACGCTCGAGAAGTTCACGCTCAACCACGTCGGCGCGATCTACGGCTGGGAACCTTCGCCTGACCAGGCGGCGACCCACCGCCTCCGCCACGTGACGCCGATTGAGGGTCTCTTCCTCTCGGGTCATTGGACCCAGCCGGGCGGGGGAATCATGCCGGTGATCGTCTCCGGCGCCCAGACCGCCCAGCTCGTGCTCGGGCTTCCCGACGTGGGGACCCTGATGACGACGCTCGATGCCGCCCTGCTCACATAGCCGAGCTGGATGCCGGGGGCGATGGCTTGATCGCGCAGATCCCGCATGCCAGGCTAGTGGCCATCCGAACACAAAGGAGATCGGCGATGGTCACCGAGCAAGCGCAGGCGACTGAGGAGCACAACAAGGAGATCGCCCGGCGGATCTTCGAAGAGCTCTACAACGAGAAGAAGTACGAGATCGCGCAGGAACTCGTCGCAGCGGACTGCATCTACCACAACACGCTCCAGTCCGAGCCGCTCATCGGACCCGAGGGGGTCATCGAATTCATGAAGATCGTCCACGTCGGGTGGCCCGACAGCTACTTCACGATGGACGACATCATCGCGGACGGCGATCGAGTTGCAACCCGCCAGACCTTCCACGGAACGAACACGGGACTCCTTCACGGCAAGCACGCGCCCACAGGCAAGACGGCGACCGTGACCGAAGTCGTGATCGCACACTTCAACGAGGAGGGAAAGGTTCAGGAGGCGTGGCAGGTCCTGAACGCGCTCAACATCCTGCAGCAGATCGGCGTGCTGCCCCCGGAGGAGACGATGCAGGCAATGGCGCGGATCCCGAAGCCTGTGAAGGCGATGCTGCGTGGGATCGTCCGCGTGCAGCAGCGGTTCGACAGGGGCCACTAGCCCGAGCGAAAGCTGGCGCTTTCGCTCGGATGAGGTACGCCGCTCACCGCGGGAAACGCGCGGGGCCGAGCCCCGCACTCTTATTAGATCCTGGTCGGCGGCTGCTTCTGGCAGTGCGGGCGGTGGCGCTTCGCGTCCCCGCCCGCATCAGTCCGGCCTCCGCGTAGACCGGCTTCGCCCGCTCTACGCTCCGGCCCTGGAGCGTTTACTCCGCTCGTCAAGACCTCCTACTACCAGCCGGCCCGGCAGCTTTGCGCGCGGCTCGGGCGGCGGCGCCGCCGCTCAGGATCGCGCCCGTGTAGCCGCCGAAGCCGCCGTATGAGGAGGCGATCCAGAGGCCCTTGATCGGCGTACGCGGCTTGAAGAAGAACCATCGGGGCGGCCGCGGAGCGAAGCCGTACACCGCGCCGCCCGGCGTGTTCAGGTAGTCCCGGTTGTTGCGCGCCGTGAAGACCATCCGCTGGACGACGGCGCCGCCGAGACCGGGGAACTCGCGATCTAGTATCTGGATGATCGCATCCGACCAGCGCTCCTTGCGCTCGCGCTCCTCGTCGGGCCCGACCCCTGCCCAGTTCTCGATCAGGTCGAGGCAGCCGACGCTCCCGAAGTAGGGCGGGCCCGGAAGCCCCGAGTCGAACGAGCTGTAGTCGGCGAAGACCAATGCGGGCTCGCGCCCGGCGGGCGACTCGGCGAAGAGAGGACCGCTCTGCTTCAGGTGGTCGAGCGACCGCATCCAGTCCGGGAAGATCCAGGTCGAGTACTTGTTGACGCCGAACTCGCTTGGCTTCCGGTCGAAGCCGAGGGCGAGCGTCCAGAGGCTGATCGAGAGCGGCCGGTCCGCATACGGAGCCATGAATTCCGTTCGTCTCTCCACTGGCACCAGATCGGCGAGCACGTGCGGCGCCGCGTTGCCGAAGATCACGGGCGCTGTATCGCGGCCGGAGTCTCCACCGTCCTTGCTTTCGTGCTCGACGCCGGCCGCTCGTCCGTCGTCCAGCAGGATCCGCGTGACGCGCCGCCCGGTGTGCGCCTCACCGCCTGCGTCGCGAATCAGCGAGACGAGATAGTCGGTCAACCGGCTGGAGCCGCCGCGCACGTAGTGGCCTCCACCGAGGTGATACGAGCTCTGCGCGGCCGCGTAGTGCGCGTACCACATGCGCTCCATGTCGTCTGCGTAGTACTGGAGGTTCGCGGCGAGCGCCATCTTCACCGCCTCGTCCGAGCCGAAATCCTGCGCCATCACCTCGCCGAGCGAGCGCGGGAAGGCACGCAGGAGCGGCCAGAAACGGCGCGGCAGGCGCGGGCCGTTGACGATCCACCAGAGCTTGTCGTCTTGCTTGTGGATCGCGACCGAGATCGCCGCGCGGATCTTCCTGAGGCGCCGGAAGTAGTCCTCCAGGCCTTTGCCGTGCCTGGGAAAGCGCGCGGTCGCCGCCGCGATCGCGGTGTCGATGTCAGCCGGCAGGACGAAGGGTTCCCCGAGGAGCGGGCTCCGAGCCTCGTAGAGGTCGCCGACGTCGACGAGCTCGACCGCATCCTTGATGCCGAGCGCCTGCACGATCGGCATCTTCGGATCCTCGTCGTCGAAGCCGTCGATCTCGTGCAACGAGCCCTCGATCGTGAGGTCGCCGCGCTTGAAGGTGCCGAGGGCGCCCCCGAACGTCTCGTTGCGTTCGAGGACGACCACGCGGCGCCCTTCCTTCGCGTGGAGCGCTCCGGCGACGAGCCCGCCGAGACCGGAGCCGATGACGATCGCGTCGGCCTCTATGAGGCGGTCCCCTGCGAGACCTCCGCCTGCCGCACGAGCGCGTCTCGGAAGACGTCCGGCAGCGGCGCGAGTGCCCAACGCCCGTCGGGGGTCGGCGCATGCCAGCCGGCGACGTGGATGCCCGAGCCGAGCTTCTCGCGGCCGCCGTCCTCGGTCGCACGATACAGGTCGATTCGAAGACGGACGCCGAGCTCGTGCAGCGCGTCCAGCGAGAGGCGGACGGCGATCCGGTCGAACGGCATCGCCTCGCGGAGGTGGTCGATCCGGCAGTACATGCAACGCAGCTCGCCTCGCTCGCCCGTGCCCAGGTAGTAGTCAGGCGCTGCGTCGTGGAAGAAGTGATCCCGCGTTCGCCCGTGGAGCATGTAGTAGTTCGCGAAGTAGAGGTTCCCGACCAGGTTTGAGTCCTCGAGCGAGGTCTCGAACACCTGCTCTCGGAGCAACGCCCTGTTGACGGGGCCCGGCGGCGCCGCCCACAGCACCGGCCCCAGGTCGACGTCCGCCGACGGCTGGGGCACGAGGTTGGCTCGCACCTCCGGCGTGTCCGGCGGCGTCATCCGGTCCATTCCGCGCTGGTAGTAGTCCGGGAACGGCCTGGGCTCGACGATCCCGTGACCGAGGATCGCGACCCAGGTCACTTCCATCCGGCTCCACGCCACGCGCTCCGATCCTCCGTCCGGAAGGACTCGGTGCCATTCGTAGTGCAGCTCCTGGACGGAGCCGTGCGTCCCCGAGTAGGGGCCGGCGTAGCAACGGCAGAGGACGACGTCGTCGGCGCGGATCCAGTCGAGGATGCGAAGCTCTCCGTAGTTCGACACCATCCCCCACTTGCCGGTGACGAAGTCACCCGCCAGGTCGTCGTAGACGGGCTGGCAGGCGAGCTCCCGCACCTTCCCCATCCAGATGACGTAGTGGGAGAAGTAAAGGGTGCGGCTCAGGTTCGCGACCTCGCGGAAGGTCACCGGGAAGCGGATCCCCAACACGACCATGTCCGGGACCGGCCCGTCCTTCGTGACATCCATCGTGTAGGTGCTCGGGTCGAAGTTGTACTCCTCCGCGATCGAGCCGCTTTCCGGTTCGCTCGCCTGTTCGGTCCGCTCGACGACGACCGCCACGATCCGCTCAGGTCCGCGCGTCAGGTCGAGCGGGAACGTCAGGACGGCGAGATCGCCGCCGCGGAAGAGCACGGTCTCGTCCTGCTGACGGTCCATGGCTAGCTCGCCTGGGTCGACCTCCGCGGCCTTGCGAAGTGCCTCGACGGCCGCCCAGATCCGCGTCCCCGCGCGGTCGAGCGAGTCCACGCCGAGCAGCCGGTCGAGGAGCGGCTCGCGCGCGGAGCCCAGCAGGCCACGCCACTCCTCGCGCGTGCGGGGCGAGACCGGGGCGATGTCACAGCCCTGGGGCCCGCCGCCGGCAACGGCGAGGCAGGCGCGGTCGTCGTGCGACAGCGAGACCTGCACGTCCCCATTGGGGGCGTCGCGCACAACGGGCCTCCCCGACTCGAGCCAGTCGATCTCTATGGCGCACCATTCCCGTTCGCGAGGAACCGGGCGACCGCCTCTCCGAACAGCGGCCGTTCGAGCTCGTGTCGCTCCTCGGCGCTGAGGGCGTGGAGGTCCGCGAGGTAGGCGAACGCCGGCTCGGGCGCCTCGACGCCCAGGGAGCGGGCGCGCCGGATCAGCTCCCGGCGGAGGAGCTCGGCGTCGCGCGCGGCCGGATCCGCGATCGCCTCGGCCGTCGGGTTGTCCTCGCGGCGCTCGAGGATCCGCAGCCGGTATCCCTCCAGCCGCTGGAGGACGCGGCCCTGCTCGTCCACTGCGACCACGCGCGCGTTCTCGAAGTCGTCCGTCCGCCCTTCGTTGACGACCATGACGACGCGAGAGGCCGGTACGGGGCCGCCCGCAGGATGGATCTCGATGCTGCCGATCCGGACCGGCAGGCAGAGGCTCTGGGGGACGACGAGCTGCGCGCCGTGCAGGAGCGCATCGCGGAAGAATGGATCGCCGAGCAGGAACGGCTCGTCAGTCTCCCGCTCCTCGGCGACGAGGATGCACAGCCCCGAGTCGAGCCGGTGAACCGTGCGCAGCCGCTGGAACTTCGGGCCCTGGAACAGCAGCCGTCCGTAGAGGTCCTCCTCGGGCCTGATCGGGAGCGCGTCGGGGGGAAGCTCGACCGGCTCGGGCGGCGCTTCCAGGTCGAGGCCGAGGATGAACGTAGCCGAGAAGTGATTCGTGGCGAAGCCTGTCTGACCCGTTCCGATCGACGTCTTGACCCGGCGCTCCGCGGTCGGCTCCTCGAGTTCCAGAACCTCGGCCCGGACCTCGATCTCGCCGCCCTCCGCCGGGTCGACGACGATCGGCCGCTCGAGCTCGACGTCCTCGATCCGGACCGGACCGAGCTCGGTCTCGCCGGCCGCGTAGGCCGCTGCCTGTGCCATCGCCTCGAGCCCGAACACGGTCGGGAAGAGGTGCGATCCCTTGTAGACGTGGTCGTGGAGGTAGGAGTCGCGCTCGAGCGTCAGCCGCGCCCGCGAGACGACCTCGACGCCCGGCTCCACGTGCAAGACGTCCTCCAGGAACCGGTTCGCCGCCGGCGGCGGCGCAGTCGACGGATGCCAGGTGTCCAGCCCGCGCAGGCGCGCGGCGACGACGACGCGTGCGTCGCCCGGCTCGCGCTCGACGACCCGCAGGAAGCGTCGGACTCCATCCTCGGTCGGGATCGCGGCGACGCCCATCTTGCCCAGCTGCTCGGCGCTGCCCATGCGCGCGCCCATGCCGACCTCGCCCCAGATGCTGAAGGCGACCGAGAGCACAGCCGTCTCTGAGTGCTCCTCCCCGAACCGGCGCAGGGTCAGGTCGAGCGCTTCGTTGGCGAACCCGTACCATGAGTTGCCGGGCATTCCGGTCACGCCGATGATCGAGGAGAAGCCGACGATCAGCTTGGGAGGACGCTCCGCGAGCGCGCGGCAGAGATTGAGCGCACCGAGGACCTTGGGCGCGGCCTCGGCCGCGGCGGCGTCCACGGACACCTGCTCGACTCGCCTGGGCGTGTTCGCACCCGCGCCGTGGAGGACGCCTGTGATCTCCCCGAGATCGGCACGAACGCGCGCGAGGAGGTCGTCCACGGCGGCCGCGTCGCCGATGTCGGCCTGGTAGTAGCGGCAGCGGAGGCCTTCCTGCTCGAACCGCGCGAGCGTGGCGGCGATCTCGCCCCCGTCCGACTCGCCCGGCCCGGCCGAGCTGCCGACGAGCGCGAAGGCCGCGCCCGTCGAGCGCGCGAGGGCGAGGGAACACTCGGCCGTGATCCCTTTCGCGCCGCCGGTGGCGAGGATCACGTCGTCGGCGGACCAGTCGATCGCCCGGCGCCGGTACTCGGACGGCTCCTGGAGCCGCGGCCTGGGCACACGCCGCGTCAGGCTCGCGTCGTAGCGGGCGGAGGCGTAGGCATCGGATGTGTCGAGCTCGTCCAGCACGCGCTCGGCGAGTACGGTCGCTTCGAGCCCGGGATCCGCCTCGACCACCCGCACGCGCAGCTCGGGCCGTTCGTGGTGGACGCCCGCGGCGAAGGCCGCCGCGCCGAAACCGCCGCCGAACTGGAGATAGACGAGAGCCCTCCGGGACCCGGGCGCGCCGCCGAGCGGCGCTCGCAGCCGCTCGATCGCACCCCGGACGGCGACGGCAGGCTGCTCCTCCGCGCCTGCGCGCGGGAGCACGGCCACGACGTGCGTGAGCGACTCGTCGCCCGCCAGCTCCTCCGCCTCAGCGAACGGGACCGCCCGGACGTCAGCGCCCCGGCCGCGGAACGCCTCTCCCACCGCCTCGGCCGCGTCTGCGTCGTCTGGCTCGTACAGGACGAGCGCCTTCGCCGTCGACAGGTCCTCCCCGCGCCGCTCGCCGAGATCCCCCTCGACATATTCGACGACGAACTCCCGCACCCACGAATCGCGGCCCTCGAACGCCGCGTCGCCGGTTCGGCCACCCGCGACCGGAGCTCCTCCGGCGGCCGCCTGGAGGGCCGCCGCGATCTCGGCGAGCGTCGCGTTGGCGAACGTCGATGGGTCGGGAGCTGCGTCCTCCCCGAGGCCGAGCTGTCCCGCGGTTTCCAGCACCACCTCCGCCGCCTTGATCGAGTCGAGGTTGAGGTCGTCGAGCAGCCGCAGGTCGGGGCCGATGGTGTCGGGCGGGAAGCCGGTGTGCCTCGCCACCACGTCGCGGAGCGCAGCCAGTGCATCGACGGCGTCCGAGGGCAAAGCGGCCCGGATCGCTGCCGCGACCTCCTGCAGCGTCGCGTTGGCGAGCGGCGCGAGGTCGAGCTCACCGGCGTGCCGCTCGTCCGCCGCCCGCGAGACGAGCTCGGCGGCCTTGATCGAGTCGAGGTTCAGATCGTCGAGCAGCCGGGCCTCGAGCGGAATCGTCTCGGCGGGGAAACCGGTCAGCTCCGCCGCCAGCTCGACGAGCCGAGCCTCGATCGCCGTGGCCGGCTCCGCCGGCTTCGGCGTCGATTCGGGCCGGGGCTCTTCTCCGGACGCCCGCAGGTCCGCCCGGATGACGTCGCCGAGGAAGCCGCCGCGCCGCGACAGGTACTCGGAAAGCTCCGCCTCGCCGAGCCCGGTCGCCTGGGCGAGCTTCGGGTCGGCCCAAGCCCCCGCCTCCGCCAGCGTTGTGCCGGCCGGGGCGGCCGAGCCGTCGAGCGGCAGCTCCAGCGGGTTCTCGATGAACTGCAGCTCGGAGGCGGGCACGAAGGGCCGGACGAGCCGACCGGCGTAGAGCTCGTTCCAGTCCAACTCGGCGCCGCGCACGAAGAGGCTCGCCAGCACGACGTTGAGGTCACGGTCGGCTCCGGGCGCCGACTGGACCGGCAGGCAGGGTATGCCACCCGCTCCGACGGTCGCGCGCGCGAGTCCCGAAAGGACGCCCCCGGGGCCGACCTCGACGAGCACGTCACAGCTCTTCGCCAGCGTCTCGACCACCGAAACGAAGTCGACCTGAGCCAGCACCTGGTCCGCGAAATGGCCGCGGAGATCGAGGCCCGGCGCCACCTCCCGCCCCCGCATGCCCGAGACGAGCGAGACCCCGACCTCCGGCAGCGTCTCCGGAACGGGCGCATGCGCCCGCAGATGCTCGCTGGCGCCCTCGACGCACCTGGAATGGAACGCGTTCGCAACGGGCAGCAGCTTGACCTGGATCTCCTCGGCTTCGGCGAGCGCCGACACCTCCTCGACGGCGGCCCGATCGCCGGAGACAACCACCTGCGCCGGGCTGTTGACGTTGGCGACGACCACGTAGCCGCTCGCGCGGGCGACGAGCCCCTCCGCCCGCTCGCGCGAGCAGCCGAGCGCCGCCATCGTGCCCGCGTCGTCCGCGGGGGCGGCCATCGCGCGCCCCCGGGTCGCCGCCAGCGTCAGCAGCGTGCGCTCGTCGAACGCTCCGGCCGCGTGGAAGGCGGTCAGCTCGCCGAGGCTGTGGCCCGCCACGGCAAACGGCGCGACGCCGAGCCGCTGCAGGTAACGGAGCCACAGGAGCGACGCGAGGCAGATCGCCGGTTGGGCGATCTCGGTGCGGGCGAGCGCGGCCGCCCACTCCTGCACCTGGGCCCGATTCGCCGCCCGGTCGAGCGGCCGGAAGATCAGATCGGCGACCGGCTCGGTCCCAGCCTCCCGCAGCCAGTCGTCGGCCGCAGCCACGAGCTCGCGCGCCCAGTCGTACCGCTCGACGAGCACGCGCGCCATCTCGAGCTGCTGCGATCCCTGGCCGGGGAAGAGGAAGCCGACCCGGAGTTCGCGCACGGCGTTGCCGACCGCGACCTCGCCGCCGGGGCTCGCCGCCGGCTCGCCCTCGTTCGGCGGCAACTCGACCAGCATCGCCGCCAGGGCCTCGAGCCGCTCGACAAGCTCGTACGGGCTGGCCGCGACCACCGCCGCTCGCACAGGGCCGCGAACGCTCTCGTCGCGGGCGAGCTCCGCCGCGAGATCGGTGAGCTCGGCAACGCTCATTCCGACCGCCACGCTCGAGAGCTCCTGCGCCCTGCGGAGCAAATCCTGAATCGAGGGCGCCGCGAGCACGAACAGCTCCGTCTCCTGGCCCGAAGCCATCAGCACCCGTTCGTCGAGCGAGGGCGCCAGCCGGTCGGCGGGCGCGTCGCCGGATTCGAGCGTCACGTGGCAGTTGATCCCGCCGAAGCCCATAGCCGAGGCGCCGGCGCGAATCGTCTCGGCCGGATCGCGGATCTCGCCGCGCAGGATCGGGTAGAGCGCGTGTGCGGACTGCGCGAAGATCGGATTCGGCACCTTGTGGCCGGCGAAGGGCGGCAGGACGCGCCGGTTGACCGCGATCACGGTCTTGATGAAGCCCGCGATCCCGGAGGCAGCCTTCGTGTGGCCGACGAGCGACTTGAAGGACGTCATCCCGACCGAGCGCGGCTGCGGCTCGCCGTCCTCGCTCAGCGCGAGCTGGATCCCTTCGAGCTCGGCGCGGTCGCCCGCGACCGTGGCGGTGCCGTGGCCCTCGACGAACGCGATCTCGTGCGAGCTGTAGCCGGCGCGCTCGTATGCGCGGCGGATCATCTTCGCCTGCGAGTCGGCGCGGGGAGCCGTGATCCCGCCGCTCCCGTCCGAGGAGATCCCCCAGCCGCGGAGCACGGCGTAGACGTAGTCGCCGTCGGCGCGAGCGTCCTCGAGCCGCTTCAGCGCGACGAACCCGCAGCCCTCGCCGGGGATGAAGCCGCTCCCGCGCTTGTCGTAGACGTTCATGTCGTCGCGGGTCAGCGCGCCGACCTTGGCGAAGCCGATCATCTCCATCGCGTCGAGGCTGATGTCGACACCGCCGGCGAGCGCGAAGTCGAGGTCCCGGTTCGTCAGGGCGCCGGCCGCGGTCGCGACGGCGATCATCCCGGACGCGCAGGCGCCGTCGACCGTGTAACCGCCCCCCTTGAAGTCGAGGAAGTTGCAGATCCGGCCGCCGATCGTGTTCGAGAGAACGCCCGCCAGTGTGTCCTCGGTCACCGGCGGGAAGACCGACTTGTAGTACACCTCCATCGTCTCCTCGAGCTCGCCGATCGCAGCCGCCGGGAGCCCCTTCGCCTCCGCGCTCGCGCGGAGCGTGCGACGGACGAACGGCCAGCGCAGCCGCATGTAGCGCGAACGCGTCTGCTCGCCGGTCAGCGAGTTGCCGACGAGCGCCGCCGACCTGTCGGTCGCGATCGTCTCCGGCGTGTACCCGGCATCCGCCAGCGCCGTCAGCGCCACCTCGAGCGCGAGCCAGTGGACGACGTCGGTCGACTCGTAGGTCCTCTGAGGGATCCGGCGACCGACCCAGTCGAACTCGAAGCCGTCGATGAACGCGGCCCGAGTCGCGTAGGTCTTGTCCGGCGCCCTTGGCGCGGGGTCGTGGTAGTCGGCTAGCGGAAGACGGCTGTCGGGGAAGCGCCGAAACTGGCGCCGCTTCGCCAGGACGTTCTCCCAGAACTGCCGCAGGTCGCGCGCGCCGGGATACCAGCACGCCATCCCCACGACCGCCACAGACGGGCTGGCGTCATGCTCGGTCACGGCCGCATTTTCCGCCGCAGAGCCAGGTTTGCCTAGGCGGGTGCGGTCCGCGCAGCCGCGAAGTTCTCCAGCTTCGCCGCTGAGTCGGCCGCAGCGACGTCCGTCTCCATGCCGAGGACCTGCTTGACCAGCCCGGAAAGGACGCGCCCCGGGCCGACCTCGAGATAGGCGGACGCGCCTTCGGAGTCCAGCGTTCGCACGCAGTCGACCCACCGGACGGGGCTCGCGATCTGGGCGATCAACGCCTCCCGAACCTCATCGGCGTTCGTGACCAGCCCGCCGGAGGCGTTCGACGCCATCGGCACCTGGGGATCGCTCCACTCGACGTCCTCCATCGCCTCGGCCATCTTCGCCTGCGCCGGCTTCATCAGCTCGCTGTGGAAGGCGGCGCCCACCTGGAGGCGCACGACCTTCTCGGCCTCGGCTTCCGTGGCGAGCTCCATGACACGCTCGACACCGGCGACCTCGCCCGAGACGACGATCTGGCTCGGCGTGTTCAGGTTCGCGGGCGAGACGACTCCCGCCTCGGAGGCGCTGCCGCAGATCTCCTCGAGCTTCTCGATCGGAAGGCCGATGATCGCCGCCATCGTGCCCGGCCGCTCCGTCTGGGCCTCGTTCATCAGCCGCCCGCGCAGGGCGACGAGCCGGACGCCGTCCTCGAAGGACAGCGCGCTCGAGGCGACCGCCGCGGTGTACTCACCGAGGCTGTGGCCGGCGACGAAGTCCGGCTGGAGACCTTTCTCGCGGGCCACCTCGTTGAGGGCGAGCGAGAGGGCGAACAGGGCCGGCTGCGCTATGTGCGTCTCGGTCAGCGACTCCATCGGCCCCTCGAGCGAGAACCGGCTGATCTCCTGGCCCGACGCCTCGTCGGCGCGATCGAGGTAGCGCTCGTAGAGCTCCGGGTGGCTTTCCTTGAGGTCGGAGCCCATTCCCACCTTCTGTGAGCCCTGGCCCGGGAAGAGAAATGCGATCTTGGTCATGCCACCGAGTATTTCACCGGACGACCGGCAGCAACAGATGGGAAGGCCGGTTCGCGTCGTGGAAGATCGTCTGCCGCGCGCTCGTCAGGTCGTCCTCGGTGTCGACGCCGAGCGGGCGCCCCGTGTTGGGGTTGCGGTCGAAGCGCGGGAACGAGCTGCTCGTGACGAGCAGCCGAAGCCGGTGGCCGGGGAGGAAGACGTTGCTCGTCGCGCCGAGGTCGATGCGGTACTCGTAGGGGCGGTCCGGCTCGACCGGCACCTCGCGGTCGAAGCCCTCACGGAAGCGGGCGCGCAGGGCCCCCTCCGCGAGGATGACCGACGAGCCGTCGGGCCAGACGTCGGTCAGCTTGGCGACGAAGTCCGTGTCGGTCGCGCTGGTGGCCGCGTGGAGGACGAGGACGAGCGGGCCGGTCACCTCGAGCGCCTGCTCGAGCACGTCGGAGCTGTAGACGAGGACGTCGCCGCGCTCCTCCAGGCGGCTCTGGTCCAGCGGGCCGGAGTTCATCTTCATCATCCGCGCCGGCAGCGACGTCGGGCCTCCGATCGTAGGCGCGGGGTCGTGCGGGTCGTACACGTACTCCTCCGGCATCTCCTCCCCCGGCCCGTCGCGCGTGAGGCGGCCACCCTCGCGCAGGTACCAGCGCGTCTCGCGCGCGCGCGCGAGCGGCCAGTCGTCCTCGTCGCGCCAGCGGTTCTCGCCCATGACGAAGATGCGCACCGGCGGCTCGTCGTCCAGGCCATTCTCCTCCCCGAGGAGGTGGCGGGCGAAGAACCGCAATTGGAGCGCGGCGACGTCGATCGTGGCGTCGGGCCCGAAGAGATCGAAGGCGTGCTCCGGATACGGCCCGTAGGTGCTGCCGTGGGCCCAGGGCCCGACGATCAGCCGCCGGCCGGAGCGCGCCGCTTCCGAGCCGCCGCGGTCGCGCATGCCGGCGTAGTTCTCGAGCGTGCCGCGGATGAAGACGTCGTACCAGCCGCCGACGATCAGCGCGGGCACCTCGATCTGCTCGTAGCGGCGGTTGATCGAGAGCGAACGCCAGTAGTGGTCGTCCGTCGAGTGCGCCACCCAGTGGGCGTAGAGGCGGGCCCAGGCCAGATCGTCGATCGGGAGCGTCCGCAGAGGCAGATGACGGTAGACGCGCTCGAGCTTCGCGACCTCGCGCGGGTTGCTCATCAGCCAGATCCAGAAGACGTTGAAGCCGAACTGGAACGCGCCTCCCTCGTAGATCCAGCCCCGGTAGTAGTCGCTGCCCGTGACGATGGGCGAGATCGCCTTCAGGTGCGGCGGCCGTTCGGCGGCGCCGAGCCACTGGACGGCGGCCGCGTACGACCTGCCGACCATGGCAACGGAGCCGTCGCACCACGGCTGGGCGGCCGCCCATTCGACCGTGTCGAAGCTGTCCCGGCCGTCGTCGAAGAACGTGTAGAACTCGCCGTCGGATCCGAAGCGTCCCCGCACGTCCTGGCAGACGAGCGCCAATCCCGCCTCGACCACGCGCTCGGGCTCGATCGCCGCGAGCTGGATCAGCGGCGAGCTGCGGTCGTACGGCGTCCGGTTGACGATCGCCGGCACGGGAGCGTCGGTCGCCGGCCGGTAGACGTCGGCCCGCAGGACGACGGCGTCGCGCATCGGAACGTCGACGTTCCGCTCGACGACGAGATCGGCGCAGCGCACGGCCACGACGGCGGATTGTGACCTACTACGCAGTGGGCGGGTGCGGGCCGGGCCCCTGGGGCCCGCCGATGTAGATCTCGTCGCCCTCGACGCGGACCGCATACACCTGCACCGGCTCCTCCGCTGGGGAGTCGACGATCTCGCCGGTGCGGACGTTGAAACGGCTGAAGTGCCAGGGGCAGGTCACGATCTCGCCTTCGAGGTCGCCTTCCGCCAAGGGGCCGCCGTCGTGCGTGCACTCGTCGCTGAACGCGAAGAACGAGCCGTCGACATTCGCGATCGCCACCCGTTCGCCGCGCACGTCGACGAGCTTGAGCCTGCCGTTGGGAATCTCCTGCGACTCGGCGACCCTGACGAAGTCAGCTTCCACGGTCGGACACTCCTGCGAGCTCCTCGGCGCGAACGGATTCCCGCGACTGCTCCAAAGCCCCTCGCGGCTTCAGCGTCATCAGCAGCCCGTGCTTGAACCCGAGCGTGATCGCCGGATTCGGCTCGACGCGATGGCCGGGGACGAGCTCGAGCTCGTAGCGCTGGAGGATCCTCGCGATCACGATCTGCATCTCCATCAGGCCGAAGTAGCCGCCGATGCACTGATGCGGCCCGCCGGAGAACGGGAACCACGCCTGTTTCGGCCGCTGCGCCACCTGCTCCGGCAGCCACCGCTCCGGGTCGAAGCCCTCCGGGTTCGGCCAGAAGTCTGTGTGATGGTGGCTGACGAAAGAGCTGATCAGGATCTGCGAGCCGGCCGGGATCTTGTAGCCGCCCACCTCGTCGTCCTTGTCGGGCATGCGTGACATCAGCCAGACGGGCGGCCGGATCCGCAGGGACTCATTGATCACGCGCGTCAGATACTCCAGGGGCCGCGTGTTCTCGAACGTCGGCCGCTCCCCGTTCAGCGTGTCGACCTCCGCCTCCAGCCGCCGGAGCACCTCCGGGTGCTTCGACAGCAGCCACCAGGTCCAGGCGAGGCCGCAGGCAACGGTCTCGTGGCCCCCGAACATGAACGTCATCAGATGGCTCCGGACCTGATAGTCGCTCAAGCCCTCGCCCGTCTCCGGATCGCGGGCGCTCAGCAGCGCGCCGAGGAGATCCTTGGGCTGTTCGTCGATGCCGCGGCGGCCGGCGATCATCCGCTCCATGATTTGCTCGAGCGCGCGACGTGCCTCCTTGAAGCGCCGGTTGGCGGGCGTAGGGACGTTCTCCGGCAGGACGACAGGCTGCGTCAGCAGCTTGTACGCGTAGCCGATCGTGAACTCGACCGCGTCCGCCATCACGAGCGCTTCCTGCCGCCAGTCGGTCGAGAACATGGCCCCGCCGATATTGGCCAGGGCGAGGTGCGTCATCTCGCGGGCGACGTCGATCGTCTCTCCGCGCTCGGCGTGATCCGCCCACCCCTCCAGCAGCGCGTCCGTCTCGTCGGCCATCAGCCCGTCGAAGCTCTGCAGCAGCTTGGGGTCGAAGGACGGCTGCGCGAGCTTCCGCTGCGAGCGCCAGTGGTCGCCCTCGATGCAGATGAGCCCGTCGCCGACGACCATCCGCCACTTGCTCCGGACGAGCGGCGTGCGCGGATAGTTGTCGGCGTGATCCTTGAGCGCGTGCATCGCGAAGTCCGGGTGCGCGAACAGGTAGATCGGGAAGAGCGGCCCGACGCCGCGGAACTTGACGATGTCGCCGTACTCCCGGTACCCCGCCATCAGCGTGCCGAGGATGTCGTTCTTGAAGCCGAGCGTGTTGCCCAGCACGGGATGGCCGCGCGGGCCGGGAACCTCGCGGGTCGCCGTCACGTGCCCGCAGGCGTGGAGACGGGAGCCGCAGCGGCCGCCTCGGCTCGCTTCGGAGCACGTCCCTCACTCGCGCGCGGCGTGATGATCATCGGCATGCCGTAGCGCGGGCGCAGGGTCACCATCGGCTTCGGATCGACGGGATGGCCCGGAACGAGGTCGAGCCGATATAGCTGCGTCACCATCGCGACGATGATCGTCATCTCCAGCATCGCGAACTCGTGGCCGATGCACTTCCGGGGCCCGCCGCCGAAGGGGATGTACTGGTAGCGGTGCCAGTTCGTCGTGTTCTCACGCGCGATCCGATCAGGGTCGAAGGACTCGGGGTTGTCGTAGAACCCCGTGTGACGGTGGACGACGTACGGGGAGATGAAAAGCATGTCGCCCGGCTCGAGCCGATAGCCATCGACCTCGTCGACCGTCAGAGGCGTCCGCGGGATCACCCAGATCGGCGGATACATCCGGAGCGCCTCCTGCAGGACCTGCCAGATGTACTGCATCTGCCTGACGTCGTCGAGCGTCGGCGGGCGGTCGCCGATCGTCTCGTCCACTTCGTCTCGAACCTTCTGCGCAACGCTCGGATCCTTCGAGAGGTGGTACCACGTCCAGGTCAGGCAGACAGAGACCGTCTCGTGGCCCGCGAAGATCAGCGAGATCAGCTCGTCGTGGAGCTCGAGGTCGCTCATCCCCTTGCCCTCGTCGTCGCGAGCATCCAGCAGGAGCGAGAGGATGTCGTCTTTCGGCTGGCTCTTGCGGCGCTCGGCGATCAGCCCGTACACGAGGTCGTCGACCAGCTGCCGCACCTCGGCGAACTCCCTCACCGACGGTAGGGGGGCCCACTCGGGTGGGTCGACGGGCGAGAGCAAGCGTTTGTTCGTGTACTCGTTCGCGATCGTGACCGCCTGGATGATCTTCTCCGCCTCGCCCGCCCAGTCGGAGCTGAAGACGGCGTTCGTGAGGATCTGGAGGGTCAGTCGCTGCATCTCGACGCGCATGTCGACGGGACGGTTTCCGTCCTGAAATCCTCGCCAGCGCTCGAGCGTCGCCGCCGTCGTGTCGGCCATCATCGAGGCGAAGCTGTCGACGCGCTCGCGGTGGAACGTCGGCTGCATCATCTTCCTCTGCCGCGCCCAGAATTCGCCCTGGCTCGTAACGAGCCCGTTCCGGAACGTCGGCTGCAGCTTCTTGATCTCGAAGTCGGCGTGGTGATAGTTGGCCGCGTTGTCGCGGAGGATGTACTGCACGTGGTCCGGGTGGGCGATCGAGATCAGGGAGATCGGGCCGCGGTACCGGACGACGTCCCCGTACTCACGCCAGCCGTCCATCAGGGCCTGGACCATGCTCTTCCGGAACTCGGGCAGGCTGCCGATCACCGGCTTGCCGCGCGGGCCCGGGATGGGTCGGCCGGCCTTTGCCGTCGCGCTCACGTTGCCTTCTTCTTCCGGCCGCCGCCGCTGATCTGGTGGCGTGCCTCGAGGTAGGCGAACCGGAAGAGGCTGCCGAGGACGAACGCGGCCCGCTTCCCCGAGCTGACGCCCTCGGGCGGGACGACGCCCATCTGCCGGACCGCGCCGAGCTCGTCGAGGTGCATCGAGAACATCGAGACTCGACCGTCCTTGAGGCGCATCATGTCGATCCCGCTGATGCTGACCGACCGGCCTGTCGGCGGCAGTCCGCGGTACGACCCGGTGTGCGTCTGCTTCGTCGAGTGCCAGGCGACGGCGATCAAATCCCCCTCGCCGATGATCTCGTCGATCTCGAGGTGCAGGTCGGGGAATCCCTCGCGCAGCCCGCCGACGATCTTCTTCAGTGCCTGAGGCCCGTCCCCCGGGTCCTCGAAGGGGACATGGACGTCGGTGTCCGGGGTGAGGAGCTCGTCGGCCACATCGAGCTTCCCCTCGTTGATGATCTCCTCGAAGATCCGCCGGATCACCGCCTTGTTCTGCTCGACGGTGGTGCTGCTCTCGTCCACTACGGTCATTCGGTGGCCTCCTACTCGGGTCTCATGCGGTCGTACTCGCCGCGGTCTCGACCAAGGGAGCCGGCCTCGCGTGGCTCCCGGACCCGGCCGGCCTGGCGTTGACGAGCACGCCGTCGCGCTGACGCAACGACAATCCGGGCTGGATCACCACCTGGTGTCCCGGGACGAGCACGAGGTCGTAGAGTTGCGCCACGGTCGCGACGACGAGCTGCATCTCCACGACCGCGAAGTTGTTGCCGATGCACTTCCGCGGGCCGCCGCCGAACGGCCAGTACTTGAACCGGTGCCAGCCCTGGGTCTTCTCCGGCGCGAAGCGGTCCGGGTCGAAACCCTCCGGGTTGTCCCAGAAATCCAGGTGGCGCTGGGTGATGTACGGGCTGAGGTAGATGTTCTTGCCCGCCTTGATCCGGTAGCCGTCGATCACGTCGTCCTCGATCGCGGTCCGCAGGTACATCCAGATCGGCGGATACATGCGCAGCGACTCCTGGATCACGCGCCAGGTGTAGGTCAGCTGCGGCAGGTCGTCGGCCGTCGCCGAGCGCCCGCCGAGGACTTCCGCGAGCTCCTCGCGCAAGCGTTGCGCCACGTCCGGGAACATCGAGAGCAGGTACCACGTCCACGCGAGCGACGTCGCCGTCGTCTCGTGGCCGGCGATGAACATCGTCCGCACCTCGTCGCGGACCTGAAGATCGCTCATGTGCTCGCCGGTCTCTTCGTCCTTCGCGGCGAGGAACATCGACAGCAGGTCCTCGCGGGGCTCGCGCCGGCGCTCCGCGATGATCCCGTAGATCAGCTCGTCGAACTCGTCGCGGGCGGCGATGTAGCGGCGGTGCGAGGGCAGCGGGATCTGCTCGGGGAAGTCGACCGGCGAGAAGAGGCGGTTGCTCGCGTGCGTGAGCAGGACGCTGACAGTCCTGCTGATCGTGTCCGTCTTGTCCCAGATGTCGGCGCTGAACATCGCCTTGGACAGGATCGTGATCGTGAGGCGCATCATCTCTTCGCGCACGTCGATCGGGTCGCCGCGCTCGACCCTCGGCTTCCATCCCTCGAGCATCTCCTCCGTCGTCTCGGTCATGATCTGACCGAACCCGGCGATCCGGTCCTGGTGGAAGGACGGGTCGGCGAGCCGCCGCTGGCGCGCCCAGAAGTCGCCCTTGCTCGTCACCAGGCCATTGCCGACGATCTTCGCCCAGCGAGCGTCCAGGAACGGCGCGTGCGGGTAGTTGCTCTCGTTGTCGCGCAGAATGTGCTCGATGTAGTCAGGATGGACAACGAGGTAGCTCGCGCCGGCGACGTTGAACTCGACGATGTCGCCGTACTCGTGCCACCCGTCGATGAGGGCCCGCAGGATGTCGCTGCGGAAGTCGAGGATGCTTCCGAGCACGGGTTTGCCGCGCGGACCGGGCGGCCGGCGGGCTGTCGGCGGCGCGACGCTCATCCCGAGCGATCATGACACCCGCGGCAGGAAACTCCAACCCCCAACGGATCTCCCGGGCTTGTTCGCGCCTAGCCGATGCCTTACGGTCAACGGTCATGCCGGAGGGCCTCGCCCAGCGGATGCTCGACGCCTACGGCGGCGAGTCGACGTGGCGCTCCGCCACGGCCGTCGAGGCGCACCTGACGATCGGCGGCGTGCTCTTCCGCTGGAAGCGCCGGCGCCAGGGGCGCTGGCCGAGCGTACGCGTCCGCGTCGAGGCGCACGAGCCCCGGACCCGCTTCGATCCGATCGACCGCGACGGGAACATCGCCGTGCTCGCGGGCCACTCGGTCCGGATCGAGCGGCCGGACGGCACGATCGTCGAGGAGCGTGCCCACGCCCGACCGAAGCCGTACGGGAGGAATCTGTTCGCGTGGGACGCCGTCGACATCGGCTACTTCTTCGGGTACACGATGTGGAACTACCTGACCCTGCCTGCGCTGCTGTTCCGGGAGGACATCGCCTGGAGCGAGGTGTCCGACGACACGCTCGAGGCCCGCTTTCCGCCTCACCTCCCGACCCACAACGAGGTTCAGAGGTTCCATCTCGACCTCGAGACCGGGCGGCTTCGCCAGCACGACTACACGGCCGAGCCGTTCGGGGGATTCGCGAAGGCGGCCCACATGATCGCTGAGCACCGCAACTTCGACGGACTCACCGCCCCGAGCAAGCGACGCGTGAAGGCCCGCGACCCGATCGGCGGCGGACCGCTGCCGGGGATCTTGCTCATCTGGGCGGACGTCCATGAATACAACCTCGTCTGAACGGAGGGTCTGACATGGCCGACGCTCGCAAAGCCCTCATCGTTGGTGCCGGAATCGGCGGCCTGACCGCTGCGCTCGCTCTGCGCCAGGCCGGGATCGAGCCGGTGGTCTTCGAGCAGGCGCCTCGACTGGCGGACGTCCAGGCCGGCGGCGGGCTGCTCGTCTGGAACAACGGCATGCGTGCGTTGCGGGAGATCGGACTGAACGAGCAGGCCCAGGCAGCTGCGGCCGTCCTCGACGTGACGACGTTCAACTCGTACCGCGGCGACGTCCTCGCGACGTGGCCGATCGACCAGGTCGAGCAGGACCTCGGCGTCCCGACGGTGGGCGTCGTTCGCGGTGACCTGCACAGGGTCCTTGCCGATGCGCTCGGGGACGAACCGATCCAGGTCGGCGCCCACTACGAGAGCTTCGTCAACGAGAACAGCGGCGTGATCGTCCGCTTCTCCGAGGGCCGCGAGGAGCGGGGAGACCTCCTCGTCGGCGCCGACGGGGTTCGGTCGACGGTGCGGAGCGACCTGCTCGGCACGCGCGACCTGCGCGCACCCGGATACTGGGGGATCCAGGCCGTCGTCGAGTTCGAGCACCCGCTCGCGCGGTACGGCACCTTCGCCACGTATTGGGGGCCCGGGTCGCGGTTCGCGTATCACCACGTCGGCGGCAAGAGGCTCTACTGGTTCGCCGTCGAGGACGGCGAGGGGACCGAGTCGGCGGAAGAGCGGATCCAGATCGTCCGCAGGCGGCTCGAGTCGTGGCCGGAGCCGGTGCCGTCGATCATCTCCGCCACCGACGACGCCGAGATCGCGGTGATGGACATCGCCGACGCGAATCCCGTGAAGCAATGGGGAACCGGGCCCGCGACGCTGCTCGGCGACGCGGCGCATCCGATCCTGCCCAACCTCGGTCAGGGCACCTCGCAGGCACTCGAGGACGCGATCGTGCTCGCTCGATCGCTGCGGGAGGAGCCCGACGTCGTCAAGGCGCTGCGAGCGTACGAGGCGAAGCGGGCACCACGAACGGGCGGGATCGTGAAGTTCTCGCGCAACCTCGGGAGAGTCGGCCGCTTGAAGTCGCGGCCGGCGGTCGCCTTCCGCGAACGCTTCATGAAGGTCGGCCTCAGCCGCTTCGGCTGGAAGCAGGCCGTCGCGCTGACGTCGTTCGACTTCTGAGCCGGGGGCTATCGAGCCGCCGGAACCGGCGGCGGCGTCTCGCTCTCGCTGAGGCCGAGGCGCGCATGTAGCCGCTTCAGGGGTCGCGGCGCCCACCAATTCCAGGAGCCGAGCAGCGCCATCAGCGAGGGAACGAGGAACGCGCGCACGATCGAGGCGTCGATCAGCACGGCCAGCGCCATCCCGATGCCGAGCATCTTGATGAAGACGACCCCGGAGGTCGCGAACGCGCCCACCGCGATCGCGAAGAGCAGCGCGGCCGCGGTCACGATGCGGCCCGTGCGCTCGAGCCCGACCGCGACGGCCTCGACTTCCGACTCGCCGCCGTCGCGCGCCTCCTTGATCCGGGTCAGCAGGAAGACGCCGTAGTCCGTGGAGAGGCCGAAGACGACGGCTGCGAGTAAGACCGGTTGCGACTCCTCGAGCGCGTGCTGGCTCGTGTACTGGAGCAGTCCCTCGAACCGGCCGTCCTGGAAGATGAAGACGAGGATCCCGAAGGTCGCGGAGAGGGTCACCGCGTTCATCACGAGCGTCTTCAGCGGGAGGATCACCGAGCCCGTCATCGCGAACAGGATCAGCAGGGTCACGGCCGCGAGGATGGGCAGGCCGATCGCCAGGTGCGAGGCGATGCTCTTGCCCTGGTCGACGAAGAGCGCCGTCTGTCCGCCGGCGTACGTCTTGAAAGGCGGGTCGAGACCTCGAATCCTCCGAACGAGGTCCTGGCTCTCGTCCGACAGCGAGGGTGTCCTGAAGAAGACGTCGATCCGCCACAGGTCGTCCGCGACGCTCTGCGGGGCGGTGACGGTTGCGGCGCCCGGCAGCCCGCGCAGCTCGGAGGCGAAGCTCGACACCTCGCTGGCGGCCGAGGCCGGCGCCCGAGCCGCGACGAAGATCGGAGCCGAGCGGTTCTGAGGGAAGTCGCGCTTGATCGCGGCGTCGACCTGGTAGGCGCTCTGGTTCTTCGGGAGGACGCTCGAGTCGATGCCGGTGAACTTGACGTTGAGCACCGGCAGCCCGAAGAGGACGAGCACGGCGACCGTGGCGATCGCGACGATCACTCGCCGGCGCATCACGGCGTGCGAGAGGCGATACCAGAAGCCGGCCGACCGTTCGGCAGGACTGAGCTGGAGCGACCGACGCCACCCCGCCGGCACGAGCGCGTTGACCCTCGGGCCCAGCACGACGAGCAGCGCGGGCAGCGCGACGACGGCCGTCAGCGCCGCCATCAGGGCCACGAAGATCCCGCCGATCCCCATCGAGTAGAGGAAGGGCTGAGGAAACACGAGCAGCGTCGCGAGCGCGGCCGCGACCGTGAGCGTGCTGAAGACGACGGTCCTGCCGGCCGTCGCCACAGTCCGCGCGACCGCTTCGCGTCGCGACCCGAGCGTCGCGAGCTCGTCCCTGTAGCGTGAGACGATGAAGAGGCTGTAGTCGATTGCGAGCCCCAGGCCGAGCCCCGTGACCAGGTTGAGCGCGAAGACGGAGAGCTCGACGAACTGATTCACGATCCGCAGCGCCAGGAACGTTCCCGTGACCAGGATGGCGCCGCAGAAGAGCGGCAGGAGAGCGGCGATCAGGCCGCGGAACACGAAGAAGGCGATCACCAGGATCAGCGGAAACGCGAGCGCCTCGGCGCGTGCGAGATCGTCCCGAACGACGATTCCCGATTCGTAGTTGGCGGGGAGCGCCCCGCCGAGGATGACATCCGGCTCGTCGGAGAAGCGGTGGATGAGACGCTTGGCGACCTTCTTCTCCCCCTTCGAGGACAGCGGCTGGAGGGAGACGACGAGGTAGCCCTGCCGCCCGTCGTTCGAGACGAAGGCGTGGCTCCCCGTGTTGAACTCGCCGAGGACTCGCCGGACCGCCGGATCCTGCTTGAGCTCCGTCACCACCTGTTCGATCCGGCGCCGGCCGGCGGCAGTGGACGCGCCCTCCTTCGGCGTCACGAGCAGGGTCACCGTGAACTCGGGATTGGCACCGGTCGCCTGCTCCAGGAGCTTGCGAGCCTTGATGCTCTCCGTCGCCGGGTCGGCGAAGCCGTTGCTCCCGGACGTCAGGATCGTGGCGACCGGGCCACCGAAGGCCACCGCGACGACGAAGAAAAGACCCGTGGCGATCAGGACGAGGCGGCGCCGCCGATAGACGAGGTCGCTGAGGAAACGGAACATCGACAGCCGCCCCGGGTAGCGACTAGCCGGCTGCGACCAGGTCGGCGTCCTTGATCGGAGGCGCCGCCGCCTCCTCGAACCCGTGCTCGGCGAGCGACTGCAGCTTTGCCGCCTTCTTCTGCGTGTCGAGATACACCCGGATGCCGGTCGCCTTGCCCATCTTGATGACGAGAATGTGGATCCCCTGGTTGTCGTACGGCTGACCGTCGGGCATCGTCGCCTTCGCGTCCCATTCGACCACGACCGTGGTCTTCCACGGGCCGCCCTTCATAAGGACGTTCTTCAGCGTGAACTCGATGTCGGGAAAGAAGCGGAAGAACCGCTGGTACCACAGGCTGACCGCGTCGAGATCGTTGAGCGTCGTTCCGAGCGCATGCTTGCCCGGATATTCGAAGAGCAGGTCCTGAGCCTCCGAGCTGACCAGGGCCTCCCAGTCGCCGGCGCTGAAGCGCTCGAAGATCCAGCGGGCCTTGCCGTGGACGAAGCGCCTGTAGAGCACCTCAGACCGCGGCTTCCTGCGGCACGGCCGCCTCGGTCACGCCCGAGTCGGCGAGGCTCTTGAGAGCGGCGGCGCTGCGCTGGGTGTCGAGATAGACACGCACCTCCGAGGCTTTCGCGTTCTTGAGCTCGATCATGTGCAGGCCCTCGTTCTCGAACACGTGGCCGTTCTCGAGGACGCAGCGCACGGACCACTCCGCCGAAACGACCGTCTTCCCCCACGGTGGCCCTTCGACGACGATGTCCTTGATCGTCCACTCGATGCCCGGGAAGAACCGGAAGAAGCGCTGGAACCACTCGCCGAGCGCCTCCTTCCCGCGCATCGTCCCGCCGAGCGCGTGCTTCCCTGGGTAGGAGAAGACGACATCGTCATGAACGGCGGCGAGAAACGGGCCGGCGTCGGCCTGGTTCAGCTTCTCGAACATGCTCCGCGTCTTGCGGGCGACGAGGAAGTGATACATGGGCGTCCACGAGCTTCGAACCTGGCCGAACGCTTGTCAAGTTGGAGCGCAAAGGCGTAGCGTCACCGGTTCTGACGGCCGAGCAGAACAAGGCAATCGCGCTCGAGTTCCTCGAGCAGGCGTGGGGCGAGCGAGACCTCGAGGCGACCTACGAGCGATTCGTCAAGCCCGACCAGGTGGCGCATCTGGCCGGATATCCGGAGCCGTTCCGCAGCCGCGAGGAGTCGCTCGAGTGGGCACGGACGTACCAGGCGGCCTTCGGCGACCAGGAGCTGACGATCGAGGCGGTCGCCGCCGAGGGCGATCACGTCGCGCTGCGCTTTCGCACCGCGCAGACTCACCGAGGGCGTTACATGGGCGTTGCCCCGCTCGGCAACAGGGTGGAGATGACCGTTCTCCAGATGATGCGCTTCGAGGACGGGAAGATCGCCGAGGTCTGGTTCATGTTCGACCCGCTCGACGTGATGCAGCAGCTGGGCGTCTTCCCACCCGGCCAGCTGCCGAAGCCGCTCCTGGCCGTGATCAACACGGTGCGGCGGCTCCGCGCGCTGGGCGTCAGACGGGTACGGCTTCGATCACACTGAACGGCGTCACAGTCTCGATCACCTGCGTCACCTCGAAGCCCTCGGCCGCGAGGAGACGGCGGTACTCCTCCTCGGTCCGCTCACGACCGCCGTACATGACCATGATCTCGAGATCCATGTGCAGTCGTATGCGCGCGCCGCGACCGCTTGTCCCTCGTTCGCGAGAGCCGTCATGCCGCCGTCGTAGATCGCCCCGGCCTCGGAGCCGGCGGAGCGAGTTGGGGTCGGTTCCGGTCTCGTCTGCGAGCTCCTCGACGGTCTATCCCCCGCCGGAGGACACGCGCTCGAGAGTCATCATCAGCGGGTCGCGCGGCCGCAGCGAGATTGCCGGCTCCGGGAAGACGACCTGTCCCGGAACGAGATCGAGCCGGTACCTCTGGGTGACCATCGCGACGACGAGAGGCATCTCGAGTGCCGCGAAGGTGTTGCCGATGCACTTCCGCGGCCCACCCCCATAGGGGAAGTAGGCCATTCGAGGCAGGCCGGCCGAGCGTTCGGGCGTGAACCGGTCGGGATCGAAGCCTTCCGGGTTCTCCCAGAAATCGGGATGACGGTGGGTGACGTACGAGCAGAGGACGACGGTGGAGTCCTTCGGGATGTGGTAACCGCCGACCGTGTCGTCCTCGAGCGCCCGCCGCATCAGCACGAAGATGGGCGGGTAGTGCCGCATGGCTTCAAGCAGGACGTACTCGGTGTATTTGAGGTTGGGGACGTCGTCGACCGTCGGCGTACGGCCGCCGAGCACTTCGTCCACCTCGGCTTTCAGCTTGCGCCAGCAGTCGGGATTCTGCGAGAGCAGGTAGAAGGTCCAGGTCAGTGCCGACGAGACGGTTTCGTGTCCTGCGATGAAGAATCCGATCACCTCGTCGCGAGCCTGCCGATCGGTGATCGCCGCGCCCGACTCGGGGTCCTGCGAGTCCAGCAGCAGGTTGACGAAGTCTTCGGTGGCGTCCGTCGCCTTCCGGTGCTCCCCGATGATGCGGTAGATCACCTGGTTGAGCGCGTTGAGCGTTGCGTTGAAGCGGCGCGTCGAAGGAAGAGGGAGCCGCTGCGGGTCGATCGGCGAGGTCAGCCGCCGGTTCGTGTGACTGAGGGCGTAGTAGACCGCGGGCTCGATCTCGTCGAGGGCCTCGCGTAGGTCGAAGTTGAACAGCGCCGTCGCCAGGTTCGCGAGACTGATGTGCATCATCTCCGACTTGATGTCGAGCGGCTCTCCGCGCTCGGCATGGCTCGACCAGCGCTCGAGCATCTCGCCGGTGGTCTGGATCATCGTCGGTCCGAATCCGTTGATGCGTTCGGGAGCGAACGCCGGCTGCGCGACGCGGCGCGCGTTGGCCCAGCGGTCGCCCTCGGCTGCGACGAGCCCCTCGCCGACGATCGACTTGAGCTTGTCCGTGACGAACCCCGGACGCGGATAGTTGGCGACGTTGTCCCGGAGTACGCGCTCCACGTAGTCGGGGTGGACGAGCAGGTTGATCGTGAGCGGGCCCCGGAAGTGGACGATGTCGCCGTACTCCAGCCAGGCGTCCATGAATGCCTGCACGTTGTCCCGCTGGATCTCGCGGATACTCCCGAGGATCGGATGTCCGCGCGGCCCTGGGATCGGGCGACCCTGCGGCTGCCGCTCTGCCGCAGCCGCCGTCATCGTTGACCCCCCTGAGCCAGGGCCGACGTCTCGACGGGCACGGATTCGCGGTGCTTCCGGACGGCGAAGAAGGCGATCGCGGCACTCGCGAACGAGATGATCGCCGCGACGACCGCCATTGTCTGCCACGCAGACACGAAGTCGGAGACATAACCGGGACGGCCGGGCGTCAGGCCGTGGAGCTTGCCGGTCAGGATCGCGCCCATGATCGCGACGCCGAGGGCTCCGCCGAGCTGGCGAAACACCTGCATGATCCCCGAGGCGACCCCCGCCTTGGCGACGTCGACCGACTCGAGGATCGCCTCGGTCATTGGAGCCACGATCAGGCCGAAGCCGGCGCCGCCGACGAACAGCCACGGCGCGATGTTCCAGAAGCTCGCATTCTCGTCGAGCCTCGACATCGCGACCATCGCAACCCCGTACATCGCCATCCCGGCCGCCATCGGCAGCCGTGGCCCGATCTTCGCGACAAGACCGCCCGCCACCGGCGCGAAGATGAGGATCGCGGCGCTGCTGACGAGGAACGTCGCCCCGGCCTGGACGGCCGAGTAGCCGAGCACCGTCTGCAAGAAGATCGAGAAGTAGAGGATGTAAGTGAAGAGCCCGATGAACATCAACAGCCCGTTCACGTTGGCGGCGGCGAACGTTCGGTTCCTGAAGAGCGTCAGATCGAACATGGGCAGGCGCTGACGGAGCTCGAGCGCCAGGAACGCGAGCAGGAGGACGGCCGAGGCGACGAACGAGAGCACGATCCTGGCTGAGCTCCAGCCGTAGGAGTTCCCCTGGATCAGCGCGTAGTTGAGGGCGAAGATGCCGAGCCCCGACGTAACCAGGCCCGGCACGTCGAGCCGTCTCTCCGCAGACGTATCCCGCGATTCCTGGACGAGCTTGAACGTGGCGAGGATGCCGACCACGCCGACCGGAATGTTGATGTAGAAGATCCATTCCCAACCGGCGTGCTGGACGAGCACGCCGCCGATCATCGGGCCGATCGCGAGCGCGCCGCCCGAGAGTGCGGCCCAGACACCGATCGCAATACCGCGCTCCTTCGCCGCGAACGTCGCGGTGATGATCGACAGCGTCGCCGGCAGCATCAGGGCGGCGCCGATGCCCTGCACGGCCCGCGCGGCGACCAGGACCTCGGCGCTCCCTGCGAGCCCGCAGCCGAGCGAGCTCGCCGTGAAGACGACGAGGCCGACGACGAAGATCAGCCGCCGTCCGACGAGGTCCGCGAGCTTGCCTCCCGTGAGCAGAACCACGGCAAAGACCAGCGTGTAAGCGTTCACGACCCACTCGAGCTGGGTGAGCGAAGCATCGAGGTCGCGCTGGATCGTCGGCAGCGCGAGCGACACCACCGTGTTGTCGAGCATGATCATGAAGACGGAGACGCCAAGGGCGCCGAGCGCCCACCATCTGCGGTTCGCCTCGGTTATCAGTGCCATATCGCCTCCACGCCTCCCTTGCGTGTCAGAGCGCCAGGCCGGGGATGTCGGCCGGCTTGAAGGACGGGATCGTGTCGGCGGAGCCGCTGTCCGCCAGGATCTTGCTCGCCGTGTTGATGCCGGAGAGGATCACGCGGAACGAGGCCGGCCCCTCCTCGGTCCAGTGGCCGGAGAGATAGAGGCCCTCGATCGGCGCCGCGTGGCCGAGCCGCTTGGAGCCGATCTGCTGCGGCACCAGCTCCCAGCCGTAGGTCGCGCCTTCGAAGTTCCGCGTGTAGCGCTCGATCTCGATCGGCGTGCCGCCGATCCAGAACGAGAGGTGCTCGCGCAGGTTCGGAATCGTGACCTCGAACTCGGCGAGCAGCTTGTCCATGTACTCGTCCCGGTAGTCGTTCCACGAGCGACCGATGTCGTACGGGGCGACCGCGGTGATGATGATGATGTGGTCGTCGCCCGGCGCCAGGTCGGGATCGAGCATGGTCATGATGCTCATCGACATGCCCGCAGGCTTCCCGGCGAGGACGTCCTGCCAGGTGTCGTCGTGGCTCCAGTGCTTGTAGATGAAGGTCTCGTGGGCAGGCTCGTACTGAAGAAGGTCGTGGCTCGTCGCGCCGTAGAGCACGCACGCGGACGCCGAGACCTTCAACCGCTGGAGGCGCTTGACGTACGACGTCGGCAGCTGGTCGAGGCCGATCAGGTCCTCGAAGGTGTGGCGCGCGTCGGCATTCGAGACTACGAGCGGCGCCCGGATCGTGCGGCCGTCTTCGAGCTCGACCCCTGAGACGCGCCCGTCCTCGACGACGATTCGCGTGACCGGCGTCCGGACGGCGAGCTCGCCTCCGTTCCGCTCGAGCGCGGTCACGAAGGCGTCGACGAGGCTCTGGAACGTGCCCTGGCAGTAGTAGGGCCCGTCGACGAGCACGCCGATGAACTGCGCGTAGGCGAAGAAGGACAACCGGGACGGCTCCGCGCCCATGTAGGGCCACAGCGCGCTCGCCATCGCCTTCAGCTTCGGGTCGCGCAGATGCTCGTCCAGCACCTGCTGGAGCGTGGCGGTTCGGTACTTGAACAGCGTCGGGGCGAGCTCCATCGCGCTGCCGAGCTGGCGCGGGTCGAGCTGCATCGGCATCTGCGCAGTCTCGAGGAACATCTGCCGGCGGAGACCGAAGAAGGTGCGGATCCCTTCCTCCTCGTCCGGGAACAGGCGGATGTGCGCCTCCATGAACTCCTCGACGCCGACCGGCGCGAAGATCGTCTCCTCGTCCGGGAAGACGGCCCGGTAGAGGTGATCGATGTGGAGGAGCTTGCACTCGTCGAGCACCCCGAGGTACTCGAGCAACCCCTCGACCATCTCGCCCTCGGCGAGCACGCGGATCGCGGAGTCGAACGTGTACTCGCCGCGCTTGAAGGCATGCGCGAGCCCGCCGGCGCCTTCGCCCTGCTCAGCGACGAGGGTCTTGTAGCCGTGCTTGGCGAGCAGAGCCGCCGCCGAGACACCCCCAAGGCCGCTGCCGATGACGACGGCGTCGTACGAGTCCTCGCGCGGTCCGTCAGCTCGGTCGCCGGCCTGCGCCATCGATCAACCTTAACGCCGCCCTTCCTGGAGGTCGAGATGGCAAGCTCTCCGCGATGGAGGACGCCTTCGCCGACGTTCTCGACGTTCTCACCGTCGTGTGCGCCGGAGTGCTCGCGGGCATCGTCGTCAGTGAGCACGTCATCATCCTGCCGCTCGTCCGGGCGGCAGCCCCCGGCGTGGGCGTCGCCGGGCTTCGCTTCGCCGGCGCCCGAGCCTGGCGGCTTGCTCCGGCCTGCGGCTTGACCGCGGGCCTCAGCGCGACGGCTCTGCTCGCCGTCTGGCCGTGGGATGGACTGTCGGCCGCCGCGGTGCTCACCGCGGCCGGCCTCGCCCTGTTCGTGTCGGCCGTCCTCGTGACCTTCGTTTGGTACTACCCGGTCGACTCCCGCGTCCGTAGCCTGTCGCACGAAGCTGCGGTCGTGGAGGCGGCGTCGAGCTTCGAGACGCTCGCGCGGCACCATCTGATCCGGGCGTCGTTCTACGCGGCCGCGTTCGTGTGCTTCGTGCTCGGCGCCGTGTTGGGCTGACCGCGGCGGCGGAGTCGCATCGACGTTCGCTGGAGGAAGGCCATCGTCCGTTCGGGACGGCTCCCGCGGGCCGGCGCGAGACCGATCTGGCGAGCGACCTCGGCGAGGTCGTACTTCCCGCGATAGTGCGCCACGAGACCGTCGCGAAACTCGTAGAGGTCGATGCCCTCGATCTCCATCCGCTTGCCGGTCGGCGCGAATCCGGCCCAGGGGTCCGAGCCGAGCATCGTCCCCGTCATCCGCCAGACCTGCGCCGCCCGCGGCCCTGCGAGCGCGATCATGGAAGGCTCCGGCAGCGTGAACGAAAGGTCGGGGAACATCGACCACGTCCCGATCAGGTACTCGCGGACCGCCGCCCGCCCGCGCTCCGGGCCGGGAAGTGCGGGGTCCTCCCAGAGGACGTCCTCCGTGCAGAGCTCGACCAAGGCGTCGACGTCGTGCTCGTTCCAGCCGGCGAGCCAGCGTGACGCGAAGGCACCGACGAACTCGGCATCGACGACGTCCGGCGCGACTGTCTCGGCCATCGCGTCCACCCTAGTGCGGTGCTCCGAACGGGGTCAAGCGCCGCTCCGAGCCCGCGGCGTCGAAGAACTGTCCGTGGAGCCCAAAGGGGACATGGTGCGGCAGATCGGCCCTCCCGAGCTCGGAGAGCTCCGCTGCATCGAGCACGAGCAGGAACGAGTTACCACGCGCCGGGTTCAGGACGACGCACAGGATCACGCCCTCGTCCTCGGCGGCTTCGCGCGAAGCGCTCACGAAGACGGGCTCCCCCGGGTAGCAGCCGTCCTCGAACCAGGCCCGGACCGAGCCCGACTCGAGGTCGAGCTTGAACAGCTTGTCGACGAAGTCGTCGGATGGGTTCGACCGCGTTCCGGCGGCGTACATGAAGCGATAGCCGAGCGTGTTGCGCCAGAGGTTGATGCGCGGGAAGTCGGCCCGTTCCCGGGACAGCACCTCGTGGCCCGGCTCCGCACCGTCGCGGGAGAGGTGGTAGCGGCGGACTTCGCCCAGTTCGACCTGCGCCGCCGGGTCGCGCAACCGATCGAGATAGAGGTCTCGAATGATCCCGGCATCCGGGTAGAACGTCAGGTCGACCGTCAGCTCCTCGGGGCTCTCGAACGCGTTGACGTGGTGAAAGCAGAAGAACGGCTCGGCCTCATGGACGCGCGCGATGCTGCCGTCGCTGCGATCGATCACGAGGAACCGAGTCGGCCGGTCCGGCTTCCACTTGAAGTTCTCGATGAAGGGCCGGCCGCTGAGCCCGAGCTCGACCGGCTTGAAGACCAGTGGATACTCGACGAGCACGACGAAGCTGGGCGTCAAGGCAAAGCTGTGGATGTAGGCCGGCTCCTTCGCCGGGACCGACGCGATCAGCTCGGCACGCCGTGTCCCGCGAGGGACGCGGAAGACCTTGTAGGCGCTCCGTACAGGGCTGGTGACGTAGCTGATCCACTCGCCCGTGTTGGGGTCGTAGTGCGGGTGGGCGGGCTGCGTGACGCCGAAGGGCCCGCCCTCGTACCGAAGCCGGCCCACGGTCGCGAGCTCGTCCGGCCGGATCTCCTGCATCTTGGTCGTCTCGGTCGTCGCGACGTACGTGCCGTCGAACTGCAGGACGTTGACATTGGCGTTGTCGGTCGGGGGCGCGGTGATGCGGCGCACGTACGACCGGTACGGGTCCGTTGCGAACTCGCGATGTGTGATTCGCCCTTTCGTGCGGGCGTCCGAGTAGGCCTTGCTCTGGAGCAACCGGCTCGAGTAGGTGACCGCACTTCCGTCGAAGGCGAACCGGTACAGCATCGACAGCCCGTCGAACCAGTGCCGGAACTGCTCCGAGCCGACCTCGAAGAGCGCAGGGCCGGTACGGAGCAGGATCCCCCGGAGCCATTCCGGAAGGCTTCCGCGCACGTCGAGGCTCGTATCGGTGACCTCGCCGGTCTGCGACGTGAAGCCGAGGGCATAGCTCACGGACGCGTCCAACCTAGTGCGATGCGTCGAACCGGGTCAAGTGACGCGCGCTTGGCAGACTTCTTCGCCGGGAGTAGATTCATCCGATGGCTACCACTGCGGCGACGACAGAGGACAGCAGGTCGATCGTTCTCGGCGGTTTCGAGGAGCTGTGGCTCCAGCGGAAGCCGGAGATGGCCGAGAAGTGGTTCACCCCGGACCTGACCTTCCAGACCACGATCCAGCCCGAGCCGTTCCGGGGGCCCGAAGGATTCCTCGAGTTCTATCGCGGGATCAGCGGCGGCTTCCCGGACTACGACATCAACCTCGACGAGGTCGTCGCGGAGGGGAACAAGGTCGTCCTGCGGTTCACGTTCCGCGGGACGAACACCGGCGACTACTTCGGCATTCCGGCGACGTTCAAGCCGGTCACGATCCGCTTCGTCGAGATCTTCACGGTCCGAGACGGTCAGATCGCGAGCATCTGGCACGTCGCGAACGTCCTCGACGTCATGCAGCAGCTCGGATTCCTGCCCAAGAGCGGGCTCCCGAAGCCGGTGATGCTGATGTACAAGCTGCGCTCGAAGGTCCGGCGCCGGCGCCTCACCGCAGCCTAGTCCGGGTCGGGCATCTTGCTTCGAGTGGCGATCGAAGGCCACGATCTACCCGTGTGGCCAAAGCGCGACGGGGCGACGGACGTGATCGAATTGCTGGAGGGGATCGGGCGGATGCTCCACGAGATCGACGCTAAGCTCCAACAGATCACCGATCTTTTCGGAGAGGACCGCGAGTGAGCAAAGGGAGTCCCGAAGACCGGGAACGTCGACGGCGCCTGCGCGAAAGCGGCGAAGCCGCTCGGGAGAACATGCAGGCGATCATCGACCGGATCGAGGCTCGGCGAGAGGCCGAGAGGCAACGCCGTGAGCGCCGTCGGCAGCTGATTCGGCGTCTCTTTCTGTTCCGGCGAGCGGCTTAGCTCGGAACGGCTAGCTCGGCGCCTGCAACGGTTTCTTCGTAACCCATTCCGTCCAGGAAGTCCCCCATCGTCTTGTACCCGAGCACGAGCTGGGCGGTCTGGACGCCTGACACGATCACACCGCCGGCGCCGGCCCCCGGCTGGGTCCAGTGGCCCGAGAGAAAGAGACCATCGAGGGGCGTGCGATGGTCCGGTCGGTTTCGCCCCATCTGCTCGGGCGTCATGTCCCAGCCGTACGCGGCGCCGTTGGGATTGCCGGTGAATCGTTCGAGCGTGCGCGGCGACGCCCGCTCGAGGAAGGTGATCCGGCCGTCGAGCTCCGGAAACGCGCGATAGAGCACCTGGAGCAGCCGCTCGACGTACGGCTCGCTTCCCTTCTCCCAGGACGCGGCCTGCTCGAAGGGAAGCAGGGTGATCACCGTCAGGACGTACTCGCCTTCCGGGGCGAGCGTCGGGTCGTGGAGGCTCGGCATCGTGATCCCGACAGACGTCGGCTCGCCGTCGAGGAGATTCGCGTACACACGGTCGAAGTCCCAGTCGGGATAGATGAACATCTCGTGCGTCGCGCCGTCCAGCTTGTGGAGATCGAAGTCGGTCACCAGATAGAGGACGAAGCACGACTGCGACAGCTGCAGCTCGCGCAGCTTCTTCAGGTATTTCCGCGGCACGTGCTCGGCTCCGACGAGCCGTTCGACGGTCTGCAGCGCACCGGCATTGGAGACGACCGTCGACGCCCTGATCCGCTCGCCCCCGTCGAGCTCGACGCCCACCGCGCGCCCGTCCTCGACAACGATCTGCTGAACCTCGCGTCCGAGTACCAGCTCGCCGCCGTTGCGCTCGAGGCCCGTGACGTACGCGTTCGCTAGGCGCTGGAAGCCGCCCCGGCAGTAGAGCGTCCCGCCGTCGATGTAGCTCGTCCACATCATCGCGTAGCCGAGGAGCGACAACCGGGACGGGGGCAGTCCCATGTACGGCCACACCGCGCCGAACAGCGACTTCACCCGGTCGTCGGTCAGGAACTTGTCCGCCAGGTCGCCGACGGTGGCGTTCCGGTAGCGGAAGAGCTGCGGACACTGGCGGGGGAACCGCATCAGGTCCACCAGTCCCGGTTCCGTCGGAACGCGGCGCATCTCCTCCGGAATCTGGAAGCACACGTCGATGAGCTCACGCAGCGGCCCCTCCTGCTCGGGGAAATGCTTTGCATGCGCCTCGACGTAAGCGTCGACGCCTAGCGGTACCTCGAGGCGGAAATCCGGGAAGACGGCGGTGTAGAACGGATCGACGCGAATCAGGCTGCAGGCGTCCTGCGCCCCGAGCAGCGTGAGGACGCCCTGCGCGAGGCCACCCTCGGCGCTGAGCAGGTGGACGGCCGAATCGAAGACGTAGTCGTCGCGCTCGAACCCGTGGACATACCCGCCGGGACGGTGGTGGCGCTCGGCGACGAGGACCTTCTTGCCGGCTTTGGCCAGCAGCGCGCCTGCGGTGAGGCCGCCTAGACCGCTTCCCACGACGACGACGTCGTAGGCGTCGTCGCTCGGATCCTCGTGGACGTTCTCGTCGAAGACGCCGGTGTGGACGCTCACGACTCCGCGCCGACCGTCGCCGCCGTCGGCTCGGCCGCGGCGCCGGTCGGGTTCGGCGCCGTCCAGTCGCAGACGATCCCGGAGTAGATCCACTTCGTCGCCTCGACGCCGATCATCAGGACGCGGTCGCCCGGTTTGACCAGGCCGGTCCGCCAGCCGTTGTCGAGGAAGAGCGGCACCGCCGCACAGCCGACCGCACCCGTCTGCGACAGGTTGTCGAAGATCTTGCCCTCCATCGCCTGCCACTCGTCCGTCATCAGGCCGGCCTCGCGGAGAGAGTCGAGCATCCAGCCGACGTTCCCCTCCGGGATCAGGCAGTGGTCGATCGAGTCCGCGGGCACTCCGCTGCGCTTGAGGCAGTCCGTCAGCGCCTCGGTGACCATGATCGGCGTGAAATCGCCGGCGCCGACGACGTCGACCCGCAGGTCGACGAGCCTCGGCTTCGCCTGCTGGACGTGCAGCGGCTCGTGCGAGCCGCCGCCGACCGACCAGATGCCCGGCTTGCGCAGCCCGCCGATCGCGCGCATGGCCCCGGGCATGAGGCCGCCCTCGTCCTCCTTCGCCTGCAGGACGGCGGCAGCGGCGCCGTCGCCGAACATGTAGACGGGCATCTTGTCCCGCGCCCGGATCTGGTCGGGCGTCTTGCCGAGGAAGATTGGCGCGAGCACCGGTGAGACCGACTCGCTGCCGATCACGAGCGCGGTCTCGTACGAGCCCTGCTCGAGGTAGAACCGGGCGATGTCGACGCCCTGCGGCCAACCGGCGCCGCCGGAGCGGATCTCCAGCGTCGCGCACTTCTCGATCCCGAGCCTCTCCTGGACCTGGTTGACGACCGCGGGGAGCGGGTAGTCCGGCGTCCCGGTCGCCTGGATGATCAGCTCGACCTCACCGGGCTCGACCTCGGCCGACTCGAGCGCGGCGACCGCCGCCTTGTAGGACATGTCCGAGTTGTTCTCGTTGTGCTCGCCGGTCTCGATGTCGATCTGCCAGAAGCGCTGCTCGATCGAGAGGCCCTCCGCGACCTCCGGGATGAGCTCGCCGACGAGCTCCTGGATCTTCGACGTTGGGATCGGCTCGCCCGGCTGGTAGCCGCCCGTGCCCGTGATGTGTGCGCGCTTGTTCATGCGATCGATCCTCGCATCCTCGTCAGCGAGTTTCTAGGAGGACCGGAACTCGGGGATCGCCGCGCCGCGACCGTCGCGGTCGAGCACCGCCCGCGCAGCGTGCATCCCGGAAAGGATGGCGCGGTAGGCGCCGTGGCCGGGCTGTGCCCAGTGGCCCGCCAGGAAAAGCCCCTCGACCGGCGTCACGATCGGAAGGCGTCTGCTGCCCGTCTGTTGCGGCGAGTTCTCCCAGCCGAAGGCGGCGCCGCCGGTGTTCCCGGTCAGGCGCTCGAGATCGGCCGGCCCGAGGGACGTGAGCACGCGCGCGCCCGGTGCCAGCCGCTCGAGGTCGCCGGCAAGCGAATCCCCGGCGTCGTCGGAGGCAGCGAGCGCTCGGACGACGACGACACCTTCGCTCACCGTCAGCCAGCGCGCTCCCGATTCGTCGTGGAGGAAGGTCAGGCGAGGGAGCGCTCCGTCGTCGGGAGCGGCCGCGGCGAGCACGAACGCGGAGACGGACGGACGCAGTCGCTCCAGGCGCCGCACCAGGCGGGGCGGCAACGCGTCCGTCCCGACGAGGAGGGTCAGCGCGCGTCTCGCGTCGCCCGCGGAAACGACCGACCGCGTTGCGAGTCGCTCCCCGCCTTCGAGCTCGACGCCCGCCGCACGGCCGTCGGCGAGGACGATGCGGACGGCCTCGCGTCCGAGCACGAGCCGGTCGTCGAGCACGTTGGCGAGCGCGTCCACCACGGCGCCCAGCCCTCCGCGCGGCGTGACCATCCCGCCCGCATAGAGGGCGACGCCCTGCGCCACGGTTGCGAACGAGAGGCGCTCGGGCGGCAGTCCTGCCTGTGGCCAGCTCGCCGCCAGCGCAGCCTTCGCTCGCGGGTCGGTAAGCAGCTCGTCGAGGACCTCGGCGAGAGTTGCGTTCGCGTAGCGGAAAAGGGTCGGGAACCGCGCTGCAACCTCGTCGAGGCGGTCGAACGGGAGGTGGAGTGGCATCCCGTGCACGTCCCGGAGCACCTGCGCGCAGATCCCGGTGAATCGGCGGAACCCCGCTGCGTCGACCGGGAACCGCTCTGCGTGGGCCTCGGCGAACGCCTCCAGCCCGAGCGGGACGTCAAGCTCCAGGTCGGGAAGGAGAGCCCGGTAGAAGCCGTCGACCGGCTCGAAGACGCAGCGGTCGCGGACGCCCAGGTGGGCGAAGATGCCGTCGACGAGCTCGTCCTCGACACCGGTCGGCAGCTCCGAAACCGCGAGGTCGGCGGTGTAGCCGTCGTGGCGGATCGGGCGCGCGTAGCCGCCGGCAGCATCGGCCCGCTCGACGACGAGCACGTCGGCGTCCGCGCGCGCGAGGAACGCGCCGGCCGAGAGCCCGGCGAGGCCCGCACCGATGACGACCGCGTCGTGGCTGGGGCTACTCAGCGAACGGCGCGAGCACCAGCGAGAAGTTCGTGCCGCCGAGCGACAGGCTGTTCACGAGCACCGGCCCGCTCTCGCCCTCCTCCCAGCTCTTGAGCGCGAGTGCCGCGTTCATCGCTCCCCCGACGCCCATCGGCTCGCCGAGCTTGATCTTCGGGCGGTGCACGGTCGCGCCTTCGCCGAAGACCCGGTCGATCGCCTGCGCCTCCGCCTCGTCGGCGATCTGGAACCCGGACGCGTTCGCCCAGACCGCGGAGATGTCGCCCGGCTCCACATCGGCCTGCTCGAGCGCAAGCCGCATCGCGCGCTCGACGCCTCCGCCCTCCTTGTCGACGCGCCCGACGCCGACCGCGTCGGAGGTGATCCCGTAGCCGAGCACCTCGCCGTAGACACGGGCGCCACGGCCCTTCGCGTGCGACAGCCGCTCGAGCACGAAGACGACGCAGCCCTCGGCGAGGGCAAACCCGCCCGAGCCGTTCGACCCCGGCTCCGACCCCGTCAGCGAACCGAGCTCGCGATAGGCCTGAAGGACGGTGTCGGTGAGCGTGTCCGCGGCGATGCAGAGCATCGCGTCCGCCTTGCCGGAGGCGGCGAGGTCGTACGCGTAGGTCAGCGCCTGCGCTCCCGCCGCGTGGCCGGCCGTGACCGTCGACGCCGGCCCCACGGGCCCGACCTTCATCGCCACCTGTCCGCCCGCGGCGTTGTAGACCGTGTTCGGGAAGACGGCCGGGTTCGCCGCCGCCGCGCCCTCCTCGATCACCGGCCGCGAGAAGGCCTCCATGCTCTCCATCGGGCCCACACCCGTGCCGATGATCGCGCCGACGCGGCCGCGGTTGTCCTCGGTGATCTCGAGGCCCGCATCCTCGAGTGCCAGCTTCGAGCCGATGATGGAGAACAGGCCCAGGCGGTCGACGCGCTTGCGGTCCTTCGGCGGAAGGTACTCGGCGGGGTCGAAGACGACGCGGCCGACCCAGTTGCCGTTCTCGGGCTCGCTGGCGACCTTGCCCTCCGAGAAGGCGCTCCACAACGCGGCGGGATCGAGCCCCGCAGGCGTGAGCGCCGCCATCCCCGTGATCACTACGCGGTCGAAGTCAGGCAGCGGCGGCGCGGTGTCACGCGAGTTGGGCCGCGCCCAGACGACGCTGGCATTCGCGCCGCCGAAGGCGAAGTTGTTGGAAACGGCCACCTCGATCGGCATCGCTCGTTGCTCGTTCGGGACGTAGTCCAGGTCGCACTCCGGATCGGGCTCGGTGTAGTTCGCCGTCGGCGGAGCGACCTGCTCCTCGATCGCCCGCACCGTGACGATGTTCTCGACCGCACCAGCGGCGCCGAGCAGATGGCCGATCATCGATTTCGTGCTGCTGACGGCGGTCTCGTTCGCGTGCTGGCCGAGCCCGACCTTCGTCGCGGCGGTCTCGGCAGGATCGTTCTTCGGAGTCCCGGTTCCGTGGCTGTTCACGTAGGCGACCTCGTCCGGCGAGGTCCCCGCGGCCTCGAGCGCCGACCGGATCGCCCGGCCTGCCCCCTCGCCCTCTGGATGGGGAGCCGTCGGGTGGTAGCCGTCGGCGGAGAGGCTGTAGCCGAGCAGCTCCGCGATCACCGGCGCGCCGAGCTCGCGCGCCAGGTCCTCCCGCATCAGGACCATCATCCCGCTGCCCTCGCCGAGAGAGAGGCCGTCGCGGCCGCGGGAATAGGGCGCCGCCGGCTTCGGCGACAGCGATTGGAGGCAGTTGAAGCCGGAGTAGAGCACCTCGGACAGTGCCTCGGCGCCTCCCGCCAGTACGGCGTCCGCCTGCCCGTACCGGATCATCTCGGCGCCGTAGCCGATCGCGTTGGCGCTGGCGGCACAGGCCGTGTTGACCGAGATCACGGGTCCTTTGACGTCGAACGCCGAGGCGATCGCCTCCGCGAGCCCTTGCGGCGTCGCGAGCAGGACGAGCTGCGCATCGGGAGACTCGCCCTTCATCTTCCCGCGGAACCACTCCTCGGCCGCGAGCAGGCCGGCGTTGCACGTGCCGACGGCGACGCCCCACCGCTCTGCCGGGATCTGGCCGCCGGGGTGGACGCCGCACTGCTCGACGGCCTCCTCGGCGGCCTTCAGCGCGTAGTCGATCACCGGCTCGCGGTAGCCGTCGGGATGCGGGTAGTCGTGCTCCGGGAGCGCCTGCTCCTTCACCTCGCCGCCGAGCTTCGTCATGTAGCCGTCCATCGGGAGGTGCTCGACCTCGCGAATCGCCACGCGGCCGCCCTTCACGCCCTCCCAGAGCGCATCCGCGCTCGTTCCCTGGCTGGTGATCGCGCCGAGGCCGGTGACGACGACTCGTCGGGGCTCGGTGATGTCCTTGAACACTGTTCCTCCTTCAGGCGGCGCGGATGGCGAGGACCACATTCTGTCCTTCTAGGCCACGTGCGAGGGCGAGCGCCTGCCCGACCTCGGTCCGGCGGGCCTCGCGCGGCACCCAGTCGAGCCCGTCGCAGTCGGGGTCGGGGCGGTCGAGGTTGAGCGTCGGCGGAACGACCCCGGTGCTGACCGCGAGGGCGGCGACCGCGACGTTGAGCGCGCCCGCGCCGCCGACGAGGTGGCCGGTCGCGGGCTTGACGCTGCTCGCTGCGACCTCGGGGTCGTCGCCGAACACCGCCCGGAGCGCATGCGCCTCGCTCGCGTCGCCGGCGCGCGTCCCGCTTCCGTGTGTGGCGACGTAGTCGACGTCGCCCGGCGCGGCGTCGGCCTCGCGCAGCGCCGCCTCGATCGCGACGGTGAGATGCCTCCCTTCCGGATCGGGCGTGATCAGCTTCCGAGAGTCGTAGGCGTTGCCGAGGCCGACGATCTCGGCGTACACGCGGGCGCCGCGCGCGGCGGCGGACTCGGCCGGCTCGAGGACGAGGAAGGCAGATCCCTCCCCGAGCACGGTGCCGCTGCGGTCGACGTCGTAGGGACGGCAGGCCGCCGCGCCGAGGTCGTTCCGCTGCGTGAGGATTCCGATCGTGTCGAACTTGGTCATGTTCCACCACGAGCTGGCGTCGTCGAAGCCCCCGGCGATCGCGATCTCCGCCTCGCCGCGGCGCACGGCGCGGTAGCCGCGACCGATCGCGACGGCGCCGGACTCCGCCGTGCCGGCGAAGTACGAGTTCGGCCCTTTGAGGGAGTGCGCCTGCGAGATGTAGAAGATCGACGCCGCCTGGAGCCCCTCCACGTAGAAGAGCGGGTGGAACGCCGACGACGCCTGCTCGCCGAGCCGGCGGACGTCCACGCTTCCGTCTTCGTTTCGTGCCACCAGCGACCCCTCGAGGATGTTCATCGGGTTCGAGATCTCCTTGTTGCTGCCGACGAACAGGGCGGAGCGGTCGCCGTCCTCGGAGCTCTCCAGGCCGGCGTCGGCGATCGCGAGGGAGGCACCCGCGAGCGCGAGCTGGTCGTTGCGCGTCATCGAGCGCAGGACGCGGCGGTGCGCGAACTGCTCCGGATCGAAATCGGGGATGTCCGCGGCGAGCTGCGTGCGCAGCGCGGTCGCGTCGTAGCCCGAGATCGGCGCGACGCCGCACTTCCCCTCGACGAGGCCGGACCACGTCGCGTCGGTGCCGACGCCGAGCGGCGTGACGAGGCCGATGCCGGTGACGACGACTTGCCTCACGCGACCGGTTTCATCCGCAGCTGCCGCGCGCGCGTGACGACCTTGCCGTCGACGCGCGCCTCGCCGCTGAGGACGGCGCCGTCGTCGGTGCGCTCCTTCAGCTGCACCGAGATCTCCATCTGGTCGCCCGGCTGGACGAAATGGCGGAAGCCCACGTTGCCGGCACCCGCCAGCCGCCACTTCGTGCCGGTCTCCTCCTCGAGCAGATGCGCCGCGAGCGAGCCGATGCTGCCGAGGATCAGCACCCCCGGGAGGACGGGGAACCGCGGGAAGTGGCTGTCGAAGATCGCCAGCGTGTTCGGCACGTTCCGGATCGCCTGAGCTTCCTTGCCCGCTTCGACGCTGATGATCCGGTCGAGCGTCGTCCAGCGCGAGCTCACTTCGCGGCCCCATCCGGAGCGGCGACGACCAGACAGCCGTTCGTGCCGCCGAAGGCGAACGAGTTGACGAGCGACGCGCGCACCTCCATCTTCCGCGCCTCGTTCGGGACGTAGTCGAGGTCGCACTCCGGATCGGGCGTGTCGAGATTGATCGTCGGCGGGACGACGCCGTCCGAGATCGCGCGCACCGACGCCAGGAGGTTCAGCGCGCCGGCCGCGCAGGTGAGGTGTCCCGTCATCGACTTGACGGAGCTGATCGCCAGCTTCTCGGCGTGGTCGCCGAAGACCTGCTTGATCGCAAGCGTCTCGGTCTTGTCGTTCCCGTGCGTGCTCGTGCCGTGCGCCGAGACGTAGTCGATCGCGTCGGGCGCGAGCCCGGAATCCTGGATCGCGAAGTCCATCGCCAGCGTGACGCCACCGCCGTCCGGGGGCGGATCGGTCATCCGATAGGCGTTCATGCTCGAGCCGTAGCCGACGAGCTCGGCGTAGATGCGCGCGCCTCGCGCCTGGGCCGATTCCCAGTCCTCCAGCACGGCCAGAACCGCGCCCTCGCCGAGGACGAACCCGGCGCGGTCCTTGTCGAACGGGCGCGACGCCTTCTCCGGCTCGTCGGCGTGCTCCTTCGTGAGCGCCCCGAGCAGGCCGAAGCCGATCACGTCGAACCACGTCGTCAGCGCGTCGTAGCCGCCCGTCAGCATCACCTTGGCGTCGCCGTCCTGGACCGCCCGGAACGCCTCACCGAGTGCGTGCGCCGAAGCGGTGCAGGCCGTGCTGACCGTGATCATCGGCCCCTCGAAATCGGCCAGCCGGGCGACGGAGGCTGGAGCGATGTTCTGGTCGCGAAGGAGGACCGTCGAGGGAGCCTGCCGGTAGAGATCGCGCCCCTCGCTCGACTTGATCTGCCACGACATCTCGATCAGCTCGTAGAGGTCGGGCCGCCCGACGCTGCCCCCGACGGCGATCCCCTTCTCGCCCGGGGAATACGCGTCGCCGTCGATGCCTGCATCCTCGAGCGCCTCGAGCGCCGCGGCCACGGCGAAACCCGCGGCACGCGAGAGGTGGCGCCGCGCCCGCGCGTCGGGAAGCCGCTCGGCGAGGTCGAACCCCTCGACGAGGCCGGCGATCGTCACCGGAAACGTCTCCGCGTCGAACGTGTCGATCTTGCGGATGCCGCTCCGCCCCGCCACGAGCGACTGCCACGTCGTCTCGGCGTCGTTCCCCACGGGCGTGACCGCCCCCAACCCTGTGATCGCAACCCGTCGCATCAGCCCTCCGCCCGCGTGAGCATGTTCTGCATCCGCTCCGTCTCCTCGAGGTTCTCGAGCGTGTCCGCGTCGATCAGTGCGCACATGATCTCGCTCGCCTCCAGCACCGTACGCCCCTCGACCGTCGCCCGGCCGGAGACGACGGCCACTTCGTCGCCCATCGAGTCGACCGTCCCTTCGAGCTCGACCACGTCACCGGGGTGAACGTCGTCGACGAACTCGACAGTCCCGATCGACAGCAGGGCGGCGCGCTTCCGGCGGTCGGTGCTGATCATGACGAGCCACGTACCGGCCTGGCAGAGCGCCTCGAGGACGAGCGGCGGCGGCATGACGAGGCCGTCCCCGGACTCCTCCCAGTAGTCCTCGCTGAGCGACGTGACCTTGCGCCCCTTGACGGAGCTGTTCGCCTCCCAGGAGTCGACGCGGTCAATCAGATGGAAGCGCATCGCCATCCTCGGCCGGTTGCTCCCAGACCGACACGGCCTGCGCGACGGCGAAGCCGGCGGAATGAGACAGCGAGACGTCGACCCCGGCGAGCCCGCTGCGCGCCGCCCACGACGCCACCTCGCCGTGGAGCCGCACGCTCGGCCGCCCGCTGCGCTCCTTCACGATCTCGACGTCCGTCCACCGCATCCGCTTGCCGATGCCGGTTCCGAACGCCTTCAGCACCGCCTCCTTGGCGGCGAAGCGTACGGCCATGTGCTCGTACGAACGGGGACGCCGACGGCAGTACTCGAGCTCGCCCGGCGTGAACACCTCGTCGAGGACGCGCGCGTCTTCGCTTGCCAGACGCGCGACGCGCGCGACCGCGACGATGTCGACTCCGGTGCGAACGACCGGGCTACCCGGCTGCGGCACCTGAACGCTGCTGCACGAGATCGGCCAGGTTCTGGACCGTGAAGTGGTTGATGACCTCCTCGGCCCGGATCTGACCACGCTGCGAGTCGTCGATCTGAGGCATCGCCGTCTTCAGCTGGTCGAACCCCTTGTCGGTGAGGACACCTTCCTCGTCGCCGAACTCCTCCTCGGGGATCCCGCCCTGGATGTAATCGCCGATGTCCGAGGCCTGGACCTTGACGCCGGTGCTCCGCTCGATGCGGAACAGGATGTCGAGCAGGTCGATCGACTCCGCGCCGAGGTCGTCCATCAGGGTCGCCTCGGGGGTCACCTCGTCCTCGCCGACGCCGAGCGCGCCGACGACCGCCTCCTTGGTGGCGTCGTAGATCTCAGTCTGTGTTGCCACTCAATGCCTCCTCTTCTCGGTTCCTACAGGGGTGCGCCCGTCCCGAGCATCGCGGCGGCTCCGCCGTCGACGGTCACGAACGAGCCGGTCATGTACTTCGCGTCGTCGCTCGCAAGGAAGACGACCAGGTTCGCGACGTCGGCCACTTCACCAAACGATTTCATAGGTAGCTGCTTCAGGATGCCCTTGCCGCCGTCCTTGGAGACGAGGCCTTCCACGAGCTCGGTCGGGACGAACCCGGGCAGGATTGCGTTGACGCGAACGCCGAAGCGGGCGAGCTCCATCGCGCAGCAGCGCGTGAAGGCGTTGACGGCGCCCTTGGACGCCGAGTAGTTCGACTCCCCGAGCCAGCCGCGCTCGCCCATCACCGACGAGATGTTGAGGATGACGCCCTCGCGCTGCCCCATGAAGTGCGGCATCGCCGCCTTCGTGCAGTTGAAGACGCCGCCGAAGTTGACACGCATGACATCGAGCCAGTCGCCGGGCTCCATGTGGAAGATCAACGCGTCCTTGGAGATCCCCGCGTTGTTGACGAGCACGTGGAGGCCGCGGAGCTCGGAGACCGTCTGCTCGACCATCTGCTGCGCCTGGTCGTAGTCGGAAACGTCGCCCGGGATCGCGGCCGCCTTGCCGCCGGCCTGCTCGATCTCCTGCACGACCTCCTCGGCCTGCTCCTTGCCGGAGCGGTAGTTGACGCCGACGGCGGCGCCCTCGCGCGCTAACGCCTGCGCGATCGCGCGGCCGATCCCGCGCGACCCGCCGGTCACGAGTGCGACACGCCCCTCGAGTTTCATGAGGCACTTATCCAATGCCCTCGATGGCTTGTCAAGATGAGCCGGTGGCCGTCTACGTCGACGATGCGCGGATCCGGTGGCGCGGGATGGAGTGGTCGCACCTCGTCGCCGACACTCCGGACGAGCTGCACGACGCCGCTGCGAGGCTCGGACTTCGCCGCGAGTGGGCGCAGGACAAGGGCCGGACGCTCCATTACGACCTGCCCGAGCATCTCCGGGTGAGCGCGATCGAGCTCGGGATCGCCGTGTCGATCACGTGGCGCGAGCTGGCGCACCGGCGGTTCAGCGCGAGCGTCAACGAAGCCTCCTAGACCTGGGCGGCCGCGGCATCCGCAGCACCCCGATCCTCCGCCGTCTGCCGGATGCTGCGAGCCACCTCGGGGTTCGCGGCGACGAGGTCGTCGAAGCACTCCTTCGCGACGACGAGCAGCTCGGTGTCCTCGACCGCCTCGACGTCCTTCTGGTGCGGAGCGCCGTGGAGCAGCGACATCTCGCCGAAGAAGTCGCCCTCCCGGAGCACGCCCAGCTCCTTGCCGCCGTCGCCGAGAACCCGGACGGAACCGGAGATCACGATGTACAGGCCGTCGGCGGGAGAGCCCTTCGCGAACACCTGGGAGCCGGCGCCCCAGAAGAGGTTCGCGGAGTCGCCGACGATCGTCAGGAGCGTCCTGTCGTCGAGCGTCCCCAGACTCGGAACTGCGCCCAGCGCGCCGACGAGACTATGCGTGATGCGGTCTTCCATCTACCCTCCGTGCCGACCCGCTTTCGAGTCTAGTCCGGGGAGAACGGCCATGACGATCTCGCAGATCCCGCTTCGCATCGCGCAGGTCAGCGACGTCCACTTCGGCGGGCCCCTGAGCCTGCCGGCGGAGACGCTCGCGGGTATCTCCGAGACGATCCGCGGCATCGATCCGGACCTCGTCGTCGCCGCAGGCGACCTGACGACGACCGGTTACGAGTGGGAGTACGAGGAGGCTGCGCAGTGGCTCGCGACGATCGACTTCCCGAAGATCGTGATCCCGGGCAACCACGACGGACGGAATGTCGGGCGCGTCCACTTCCGACGCCACTTCGGCGATCCGTACTCGCGCTTCCGGCAGCCCTTCGAGCCGGAGCGCGCCGAGCGGCTCCGCGCGACCGGCTTCACGGTCGTCGCCCTCGACTCGTCCGAGCCCGACCTCGACGAAGGCCGCGTCGGCGAGGAGCGCTATCCGTGGATCCGCGACCAGTTCGACGAGCCGGACGACATCAAGATCGTGGCGGTCCACCACCACCTGATCTCGATTCCGGGCACGGGCCGCGAGCGGAACATCGTCCACGACGCGGGCGACCTCCTGCTCATGCTGACGCGCCTCGACGTCGACCTGATCCTTTCGGGCCACAAGCACGTTCCGTTCTTCTGGGGCCTGAACGGAATGCTGCTGTGCAACTCGGGCACCGCGGGGACACGCCGGCTTCGCGGCCTCACGCCGCCGTCGTGGAACGAGGTCCACGTCGACGCGACGACGATCAAGGTCTTCCTCCACTACCTGGACGGAAGGCGGGACCTCGCCGTGATCTTCAGCCGCAAGACGCGCGCGCTGACCAGGGAGGCGTTCTACGTCACCGAGGACTTTCTCCGTGCAAATCAGGTCCTTATGGACTGAAGACGCGACGTTGATCTGCGGGAGGATTTGTCAAAAGAAACGGTTTTTCCGCTTGAAACCTGCGCGAACCGATGTACTCTCCGGAGTAGTCGAGGAGGGAAGGGGAGAGATGCTGCGGCTTACGCGCTTGTTCTGCGGTGGGCTCATTGGCGTCCTGGTGGCGCTCACGATGCTGGTCTCTGCGGGTTCGGGAGCGCCTCCGAGCTCGTGCGATCTCACGCAGCTCCAGCTGCGGGATTCGACGGTCAACCAGGGCCTCGGCTCGTACGCTCGACTGGTGCGAGGCAAGGAGACGCTCGTCCGCATGTACTTCAGCCTGCCCTCGTGCGCCAGCACCACGGCGTCGATGCAGATCACCGGCGGCACGATGACGGTGACGGGAGCGGGGACGACGCTCGCAAGCGGGATCGGCGGCACGCCGACACCGGTGACGACGTACCCGACCGTCGCAACGTACTCCGTCGCTCCCGTAAACGACGGGCCTGCCGACCTGAAGTTCGTCGTTCCGGGGTCGGCGTTCGCTCCCTCCGCGACCACGGACGCGTACGCGGCTGCGTTCAGCGCCACGGTCAACTTCCAGTACAAGGCGAGCAACAGCTCCTCGCTCGCGACGGCTTCGCGCTCCTTCTCGTCGTTCGCGTCGAAGACGATCGAGAAGAAGACGAATGCGCTCCGAATCCTCGTCGTCCCGATGGGCGATGCCACGAGACCGTACAGCGACCAGTTCCCGGCGTCGGCCGTGAGCGCGGTCGAGAACGGGATGCAGACGCTGTCGCGCATTTACCCGGTCCCGGCCGGCGTGGGCACGCTCGGGGGAGGCTCCGGCGGAATCCGGTATGCGATCGACCCGACGCTGGTGAACGTCGGGCCGAACTCGTTCTGCGGCACGGGCCTAAACTTCGATTCGATCAAGGCGCAGCTGGCGCAGTTCCTCGTCTCGTGGAACACGGCGAATCCAACGGCGCAGGCCGATCGAGTTGTGGGCGCGATCTCGAGCGACTTGAACAGCAACGGCGTGGCCATCAGCAATGGAGCGAGCACCGGTTGCGCCGACGGGATGGCCTCGGTGATCTCCCCGGAAGCATGGGTTCGTGCGATCCCCGATACCGCGTCGACGCCGTCGATGACCGGCGCGCTCCTTGCGATGGAGATCGCGCACACGTTCGGCATCGTGCCGCCAAACCGGTCGGGCACGTACCACTCGCTCGTTTCGGCCGCGGACGGCACCGCTCCGAACCGCGGCTACAACGTGAGCCTCCGCGCCTTCCTCTCCGACGACCACACCGCCATGCGGCTCTCGGGGACGTGGAACAACAACGACACGATCCTCGAGCCGGCGGACTGGACGTACCTGCTCTGCGTGCTCGGCGGGCAGACGAACACCGAGTGCACGACGTCCGCCATCGCCGGCAGCTCGACCGGTGTCGCCGCGATCGCGTCGGCGTTCGCTCTAACCGGACATACGGACGGGACCGCCGCAGGCACGAAAGCGCAGGAGTCGTACGTCGCATCCGATCTCGAAGGCCGCGGAACGGATACGAACAGCAACTACAAGCTCGTTCAGCGGGGCGCCGGAAACGCGATCCTCCAGAGCAACGGCGTCCGCGTCGCCTTCAACGCGTCGATCCACAACGACAACCCAGGCGCAAATCAGGAACCGGTCGGAACGTTCGCAGCGGTCGTCGGGCTGAACCTCTCCGCGACGAAGTTCGAGCTGTGGAAGGGGACGCCCGGCAGCGGCACGCTGCTGTGGTCGACACAGAAGACGAACCCGCCGTCCGTGACGTCGTTCACGACGGCGGCGGCCGGAGCGACCGACTACACGAACTCGCCCGGGTCGAGCGAGGCGCAGCCGGCCTTTGCGGACGACGGCAGCTGGCTCGCATGGACTCGCAACGGTGACGACATCCAGATCGCGCCTCGCTCGGATGCGACGAAGGCGGTGACAGTTCCCAAGCCGCCGCTCGTCGGCACGAACGGCCGGATCGTCTTCGCGCGGGACGGCGACATCTACGCGATGCCGCCCGATTCCCAGTTCGCGCCGACGCTGATCGCGAACAACGGGAGCCAGCCCGTATGGTCGCCGGACGGCACCGAGATTGCGTTCACGCGCGGTGGCGACATCTGGGTCATGAACGCCGGCGGCTCGAATCAGCGACAGCTGACGAATACGGCCGCGCTCGACCGTTCACCGACATACAGTCCCGACGGCCGCATTGCTTTTGTCCGTGAAGACGCGACTGACGGCGAGATCTGGGTGATGAACGGCGACGGAAGCGGTCAGACGCAGCTGACGGACAACGCGGCTCTCGACGAGCACCCCGCGTGGTCGCCGGACGGACAGCTGATCGCGTTCGACAGCACCCGTTCGGCCGGTGGGCAGTGGCGGATCTACACGATGGCGCCGGACGGCAGCAATCAGACGCAGGTTCCCAATTCCGTCGACGGCGACCTGGCGCCGGCGTGGTCGCCGACCGGCGACCGGCTGGCCTTCTACAACGCCTGCGGCTGCAACGGCATCGAGCTCGACCTGTTCGTGATCGGAGCGGACGGCAGCAACAGGACGCAGGTCACGAGCACGACGGGGGTTGGTGAATTCAATCCGACCTGGTCGGGCGACGGTACGGCGCTCACGTTCTTCAGCGGCCCGCTCAGCGCGTCGCTGACGTTGTCTGGCCCGGCCGACATCGAGATCATCAACGTCGACGGGACGGGCCGCCAGAACCTCACCAGCAATCCGGCGGACGACCTCTATCCGAACTGGCAGATGATTCGCCCGGCCGCCACGTTCCCGGCGCTCGTCGGCACTGGCGGCAATGCCAAGCTCGCGTTCGTGACCGAGGGTGACATCTACACGCTCCCGGTCGATCTCTCGGGCGCGGCACCTCGCTTCAGCCTCAGCGGCCTGAGGCGCGTCTACGACGCCGTTAGGGACGGTCCCCCCGCCTCACATCCGACCTGGAAGCCCGACGGGACGCAGCTCGCGTTCGCAGGCAGCGAGGGATCGATCTGGTTGCTCGACCTCGCCACGGGCCAGTCGACGCAGCTGACGGACACGGGAAGCGATTCGTGGCCGAGCTGGTCGCGCACCCCGAATCTCAACCTGATCGCGTTCGAACGCGCCCCAGAGCAGGTCTGGCAGCTCGATCCGGCTGATCCGGGGCGGGCCGCGCTCGTCACCACCGGTCAGACCCCGTCCTTCGGGACCGACGGCCGCATCGCCTTCGCACGCAACGGCCAAATCATGGTCGTTCAACCGGGACAGGCGGCGACGCAGGTATTCGACGACGGATTCCAGCCCGCGCTCGTGGATGACACGTTCGCGTTCGGCCGCAGCTTCGTCGTCCCGGGAACCGAGTTCTTCTACACAGACATCATGATCGGGAGCCCCGGCCGGGGCGTCAACGTGCGAGTCGAGGCGACGGACGACAACGCCGCCGACGACCGGCTCGACCTGCTCGTCGACTGCCACGGTCTCGTCTACGTCGCGGCCGTCGCGCTGAAGCCGGATCAGCTCGCGGGCACGAGCTCTTCCTGGGCCACGAACTACGATCCGTCGCTCACCTGCTCGGACCCGACGCTGAGGGTCGCCGTCAGCGACGGCTACAACCGCGTCACAGGCGGTACGAGCCAGGACATTCAGGCGGCCCAGAAACCGCCGACGGCCGCGATCTACACGCCCTCGGTGGACTCGACGTTTCGGCAGTACGACGTGATCCCCGCGAGCGGCGCCGGCTGGGATCCCGAGGACGGCACGCTCGCGGCCGGCCGGCTCCAGTGGCAGCTGTCGGGGCCGAGCGGCTTCAGCCGGTCGGGCTCCGGGCCGAGCGTCGACTTTTCGCCCCAGGCGGGCGGGTTCCCCGTGGGGAACTACACGCTGACGCTGACGGTGACGGATTCGGCAGGAGGGACGGATACCGCGACTCGAGCGTTCGCCGTGGTCGCCGATGCCGACAACGACGGCCTCACGGCTGCTGAAGACGGCGCTCCGTGTGTCGGCGACCCGAACGAGCAGAATCCGCTGACCGCCTACCTCGACGGCGACGGCGACGGGATCCCCAACATCGACGACCCCGCGATCTGCACCGCGGCGACGTCGTACGAGGCGCTCGTGGACATCGACTCGCAGGTGTCGCACAGCTCGGCGCTGGGCGTCGTGACGGCGTACGTGCGCATCCCGTACCGGTCGGTCGCCGACGTGAACGGCTCGAGCGTCCGGATCTCGTCGATCGACGGCGTGACCCTGGCGAACCCGATCCCGGCCCTCCGCTGGAGCGTCGACAGCGGAGTCGGGATCGCGAAGTTCGACCGGACGGCGCTATTGAGCTACTTCGATTCGCACAACATGGGGACGCGCCAGACGGCGATCACCGTCGCCGGGAACGGCTCGACCGCTGGGCAGGCATGGACGTTTGCTGGAACGGATACCACGCTCATTCGCTGAGCGGGGAGGGAGAGATAGATGACGAGAATCGTTCTAGTGGGAATCGCCGCCTTGGCGTTGGCGGCCGGCCTACCCTCAGTGGCAGGAGCGTTCGGCCAAGGCGACGTCGCTGGCCCGACATGCGCCGACGTGGTCTCCGGCGACGGGAACTATTTGTCGAGCGGGGCCGTGAATGTTTCCGTCGAGCTCGCCGCGCCGAGCTGCTCGTACGTCACGTACACCATCTACGTACTCGACGCGTCCGGCACGACGCAACTCGGATCGCAGAGCACGAGTGGGAACGGCACGGATGGAACGCTCCAGCTCACTGCGACCGTCGATCCATCGAACCCGGCGGTCTGCGTCTACGCCACGACCTCGGTCGGGCGGCACGTCTTCGACCGGGCACCCGACTCCGACTTGCCTCTTAATTGCGTCCTTATCGTGCAGAACTCTCCGCCGGCCTGGGGCAGCTTTAGCTAGACCGGCTCGGACACCGTAAGACTGCGGGCCCGTTCACGAAACGAGCGGGCCCGCTCGATATCGCCAGCCCTTTCGGACGCCATTCCGGCCTCCTCGAACGCACGGGCCGCGTCTGGAAGGGCACCCAGTTCGAGGTGAATTGCCGCCGCTTCCTCGTCTTTCGCCACCGCCTCGTCGAACTCACCGCGCGCCAGCGCGATCGACGCCATCGTTTCGTACGCCAGGGCGATCGTGAAGGAATGGCCGATCGATCGAGCGATCTCGAGCGCACGGTCGCAGTACGCGAGCGCCTCGTCGTACCGCTCGCACAGAGCCAGCATGTACGCGAGGTTGTTGTAAGAAAGGGCGCGGCCAGATCCGTGGCCGATCGCCTCGAACTCCTCGACGGCGCGACGGAAGCAGGAGAGCGCCTCGTCCTGTGCGCCGCGGGTCCCCTCGACGATCCCGAGGTTCAGGAGGCACCCCCCGATCTCCTCGACATTCCCCACTCGCTCTGCGAGCTCGAGGCCCCGTCGGAGCGCGGTCGCGGCATCGTCGAGCCGTCCGAGGTAGCGGTAGACGTCGCCGAGCACGCGCCGTGTGCTTGCGAGCCCACGGAGATCCCCCTGTTCCTCGAAGATCCGTTCCGCCTCGAGGGCGTGGCCGAGCGCCGCCTCGGCCTCGCCTTGGACCGTCAACACTCGCGCGACCTGGTACATGAGCTCAGCGACAGCGGCGTCGCGGCGTCCGTTCGCAGCCGCCAGCCCCGCCTGAAGGACGTCGACCGCCTCCTGTGGGCGCCCCGACACTTCAAGAGTCCGGCCCTGCTCCGACCATAGGCGCGTCAGATCTTCGTCCTTCAGCTCATCGGTAGTGAACGCCCGCTCGATCGTCGCCAGTGCCTCTTGGTACTCGCCTCGCTTGCGCAACGTGGCCGCGATTCCGGCCCAAGCGCGGACATCCCCGAGCGCATCACGTACCTGCTCATAGAGCTTCAGCGCGTCGTCGTAATTGCCGACGAGCTCGTGCAGGTCCGCGAGCTCCAGCTTGACCGCTGCGTTTTCCGGCGCGAGCTCGACCGCGCGCGAGAAGTGCAGGATCGCCTCCTCGTTCGCGAACAGCCGCTTGTCCCGCTCGCCCGCGCGAACGAGGAAATGCACGGCCTTCTCGCCGGCCCCGCCGAGGTAGTAGTGACGTGCGAGCAGGTCGATGTTTTCGTCGCTGACGCCGAAGAGGTTCTCGCCGACCTCTGCAACGCGCAGGTGCATCTCGCGGCGCGTGCGGCGCAGGAGCCGTCCGTACGCGGCGTCGACGATCAGGGCGTGATGGAACGTGACCACGTCGGCGCCATCGTCGTCGACGGCCTTGTCGAAGAAGCCGCGCTCGACCAGTTCGCCGACCCGGCTGACGACGTCCGGGACCTCGGCCGCGACGGCGGTGAGGAGCTCCACCCGCATCCGCCGGCCGATCACGGACGCCTCCTGCAGGACGGTGGCCGTCCTGCGAGACAGGAGGTCGAGCCGTGCCGCGAGCACCGCCTCGATCGACGTCGGCAGCGTGACGGCGTCCCAGCTGGCGTGCATCGTCCAGCCGTCGCCGTCACGGGTGAGCGCATCCGTCTCGAGCAGCGACGCGACGGTCTCCTCGACGAAGAGCGGATTCCCGTTCGTCCGCTCGGCGACGGACTTCGCCAGTCCGGGAGGCGCCGTGCCGGAGAGCAGACCCGCGATGAACTCCTCGACGCGGGCCTCGTCGAGCGGGCCGAGGTCGATCTTCCGTCCCTGCGGCGCCAGCTCGCGCAGCGCGCGAACCGCCTCGGGGCGGGTGATCAGGTAGAGCATCACGGGACGGTCGGCGCAGAGACGCACGAGGTCGCCGGTGATCGCCTGCGACGAGGGGTCGGCCCAGTGGGCGTCCTCGATTGCCAGTAGCACCGGCCGCTCCTCCGCCAGCCGGCCGAGCGCCGACGCGACCGCCGCGTGCAGGCCGCGGCGGAACGCCTCGGGTTCGAGCTCGTCGACGCTCGGAGCCTCCTCGCCCAGGATCCGTGCCAGGAAGGGACGCTCATCCTCGCCGGCCGCATCGACGACGTCCCGTTCGCTCCGCAGAAGGTGCGTCACGGGCCAGTACGCCAGCGCCGCACCGTACGAGAGGCAGCGCGTGGCGAGCCAGCGAAAGCCTCGCTCGGCGGCGAGCTGCTGCAGCTCGGCGGTCAGCCGCGACTTGCCGACGCCCGCCTCGCCCGCGACGACGACGACGGTGCCCTGGCCGCGACCGAGGTCATCGAGGGCCTCGTTGAGCGTCGCCATCTCGGCATCGCGCCCGACGAGCTTACGCCGCCCGCGCTCGACCTGCGCACGTTCGCCGATGAGCCGCCAGCCAGGGACGGGCTCGCTCTTCCCCTTGAGCGTCAACTCGCCGACGGACTCGAAATCGAACCGGTGCTTCGTGAGCCGGTAGGTCGACTCGCTGACATACGTCTCTCCGGAGGGCGCGACCGACTCCAGCCGCTGGGCGAGGTTGACCGCGTCGCCGAGGACGTTGTAGTCGAGCCGCACCTGGCTCCCCTGGACGCGGGCGATCGCGTGGCCGGAGTTGACGCCGATGTGCAGGCTCAACAGGTCGCCGTGAGGCAGGTCCGCCGCGATTCGCGCGAGCTCGCGATGCATCTCCAGCGCGACGTGGAGAGCGCGCTCGGCATCGTCCTCGTGGCTGACCGGCGCGCCGAAGAGGGCCAGCAGCGCGTCCCCCGCGTACTTGTCCACGACCCCCTCGTAGCGGCCGACCACCTCGCTCAGGCCGGTGATCAACGGATCGATCACCTCGACCAGCTGCTCGGGATCGAGCCGCTCGGAGAGCGGCGTGAAGCCAGAGACGTCAGCGAAGAGGGACGTGATCAGCCGCCGCTCGTCCGGAAGCTTCCCGCCGGCCTCGAGCAGCCGGTCGGCGATCGGCGATGCGACGAAGCTCTTGAGAGCCTCGGCGATGTTCGGCTCGACCGGAGCCGTCGGCGCGGGCGCCGCCACCGCCCCGGCAGGGGTGCCGCACTGACCGCAGAAGCGCGTCCCGCCGGGGTTATCCGCGCCACACGAGGAGCAGAGCCACGCAGTGTCGGCGGGAGCCCCGCAATGGCCGCAGAAGCGCGCTCCCTCCGGGTTTTCGCCGTTACATGCGGAACAGGTCCACATCGACACCTACCGCCATAAATCGAGTGTACGTCCGGCTACGGGCGAGACAAGGGAAACCGCGTTACGCTGAGTGTTGCCAAGAGGCAGCCCACCACTCGGCGTGAGGCATTCCGCTCTCGAGCCCGGCGCGAAGATGCGCCCCGACGTCGTAGCTCGTGCGGCGGAGGTCGATCGCCAGTCGGCCGTCGCTCGTGGTGAGGATCGCGTACTCGGCGCGCGGCGCGATCCGCACGTCTTACGGCGACCAGAAGTCGAACGGCAGCCCCACGCTGCCTGGATTGACAAAGAGCGTGGCGGAATAGCGCCGGAGCATCTGGAGATGCGTGTGGCCGCCGGCCAGGACGGGCGCATCAAAGCCGGCGAGCATTCGCGCGACCTCCTCGTCGGGCGTCGTCGCCACGATCCAGTGGTCGAACGAGTTGGGCGAGCCATGGAAGCAGAGCAGCGGCGTCTCGGGCGCCAGCTCGACCTCGAGCGTCGGCACGAAGCTCCTGATGAAGTCGCGATCGTCGGCGGAGAGGCGCTCCGCCCAGTACGCGCCGATGTCGTACAGCCTCTCCTCAGTGGGCCCCGACGGCTCGGGCATGCCGTCGACCGACCAGGCATCCCAGTTCCCCATGATCACGGGACAGCCGAGACCGCGGACACGGGCGAGGCTCTCGTTCGCCCGGGGGCCGGCGACCACGTCACCGAGGCAGATGATCTGGTCGAGCTCCTCACGCTCGAGCTCGGCGAGCACGGCCTCGAGGGCCAGCAGGTTCCCGTGGATGTCGGAGATCAGTCCGAGGCGCATAGCCGCGGAAGTCTCTCGCGTGACGCGTCGGCGCGCGAGTCAGACGGGTGAGGCGGTCTGCTCCGGCTCGGGCTGCGCCTCTCGCTCCCCGCGACGGGAGCTGGGACCGCCGCCGCCCGCCGGAGCCGGCGCCTGCTTCGCAATCGGCGGGGCCTCGCCGGTGAGGATCCCGTACACCTTCGCCGCAGCCTTGCGCGCGACGATCGCGCCGACCGCAGCGAAGACCCCGGCGAGGATCGTCCAGGCGCGCTCCTTGCGCGCCTCCCTGACGGGATCGCGCGTCAGCCCGTGCCAGAGGTCGAGCAGGTCCTGCTGGAGCTCTTCCAGCTGCGTGAGCACGACGTCGCTTCTGCTCGGCATCGCCTGCGTTATAGCCGCCGACGCAATCGCTACACCAGGCGGCGCTCCAGGAAGATCGCGAGCCGCGTCAGAGGAAACGAGATCAAGAAGAAGCCCGCCATGATCGCGCCGTAGATCGCGAACGCATGCGACTCGGGGCTCGTGAACTGCAGCCGCTCGACCGAGCGCTGACCCGTCGCAAGCAGCTCCGTCACGCCGATCAGCGACGCGATCGTTGTGTTCTGGATCACGTTCGCGAGCAGGCTGACGAGCGGCGGCAGGAGCCGGCGCAGCGCCTGCGGGAGGATGACGCTGCGATGCCGGCCGATCCAGCCGAAGCCCAGCGCCGCGGCGGCCTCGTGCTGCTCGCGCGGGATCGACTGCACAGCGCCACGGGTCGCCTCCGCCACCTGCGCGCTCCCCCACAGCGTCAGCCCGATCGCCGCGCCCGTGAATGCCGCGAACCGGTGGTGGATCAGCGGCGCCCCCGGAAGGGCGTAATAGACCAGGAAGAGCGTGACGATGATCGGCAGGCCGCGGAAGACCTCGATGTAGAGCCGGATCAGCGCACGCGAGGGCAAGAACCTGATCGTCATCAGCGTCCCGAGCAGGATCCCGACGGCGGTGCTCCCGACGACCGCGAACGCGGCGATCCGCAGCGTCTCCTTCAACCCCTCGTGAATCATGTAGTGGCCGACGGGCCCGGCCCAATCCGGGAGCACTCCGATCACCGACCGCGCTCCGGAAGCGCCAGCCGCGCTTCGACGAGGCGGATCAGGGCGGAGAGCGTCCAGACGACAGCCAGGTAGGCGATCCCCAGGACGATGAAGATCTCGGTGGCCTTGAACGTCTCGCTCTCGAGGTTGTAGCCCGTGCTAGTGAGCTCGACGTAGCCAATCGCAGTCAGCAACGACGTGTTCTTGAGGACGGAGATGTACGTGTTGATCGACGACGGCAGCGCGATCCGTCCTCCGATCGGCAGCGTCACGTTCACGAACGTTCCCACCCGACCGAAGCCGAGCGCCCGCGCGGCCTCGCGGAACCGCGCCGGAACGGCCTCGAATCCGGCCCGGAAGTTCTCCGTGTTGAAGGCGCCGCCCCAGATCATCACGCTCAGCCACGCCTGCGTGAATTGCGTCAACTGGATCGGGTGCCACGGCAACTCGGGGAGCCCGTAAGCGATGAAGAAGATCTGGACGAGGATC
>WNFU01002038.1_pt1 | contig 61043 bp, 59 predicted proteins | sample 5400121 | NCBI WGS metagenome assembly WNFU01 (sample SAMN13153360, study PRJNA577476) | soil metagenome | isolation source: 100 cm soil or saprolite under grassland replicate 1 | place: USA:California | collected 2016-06-15 | reverse complement strand
AGGTCGAACTTGTTGCACAGGTAGAAGCGCCGCTCGGTCTCGACCACGTACTGGAACATGCTGAGCACGTCCCGGTACTCGTGGTAGAGCTGCAGCTCGATATCCGCCTCGTACCGTTCCAGGTCCTCGGCGCTCATCGCTCCTCCTGTTCGTACCGGACGTTCGACACCACCAGGCGGTCGGCCGCCCAGGGTGTGGCCACCCCCATGAAGGAGTGGCGATGGTAGGCCGACGGGCCGAGCGCGCGCAGCGCGGTCCAGTGCTCATCCGTCCCGTACCCCTTGTGCCGCTCGAACCCGTAGCCGCGGTAGCGGCGGGCGGCGCCCACCATGATGCGGTCCCTGGTGACCTTGGCGATGATCGACGCGGCGGCGACGCAGCTCATCACCTGGTCGCCCTTGCGCACGCCGAGGACCGGGGCCGGCAGGTGCGGGACGGGGAAGCCGTCGGCCAGGCCGTAGTCGAAGCCGTCCGGCAGGGCGCGCAGGGCGCGGGCCAGCAGGGCCAGGTTGGCGCGGTGCAGGCCGGTGCGGTCGATCGTGTCCGGCCCCACCCTGACCACCGCGATCGCGAGCGCGGCCTGCTCGATCTCGGCGGCCAGCTCCTGGCGGCGCGCGGGGCTGAGCAGCTTGGAGTCGGCAAGGCCGCTGACGGGGCAGTCGGATGGCAGGATCACGGCCGCCGCGACCAGCGGGCCGGCCAGGGCACCCCGGCCGGCCTCGTCGACCCCGGCAACCCGGGCAAAGCCCGCGTCACGCAGACGGTCCTCGAAGGTCGCGGTCGCCAGCATTCGCCAAGCCTACTGCCGGTGTGTGAACGCCGCAGGTGGGGCCATGTCCGGAAGGTCCTCGCCGGGCCGTCAGCGGTCGCGGCGGAGCCAGCCGGTCCGGCCGAACGGCCAGATGCGGACGAACGCGCGCCCCACCACGACCTTCTGGTCGACCGCTCCGAACACCCGCGAGTCCTGGGAGTTGTTGCGGTTGTCGCCCATCACGTAGAGCGTGCCCGGCTGCACCCGGACCTGGCTGCACTCGGTGGTGGTGCCCTCGGCCAGGTACGGCTCGGCGAGCACGCGGCCGTTGCGGTAGAGCTTGCCGCCGGCGCAGTTGAGCTTGTCGCCGGGGACGCCGACGACGCGCTTGATGAAGTCGCGCTCGGACGGCGGGGTGAGGCCGATCGCCTGGCCGAGGCTGGTGACGAAGCGCGCGACCGGGTTGGTCGGCCCGGAGCTGGGCAGGCCGGGCTCGTTGTGGACGAACACCACGATGTCGCCCCGGTGGATGTCGCCGAAGCGGTAGGACACCTTCTCGACCAGGACGCGGTCGGAGATGTCCAGGGTGGTCTCCATCGACCCCGACGGGATGAAGAACGCCTGCACCAGGAAGGTCTTGAAGACCACGGCGAGCAGGACCGCGAGGACGACCAGGGTGGCCGTCTCGCGCAGCACGGCGAGCGGGCCGGTCGGCTTCTCCTTGGCGGGCTTCTTCGCCCGGCTGGGCCGCACCGGCCCCTGGGCGGGCTGCGGCGGCGGGTCGGCCGGGTGGGCGTGGTCGCCGTCGCCGGCGACCGCCTCGGCGCTCACGTCAGGTGTTGCCAGCGGCCGGGCCTCGCCGCCGGCCCCGTCGCCACCCTCGCCGACAGTCGGACGCCTCATGTGCGGGCGGGGCTGCGCTTCTCCTTGATCTTCGCGGCCTTGCCGGTCCGCTCGCGCAGGTAGTAGAGCTTGCTGCGGCGGACGTCACCGCGGGTGACGAGCTCGACCTTGGCGATGCTCGGCGAGTGGACGGGGAAGGTGCGCTCCACCCCGACGCCGAAGGAGATCTTGCGGACGCTGAAGGTCTCCCGCAGGCCGCCGCCCTGGCGGCGGAGGACGAAGCCCTGGAAGACCTGGATCCGCGAGCGGCTGCCTTCGACCACGCGCACGTGCACCTTGACGGTGTCGCCGGGCCGGAAGTCGGGCAGGTCGTCGCGCAACTGCGCGCGTTCGACCACATCGGTGATCTGCATGTGGGTGAAGCTCCTTGGAAAGCAGCACACGAAGAGCCGACTCACGCGTGCGTGCCGACCCTCGAGGACGTGACTGGGACGGCGCGTGCGCCGGCGACTTCCTACGAGGGTAACACGACAACGGCCGCGCACGGGCGTCAGTCCGGCGGTGAGGTGCCGGTCGGGCGGCGCTCCTCCTCGGTGAGGTCGGCGCCGGCGAGCAGGTCGGGCCGGAAGCGGCGGGTGCGCTCGACCGCCTGGGCGCGGCGCCAGCGGGCGACGGCGCCGTGGTCGCCGGAGCGCAGGACCTCGGGGACGTCGAGGCCGCGGTAGGAGGCCGGCCTGGTGTACTGCGGGTACTCGAGCAGGCCGAGCCCGCCTTCCGCGCCCGGCGTCACGAACGACTCGTCCGCGGCCGACGCGGCGTTGCCGAGCACCCCCGGGACCAGCCTGGCGACCGCCTCGATGACCGCGAGGGCGGCCGTCTCGCCGCCGGCGAGCACGAAGTCGCCGAGCGAGATCACCTCGTCGACGCGGCTGCGGACGCGCTCGTCGACGCCCTCGTAGCGGCCGCAGCACAGCACCAGCCGGGGCTTGGCGGCGAGCCGGGCCGCGGCCCGCTGGTCGAAGCGGGCCCCGTCGGGGGCGAGCAGCACCACGTGGGCCTCCTCGTCGGGCCCGGCCAGCTCGTCGAGTGCCTCGAACCAGGGGGCCGGCCGCATCACCATGCCCGCCCCGCCGCCGAAGGGGGCGTCGTCCACGGTGCGGTGCCGGTCGTGGGTCCAGTCGCGCAGGTCGTGGCAGCGGACGCTGATGAGCCCCACCTCGCGCGCCTTGTACAGCAGGCCGGTGGAGAGGGGCGAGTCGAAGAAGCCCGGGAAGATGGTGACGACGTCGAAGCGCACGACCGCCGCCGCCGATCAGGAGGGGTCGAGCAGGCCGGGGACCGCGTCGACCACCAGCCGCCCCGCGTCCAGCTCGACCGTGACCAGGGCCGCGACCGCGGGCACGAGCACGCTCGCGCCGCCGTCGAGCTTCACCGACAGCAGGTCGTGGGCGGTGCCTGGCTGGACGTCGGCGACCTCGCCACGGCGCTGCCCCTGGCGGTCGTAGACCGTCAGGCCGACGAGCTGGTGTGCCCAGAACTCGCCGGCGGCGAGCGGCCGGGCGGCCTCGCGCGGGATCGACAGCAGCCCGCCCCGCAGCGACTCGGCGGCGTCACGGTCGGCCACGCCCTCGAAGTCGACCAGCAGCCGGCCGCGGTCGTCCCGCACCGCGGCGACCACCAGCGGGCGCAGCGGCACGTCGCCGTCCGGGTCGCCGAACGCCAGCTCGGCGCCTGGCTGGAAACGGTCGGGCGCGTCGCTGAGCGGCTGCACCACCAGCTCGCCCAGGACCCCGTGTGGCCGGACGATCCGGCCGACGACCAGGCGAGCCGGGACCGCCCAGCTGCGGGAGGCGTTCACTCGTCCTCGCCGAGGACCTCGACCTCGACCCGGTCGCCGTCGGAACCGAGCTGGCTGGGGGCGACGGCGCGCACCAGGCGGCGCAGGCTCTTCACGGTGCGCCCGCTGCGTCCGATGAGCTTGCCCACGTCGGTGGGTGCCGCGCGCACCTCGTAGGTGATCCCGCGGCTACCCCGGAACTCCTCCACGGCCACCCGGTCGGGCTCGTCGACCAGGGCCTTGGCCAGGTAGGCGACGACGTCGCGCATGGCCGTCAGGAGGCGGACGACCGCTTGGAGGCCTTGCCGCCGCCCTTGCGCTTGGCGGAGCGCTCGGCCCGCCGGGTGCGCTCGGCCTTGGCGGCCGCCTTGCGCTCGGCGAAGCCCTCCATGCCGGCGATGGTGAGGAGGTTTCCGACCGCCTCGGTCGGTTGGGCGCCCTTGGCGATCCACTCGCGCGCCTTGTCGGTGTCGATCTCCACCCGGCTGGGCTCGGTGTGGGGGTGGTACACGCCGATGTTCTCGATGAAGCGCCCGTCGCGCGGGCTGCGCGAGTCGGCCACGACCACGCGGTAGTACGGCGCCTTCTTCATGCCCATGCGCATCAGGCGCAGCTTCACGGCCATGCGAGTCTTGCTCCTTCGTGGGGTGGCCCGCCCGTCCCGGTGGGTCTGCCGTTCCCCGTCCGTTGCCAGTGGCGTCCGGGACCTGGTGAGGTGCGGTGTCCGCACCGGCACGGAGTGTAGCCGGCCACGCCGCTGCGTGCAGCGAGGGCCGCCGGCCGCCGACCCGACCTACATGCGCAGTCCCATGCGGCGCAGCTGCTTCGGGCTCATCCCGGCGAGCTGCTTCATCATCTTGCGGGCGTCGTCGAACTGCCTCACCAGCGCGTTGACCTGCTGGGTCGTGGTGCCCGAGCCGCGCGCGATGCGTGCCCGCCGGGAGCCGTTGAGGAGCTTCGGGTTGGCCCGCTCCTGCGGCGTCATCGACTGGATGATCGCCTCCACGCGCGCCAGGTCGCGGTCGTCGACCTCGGCGCCGCGGAGCTGCTGGCTCATGCCCGGCAGCATCCCGAGCACCTGGCTCAGCGGCCCCATCCGCTTCACCTGCTGCAGCTGGTCGAGGAAGTCCTCCAGGGTGAACGAGGCCTCGCGCAGCTTGCGCTCCATCGCCTCGGCCCGCTCCTGGTCGACCGTCTCCTCGGCCCGCTCGATCAGCGTGAGCACGTCGCCCATGCCGAGGATGCGGCCGGCGAGACGGTCGGGATGGAACGCGTCGAAGTCGGCCAGCTTCTCCCCGGTGGTGGCGAACTTCACCGGCCGGCCGGTCACCGTGCGGATCGACAGCGCCGCGCCGCCGCGGGCGTCGCCGTCCAGCTTCGTCAGGATCACCCCGGTGACGTCGACGCCCTCCTGGAACGCCAGCGCCGTCTGCACCGCGTCCTGGCCGGTCATCGCGTCGACCACCAGCAGCACCTCGGTGGGCTGCACCGCGTCCTTGATCGCCGCCGCCTCGGCCATCATCTCGGCGTCGACCGCCAGGCGCCCGGCGGTGTCGACCACCAGCACGTCGCGGCCGGCCCGCTCCGCCTCGGCACGGGCGCCGAGCGCGACCGCCACCGGGTCGCCGCGGCCGGAGCCGTCCTCCGGCGCGTACACCGGCACCTTGGCCTGCTCCCCGAGCACCTGGAGCTGCCGCACCGCCGCCGGGCGCTGCAGGTCGCACGCGACCAGCAGCGGCTTGCGGTGCTTGGTCACCAGCCAGCGGGCCAGCTTCGCCGCGGTGCTGGTCTTCCCGGAGCCCTGCAGGCCGGCGAGCAGCACCACCGTGGGCGGCCGCGAGGCGAACGTCAGCGGCTCGTTGCGCTCGCCGAGGGTGGCGATCAGCTCCTCGTGGACGATCTTGATGACCTGCTGCGCCGGGGTGAGGCTGCGGGTGACCTCCTCGCCGACGGCGCGCTCGCGCACCCGGCTGACGAAGTCCTTGACCACCCGGAAGTTGACGTCCGCTTCCAGCAGGGCCAGGCGCACCTCGCGCAGGGCGGCGTCGACCTGTGCCTCGGACAGCCGTCCGTGCCCACGGAGCTTGGTGAAGATGTCCTGCAGGCGGTCGGAGAGAGAGTCGAACACCGGGGGCGGTCCCTTTCTGCGTCACGAGCGGTCGAGCGGTTCCCACAAGGATAGTGCGCCCGGGGCCACCCGGCCGGGTCACCTCGCCTCCGCGTCCTCCGCCAGGAGCGCGTCGACGAAGGCCTCGGGGTCGAACGGCGCCAGGTCGTGCTCGCCTTCGCCGAGGCCGACGAGCTTGACGGGGATGCCGAGCTCGCGCTGGACGGCGACCACGATGCCGCCCTTGGCGGTGCCGTCGAGCTTGGTCAGGACCAGCCCGGTGACGCCGACGGCGTCGGTGAACTGCCTGGCCTGGGCCAGGCCGTTCTGGCCGGTGGTCGCGTCGAGGACCAGGAGGACCTCGCGGACCTTGCCGCCCTCGCGCTCCAGCACCCGGCGCACCTTCTTGAGCTCTTCCATGAGGTTGGTCTTGGTGTGGAGGCGGCCGGCGGTGTCGACCAGCAGGACGTCGGCGCCCTTGGCGCGGGCGGAGGCGAGGGCGTCGAAGGCGACCGCCGCCGGGTCGGCGCCCTGCTGGTGGCGGACGACCTGCGCGCCGACGCGCTCGCCCCAGAGGAGCAGCTGCTCGGTGGCGGCCGCCCGGAAGGTGTCGGCGGCGGCGAGCACGGAGCGCTTGCCTTCCTCGGCCAGGGCGAGGGCGAGCTTGCCGCAGGTGGTGGTCTTGCCGGTGCCGTTGACGCCGACGACCAGGACGATGGCGGGCCGCTCGGAGTCGGGGACGAGGTCGAGGGCGAGGCTGCGGTCGGCCGCGCCGACGGCGTCGAGCAGCTCGGCGCGGAGCAGCTCGCGCAGGTCGGCGTCGCCGGCCTGGGCGCGGGAGCGGAGCCGCTCGATCAGCTCGCCGGTGGTGGCGACGCCGACGTCGGCGGCGAGCAGGGCCTCTTCGAGCTCGTCCCAGGCGGCGTCGTCGCCGGTGCCGCGGGCGAGCAGGCCGGCGAGGCCGCGGGAGAGGGCGGCGCGCGAGCGTCCCAGGCGGTCGCGGAAGCGCCGCCTGGGGGCGATCTCCTCGACCTCCGCCGGGAGCGCGCCGGGGCGCTCCTCGGGCAGGGCGACCTCGGTGACCGCGCGGGTGGCGGCCGGCGGCGAGCCGGCGTCGTCGCCGACGCCGGGCTCCCGGTCGACCACGGCCTGGCGGTGGCTGTCGGCCCGGTGGCGCGAGCGCCGGCCGGCGACCAGCGGGACCACCGCGATCAGGGCGACGACCAGCAGGGCGGCGACGACGACGAGCAGGACCTCAGGCTCCACTTCAGCCTTACACCTCCAGCGCGGACGTCCGGTCCGCAGCCGTGCGTCCGTTCGGGACCGGGTTGCCACCGTTGCGGCCCGACTGGGCGGACCTGCCGTCCGTGGCGGGGCCGCTCTTCAGGTCGATCTCGGCGACCGGGGGGCGTGCCTGCCGGCGCATCGCCGTGGGCTCGTCGCGCAGCCGCTGGCTGACCACCTTGCTGACTCCTTCGGCCTGCATGCTGACGCCGTAGAGGGCGTCGGCCGCCTCCATGGTGCGCCGCTGGTGGGAGACGACCAGGAGCTGGGCGTGCTCGCGGGCGTCGTCCAGCAGGTCGAGGAAGCGCTGCAGGTTGACGTCGTCGAGCGCCGCCTCGACCTCGTCGAGCACGTAGAAGGGGCTCGGCCGGGCGCGGAAGACGGCGAAGCAGAAGGCCAGGGCGGCAAGGCTGCGCTCGCCGCCGGACAGCAGCGACAGGCGGCGCACGCGCTTGCCGGGTGGCCGCGCCTCGACCTCGACGCCGGAGGCGAGCAGGTCGTCGGGCTCGGTCAGGACCAGGCGGCCGTCGCCGCCGGGGAACAGCAGGGCGAAGGTGCGCTCGAACTCCGTGGCGATGTCGCTGAAGGCCTGGCCGAAGACCTCGCGGACGCGCTCGTCGACGGCGCGGACCACCTTGAGGAGGTCCCTGCGGCTCTCCTTGAGGTCCTGCAGCTGGCCGGAGAGGAAGGCGTAGCGCTCCTCGAGGGCATTGAACTCCTCCAGGGCGAGCGGGTTGACGCGGCCGAGCAGGGTCAGGCGCCGGTCGAGGGCGGCGGCGATGCGCCGCAGCTCCTGGACGGGGAGCCGGCGCGGGTCGTCGTCCGGCAGCGCCGCCAGGGTGGCCTCGTCCGGGAGGTACTCGCGCAGCGCCTCGTCGGGCTGGATGGAGAACTCCTCCACCAGGCGCGTGGCCAGGTCCTCGGCGCGCACGCGGGTCTCGACCCGGGCGGAGTCGCTGGCGCGGCTGGCGTCGCGGTGCTCGTCGAGCGCGGCGCCGGCCTCGCGCCGCCGGCGGCCGGCGTCCTCCAGCTCACCACGGGCGTGGCGCACCGCCTGGACCAGGCGGTCCCGCTCGGCCTCGGCGGCCCTGAGCGACCGGTCCAGGTGGGCGAGCACGGCGCCGGCCAGGCGGGCGACCTCGTCGGCGCGGCGCGCGCCTGCCAGCCGGGCCGCCCGGGCCTGGGCGCGGCGTCCGGCCGTCTCCGCCTCGGCGGCGGCCTGGGCGCGGAGGTCGGCCTCGCGCTCGACCAGCATGCGGCGCCGCTCGGCCACGGCGGCGGCGGTGACGCGGGCGGCGGTCGCGGCCTGCTGGGCCTGCTCGGCCTCGGCGAGCAGGGGCGCGCGGGCGGCGTGGTCGGGCGCGGGCTGCTCGCGCTGCTCGGCCTCGAGGGCGGTGCGGCGGGCACTGGCGTCGGCGAGCCGCTCGGCGTCGCGCCCGCGGCCCGCCTCCAGCTCCTCGCGCCGGGCCGCGAACGCGGCGGCCTCCTGCTCCATGCGCCGCTGGTCCCTGGCGACCACGGCCAGGCGCTCGCGCAGGCCGCTGGTGTGGACGTCGGCGTCGCGGATGGCGGCGCCGGCGCGGTCGACCGCGGCGTCGAGCGCCTCGAGCTCCTGTTCGGCGTTGCGCAGCTCGGCGGCGAGGGCGTCCAGCTCGGCGGCGGCGGCCTGCTCGGCGGCGGCGGCCTGCTCGGCGGCCTTGCGCGCGGCCAGGCCGCTGGCCTCGGGCGTGGCCCCGCCCTCGACGCGGCCTGGGGCGACCAGCTCGCCGGCGAGGGTGACCACCCGCCGGCCGGGATGGCCGGCGGCGAGCCGGCGAGCCTCGTCCAGGTCAGCGGCCAGCAGCACGCCGTCCAGCAACGCCCTGGCCACCTCGCCGGCCGGCCCGGCCGCGCGGACGTGCACGGCCAGGAGCCGGTCACCCGCCGTGGCCTCGGCCGGCGAGTCGCCGTCGCGCCCCGCCGGGTGGAGGAGGATGGCGCGGCCGCCGCCGGCCTGGCGCAGCGTGGTGGCGGCGCCGGCGGCGGCGTCGGGGTCCTCCGCGACCAGGGCGTCGGCGTCGGGGCCGAGGGCGGCGGCCACGGGGGCCTCGTAGCCGTCCTCGACGGAGAGGGCGCCGGCGAGCGGCCCGAGGACGCCGTCGGTGCCGGCCCGGCGGAGGGCGCCGAGCGCGTCCGCTCCCGCGGCCCGCGCGGTGGTCTCGAACGCCTGCCGGCGAGCGCGCACGGCCGCCCGCCGCTCCTCCAGGCGGCGCTCCTCGGTGGCCAGGCGGGCGTGCTCGGCCGCCTGGCGGTCGCGTGCCTCCTCGGCCTTGGCGAGGGTCTCGGCGAGGTCGGCGGCGCCGGCCTCCAGCTCGGCGAACTCGCCCTGCATGCCGGCGAGCTGGGTGTCGACCTCGCCCTGGCGCCGCCGCAGGTCGGCGGCCTCCTCGGCCAGCCGGGCGAGGTCGCCGTCGGCCTGCTCGATGGCGTGGCGCAGGGCGGCGACCTCGCCGGCGAGCTCGACCTCGCGCCGGTGGGCCTCGGCGCGGTCCTCCTCGGCCCCGGCGGCCAGCTCGTCGAAGCTGGCCAGCCGGGCCTGCGCCTCGGCGCGGTCGGCCTCGGCCCGCTCGGCCCCCTCGGTGGCGGCGGCCAGCTCCTCCTCGACCTCGGCCAGGTCGGCGGCGACCTCGTCGGCCTCGCGTTCCAGGTCGGCCGCGGAGCGCCCCTCGCCCTCCTCGGCCAGGGCCTGGGCGAGGTGGCGGGCGCGCTCCTCCGCCAGCGCCCTGGTGCCGCGCAGGCGCTCGCGGACGGTGGTCAGGCGGTGGACGGTCTCGCGGGCGCGGCCGGCGGCCGGTTCCTGCGCGTCGAGATCCTGGCTGAGGCGGCGCTCGTCGGCCTGGGCATCGGTGCTCCTGGCCTCGAGCTCCGCCAGGCGGGTGGAGAAGGCCTGCTCCTCGCGCTCGAGGGCGGCGGCGCGGCGGCGGGCGGAGGCCAGCTCGCGGGAGCGCAGGGTGAGGCGGACCTCGCGCAGCTCGGCGGCGACCTCGGCGGCCTTGCGGGCGGTCTCGGCCTGCTGCTGCAGCGGCTTGAGCTGGCGTCGCAGCTCGCCGACCAGGTCGGAGAGGCGCGCCAGGTGCTGCTCCATGCCCGCCAGCTTGCGCAGGGCCTTCTCCTTGCGGCGGCGGTGCTTGTAGACGCCGGCCGCCTCCTCGATGGCGGCGCGGCGGTCCTCGGGGCGGCCCTGCAGGACCTCGTCGAGCTGGCCCTGGCCGAGGATGGTGTGCAGCTCGCGGCCGACGCCGGTGTCGCTGAGCAGCTCCTGGATGTCGAGCAGGCGGCAGGTGGTGCCGTTGAGGGCGTACTCGCTCTCGCCCGAGCGGTACAGGTGCCTGGCGACCGTGACCTCGGTGTACTCGATCGGCAACAGGCCGGCGCTGTTGTCGATGGTGAGGGTGACCTCCGCGCGGCCGAGCGGCGGGCGCTTGCCGGTGCCGGCGAAGATCACGTCCTCCATCTTGCCGCCGCGCAGCGACTTCACACCCTGCTCGCCGAGCACCCAGGCGATCGCGTCGACCACGTTGGACTTGCCCGACCCGTTGGGGCCGACGATGACCGTGATCCCAGGCTCGAAGTCGAGGACGGTCTTGTCAGCGAACGACTTGAACCCGCGCAGAGTGAGTGACTTCAGGAACACGCGACTGGCCCAGGTCCTTTCGAGGCGCGGCGGTCGGCGCGCGCCCAGCTGACGCCCGGGCGCAGGCAGCCTGACGGCCCGGGTGCCGGGCGCCGACCGGAGACGGCGGTGGACTCCTGGACCCGCCCTTCAGGCGGGCGGCGGGAAGGCACGCGGAAGTGTAGCACTGCGACCCCGTCGGCAAGGCGGCTGCGGCTGTGGCGGACGACTCGACTCATCGTCCCTATTGTCGCCCTGGGCTGAGACACCTCCGCGAGGGCAAGAGCGCGCTCGAGTTCGGCGACGCGCGCCTTCAGGGCGTTCAGCTCCCGCAGGATCATGTACGCGGGCGGCTGGCCTACGTAGCCCATGAGCGCCTTCGACATCCGGAAGGTCCTCCCCTCGGCAACACCGCACCGGCGCGGCGCTGCGCCTCTCGTCCCAGTCGCTGACACGGCCACGGGTCGACCGGCCGCCGACAAGGAAGTGTCCGACGGATACTTACTTCTGTTTCGTCTCTGGGGGAGGAAGGCCCGCGGCTTGTGCGGCACCCCGCCCGGTGGGAGAACCCTCGGGTACGTCGCAGGTCATACCGCAAACCGCCTCGGGGCGGCCCCAGAGTAGCGAAGCTGATTTCACAAGCGGACGATAGCACATTTGGGCTGGACAGCCAAGTAGAGCATGTGAAAAAGCAGCCACTAATTGTGGCTAGACCGCTACGCAAAGCAACCTATCTCGCTACGAACCCTTGAAATTCGCCAGTCGCCCGCTGGCGGCGACTCTCCAGCGAGATCACGGTCGCCCAGCGAGGTCCGGAGCGGAGAAACGACTCCAGCAATTCGAGTTCCTCCGAGGGTCCCTCGGCCTCGACCAGCACCGAGCCGTCCGGCTGGTTCTCGGCGAACCCGGTGAGGCCGAGATCGCGCGCCATGCGGCGGACGGCGAAGCGGAATCCCACTCCTTGCACCTCGCCCTTGGCGACCGCGCGGAGCCGCATGGTTGCTGCCATGCGCCCCAGGATAGCCGCTCGTCATGCCCTGATGGTCACCGGGGTGCCGAGGGGCAGGCTCCCGGCTAGGGCGCCGATCACCCCGTTGTCCAGGCGCACGCAGCCGGCGGAGGCAGCCCGGCCGATGGAGGCGGCGTTGGAGGTGCCGTGCAGAGCGATCTGGCCGTCGCCGGTGCCGAACTGGTCGAGCACGTTGGAGAAGCCCGACAGCCCGAGCGCCCAGTCGCCGTAGACCCGCGAGATGGCCGGCGGCTTGAGCTTGATGGTGATGTAGAAGTGCCCGGTCGGGGTCGGCGTCGACGGGCGGCCGACCGCCACCGGGTAGCGGCGGACCACCCGGTCGAGCTCGTACAGGGTGAGCCGGCGGGCCGAGAGGTCGACCTCGACGCGCCGCTTCAGCGGCGTCAGGCGGACCTGCGACTGCTTGATCCAGCCGGTGGAGCCGTTGGGGCGGCGCGGCAGCAGCACCCGCAGCCAGCCGCGCGCCTCGGCGCGCGCGCCGGCCGCGCCGGACGGCTTGGCGACCAGGAAGACGGTCCGCTCACCGGAGGCCTGCTTGGCCGGGAAGAGGCCGAGGATGCGCTTGCCGTCCGGCGCGAACCAGGCGGTCACGTCGGTGGTGGCCTGGGCGGCCCAGGCCGGCGGCGCGACCGGCTTCGGGGGCGCGGGGGCGGCGGCCGGCGGCGCGGTGTCGGGAGCGCCCGGGGTCAGACCGGCGGGCGGCGCCAGCGCGGGAGCCTCGGGCTTGTGCCCGCAGCCGGCCGCGGCGAGGGCGAGGACGAGGACGAGGATCGCGAGCCAGGGCGCGGACCGGCGCGATGGCATCAAGCGGACACTCCTCTCGGCTCCGTTCCTGGCAGCAGAATGCCATCTTCACGCCGAATCGGCATCCCACACACGCACCACCATAGTTTCCCGCCAACCGACGAGAAGCGACAGCCGGCCATCTAGCGCAGGAAGCGGGAGCGGCGCCGGTCGGCTAGGATGCGGCCGCCGGTCTGGCAGGTCGGGCAGTAGGACGTCTCCCGCTCCCCCATCCACACCGAGCGGATCGTGTCGCCGCAGACGAAGCAGGCGGCACCGGCGCGGCCGTGCACGGCGAAGTGCCGCGCGGCCGCCTTGGGGATGGCGACCTCGCCCCCGACCTGCTCGGCCAGGGCGCCGCGCGCCTGGCTGAGGACGCCGACCAAGGCCTCGTGGAGCCCGACGAGCTCGTCGTGGCTGAGCCGGTCGGGCCGGGCGAAGGGCGAGAGCCGGGCGCGGTGCAGGACGTCGTCGCTCCAGGCGTTGCCCACGCCGGCCATGCCGCGCTGGTCGGTGAGCATGCCCTTGAGGGTGTGGCCGCCTTCGGCCAGGATCGCCCCGAGGCGCTCGACGGTGAATTCGGGATCGAGCGGCTCGGGACCGAGGCCGGCCAGCGCGGGCACCTTCTCCGGGTCGTCCACCAGCCAGATCGCCGCGCGGCGCTGGGTGCCGCCCTCGGTGACGCCGAGCACGCGGCCGTCGGCGAACTCGACCGCCAGCACGCCGACCTTGCGCGAGGGCGGCTTGGAGCCCAGGACCATGCGCCCGCCGAGCGACAGGTGGGTCACCAGGAACCAGCCGTCGAACTCCAGCCAGATGTACTTGGCCCGCCGCCCGGCACCGCTGACCGCCCGCCCGACGAGCGACTCCAGGGGCGGGTCGAAGGTCTTCATGGCGGCGACCGAGAGCACCCGCACCGCGGCCACCGACGCACCGGTGAGCTGCGCGGCCAGGTTCTCCCGCAGCACGTCCAGCTCGGGCAGCTCTGGCATGCCGACAGGGTACCGGTGTATCAGCCACCCCCGTCAGCCGGAGGAGGGCTCCTCGCGGTCCAGCGCGTCCGGCCCGGCCTGGGCCGGGGCGCCCGCCTGCTGCTCGGCCGCGCGCCCGCGGCGGCGCTTGATGCGGCCGCCGCGCTGCCCGTTGGCCTGCACGACGCCCGGCCCGGCGGCGAGGGCACCGGACGCCGTCGCGCCCGCCTGCCCGGCCCCGTCGTCGGCCCCGGCGGCCCCGCCGGCCTCGGCCTGGTCGCCCTCCCCGGTGCCGGCGACCATGCGCGAGGCGGCCAGCGTCTCGAAGGCCTCCTGCGCCGCGTTCTGCTCGGCCTCCTTCTTGGAGCGGCCCTTGCCGCTGCCGTAGGCCGTGCCGGCGACCGACACCGTGGCGGTGAACCGCTTGGCGTGGTCGGGTCCCTCCTCCTCGATCGCGTAGGACGGCATCCCGCCGAGGCTCGAGGCGGCCAGCTCCTGCAGGGAGGTCTTGTAGTCGAGGGCGGCGCCCCGCCCCGCCGCCTCCATCACCCGCGCCTCGAACAGGCGCCGGATCAGGGCAGCGGCGCGGGGCAGCCCCTTGTCGAGGTAGACCGCGCCGAGGATGGCCTCGAGGGTGTCGGCGAGGATGGAGGACTTGTCCCGCCCGCCCGACAGCTCCTCGCCGCGGCCGAGCTGCACCGCGGCGCCGACGCCGAGCTCGCGGGCCACGTCGGCCAGCACGTTCATGTTGACGGTGGCGGCCCTGAGCTTGGCGAGCTGGCCCTCGGGAAGGCTGGGAAAGGCCCGGTAGATGATGTCCGTCACGACCAGGCCGAGCACAGCGTCCCCGAGGAACTCGAGTCGCTCGTTGGTGGGCAGGCCGCCGTTCTCGTAGGCGTACGACCGGTGCGTGAAGGCCCAGATGTAGAGCTCCTGGTTGCCGAACCGGACGCCGAGTGCCTTCTCGATCGGCTGGCGCTTACTCAACCTCGACGACCTGGCGCCCACCGTAGTACCCACAGTTCTGGCAGACGGTGTGCGGCAGCTTGGCTTGCCGACACTGCGGGCAGGCAGCGTAGGTCGGCGCGGCGAGCTTCCACTGCGACTTGCGCGCACGCGTCTTGGAACGCGGCGTCTTACGCTTCGGGACGGGCATCGTCTTCCTCCTCGGTAGGAGCTTGTCGACCGGCCTCTGGGGCCAGCGGTCCGCTGCCGTCGCCGTCGCGGTCGAGCCGCTCGCGCAGGCCGGCGAGCGCGGCCCAGCGCTCGTCGGCGACGCCGCCGTCGTGGCCGCAGTCGACCTCGTTCCGGTTGGCGCCGCAGACCGGGCAGAGCCCGGCGCAGTCGGGACGGCACAGCGGGGAGAACGGGAAGGCCAACACGAGCGCGTCGCGCGCCATGGTGTCCAGCGGGAGCCGGTCGTCGGGCAGGACGGCGTAGCCGTCCTCCTCGGCCTCGCGGGAGTTGAGCGCGAACAGCTCCTGCACCTCGACCTGGACCTCCTGCTGACGCTCGGTCAGGCAGCGCACGCAGCTCAACGTCGCGGTCGTGCTGACCTCGCCACGGACGAGCAGGCCTTCGACGACGCTCTCGACCTCGGCCTCCACGAGGACGGGGACGTCGGCGGGGACCCTCGCCACCGGGCTGGTGACACCAGGCAGCATGGCACGAAGCACCACGTGACGGTGTGCTCCCGGGTGCTTCAGCAGCTCGCGGACATGCACCACGAGCGAAGGTGCAACTGTCTTGTTGGACATGACTCGAGACGCGGTTCGTGCGGGATGGTCGGCGCGGCCGGTGCGCAGCCCAGCCAGCATGGACTGGCAGGCCACCCGGCGAAGGGTAGCCAACTGCCCGATGCTTCTTCAACTGCTCCGTCGGAGCGAGCAGGTCCGTCAGGCGTTGCCGGCGCGTTCGCGCAGCCGCGTGGCGACCGCCTCGGGCACCAGGCCGCTCACGTCGCCGCCGTAGCGGGCGACCTCCTTGACCAGGCTGGAGCTGAGATAGGAATAGGACGGGTTGGTGGTCATGAACAGGGTCTCGACCCGTGCGAGGCGGTAGTTCATCTGCGCCATCTGCAGCTCGTAGTCGAAGTCACTGATCGCGCGGAGGCCCTTGACGATCGCGGTGACCTCACGGGCGCGGGCGTAGTCGACCAGCAGGCCGGTGAACGAGTCGACCTCGACGCCCGTGATGCCGGCGGTCGCCTCCTTGAGCATGGCGAGCCGCTCCTCCAACCCGAACAGGGGCTGCTTGTCGGGGTTGATCGCCACGGCCACCACGACGCGGTCGAAGCACGCGGCCGCACGGCTCACGATGTCGATGTGGCCGTTGGTCACCGGGTCGTAGGTGCCTGGGCAGCATGCGATCCGCACGTCTGGTGGCCTCCTGACGTCGGCGGCGGCTCGCCGGATCGGGAACGGGCACGCTCGCTGGGGCGCGAGCGCGCAACCAAGCCTAGTACGACAGCCGTGCTTCGGGTCAGGTGGGCGGTGCCTCAGGCATCGGCCGGTACACGCAGCGCCTCCGGCCTGGCTGGCACCGGGAGCGCCTCGAGCGTCGTCGTGAGCAGTTCGGTGACGGCTGCTGCCTCGCTGGTGCCATCGAGCTGTGGGTGGTCGCGCAAGGCCTGCCGGAAATCCATGATCGCCACGGTCACGAGCCCTCTCCTCACCAGCGCGTGTCGTGGGCCGACCAGCTCGATGGCTGTCTCGTACTGATCCACGCCGCGGCTCAGGCGGCCCTTGCAGAAGATCGTCAGGGCGAGATCGAACTGGTCGCTGTCGGGGAGGGGCGCAACGCTCACCGCCTCGGAGAACGCGCGAGACGCTGTCACGAAGTCGCTCATCCGGAACGCGCACCAGCCGATGAGCGGCAGCACCTCCTTCTGCTCGTTCATCTGCTCGTTACGCATGGCTTCGACCTGCTGGCGAGCCGCTCCGTACAGCTGGGCGGCGGCCTCCGTCTCGCCCTTCAGGTGCAGGGCGTCGGCGATGCCCTTCTGCAGCCAGGGGTTGTCGCGGTCCAGCTGCGCCGCGTGCTCCCATGCCGTCCTCGCCTCGTCCAGCCGAGGCGGGTCGACGAACAGGAGGGCCCAGCCAAGCGTCTCCCAGGCGGTCATGTCGTTCTCGTCGGCGTCCGCCACTCGACGCAGCACCTCGGCGGCATCGTCGAAGCTGCCGATCGTGGTGAGGACCTGACCGAGCTGGACGAGAGCCCACCGATCCCGGGGTGCGGCCACGCACGCCTCGTCGAGCAGGGCCAACGCCTGGTCGATGTTCTCGCTCACCGCGCTGGCGTAGCCAAGGTCCGCCTTGGCGTGGATGTCGTCGGGGTAGATCTGGAGAGCCTGATTGAAGACTTCGATCGCCCTGCCCTGATCGTTCGTCCCAAGCAGGGCGAAGCCGAGGGAGCGGAGCGCGTCGGCATGATCGGGGACGAGGGCGAGCGCCTGCTCGGCTGCCTCGATCGCCTCCTCCGCGCGGTCTTGCAGGCGCAGGGCCTCCGCCTTCCCGGCGAGGGCCTCCGCATCACGCTCCTCCTCGAGGAGCCTTTCGAACTGCGTGAGAGCTTTGTCGTATTCAACCGTCGTGATCGCGAGCCATGCACGTTCGATCTGCAAGTCGCGGTCGTGCGGCGCCTCCGCGATGGCCTTGTCGAGCAGGGCACGTGCCCGTTCCGGATCGTCCAGGCCTGTCAGCTGGGCGAGGAGGCGCAGCGCGAACACATAGTCGCCGTCCAGGCGCAGCGCCCGCTCCAGCGCCCGTTTCGCCTCGTCGGTGCGGCCCAGGCTCATGAGCGCCGCCCCGTGGAGCGCCCAGGCCTCCACGAAGTCGTCCTTCAGGTCGAGCGTCCGCGTGCTGTACTCGAGCGCCTGCGGCGCCGCGCCACGTAGCCGCGCCAGCTCGCCGCGCCAGAACCACCCGTCCACCAGGTCAGGCTGCAGCTCGCAGACCGCCGCCAGGTCGCGCTCCGCCTTCTCCCAGCGATGCAGGTCGGTGTTCACCTGCCCTCGCAGCAGCAACCACCGCGTTCGTAGCTCGGGATCCCTCACGACGTCGGCGGGCTGGTCGGTCAGGACCTTGAGCGACCGTCGCGGGACCCCCTGCTGGTAGTACACGCGGGCGAGGAGGAGGAGATGCCTGCCCTGCCGCGGTCGCCGGTCGGCAAGCCGGCGCGCGATCTTCATCGCTCCCTGGGTGTCGCCCTTGCGCAGTCGCAGCTCGGCCATGAGCTCGAGCGCGTCCGGATGGTCGGGGTCACACTTGAGCGCCATCTCCACGTCCTGCTCCGCAGCCACGACAGCTCCTCGACGGGCCAGCAGGACCGCCCTGATCCAGTAGGGGTCTGCCCACTCCGGTTGGAGCTCGATGCTCTCGGCCAGCGCCCGGAACGCCTCGTCCTCGTCGTCCTCACCGGGGGTGGGGAGCTCGGACAGTGCGAGGGCGACCAGCAGCTTGGCACGTGCGGACCGGGGGTTCAGCTGGACCGCACGCCGCAGGACGGGCAGGCTCTCGCCGGGCTCGCCGTTGCGTCGCAGCAGGTCGCCGTACAGCTCGGCGAGGTCGGCGTCGTCTGGCCAGTGGCGTACGGCCTGAGCGGCCGCCGCGACGGCGTCCGGGAGCCGATCGCTCGCAGCCAGCAGGTCGGCGTACTCCGCGTGGTCCGCCGGCGTCGCACCCGGGAGGTTGCGCACCGTCTGCAGCAGGTCGACGGCCGCGTCGAGATTGTCCGCCGCCTTCTCCAGCGCGACGTGCAGGCGCAGCAGGCCGGCGTCGTGCGGTGCGAGCGCACGGCCGGCCCGGACCGCCTCGAGCGCCTCGTCGAGTGACCCGCGCGCGCGGGCGACCCGTGCGCGGAGGCCGTAGGCGTCCGCCCGCCGTGGGTCCGCCTGGGCCGCACGATCCGCGTACGCGAAGGCGGCATCCAGGTCACCCCCCGCCAGCGCGACCTCGCCCGCAAGGAGCAGGATGGAGGCGTCCTTCGGCGCAAGGGCAGCCGCCCGCTCGAGGTGGGACCGCGCTTCCTCGATCCTGCCGAGCGCAGCTTCGGCGGCACCGAGCCGACCCATGAGCCACGGGCTGTCGGTGTCGCGGTCGAGCGCCTGCCTGAACTCGTCGGCCGCCTCTTGGTAGCGTCCCTCCAGCCGGAGCGCCTCGGCGTGCAGTCCCAGCATCCCTCGACGGTCGCCGACGAGGTCGCCGGCGGTCTCTAGGGCCTCCCGCGCGTCGGTCGGCCGATCGGCCTGGAGGAACAGGTACGCCGCCTGCTGGTAGGTGACCGGGGCGGCCGAGTGGCCGCGCTGCCGCTGCGCGCGGCCAAGCAGCAGGTACGCGTCCGCGTCGGTCGGAGCGACCTGCAGCGCCTCGTCGAGCAGCCGCTCCGCTTCGCCCGTCTCGCCGCTGTCGAGCAGGAGCCGCGCAAGGTGACGTGCGGCCTCGGGTGTCCCTCCATCCTCGGCACGGGCCCGTTCCAGATACGCCCGAGCCTCATCACGGCCCAAGGCGGCCAGCGCGACGCCGTAGTCGCTCCTGTCACGGGGCAGGAGTTGGTCGTCGGGCACCTGGGCGAACAACTCGACCGCCCGGGTGTACAGCTCCCGGGCCTGGGCCGCCTGCCCGCGGCGCTCGAGGCCTTGGCCGCTCACGCTCAGGGCGATGGCACGGAGGAGGTGGACCTGGTCCGCCGACTTGGTGGCGTCCGGGGAGCCGGCCTTGGCCTCGTCGGCCAGGTCCTCGAGTCGGGACCGCGTGGACGCGAGCAGCGAGTCGCCGGCACCCTGATCCCCGAGCCGGAGCTCGGCTCGGGCACGCTCGATGTTCGTCCTGGCCAGGGCGGTGACGAGTGTCGCGGGTGGCGCGCCGGCGAGTGCGTCCTGCAGGACGCCGCGTGCCACGGAGGTCACAGTGTCCCAGAACGACATTACGCACCCTTCCTCAATCTCGTACGGCCGGCGCCCTCCGGCGGCTTGACACCGGGCTTTCTCCGGGCGAGCTCCTCGGCGCGCTCGTGGAGGTGGCGGGCTCTCGCCGGATGCTCGACCCGGGCCAGCCACACCGCGGTCACGAGGTCCCTGGGATGGTTCGCCGCGACGGCATCCAGCGACTCGGAGCCCGCGAGCTTGGCGCCGAGCTGTTGCGCCTCGTTGAGCCACCGCGTGTCGTAGGCGATCTCGGGATAGGACTGGCGCACCTCGTCGAGGAACCGGTCGACGACCTTCCGGTCGGCCTCGTCGACGGTGACGTCGCCCACTCCGAGCGCCCGCCGGGCCTGCCCCCACGGCTCGGCAAGCCTGCCGGCGATCTCGGTCAGCTCGTCCTCCGCGTTCTCGTCGAGCTTCGGGAGCTGCTCGAGCAACGCCTGTGCGCGGAGCGAGTCCGGCAGTAGCTGGTCCGGAGCGTCGTCGTGGGAGGCGTCATCGGGATCCAGCTCGAGGAACAGCGCCGCGTGGGCGTAGCTCGGCCCGAGCACGTAGAGGGCGTAGGCGTCAGCGCAGAACAGCTTGCGCCGATCGTCGATCGGAGTGTGGAAGGTGCTCTTGTCCAGGACGTGCTCGCCGGCGCTGCGGCCGACGAGCGGCAGCGCCCAGAGGCTCCAATGCAGGTAGCCCAGTGGGATGTGCCGGGTCCGCATCGGCAGGTACAGCGACCGTTGCGGCCGGGCGCCCTGCGCGGCGCGCCCGAGCGGTTGCAGGAGCAGGCGGTAGAGCGCTTGGGCGTCTCCTACCATGTCGCCCTCGATGCCGAAACCCCGCACGGCCATTCCGCCGAGAAGCTCCAGGTATCGCGTGAACAGCTTCTGGCCGCGTCCCCGCAGCTCCGTCTCGTATCGCTGCCAGGGTTGAGGATCATCGCGGATCTCGTCGAGGAGCTTGCGGTACTCGTCTGCCGCCTCGGCCAGCTCCATGTCGGCGAGCCCGGCGACGGACCATCGACTGACGTCTTGAAACGACTTGTGGGCGGCGACCCGGTCCGTGGCGAGGAGGTCGATGGCGTCCTTCACGGCCGAGAGGCGTTCGAGGGCGTCCTGCAGTCTGTTCGCGTCGTCGGATTCCAGTTCGAGCGAATCCCCGTCGAGCACGATCTCCAGCCGGTTGATCGCGTCACCCACAGCGGTCTTGACCGCCTTCTCGCGATTGACGATGTGGCCCTTTGGTCCGAGGCACTGCTCGACGTCGTCGAGCCGCTGCCGCTGGTCCCCCATTGCGACGATCACCTTCTCGACCTCGTCGAGCGCCTGTTCGAGCAGGTCGAGGCGGATACTGAGGATGAGGTCGAGCCGTGCCCCGTTATCTGGCATCGCCACTCCTTTGCCGCTCCCAAGCCGCCTGCAGCAGCGACCGGGCGTCCTGCTCGCACTCGTCTCGGAGATGGGAGCCGCTGGACCATGCGTCCAGGCGGACGAACCACGCGGCGTTGAGCACGTCGGCGGAGGAGTAGTCGCCGGAGTCGGGGACGGTCTTGCCCCCCTCGAGCACGCCCACGAGATCGCGCACCGACGCCGACCACTCGTAGCGGACAGACCCAAGGTTCTTCTCGAGGGTGACCCAGCAGGCCGAGAGGTCGGAGATCAAGGCGCGCTCAGCCTGCTTGTCGACTCGCGCCCGCTGCTCGGCGCCGTCCTGGAGGGCTTGCCAAGCTGCGGACAGCCGTCCCAGGAAGCGGCTGTAGGGACCCTTCTGGCCGTCCTGCATCTTCCGGAGCGTCCACAGACAGGCGTACACCCGGCTCGCGTCACCGGGGTGCGTCCTGGTCTGCTCGGCGACCGCGCTCGCCGTGGGGTCGAGCCGGTGCAGCACCAGCGTGCACGGATATGAAGGCCCGAGGGCGTAGGTGGCGAAGACGTCGCAGAACAGCTCCGTCGCCTGTTGGCGTTGCGGGCCTGTGAAGCGCTGCAGCCACGGCTCCACCGGTCGCCGTATCGTGTCGTGCACGGCGTCGTATGCCTGGAGCCCGGAAACGACGACGTGGCCGAACTCGTGCGCCATCACCGGCAGATCCCACAGCCCGTGGTCTGGAACGCGGCGCCTGACCACGTCGGCCGCGCGGTGGAGGTGCTCGTGGTCGCCAGGGACGGTGGGGCGCGCAAAGCGCCGGTCGATTCGTCCGGCCAGCTCTTGGATGAACCGGTCTGCCTCGTCGCAGGCCCCGAGGTCGGCGTTGGCGGCGCGAGCCATCGCGCCGAGCGCGAGCGCGAGGTATTCGGACAGCACTCTGTCGGTGGCGGTCTGGAGGTTGGCCATGGTGGTCAGCCGCGGCGAGGTGACCCCGCTCCTGGTCACGTCGCGCGCGAGCTTCTTCAGCTCTTGCTGCGCGTCGGTCAGCAGCGCCCGGATCCGGTCGCCGGCGAGCTGGTCGAGCAACGCTCCGGCGAGGCCTTCGGACGGGACCGCCTCGTGGACCTTGTTCAACCGCTGTTGCTCGAGCTGGATGCGTCCCAGGAGGACCGTGGCCGGTTGCGGGCTCCTCATGCGGTCGCCTCGGCGAGGATCTTGCGAACCCCGGGCACGACCTCGATGAGCGCCCCGGTATCGAGATGGTCGCGCCCCAGCCACACGGCGGTGCCGAGGGCCAGGACGAAGCCGAGGGCACCCATGCCGTAGAGCCACGCCGCGACAGCGGCGATCAGCGCCGCCAGCGGGACGATCTTCCTGAGGATGCGGACGATCGAACGGATCGTCTTCGTCGTCCGCTCGTGCCGGGCGTTCAGCTCGACCAACTGGTCCCAACCGGCGCGGAGGCGATCGTCGACCAGCTCAGGTCTCGCGAATGCCGCCTCGATCGCAGGCTGAAGCGCGTCTGCTGAGAGCAGGACCCGGACCAGGCGGTCGAGGAGTGGGTCGGCGCCCTTGTCCCACCACTCCTTGGCCCACTGGCGCACCTTCGTGGCCAGCTCGGCCGGGACGAGCCGCTGCAGCGCCTCGACGGCTCGCCCGACCGCTCGCAGGCCCGCCTGTACGATCGGGCCGACGTCGGGAATCGCCGACAGGACCGTGACGGAACCGGTGACGAACGGCTCGAGGTTGGAAGCCGGGATCGCGATGAGGCCGGTCACGACCTCCTTCCCGACGTCCACGGTGCGGGTGACGATCGCGTCGACAGTGCGTGGAAGCTCGTCGCGGAACGCCTCCAAAGGCGGGGCGACCGGCCGCTCGCTCTTCCCGATCCGGAAGCCGGAGGTGGCGTCCTCGCCCTCCTCGAGTTGCCGAACGGATTCCTCGAGCTCGTCGAGCGCGTTGCTGAGCAGCGCCGGGGCCGGCTGCGCTTCCCGCTCGCCGGCAACCGTTCCGGCTGCCAGGAGCGCCTGACCCACTTCGAGCTCGGCGACCACCTGGGACAGCGCCTCCTCTTCGTTGGCGTGCACCGCCGCCTCCGACGCGCTCGGGGGGGAGACGAAGCCCTCGACCGCGCCCTTGCTCGACTCGCGCGCCTCGGCCGCGCGCAGGAGTTCCAGCACCGCTTCCTGAACTTCGACTTCGTCGCCGCTTTCTGCCGCGCTCTCGAGCGCCCGGCCGGCCCAGAGCACCGACGAGACGCCAGCGCTGTATTCGCTGGCAATCGCCACGATTCACCCCCCGTGCTCGTCGCAGCGCTAATGATGCGACGTTGCAGACAACTGCGGCAATAGGCTTATCGGTGGCACGCCTGTGACATCTCCTACTCGGCTCGGTCCGCTCAGCCCGAGGGCGCCGGCGGCGGCGTCCAGACGGCCAGGTGCAGGGCGGTGTCGCCGTAGCGCCGTGGCGTCTCGGCGAGCAGGCCGGGCGGCCAGGGGGGCGCCTCGGCGCGGGCGGCGGACTCGACCACCACCACCGCGCCCGGTGCCAGCGCGCCGCGCGCCAGCCGCGCCAGCAGGCCCGCGACCAGGCCGACCCCGGTGGCGTAGGGCGGGTCGAGCAAGACCAGGTCGAAGGGACCGTCGCGCTGGGTGCGCAGGTAGGTCTCGGCCCGGGTGCGGCGCACCAGCGCCGTCGCGGTGAGATCCAGCGCCGCCAGGTTGGCCCGGATCACCGCCACCGCCGGAGCCGCCTGCTCGACCAGCACGGCCCGGGTGGCGCCCCGCGAGAGGGCCTCGATGGCCAAAGCGCCGGTGCCGGCGAACAGGTCGAGCACGCGGGCGCCGTGCACCCGGTCACCGAGGATGGCGAACAGCGCCTCGCGTACCCGGTCGCTGGTCGGGCGCGTCGCCGACCCCGGCACGGCCCGCAACGGGCGACCTCCGAGCCGCCCGGCCACCACCCGCAACCCGCACCTCCCGATCGCGTCCGGCGGTCATCATCGCAGGGCGCAGGCGTACGGCGGCGGCCCACCGAAGCGTTTGAACAAAATGCGAGCGGCGGCGCTTGGGGGGGCGGTAAGCGCCGCCGCTCGCGTCAGGGTTGGAGGCGGGGGTCGAGCCCGGGGGGGCCAAGGCCGTTCCCCCGCCGTCCAACCGGGTCAGCCGGGTCGCGGGGACCGGACCAGGCGATCGTCATCGCCAGGCATCGCATCCTCGGCGTGGTTGGCTTGGATGGCGGCCGGGCCCGTGCCGCCGAGCGGCTGGCCGCGCTGCCAGAGGCGCTCGAACGCGTCGCTGAACAGCTCGGCCAGGCCGGCGTGACGGATCAGCAGCGACCCGGACCGGGCGGGGTCGTGGCGCCCTGGCGCCGCGAGGTCGAGCAGCACCGTGCTCCGGTCGAACACGGCGAAGTTGCTGGGCACGTGGTCGACCGTGCGCACCTGGACGCCCTGCCCGGCGTGGCGGGCGAGCGTGCCGCGCCGCGGCCCGGCGGCGCGCTCGTGGACGGCGCGGATACGGACTCCGGCGCGCGGCCGGGCGTGCGCGGCCGGGCTGTCGAGCGGCTGCCATGGCCAGGAAGCGACCGCGAGCACCTCGTGCTCGGCCGCGCGCACGGCCCGCTCGCAGCGGTCGAGCACCTGGTCCTCGCGGCGCAGCGGCTCGACGGGATCGTGGCGCCCGCCACGGCGCGCCGCGCGGCCATCGAGCGCCCGCACGGCGCCGCTGAGGGCGGCGCTGCGCCGCCGGGCCTCCTCGCCGGCGAGGGCCTCCAGCCGGCCGATGGCCTCGTTGGGCGGGACCGCACGGAAGCGGGCCGCGCCCGAGGAGACCACCTCGGTGCACAGGCCGGAGCGGAGCAGCGAGCGGATCAGCTCGTAGACGCGCGAGCGGGGAAGGTCGGCACGCTGGGCGATCTCGGTGACGCGGAACGCCCGTGGTGCCAGCATGCCGACGTAGCAACGCGCCTCGGCCTGGCCGAGGCCGTTGCGCACGAGCCGATCGATCAGATCGGACGCGGCAGCAGGCTGGGTGGTCATCCGTGCTCCCCCTGTGGTGGCCCGCTCGGCCGGAACGGTCCTTCCTACGGATTCTTCCCCTAGGTTGCCTTGCAGGAACCTCGCGAGGCAACAAAAACACGCGAACAGTAGGCAGGTGGTCCGGTCTCGTCAAGAAGAGGATGGCCTGTACAAGCCGGAAAGGCCGGTCCCTGCGCGCAACTGCCGTCAAGCCCGCCGCGCACGTGCCCATGCCAGGTCGAAGGCGTCGCCCAGGGTGGTCGACAGGCCGGGGTGCTCCAGCACGAGCCAGGTCCCTGGGCCGCCGGCGTCGCCAGCCTCTTCGAGGCCGATGAAGCTGGTGCGCCGGTCGACCACGCAGAGGCCGACGGCGACCCGCTCGGCGAAGCGGAGCTCCTCGCCGCGGGCCTCGCGCCCGGCCACCCGCTCGCGGAAGCCGGGTGCGTCGAGGGCGCCGAGCTCGTAGACCGAGCGGTGGCGGACGCCCTCGCGCGGGCTGGGCGGGTCGCCGACCGGCGCCCCGGCGGCCTGGTGGGCCAGCAGCACCTCGGCGGTGGCGCCGGCGACGATCGCCTCGCGGCGCGCCCGCGCCGCCTCGCCGTTGCGGATCAGCTCGACGAAGTCGAACGGGTCGCCGGAGGCGGGAGCGGCGTAGTACCGGTCGAACAGGTCGGCCACCAGCGCGCCGGTATCGGCCACCAGCATGGCCTGGTCCTCGACGCCGCGCTGGCGCAGCTGCCGGGCGACCAGCCTGGGGTCGGCGGCCTCGAAGCGGGCCACCCTGCCGGGCTGCCGCCGCAGCATCCCCTTCTCGACCAGCTGGTGGAGGGCGCCGTAGGCCTTGGTGCGCGTCACGCCGGCCAGCTCGGCGAGCTCGGAGGCGCGCAGCGGCGGCCGGCCGTCGGCGGCCAGGTAGAGGCGCGCCTCGTTGCGCGTCAGGCCGAGCTGGACGAGGTCGGCGACGAGCTCGTCCTCGCCCTCCCACGGAGGCTCGCGAGCGGGCATGCGCGCCAGCCTATTACGGGACGATACGGATGAACAACTCAGCAGGTCGGTACAGCTTCAACTTCGCGAACAGCTTGAGACTTACCCGCGGGAGAGCCATTCGGCGCGGTCGTCGCCGAGGCGGGTGAGCACCTCGGCGCGGAGCGCCCGGTGCTCGGGGTCGGCCAGCTCCGGGTCGGCCTCGACCAGGCGGAAGGCGTCGGCACGGGCCTTGGTGACCCACTCGAAGTCGTCGATCAGGCGGGCCAGCTTGAGGTCGGAGAGGCCCGACTGGCGCGCGTCGAACACGGTGCCCTCGCCGCGGATGCGCAGGTCCTCGTTGGCCAGCTCGAAGCCGTCGCTGATGCGGGTGACGGCCTCCATGCGGGCGCGGCCCTCCTCTCCGGCCGGGTCGGCGAACAGGATGCACAGCCCGGGGGCGGTGCCCCGGCCGACGCGCCCGCGCAGCTGGTGGAGCTGCGACAGCCCGAAGCGGTCGGCGTCCTCGACCAGCATCACGGTGGCGTTGGGCACGTCCACCCCGACCTCGATCACGGTGGTGGAGACGAGCACGTCGAGCTTGCCCGCGCGGAAGGCGTCCATGGTCGCCTCCTTCTCGCGCGCGGCCATGTCCCCGTAGACCAGGCCGACACGGAGGTCGGGGAAGACCTCGGCGCGCAGCCGCTCGGCCTCGGCCTTGGCGGAGCGCACCTCGAGCTTGTCCGACTCGTCCTTCAACGCGCAGACCACGTACGCCTGGTGCCCTGCTGCCGCCTCCTCGCGCACGCGCTCGTAGGCCCGCTCGCGCAGGGCCGGGTCGTCGGCGACCAGGTGGGTGGCGATCGGGTGCCGGCCGGGAGGCAGCTCGTCGAGGGTGGAGACGTCGAGGTCGCCGTAGAGGGTCAGGGCCAGGGTGCGCGGGATCGGGGTCGCGGTCATGATCAGCACGTGCGGGCTGTCGCCCTTCTCGCGCAGGCGGACCCGCTGGTGCACGCCGAAGCGGTGCTGCTCGTCGACCACCACGGCGCCGAGCTTCTGGAAGTCGACCCCTTCGGAGAGCAGCGCGTGCGTGCCGACCAGGATGTCCACCTCGCCGGCGGCGACGGCGGCCAGCAGGCGCTCCCGCGCCGCGCCGGTGGTCGCGGCGGTCAGCACCTCGATCCTGGGGCCGGCGAAGTCGAACAGGCGCCCGTCGCTGGTGGGGCTCTCGCTGGTCCTGCCCGCCTGGTCGAGCCCGTCGAGCAGCGCCCGCAGATTGATGAAGTGCTGGTCGGCCAGGACCTCGGTGGGCGCCATGATGGCGCCCTGGAAGCCCGACTGCACCGCGGCGAGCAGCATGTGCAGGGACACCAGCGTCTTGCCCGAGCCGACCTCGCCCTGCAGCAGGCGGTGCATCGGCCGCGGGCGGGCGAGGTCCTCGCCGATCTCGGCCATCGCCCTGGACTGCGCCTTGGTCGGGGTGAAGGGCAGGCTCGCCAGGAGCTGCTCGGTGAGCGGGCCGTCGGGGCGCAGCGCGTGGCCGCGCTCGCCCTCGGCCAGGGCGCGGCGCCGCAGCGCCAGGCCGACCTGGAGGACGAACAGCTCGTCGTAGACGAGCCGGCGGCGGGCGCGCTCGACCGCCGCCAGGTCCTCGGGGCGGTGGATGGTCTGCATCGCCTCACCGCGGGCGATCAGGCCGTGGGCGCGGCGCAGGTGCTCGGGCAGGAAGTCGGGCAGGCGGCCGTGGCGGTCGAGCAGCGCCGCGATCACCCGGCGAAGCCGCCCCGAGGAGACGTCCTTGGTCGCCGGGTAGACGGCGATCACCTCGTTGGCGAAGCCCTCGGCGTCGTCGCTCTCGCGCAGCACCTCGTAGCCGGGGTTGCCCATGGTCAGCCGGCCGGCCCGCCATTCGAGCTTGCCCGAGAAGGCGGCCAGGGTCCCGACCGGCAGGCGGCTGGCGTGCCACGGCTGGTTGAACCAGGTGCACGACCACACCCCGCTGCCGGCCTCGTCGGCCACGCGGATCTCGAGGATGCGGAGGTTGCGGCGGGGCTGCTTCTTGACCAGGTGCTTGACCGTGCCGGTGAGGGTGACCACCGCGCCCTTCTTGGCGTGGGCGAGGTCGGTCAGCTCGCCGCGGGTGAGGTAGCGCCGCGGGTAGTGCTCCAGCAGGTCACGCTCGGTCCGGTAGCCGAACGCCTGCTCCAGGACGGCGGCGATGCGGCGGGCCTCCGGCGTCCTGCCGAGCGGCACGCCGAGCGGGTCGGCCCCGGTCGCCGGCGCCGCGTCGGTCCCTCGCGCGTCCACCACGCGGGCAGTATAGGGGCGTTCGAGGACAGAGCCCGCGCGCGCGTTGCCCTGCTCGGAGCGTGCGTGCTACCGTGACCCGGCGCTGCGCCCGCCGAGCCTGCCCGCCAGAGCAGGGCGCGCGCCCCACGACAGCGAGCTTCTCGCACGAGCGCATCTACACAAGGACTTGGATCATGGCCGCCGTCTGTGACATCTGCGGCAAGCACCCGGGCTTCGGCATGTCGGTGAGCTTCTCCCACAAGCGCACCCCGCGCCGCTGGAACCCGAACATCCAGCGCATCAAGATCATGGAGGGCCGCACGCCGCGGCGCCGCAACGTCTGCACCTCCTGCATCAAGGCCAACAAGGTGCGCCGCGCCGTCTAGGCGCGCGGAGCTGTACCCGGGTCTCCCGGCCCAGCGGTCCTAGGACCGGCGGCCGGCACCTCCACCCCTGGTCGCATCGGCCTGACCTGGGCATCTGCTTCCCGCTCCGCACCGCGCCGCTGCTAAGCTCGGGCCTGGGATGACCGCCATCCCCCTGCGCCCGAGGGGGTCCGCTCCTGTACCAGCGGGATTACCTGATGCGCCAGATCGAGCTGGCGTCACAGGCGCTCGCCCGCATCCTGATGACGGCCAAGGGCGGCAGGCGCGGCGAGGCGCTCACCCTCTTCGACGAGGCCTACAAGCCGCTCGTCGGGGTGAGCGGGCGGGTCGTCGCCACCCTCGACGAGGAACAGCTCCTCACCTTGCTGACCTCGGGACCGGCGCCCGACCCGCGCCGCGTGACCGTGGCCATCGAGCTGCTGCTCACCGAGGCCGACCTGCGCGCCGAGGCCGGAGAGGAGAAGCCGGCGGCCGCCCACTACCGGCGCGCCCTCGGGCTGACCGCCTACCTCGCCAGCCACCTCGGCCGCCTGCCCGACGGCGACCTGGCCCGCAAGCTGGCCGACCGGGCCGGCACGCTGGCCCTCACCCCGGCCCAGCAGCTGCACCTCGCGCGGCTGCACGAGGCGCTCGGGCAGTACGGCGACGCCGAGGACGCGCTGTTCGAGGTGCTCGACGACGATCCGGACGACACCGCGGCGGTCGACCACGGCATCGCCTTCTACCAGCGCCTGCTGGCCAAGAGCGACGCCGAGCTCGAGGCCGGCAACCTGCCCCGCGACGAGGTGCGCGGGGCGCTGTCGGAGCTGCTCCGCAAGCAGATCCCCTCGGTCGACTAGTACGGCAGCCTCAGCCGGCGAGGTCGTCGCGCACCGCGAAGTACGCCGGCTTCGGCTGCAGGTTCCCGTCGTAGAGGCAGGCGGCGCCCTCGCCGTCGAAGAAGCCGGGGACCCACGAATGCGCGTCGGTGAAGCCCCAGACGGTGGCCAGGCGCGTTCAGCTCGTGGCTCAGCCCTCGTACGGGCCCGCCGCGTAGGGCCAGCCGTGCCGTCCGGGGTGGCTGGGGCCGCCGGGGCGCAGCAGGCCGGCGGCACGGAAACGCCAGGCGTGATCGGTCGGGCCGACGCCCTTGCCGAGCGGGAAGCCGCCGGCCAGCGCGCCGCTGAGGTACTGCTTGGCGGCGCGCGTCGCGGTGGGCACGTCCAGGCCACTGGCCAGGTTGGCGGCCAGCGCGGAGGCGAGCGTGCAGCCGGTGCCGTGGGTGTGCGGCGTCGCCAGGCGCGGCGCCTCCAGCCAGAGCGCCTGCCGGCCGTCCCAGAGCAGGTCGACGGCCTCGTCTCCGCGCAGGTGCCCGCCCTTGACCAGCACCCAGGCGGGGCCGAGGGCGTGCAGCGCGCGGGCGGCCTCCTCCATGCCGGCGCGGTCGGCCACCTCCACCCCGGTCAGCAGCCGGACCTCGCCGAGGTTGGGCGTGACGACGGTGGCCAGCGGCAGCAGCCGGCCGGCGAGGGACTCGACCGCGTCCGGGTGCAGCAGCGGGTCGCCGTGCTTCGACACCGCCACCGGGTCGACCACCAGGTTGCCGATGGCGAAGCGCTCGCAGGCGTCGGCCACCGCCTCGACGATCGGTGCGGATGCGAGCATCCCGGTCTTGGCCGCGTCGACGCCGATGTCGGTCACCACCGACTCGATCTGCTCGAAGACCGCCCTCGGCTCCAGCTCGTAGAAGCCCTGCACCCCGACCGAGTTCTGCACCGTCACGGCGGTCACGGCCGACATGCCGTGCACCCCGTGCGCCAGGAAGGTCTTCAGGTCGGCCTGGATGCCGGCTCCGCCACCGGAGTCGGACCCGGCGATCGTGAGCACCCGGACTGGAACCACGCTGTGTCCTCCTCGCACCGCCGCCATGCTCTGCCGGCAAGGGTAGCGCCCGGCCGGCTCGTATAGGGTCCGGGTCCGGGGCTCATGGAGCAATGGAGGGCCGGTGAAGCGGCGCGACCAGATCAGGATGTCGGCCGAGGAGCAGCGCGCGTTCCTGGCCGAGGGTCAGACGCTGACCTGCGCGACCATGGGACCGGGAGGGCGGCCGCACCTGGTGCCGCTGTGGTACGTGCCGGCCGGCGAGACGTTGCTGACCTGGACCTACGCGGCCAGCCAGAAGGCCAGGAACCTGCAGCGCGAGCCGCGCGCCACGGTGCTGGTCGAGTCCGGCTCGCAGTACCAGGAGCTGCGCGGCGTGAGCATGGAGTGCGACGTGGAGCTGGTGCGCGAGCCCGACCAGGTCGCCGCGATCGGCCTGGCGCTGACCGCCCGCTACGGCGGTGGCGAGCCGGGCGAGCAGGCGCGCGAGCAGGTCCGGAGGCAAGCGGCCAAGCGCGTCGGCCTGCGCTTCACCCCGACCAGGGTGGCAAGCTGGGACCACCGCAAGCTGGGCGGCGTCTACTAAGGGGCGCCCTCCACCGGGTGCGCCTGAACTGCCTGGAACCGGATCCGGGCCGGGTGCATAGTCGGGTCATGGATGCCGCCGAGCCCGGCCCCACCATCTTCGACGTCCAGCCCGACCCCGAGGCCAAGGTCGACGTGCGCCGGCTGCCCCGGCTGACGGTCCAGGGGCTGCGCCTGCTCTGGGCGGCCGGCCGTCACGACCTGCTGGTCTCCACCGCCCTCCAGGCGGCCGGCGGGCTCAGCCTCGCCGCCCAGCTGCTGGTCGGCCAGCGAGCCTTGCGGGCACTGCTCGCCGCGGCCGCCGGCGGGACCGGCACCGGCGCGTCGTTGGGCCCGGTGGTGCCGTGGGCGCTGGCGGTGGCCGCCATCGCGGTGGCGTCCTTCCTCGCCTCGGCCATGCAGCGCGAGCGCCAGCAGATCCTCGGCGAGCTGGTCAGCCGCCACGTCGAGGAGCGCGTGCTCGACGTGGCCAGAGCCGTCGACCTGGTGGCGTTCGACACCCCGACCTTCCACAACCGCCTCCAGCGCGTCCGGTCGAGCGCCCACCAGCCGCTGAACCTGGCCTACGGCGTCTCCGGCCTGGCCGGGGCGGCGGTCGGGGTCCTCGGGGTGGTGGCCGCCCTGGTCGCCATCGAGCCGCTGCTGCTGCCGCTGGTGGCGGCCGTGTTCCTGCCCGCCTGGCTGGTCGCCTCGCGCCGCGGGGAGGCGTTCTTCCGCTTCTTCTGGCGGATGACCCCGCGCGACCGCGAGCGCCAGTACCTGGCCGGCCTGCTCGCCGACCGGGACGCCGCCAAGGAGGTGCGCGGGTTCGGCCTGGCCCCCTACCTCCGCCGCCGTTACCAGCAGCTGTACGACGAGCGCATCGCCGAGCTGCGCGGGGTGGCCAGGCGGCACCTCCGCTACGCCGTGATCGCCAACCTGGGGATCGGGGTGGCCCTGGCCGGCACCTTGCTGCTGGTCGCCTGGTTGACGCTGAGCGGGCGGGTGTCGCTGTCGCAGGCCGGCATCGCCGTCGCCGGGGTGGCCGTGGTCGGGGCGCGCCTGACCCAGGCCGGCTACTCGGCGGGCGCCCTCTCCGAGGCCGGCCTCTACCTCGACGACTACCTGGCCTTCATGACCCTGCTGCCCCAGGCCGAGGCGGCCCGCCCGGCCGAGCCCGCCCCACGGGGGTTCACGCGCCTGGAGGTGGACCGGGTCAGCTTCACCTACCCGAGCGGCGAGCAGCCGGCCCTGCGAGACGTCAGCCTGCACGTCGAGGCCGGCGAGGTGGTGGCCCTGGTCGGCGAGAACGGCTCGGGCAAGACCACCCTGGCCAAGCTGCTGGCCGGTCTGTACCTCCCCGACCGGGGCCGGGTCCGCTGGGACGGCACCGACGTGGCCACGGTCGACCCCGACCAGCTGCGGCGCTCGGTGGCCGTGATCTTCCAGGACTTCATCCGCTACCACCTGCCCGCCCGCGACAACATCGGGCTGGGCCGGGTCGAGGCGATCGAGGACCTCGACGCGGTCCGGGCCGCCGCCAGCCAGGCCGGCGCCGACGGCTTCCTGGCCGCGCTGCGCGCCGGCTACGAGACCATGCTCGGACCCGAGTTCCTCGGCGGCACGGACCTGTCGGTCGGCCAGTGGCAGCGGGTCGCCCTGGCCAGGGCGTTCTTCCGGGACGCGCCGTTCATCATCCTGGACGAGCCGACCGCCGCCCTCGACCCCAAGGCCGAGCACGAGCTGTTCCAGCGCATCCGCAGCCTGCTCGCCGACCGCACCGTGCTCCTGGTCTCCCACCGGTTCTCGAGCGTCCGCTCGGCCGACCGGATCTACGTGCTGGCCGACGGCCGGATCGCCGAGCACGGCACCCACGAGCAGCTCATGGCCAGCGCGGGGCGGTACGCCGAGCTGTTCACCCTCCAGGCCGACGCCTACCTCCGTGACGGGCCGGCGTCACGCTCGGCGTCGGCCTGACGCCGAGCGATCACGCCCGAGAGCGCCTCGGGCACCAGCCCGCCTCCTGAGGCAGCGCGGCTTGCGCTCAGTACTCGGACTTGGCCCGGAGCTGCTCCTGCAGCGACTTGAAGTCGTCCGACTGGGTCAGCGGCATGAGCGACAGCAGCTTGCCGACGTTGCCGCTGGCCTTCATCTTGCCGGTCATGAAGGCGACGTTCGGGTTGAGGTCGCCCTGCTGGATCTTCCTGCTGGTGTCGTAGCTCATCCGCAGGGTGAAGTCGGCGTCGGGGAGCTCGCCCAGCTTGCACTCCTGCAGCTTGCCGCCGACCACGACCCAGTAGTAGCTGATGTCGCCCTCCGGGCCGCCGCTGACGACGTACTGGATGCGGGCGTTGGCGTTGGGCCGGTCGGCGAAGCCCTGCGAGATGCGCAACGCCTCGTCCAGGAACTCCTGTGACAGGTACTTCATCGGCGCAGTCCTTTGTTGAAACGTCGGTGGCCCGCCGCCGCCTTGTGCGCCGGTGGCCCGCCGCCGCCTTGTGCGCCGGCTTCCCTCGTCGCTCCTTCGTCGCCTGCGGCTCCTTCGTCGCTCCTCAGTCCAGCCGGCGCGGCGGCGGCGGGCCACCTCCTACTTCGTCCTACTTCGTCGCTCCGCTCCTCAGTCCCCGGCGCGGCGGCGGCGGGCCACCTCCTGTCAGCCGCGCCCGTGGCGCAGCCGCATTGACCGCTTGACCATGGGGATGAGGCTGCGCGGACGCTGGAAGCTGGTGAGCACGAACGGCAGCGGGAAGCGCAGGCGGGTGGTGGCCTTGACGCGGGCGAACTCGCGCAGACCCTCGGCGCCGTGGATGCGGCCGAAGCCGGACTCCCCCACCCCGCCGAACGGCAAGGCCGGCACCGCCGCCACCATCTGCACCGCGTTGATGCTGGTCATGCCGGCCTTGAGGGCGGAGGCCAGGCGCTGGGCGTTGCGCTTGCCGTAGACCGCCGACGCCAGGCCGTAGCCGCTGGCGTTGGCCCGCGCGACCGCCTCCTCGCCGTCGGCCACGCGGACGATCGGCAGCACCGGCCCGAAGGTCTCCTCGCGCATCACCAGCGCGTCCTCTGGCACGTCGACCAGCACGATCGGGTCGACGTACGGCGGGTGCACCGACTCCGCGCCGCCGACCAGCGCCTTCGCCCCGCGGGCGAGCGCGTCCTGCAGGTGGTGGCGGATCACGTCGAGCTGCTTCGGCATGGTGACGGGGCCGATGGCCGCGTCGGGCTCCGGCCCGGCGCGCACGGCGGAGGCGAGCTCCACCGCCTTGGCCACGAAGCGGTCGTAGACCGCGCCGGTGACGTAGACGCGCTCGATGCCGATGCAGGTCTGGCCGGCGTTGGCGCAGCCGCCCCAGACGGCGGCGGCCGCGGCGGCGTCCACGTCGGCGTCGTCGTCGACGATCATCACGTCCTTGCCGCCCAGCTCCAGCACCACCGGGGTGAGGGTGTCGGCGCAGGCGGCCATCACCTTGCGGCCGGTCGGGGGCGAGCCGGTGAAGGCGAGCTTGTCGACGCCGGCCTTGCACAGCGCGTTGCCGGTGGCGCCGAAGCCGGTGACCAGCTGCAGCACGGGCTGCTCCGGTACGACCTCGGCGAACGCCTCGACCAGCCAGCGCCCCACCGCCGGCGTCAGCTCGCTCGGCTTGAACACCACCGCGTTGCCGGCCGCGAGCGCGTAGCCGATCGACCCCATGGGGGTGAACAGCGGGTAGTTCCACGGGCCGACCACGCCAACCACGCCGAACGGCCGGTACTCGACCCAGGCGGCGTGGTTCTTGGCGAGCAGGGTGGTCTCGACCTTGCGGCGGGCGAGCACCTTGCCGGCGCGGCGGGCGGCCCAGTCCAGGTGGTCGGCGACCAGGATCACCTCGACCAGCGCGTCCACCACGGGCTTGCCGTTCTCCTGGTGGATCAGCTCGCAGAGCTCGTCGCTGCGCCGCACGATCAGCGTCTTGAACGCCATGAGGCGGCGGCGCCTGCCGTCGGCGCCCAGGCCGGCCCACCAGGCGGCCGCGCGCCGGGCACGCTGGACCGCGGCGCCGACCTCCTCCGGGCCGTCGACGGCGAAAGTGCCGACCACCTCGCCGCTGGCCGGGTTGGTGGAGGTGAAGGTCTCACCGCTGGCGACCTGTGGATCCTGGGTGATGGCCATGGCGTGGCTCCGTCCGCCGGATCTGCGTGTTTCGGCAGGATACCTCCTACACCTCCACCTCGCGGCCGTCCTGTGACCAGCGGGTGTGGAAGCTGCCGTCGCGGTCGACGCGGCGGTAGGTGTGCGCCCCGAAGAAATCGCGCAGCCCCTGCACCAGGTTGGCGGGCAGGCGCTCGCGCCGGTAGCCGTCGTAGTAGGCGAGCGAGGAGGCGAACGCCGGCACCGGCACGCCCAGCTCGATCGCGGTGGCGACCACCCGCCGCCAGGCACCCTGCGCGGCGGCAACGGCCTCGGTGAAGTAGTCGGCGAGCAGCAGGTTGGGCAGGCGCGGGTCGCGCTCGTAGGCCTCGCGGATGCGGTCGAGGAAGCGCGCCCTGATGATGCAGCCGCCGCGCCAGATGGTCGCCATCGCGCCCGGGTCGACCGCCCAGCCGTACTCCTCGGAGGCGGCCGCGATCTGCTCGAAGCCCTGGGCGTAGGCGACCACCTTGGAGGCGTAGAGGGCGTCGCGCACGTCCTGGACCAGACGCTCGCCACCCGCCAGGGTGGCGATGCGGTCGGGCCCCCGCAGCACCCCGGACGCCAGCACCCGGTCGGCCTTGCGCGCCGACAGCATGCGCGCGAACACCGCCTCGGTGATGCCGGTCACGGGCACGCCCAGCTCCAGCGCCGAGGAGACCGTCCAGCGGCCGGTGCCCTTCTGCTCGGCCTCGTCCAGGATCACGTCGACCAGCGGCTTGCCGCTGGCCTCGTCGACCTTGGCGAGCACCTTGGCGGTCGTCTCGATCAGGAACGACTCGAGGTCGCCCTGGTTCCAGTTGGCGAACACGCCGGCCAGCTCCGCCGGGCGCAGCCCGAGCGCCTGCCCGAGCAGGTCGTACGCCTCGGCGATGAGCTGCATGTCGGCGTACTCGATGCCGTTGTGGACCATCTTCACGAAGTGCCCGGCGCCGTCCGGCCCAACGTGGGTGCAGCACGGCACCCCGTCGACCTTGGCCGCGATCGTGGTCAGGACGCGCTCGACGGCCGCGTAGCCCTCCTTGGAGCCGCCCGGCATGATGCTCGGGCCGTTGAGCGCGCCCTCCTCGCCGCCGGAGATGCCGGTGCCGACGAAGTGCAGGCCGCGCTCGGCGAGGGCGCGCTCCCGCCTGCGGGTGTCCTCGAACCAGGAGTTGCCGCCGTCGACCAGCACGTCGCCCGGTTCCAGGAGGGGGGCGAGCTGGTCGACCACGGCGTCGACCGCGGGGCCGGCCTTGACCATGATCAGGATCCGCCTCGGCCTGGCCAGCGCCTCGACCAGCTCGGTGGCCGAGGCGGCGCCGCTGATCGGCCCCTCCCCGCCGTGGCTGGCCAGCAGCTCGTCGGTGCGGGCGGCCGTGCGGTTGTGGACCACGATCGGGATGCCGTGGCGGGCGACGTTGCGGGCGAGGTTCTGGCCCATCACGGCCAGGCCGGTGAGTCCGAGCTCGGCGGTGCCAGCCAACGTTTGCGCCTCCTCGAGGTCGTCGGGCGGACGGAGCCTGCCCGACGCATGGTAGTGCCGGCACGCCGGGCCGCGCCGGTTCAGCGTTTGGCCACGAACAGGGTCTGCAGGCCGCGGGCGACCGGGCCCTCGCGGTCGTGGATGGTGGACTCGGCCAAGCCGCCGCCGACGCCCTCGACGGTGGTGCGCGCGACCAGGCAGACCCACTCGCCGACCGGCTCGCGGTGGAGGTGGACGGTGAGGTCGGGGTTGACGAACACGAAGCGGCGCCAGTCCAGCACCGCGCTGACGCCGTTGCCGGAGTCGGCGGCGATCAGCACCCGGGTGAGCGGCGAGGGCTCCTCGCCGGGCAGCAGCGGGTGGCGCATGCGCATCCAGACCGTCGCCGGTCCCGGCTCGCGGAACGACCCACTGACGAAGCGCCACTCCATGGCCGTGTGGTAGCCGACGTCGGCGGCGGTGGCGAAGAACGGACGCCGCTCGCCGTGGTCCGGGCCGGGCGGCGGCGGGCCGCCGCCGTCCAGGCCGTCGGGCAGGTCCAGCTCCGCTCGGCGCAGGCGCAGGGCGACCGCGCGCATGACCTCGTCCCCGCCGGCGCGCAGGCTCGCCTCGACCAGCTCCACGCGGCGGCCGCCGCGCACCACCCTGGTGTGGATTCGCAGGGGCATGATCGGTACCGGGCGCGGGATGTCGAAGGTGATCCGGGCGGTGCGCATCCCGTCCTGCCCGGCCAGCTCGACGGCGCGGCCGACGAGCGCGGCGGGCGGCCCGGCGTGCTGCGCGCCAGGGTCCCAGGGACCGCGGGTCAGCTCCGTCGACTCGAAGCCGTCCTCGTTCGGCAGGTAGAACGCCTCCGCCACCGCTCGCTCCCTTGTTGACCGGGGGGCTACCGCTTCGCTACTTGAGCCCCCCGGACCCCCAACTGCTCCCGAGACCGGGGGCTACCGCTTCGCTCCATGAGCCCCGGACCCCCGCACCCATCACGGGCCGGCCGGCGGCAACGCTACCGCGACCGTGAGAGAGTTGCCCGGCAGCCGAGCGCATGGAGGTACCCGGATGGAGCTGCGCATCTTCACCGAGCCGCAGCAGGGCGCGAGCTACGAGCAGCAGCTCGGGATGGCCAGGGCGGCCGAGGAGGGCGGCTTCGGCGCCTTCTTTCGCTCCGACCACTTCCTGCACTTCGGCGCTGGCGACGGCCTGCCGGGGCCGACCGACTCCTGGGTGACCCTGGCCGGCCTCGCCCGGGAGACCGGCCGCATCCGCCTCGGCACGCTGGTCACCTCCGCCACCTTCCGCCTGCCCGGCATGCTCGCCGTCCAGGTGGCGCAGGTCGACGCCATGAGCGGCGGGCGGGTGGAGCTGGGCCTCGGCGCCGGCTGGTTCGCCGAGGAGCACAGCGCCTACGGGGTGCCGTTCCCGCCGCTCGGCGAGCGCTTCGGCCGCCTGGAGGAGCAGCTCGCGATCGTCACCGGGATGTGGACCACGCGGGAGGGCGAGCGCTTCTCGTTCTCCGGCAAGCACTACACCCTGGCCGACTGCCCGGCGCTGCCGAAGCCGGCACAGCGGCCACGGCCGCCGGTGATCGTCGGCGGCATCGGTGGGCGCCGCACCCCGCGCCTGGCCGCCAGCTACGCCGACGAGTACAACGTCGCCTTCATGCCCGCCGAGGTCAGCGGGATGCAGTACCAGCGGGTCCGCCAGGCCTGCGAGCAGGCCGGCCGTGACCCGGCGACCCTGCGCCTCTCGGTCGCCCACACGGTCTGCTGCGGCGCCGACGAGGCCGAGCTCGCCCGGCGCGCCGCCAGCATCGGCCGCGAGCCTGGCGAGCTGCGCGAGAGCTCCTTCGCGGGCACCCCGGAGGAGCTCGCCGAGCGCCTGCGCGCCTTCGCCGACCTCGGCGCCGGGCGCGCCTACCTCCAGGTGCTCGACCTCGACGACCTCGACCACGTCGCCCTGATCGCCGAGGAGGTCATGCCGCTGGTGGCGTGAGCACGCCCCGTGCTCAGCCGCCGTACAGCTCGACCCGCGCCTGGTGGCCTGGCGCGGCGGCCAGGCGGGCGTCGCAGGTGACCAGGGGCACGCCGAGGGCCTCGCTGAGGGCGACGAAGGTGGCGTCGTGGGCGCCCAGGTTGGGGCGCAGCGCCCAGATACGGTCGGCGAGGGGAAGGTGCGGGTAGCGCATGATGACCAGGTCGCCGAAGTCCGCGCGGGCGTCGGCGGCGCGGTCCGCGGTCAGGTGGCCGCTCGCGACGAGCCGGCGCAGCACGTGGAGGACCTCCACGTCGAGCAGGTAGGGCGCGTGCAGGTCGCCGTCGGCGACCACGCGGGCGAGCAGCTTGGGGTCCGGTGGGCGGCCGACGAGCATGCTGACCACCGCCGAGGTGTCGACGACCAGCATCTCCTAAGGCCGGTCCCGCCCGGAGCGCACGGCGGCCACGATCTCCTCGGTCGAGGCGCCCCCGTGCCTGGCGGCCGCGCGGGCGAGCACGTCCGCCACCAGCGGTCGCTCCGCCACCCGCGCCAGCTCGTCCAGGAGGTAGTCGGAGAGCGACTGCCCGGCCTCGGCGGCCCGGGTGCGCAGCACGCGGTGCACGTCGTCGGGGACGTTGCGGATCTGGATCGTTCGGGTCATGGATCGACCTTACACCCAATCTGCATGCACGACACCCAAGTGGCATGTGATCGGTGGCTTCAGCGGCGGAAGTGGTCGTAGGCGAGGCCGGTGAGGGGGAGGTCGCCGCCGGGGGTGCGCCGGACGCGGCGGGTGGGGTCGGCGGTGAAGCGGCCGCAGACGGCCGCGCCGGCCGTCGGGGCGTCGGGGGGCAGGGCGGCGGCGATGGCGAAGTCCTCGCCACCGGCGAGGACCAGGTCGAGCGGGTCGCGGCGGAGCAGGGCGGCGGCCTCGGCGACGCCGGCCGCGGCCGGCACGGCGGCGGCGTCCAGCTCGAGGCCGGTGCCGGAGGCCTCGGCGAGGTGCAGGGCGTCGCCGGCCAGGCCGTCGGAGACGTCGATCATGGCGCTGGCGCCGGCCGCCGCGAGGCGGCGGCCGGCGGCGAGCTGGGGCTGGGGACGGCGGTGGGCCGCCGCCAGGCCGGGGAAGCGTTCCAGCAGCTCGCGTGCTTGCCGGTCGCCGCGGCCGAGCAGGGCCAGGCCGGCGGCGGCGGCCCCGAGCGGCGCGCTCACCGCAAGGCGGTCGCCGGGTCGGGCGCCCGCGCGGGTGACCACCCGCTCCGCCTCGCCGATGGCGGTGACCGCCAGCGACAGGACCGGCCCGGCCGAGGTGTCGCCGCCGGCGAGGCCCACCGCGAACGCCAGGCAGGCCTCGCGCAGCCCGGCGTAGACGCGGTCCAGCAGCGCGGTGCCGGTCTCGGGGGGCACCGTCATGGCGACCACCAGCCAGCGCGGCTCCGCGCCCATGGCCGCCAGGTCGGAGAGGTTGACCGCGACCGCCTTCCAGCCCCAGTCCTCCGGGTCCGACAGGTCGGCCGAGAAGTGCCGCCCCTCGACCACCACGTCGGTGGTGACCACCAGCAGCCGCCCGGGCGTGGGGCGCAGCACGGCGGCGTCGTCGCCGACGCCGACCTCGACGCCCGCGGCCGGCGGCAGCCCGGCGGTCAGCCGCTCGATCAGGCCGAACTCGCCCAGCTCCCCGAGCGGCGGCGGCGCCGGTGGCTCGCCGGGTGCGGTCAGGTGACGGCCTTCACGATGGCCTCGTCCAGCCCCGGGAAGCCGGCCAGGTAGGTGGCACGCTCCGCCTTGAGCCGCTCGACGTGCGCGACGTACTGGTCGGCGCGGCCCTGGCGCTCGTACAGGCGCCGGGGCTGCAGCAGCTCGCGGTCGTCGACGCCGGGAACGTCGCCGGCCACCTGGTAGCCGAAGTCGGGGTCCTGGTCCCAGGTGATGGAGTCCTCGGCGATGGCCTTGACGATCGCCGAGGAGTGCGGGATGCGGATCTTCTTGGAGCGGTCGTCGTCGTCCTTGCCGCCGACGCGCCCGGTGTTGAGCAGGTAGACTTGGAGGGGGTGGGCGTCGAGCAGCTCGGCCAGGCGGTTGCCCTGCTGCTCGTGGCGCAGGGGGAAGAACGGGTTGGTGCCGGGCACGCGCAGCGACTTGCCCTCCTCCGCCTTGCCACCGGCGGAGGTGCCCTGGGTCTCGCCGAGCATGAAGTAGCCGGCCGCCTGCGCCACGTCCAGCCTGGCGACGCCAGGGATGACGTTCTCGTTGCGGTTGAGGATCAGCAGGAACGACGCCGGCGGTACCTGGTCGGCCGGGTAGTTGTCGATCGAGCGCATGTTGAACACGGCCCGGCCGTTCTTGGTGTAGGAGGTGTCGAAGAAGTCCACCTCGTCGCCGTGCTGGGAGACGTTCTCCAGGTAGGCGTCCGGGCGGGTGACGGCGCCGTGGATGGCCGGCTCGTCGGAGGCCGAGAGCGCGAACGTCTTGGCGAAGCAGCCGTCCTCGGTGGAGACGACCTGCCCGCCGGGGAACAGGCCGATGAAGTCGTCCTGGACCGCCTGGGAGCCGTTCTGCTTGGTGAACGTGGTGGTGGTCTTGCCGGTCCCCGACAGGCCGACGATCAGCATCGTCTTCAGGCCCCGCGGGGTCGGGATCACCTTGCAGCCGGCGTGCATGGCCAGGCCGCCGCCCTCGTAGACGCGCTTGTTCCACATGCGCAGGCCGCCCTTCTTGGACTCACCGAAGTAGTCCGAGTTGAGCACCCGCGTCACGCCGGCCTCCAGGTCGACGGCGATCACGCGGTCGTCCGGGTAGCCGGGCAGCGCCAGGTTGGGGGTGTAGACGATGGTGATCTCCGGCTCGTGGGCGGCGCCATCCTCGACCGGGTCGTAGTAGAGGAAGCGCTGCATGCCGGCAACGTTGGCGTTGGCCTTCTCCATCACCAGGCGGGCCGGGGTGCGGTAGGGCCCGGCGTGGCCGATGAAGCCGTCGACCACGACCATGTCGCGCTCGCGGATGTACTCCTCCTGGATGGCGGCGACGCGGGCGCCCTCCTCGCGGCTGACCGTCTGGTCGGAGTGCCGCTCCGGCGTGTCGGTGACGATGTAGGTCGAGCCCGTGGAACGGGAGACCACCCGGGTCTGCACGTTGACGTTGCCGTAGCGGGTCTGCCGGGCCTGCGGCATCTGGTCGGTGTATTCCCGCAGCTCCTGCTCGCTGGGACGAAACGCGATCGATCTGGCGGCGAGGGAGAGTTCCTGCGGGCGTGAGCTCGACATAGGTGATGCCTCCACATGCAGATGCGACGACGTTGCCGCTGCGGTCAGGCCATCAGTCTACCGTCGCGGTGGTTCCCGAAAACGGAGGCAGGAGAGCACCTCTTCGTCGGTGACCTGCGGGAAGCTCGCGAACACCTGGGCGACCGCCACGTACGGCTCGGGGGTTTCGAGCACGATCGCCTCGTCGACCGTCTGGCCGAGGCGCTCGGCCAGCCCGGCGGGGCCGACCGGGACGGCGAGCAGCACCCGGCGGGCGCCGTTGTGCCGGCACCACCCCGCCGCGGCCACGCAGGTCCAGCCGGTGGCCACGCCGTCGTCGACCAGCACGGCCGTGCGCCCGGAGAGCTGCGGCGGCGGGCGGCCGGCGCGGTAGGCGGCGGTGCGGCGGGCCACCTCGACCCGCTGGCGCCGCACCTCGGCGCGCAGCGCGGCCGGGTCGAGCCCGAGGCGCTCCGCGGCCTCGTGGTCCACCGCCTCGATGCCGTCGGCGACCGCGCCGATGGCCAGCTCGGGGTTGTCGGGCGCGGCCAGCTTGCGCGGCACCACCACGTCGAGCGGCGCGCCGAGGCGGCGGGCGACCCGGGCCGCGACGATCGCCCCGCCCCGCGGGATCGCAAGGATCGTGACCGGCTCGACGACGCGCTCCGCCAGGACCTGGGCGAGCCGGTCGCCGGCCTCCACCCGGTCGGCGAAGGGCCGCTGCCCTACGGAGGGAACCGCGCCCCTCCACGGCTCGGCGTCAATCGTCGCACCTCCCACGATCGGGACGCGGGGCCGGCCGCTCGGCCCTGACCGCCGATACTACCCCGGTGCGCTCCCCGCGACGCCGCCAGGCCCCCTCGGCACACTCTTCCCGCAGGTCGCGGGCGGGGTTTCCTTGGCATGCCCTGACGCCTTGTGTAGCATGCGGCTCAGCTCTCGCCGTGAGGGGCGCGCCCCCTTTGGGAGCCGTCGCCCCTTTCGGAACCGTCGCCAGAGCGGCGGCTCGGCAACGCCAAGGGAGGTCGGTGCTTGTGGTGACGGCGTACATCCTGATCCAGACCGAAGTCGGCAAGGCGGCCCAGGTCGCCAAGGAGATCGCGGAGATCAAGGGCGTCCAGCAGGCCGAGGACGTCACCGGCCCCTATGACGTGATCGTGCGGGCCGAGGCCGCGAACGTCGACGACCTCGGCAAGCTCGTGGTCGCGCGGGTGCAGGCGGTGGACGGCATCACCCGCACGCTCACCTGTCCGGTGGTGCATCTGTAGCAGCAGTCGACCGGCGCGCGGGCGTCAGCCGCGCAACCCCCCCACCACGTGGTCGATCGCTCTGGTAAGGAGTTCCAGGTCGTCCGGCTCGATCGCCGGGTACATGCCGATGCGTAGCTGGTTGCGGCCCAGCTTGCGGTACGGCTCGGTGTCGACGATCCCGTTGGCGCGCAGCACAGCGGCGATGGTGGCGGCGTCGACCGCCGCGTCGAAGTCGACCGTGGCGACGGTGTTCGAGCGCATCGCCGGGTCGGACACGAACGGCGTGGCGTAGTCGCTCGCCTCGGCCCAGCCGTACACCACCGCGGCCGACTCCTCGCAGCGCTTGGTCGCCCATGCCAGCCCCCCCTGCTGGTTGAGCCAGTCGAGCTGGTGCACGAACAGGAACAGGGTGGCGAGCGCCGGGGTGTTGTAGGTCTGGTCGGCGCGGCTCGAGGAGCGGGCGAGCTGGAGGCTGAGCGTCGCGGGGATCCAGCGGTCGCCGGCCGCGATCGCCTCGGTGCGGGCCACCGCGTCCGGCGACAGGATGGCGACCCAGAGGCCGCCGTCGGAGCCGAAGACCTTCTGTGGGGCCAGGTAGTAGACGTCGAACTCGGCCGGGTCGACCGGCAGGCCGCCGGCGGCGGAGGTCGCGTCCACGCAGACCAGCCCGCTCGCGCGGGCCGGGCGGCGCACCGGCATGGCGACGCCGGTCGAGGTCTCGTTGTGGGTGAGCGCGTACAGGTCGACCTCGGGGTCCGGCCGCGGCTCGGGGTGGGAGCCGTAGGCCGCCGTGAGGACCTCCGGCTCGGCGAGGTGCGGCGCGGCGGCGGCGGCCGCGGCGAACTTGGCCGAGAACTCGCCGAACACCAGGTGCTGGCTGCGCCGCTCGATCAGCGAGCAGACCGCCACGTCCCAGAAGACCGTGGAGCCGCCGTTGCCGAGCACCACCTCGTAGCCGGCGGGCAGGTCGAACAGGTCCGCGAGGCCGGCGCGCAGGCGCGCGACCATCGCGCGGACGCCGGGCTGGCGGTGGCTGGTGCCGAGGTAGGTGGGCGCGGCGCCGGCGAGCGCGGCGACCGCCTCCTGCCGCACCTTCGACGGCCCGGAGCCGAAACGCCCGTCGCGCGGGCGCAGCTCGGCGGGCAGGCGGATCGCTGCTGGCTGGATCGACATGGCCAGAGCTTGCCACAGGTGCAACGCTATTCGCGTCCGCCGGACCAGCCGAGGAGGCCACCGCCGCATGTCCAAGCCGCGCATCTCCGCCCGGGTCGCCGCGATCGCCGAGTCGGCCACGCTCGCCGTCGACGCCAAGGCGAAGGCGCTCAAGGCGGCCGGCGAGGACGTGATCGGCTTCGGCGCCGGCGAGCCCGACTTCCCCACCCCGGCCCACGTCGTCGAGGCGGCCGCGCGCGCCTGCCGCGAGCCCCGCTTCCACCACTACACGCCCGCCGGGGGGCTGCCCGAGCTGCGCGCCGCCATCGCGGCGAAGACCGCCCGCGACTCGGGCCTGGCGGTCGACGCCGCCCAGGTGCTCGTCACCAACGGCGGCAAGCAGTCCATCTACCAGGCGTTCGCCACCCTGCTCGACCCGGGCGACGAGGTCCTGCTGCCGGCTCCCTACTGGGTCACCTACCCGGAGGCGATCGCCCTGGCCGGTGGTGTGCCGGTCCTGGTCGAGGCCACCGCGGCCAGCGGCTTCCGGGTGGGCGTCGAGCAGCTCGAGGCGGCCCGCACGCCGCGGACCAAGGCGCTGGTGTTCGTCTCGCCGTCCAACCCGACCGGCGCGGTCTACCCGGCCGAGGAGGTCGCGGCGATCGGGCGCTGGGCGGCCGAGCACGGCGTCTGGGCCGTCTGCGACGAGATCTACGAGCACCTGGTGTACGGGGACAACCGCTTCTCGTCCATGCCGGTGCGGGCGCCCGAGCTGGCCGACCGCTGCGTGGTGGTCAACGGGACCGCCAAGACCTACGCCATGACCGGGTGGCGGGTCGGCTGGATGGTCGCCCCCGCCGACGTCGTCCGGGCCGCCGCCAACCTGCAGTCCCACGCCACCTCCAACGTCTGCAACGTCGCCCAGGCGGCCGCCCTGGCGGCCATCGAGGGCGACCAGGGAGAGGTGGGGCGCATGCGGGCCGCCTTCGACCGGCGCCGGCGGCGCATGCACGAGCTGCTGCTGACCATCCCGGGGGTGGACTGCGTCGAGCCGCAGGGCGCCTTCTACGCCTTCCCCTCGTTCCAGGGCGCCCTGGGGCGCACGCTGCGCGGCCGCACCCCGGCCACCACCATGGAGCTGGCCGAGCTGGTCCTGGAGGAGGCCAAGGTCGCCTTCGTGCCCGGCGAGGCCTTCGGCGCCCCCGGCCACGCGCGCTTCTCCTACGCGCTCGGCGACGACGACCTGGTTGAGGGCATCACCCGCGTCGCCAAGCTGCTCGGGGAGTGACGCTCAGCCCGCTTCCGCGGCCGCCGCGCCGCCGCCGAGCTCGATCTTGAACGTGGCGAGCTCCTGGTCGCGCACGCCGAAGGCGGTCACGGAGAGCGCCGCGGTCCCGGCGGGCGGGCTGGGCTGGAACACGGCCTGCAGGAAGCGGAGCGGGGCGATGCCGCTGGACGCCCCGCCGCTGAGCTCGTAGTGGGTGCCGGCGGCGTCGCTCAGCAGGAACGACAGGACCACCTCGGGCGCGAGCGCGAGCGTGCTGCCCGGCTCGGCGAGCAGCGCGCTGCGCAGCGTCATCCACGCCGCCCAGATCTCGAGGGAGATCAGCACCAGGCGCTCGCCGCCCGGCAGGACGATCTCCTGTCCGAGCGGGATCACCCGGTCCAGCCTCGGCCGCTCCAGGCCGCTGAGCGGCAGCGCCCCGGGCGCGGCGAGGATGCCGGCCGGGAGCGCCTCGGTCTGGCCGCGCACCGCGCCGCCGGCCTGGCTCGCCTTGCCGGCGGAGCCGGCCAGCACCTGGGTCACCTGCTGGCGCACGCGCGGGAGGTCCGCGCCGAGCTCGACCAGGACCTGGGCGGCCACCCCCTCGCCCTCGCGGACCAGGCCGAGCAGGATGTGCTCGGTGCCGATGTAGTTGTGGTCGAGCAGCAGCGCCTCGCGCAGCGCCAGCTCCAGCACCTTCTTCGACCTGGGCGTGAAGGGGACGTGCCCGCTCGGCGCCTCCTTGCCTCGACCGATGATCTCCTCGACCTGCGCCCGGACCGCCTCGAGGGAGACGCCGAGGGACTCCAGCGCCTTGGCGGCGACGCCGCTGTCCTCGTGGAGCAGGCCGAGCAGGAGGTGCTCGGTGCCGATGTAGTTGTGGTTGAGCTGGCTGGCTTCCTGCTGCGCAAGCACGACCGACCGCCGGGCACGGTCGGTGAAGCGTTCGAACATGGCCCTCCCCCGCTGCCTATCCCTTCTCGCCCTTGGCCGCGTGCCGCTCCACCGCGAGCGCGACCAAGCGTGCGATCAGCTCAGGGTAGGCCAAACCGGAGGCCGACCACAGCAGCGGGAACATGCTCTTCGGGGTGAACCCGGGGATGGTGTTGACCTCGTTCAGCAGCACCTCGCCGCTGCCGTCCTGGTAGAAGAAGTCCACCCGGGCGAAGCCCTCGCAGTCCAGCGCCTGGAAGGCGCGCACGGCCAGCTCGCGCACCCGGGCGGCGACCTCGTCGGGCACCGGCGCCGGGATCAGCAGCTCGAGCGACTCGTCGAGGTACTTGGCCTCGAAGTCGTAGAACTCGTTGCCGGGCACGACCTCGCCGACCAGGCTGGTCTCCGGCAGCTCGTTGCCGACCACGCCGCACTCCAGCTCACGGGCGGCGATGCCCTGCTCCACCAGGACCTTGGGGTCGTGCCGGAAGGCCTCCTCCATGGCGGCGGCGAGGTCGGCGGGGATCTTCACCTTGTTGATGCCGATCGAGGAGCCGAGCCGGGACGGCTTGACGAACACCGGGAAGGTGAAGCGCTCGGCCACCTCGGCGGCGACCCGTGCCGGGTCGGCGCGCCAGTCGCGCTCGCGCACCAGCAGGAAGGGGACCTGGGGCAGCCCGTGCTGCGCGAACACCACCTTGGCCATGGCCTTGTCCATGGCCAGCGCCGAGGCGAGCACGCCGCTGCCGACGTAGGGCAGGTCGGCCAGCTCGAACAGGCCCTGCACGGTGCCGTCCTCGCCGTAGGGACCGTGCAGGATCGGGAAGACGACGTCGATCGCTCCGATGCGGGCGCCGCCTGGCACGGGCGGGCCGGCCTGGGTCGGCACGACCGCCTCGGTGAGCGCGGCGGAGCGCTGCTCGGGGCGCAGGGCCAGCGCGGTGCCGGCGGCCTCCACCTCGGGCAGGCCCCCGTCGGGGGCGACCAGCTCGCCCGGCGGGGTGTCCGGCAGCATCCACGAGCCGTCGCGGGTGATGCCGATCGGCACCACCTCGAAGCGCTCCGGGTCGAGCGCCTCGATCACCGAGCGGGCCGAGACGACCGAGACCGCGTGCTCGGCCGAGCGGCCGCCGTACAGCAGCGCCAGGCGGATCTTGCGCTTGCTCATGCCACCTCCAGGGCGTCGGTGAAGTCCGCGATCAGATCCTCGGCATCCTCCAGGCCGCAGGAGACCCGCACCATGCCCTCGCCGATGCCGGCCGCCGCCAGGGCGGCCGCGTCGAGCTGGCGGTGCGTGGTCGAGGCGGGATGGGAGACCAGCGTCTCCGGCCCGCCGAGCGACGGGGCGAGCAGCGCCAGGCGGGTCGCCTCGATGAAGCGCCGCCCGGCGGCGCGGCCCCCGGCCAGGTCGAAGGAGAGGAAGCCGCCGAAGCCGTCCAGCACCCGCGTGGCCACCCCGTGGCTGGGGTGGTCGGGCAGGCCCGGCCAGTGCACCCGGGTCACCTTCGGGTGCCCGGCGAGCAGCTCGGCGAGGGCGGCGGCGTTGGCGCTGTGGCGCCGCATCCGCAGGGCGAGCGTCTTGAGCCCGCGCAGCACCAGCCAGGAGGCGAACGGGTCGGGCGAGACGCCCAGGTCGATCATCGTCTCCCAGGCGCGCTGGTGCCGCTCGGCGTCGGCGAACAGCGCCAGCCCGCCGACCACGTCGTTGTGGCCGCCGAGGTACTTGGTGGCCGAGTGGACCACCACCGCCGCGCCGTGCTCGATCGGCCGGCACAGGTATGGCGACGCGACCGTGTTGTCGACCACCAGCGGCAGGCCGGCCGCTCCGGCCAGCTTGGCGAGCGCCGGCAGGTCGGCGACGGCCATGGTCGGGTTGGCGATCGTCTCGGCGTAGACCGCGCGGGTGGTAGGGCGCAGCGCGGCCTCGACCGCGGCCGGGTCGGCCACGTCGACGAGGCTGACCTCGATCCCGAGGCGCGCCGCGACGGTGGTCAGCAGCGAGTAGGTGCCGCCGTAGAGGGCCCGCTGCGCCACCAGGTGGTCGCCGGCGCCGGCGAGGCTGAGCAGCACCGCCGAGATCGCGCCCATGCCGGAGGCGGTCGCCATGCCCTGCGCGGCTCCCTCCAGCCCGGCGACGGTGGCCTCGAGGGCCGCGCTGGTCGGGTTCTCGTAGCGGGTGTAGACGAAGCCCTCGCGCGGCTGGTGCAGGGTGTGGGCGTAGTGCTCGGCGTCGTCGAAGGTGAAGGTCGAGGTCTGCCAGATCGGCACGGCGAGGGGCCGCTCTTCCGGCCCCGGCGGGCGCACGCTGTGCACGGCCCTGGTGGCGAAGCCGAGCCGCCGCCGCGCGTGGCCTTCCCGGTCGGGCTCGGTCGGCATGGCGGCGTCTCCCCTCAGCCTTCCACCGGTGGTGGGACGGCCGGGCCGGCGGCCGCGTCGGTGGCCCGGGCCAGGACGCGGGCACGGAAGCGGCGCGCCTGGGCGGCGCCGCGGACGCCACGGACCCGGTGGGCGCGGCCGCCCCGGTCGACCAGGCGGGTGCCGCCACGGCCGACCTCCACCGCCGACAGCTCGTCGTAGCGCCAGCGTCGCACCCCCGCGAGGCGCCGCAGCACCACCCCGTCGCGGTCCAGCTCGGCCGCCCAGACGCGGGCGCGCAGGCCGGCGACGGCCAGGCTGTAGACGGCGAGCGCGGCCCAGAGCACGGCGGCGGCGGCCAGCGAGGCGGCCACCCCGTCGCGCTCCGCCTGGAGGGAGAGGCCGAGGAGCACCGAGGCCAGCGCCGCCTCGAGCAGGCCGCTGCTGAGGGCGTGGAGCACGCCGCCGGGTTGGAAGCGCTCCACCTCGTCGCTGGGCGCGGCGCCGGCGCCCGGACCGGCCGCGGCGGGCCTGGCGGCCGGGTCCGCGGGGGCGGGTCCGGACCGTTCAGCTCGTGAGGCGGGGGGAGCGGGCACGGCGTGGTCCCTCTGGTAGGAGCTCAAGGCGACGAGGCCTCGCCCGCCGCCCGGCGAAGGTACCAGTCAGGCGGGCTCCAGCCCGTGCGGGCCTCTTCGACCAGGGCGGTGATGGCGTCCATCACCCGGTCTCGGGCGTCGTTCAGCTCGTCGTGGGTGGCGTCTTCGCCCAGCCCCAGCTCGATCGGCGGGCCTGCCCGGACCACCACCCTGATGCCGCGCCGGAACGGGCCGATCTTGCCCCTGGTGAACAGCAGGTGCGCGCCCCACATGCCGACCGGCACGATCGGCGCGCCGGTCAGCGCGGCCAGCCGGGCGACCCCGTTCTTGGCCGGCCCGGGCATGAAGTCGGGGTTGCGGGTGGTGGTGCCCTCCGGGTAGATCGCCACCGTGGCGCCCTCGCGCATGGCCTCGACGGCGGCCGACAGCGACCGGGAGGCGTCGCGCGTCTCGCGGTACACCGGGATCTGGCCGGCGCCCAGCATGATGAACCGCATCAGGCGCTTCTCGAACAGCTCGGACTTGGCCAGGAAGCGGACCTGCCGCCCCGCCGAGTCGACGAACACGCCGAGGCACAGCGGGTCGAAGTAGGAGACGTGGTTGGCCGCCACGATCACCGGACCGGAGGCCGGGATGTGCAGGGCACCTTGCATGTCCAGCCGCACCCAGAAGCGGATGACCGGCGGGACGATGAGCTTGGCCAGGGTGTACACGGGCATGCGCCGACGACGAGCCATGCGATGAACCTAACACTGTGTCGCTTGCTATCGTCGCTGCCGTGCTCACCCCGCTCGTGCCTCTGAAGGCCCTCGACGCCGCCAAGCGGCGGCTCGCGCCGGCGCTCGCGCCGGTCGAGCGCCGCCTGCTCGCGATCGCCATGTTCGAGGACGTGGTCGCCGCCCTGGCCGGCACGGCCGGCCTCGCCCGGCCGCTGGTGGTCTCTCCCGACCGGGAGGTGTGGCGCCGCGCCGACGCGCTCGGCTGCCGCGTGGTCGAGGAGGGCGAGCCGGGCGCCGACGGCCTCAACGCCTCGCTCGCCCGCGCGGCGGCCGATGCCGCCCAGGGGCACGGCCTGCTGGTGGTCGCCGCCGACCTGCCCCTGGCCACGCCCGCAGGGCTGGCGAAGGTGGTCGCGGCCGCCGGTCGCGCCCCGGTGGTGGTGGTGCCCAGCCACGACGGCGACGGCTCCAACCTGCTCGCCTGGCGCGACCGCGCGGCGTTCCGCCCGGCGTTCGGGCCGGGCAGTGCCGCCCGCCACCTGGCGGAGCCGGGCGCTGTCCGGCTCGACGAGCCCGGCCTCGCCCTCGACGTCGACACGCCGGACGACCTGCGAGCGGCCGCGGCGCGGATCGAGCCGGACAGCGTCACCGGCCGGCGCCTGCGCGAGCTGAAGCTCGCCGCCCGCCTGGCGTAGGGGGTCCGGGTCGACAAAGCAGCCTCGAGGGCGGCGGTTCGGTATCCTGCGCCCGCAACCGACCCGCGCCGAACGACCGAGGAGCTCCGGCATGCTGCAGGGGACCGTGAAGAGCTACGACCCGGGTACCAGGGCGGCGGTCGTGCTCACCGACGAGCGGGTCGAGTACGCCGTCCCCCCCGAGGCCTTCGCCCGCTCGGGCCTGCGGCTGCTCACCCTCGGGCAGCGGGTCAAGTTCCGGGTGGAGGGCGAGGGCGACGACGCCCGCGTGACCTACGTGAACATCCTCACCCTGCCGGACCCCGAGTAGCGCCACCGTCCGCGCCGTGAGATGCGGCGAGGCCCCGCCGGCGGCGGGGCCTCGCGCAAAGGTTCGAGCTACCGCTTCTTGCGCGGCCGTGCCTTGGCCGTCGCGGCGCCACGGCTCTTGGTCGCCGCCGCGGTCGCCTTGGCGACCCGGGAGCCCGACGCCCGGGAGACGGACGCCTTCGCGGCCGACTTCGCGGTCGACTTCGCCGCCGTCAGTTTCGGCGCGGCGGCCTTGCCGGCCACGACGTCCTTGAAGCCCTGCCCGGCCCGGAAGGCAGGGATCTTCGTCGCCTTCACCTTGACCGGCGTGCCCGTGCGAGGATTCCGCGCGGTACGGGCCTTGCGGTCGCGGCGTTCGAAGGTCCCGAAGCCGACCAGCGAAACGCGGTCACCCTTCTTCACGGCGACCTGCGTTTGCTGAATCAGGCTACCGAGCACCTTGTCGACATCCGACCGCGCAACCGCCGTCTGCTTCTGGATCGAGTCGACGAGCTGCTTGCGATTCAAGGGCGCCTCCTTGCCCTAAGGGGATTGCTCCCCGCCTAGGACGGACCCCCGTAGCCCTGTCCCCTTTCGGGCGTGCATGCTAAAGACGCTGTAATCCAAGGTCAACAACCCTCGGCACTTTTGAATCCCTTGCCAGGCAACAAGTTGCCTCCCGCGGCGTTCCTCGGCTCCGGCCGCCGGCTATTTCCGCTGCGCGTATGCGAGCAATTCGCCGGTTCCCCGTCGGGCCGCCGATTCCATAGGGGGAGATTTCGGGCACCCGCTGCGGCCCGTGCGTCACCGGTCGACTGCCAGTTCACATTCGAAAGGACCGCTCAATCCTCCTCGACGATACGGGCGAACAACGGCGTCGCGGGCGGCAGCGGGGCCGAGTCGGAGCCGCCTTGCCGGGCCGTCTCCCGGCTGCCCTGTGGCGTGAATCGGCCCCGCGAGCGAGCTCCTGGCCGGCGCACTGCGCCGCGATCCGGGCCGCGGCGTCGGGCAGGAACGGCGTCAGCTCGGCGGCGAGCACCCGGCAGGCGCTCAGGAGGACGCCGAGCACGGCGTCGAGCCGACAGCAGCATCGCCGGCCAGTAGACGGCGTGGAACCGCAGGATGCCCTTGCCGATCAGGTGCACGCGGCGGGCGCCACCGGCCCACCAGTGGCCGTAGGCGGCACCTCCGGTGCCGTAGTCGAGCGCGGTGATGTAGTTGCCGAGCGCGTCCACCAGACGTACACGACCTGGGTGGGATCGTCGGGGACGGGAATGCCCCAGCCGCGCGCCCGGGCGCGGGAGCGGGAGACGCTGAAGTCCTCGAGCCCACCGGCGACGAACGCGAGCACCTCGTTGCGGCGCGCCGCGGGCTCGACCCGCAGCCCACCGTCCGCGATCAGCCCGTACAGCCGATCCTGGTAGCGGGACAGGCGGAAGAACCAGTTCTCCTCCGCGACCTGCTCCGGTCGCGTGCCGTGCTCGGGGCAGCGCCCCGGCTGAGCTCGTCCGGGCCGTAGAACTGCTCGCAGCCGACGCAGTACAGCCCCTCGTACCGCCGGCGGTAGAGGTCACCCGCTGCCGCGCACGCGCGCCACAGCCGCTCGACCCCTGGACGGTGACGCGGATCGCTGCTGGTGCGGATGAAGTCGTCGAAGGAGAGGGACAGTGGCCCGCGCAGTGCCGCGAACGCCTCGGCGTTGCGCTCGACGAGCTGCCGCACCGGGACGCCCTCGGCCTCCGCGGCCTGCACGTTCTTCAGGGAGTTGTCGTCGGTGCCGGTGAGGAAGCGGACCTCGTCACCGCGCAGGCGACGGTGCCGTGCGAGCACGTCGGCCTGGACGATCTCCAGCGCGAAGCCGAGGTGCGGGCGCGCGTTGACGAAGGGGATCGCGGTGGCGACATAGAAGCCTGGTGCGGCCATGGGAACCTCCTGGCGGGTGCGAGGCTCCGACCGCAACCCAGAGCATCGAGGCCCCGCATCGGGGCCTCGGAACGTCATCCGTCCAGCAAGCAATGGCCCCGTCAGCGGGGCATCATCCTGTGCGTGGAACGGGTGGTCATGGCGGGATGGTAGCAGCCAAACCCGCGTCGCGGGGACGGAGCTCCGGAGGAAGCGCGGCAGCGGTTGGCTGGGGTGCCAGGACTCGAACCTAGACTAACGGGGCCAGAACCCGTCGGGCTGCCAATTACCCCACACCCCATGGCGGTCGCCGCGAGGGCGACCCGAGACGGGACGAGGGCGCGGCCCTCGTCCCGGACGCCACCGAAGGTACCACGGCGCGCCAGCCGACTTCCAAGCTCTTGCGATCTGCTGGTGGGACCCTCGGCGGTCCGTGGCGCCTTCACGTGGGTTCGCGGACGGGGCAGACTCTCCTCGACGGGCCCGGGGCTCGCCTGGCCGGGCGGCGGCGTGAGGAGGGCAGGGCTGTGGCTGTGGATGCGGGCACGGCGCGGGGCGACGCGGACGGCGTGCGGTCGGACGAGGGCGCCGGGGTGGAGTCGCTGCGGTTGCTGTACCAGGAGACGTGCAGGCAGCACCAGGGCATCACCGACTTCAGGGCCAAGCTCCTGGCCCTGCTGCCGCTGGCGTCGGGGGCCGGCGTGCTGCTCCTGCTCGGCCGCGACGCCGACACCCGCTTCCTCGGCGCCATCGGGCTGTACGGGCTGGCGGTCACCGCCGGCCTGTTCCTCTACGAGCTGCGCGCCATCCAGCGCTGCATCACCCTGCGCGACCAGGCCGCCGCGCTGGAGCAGGCGCTCGGCGTCCCGGCCGGCCTGGGTCAGTTCCGCGACCGGCCGCGAGCCGCGCTGGGCGGCTTCGTCGGCGCGGAAGGCGCCTCCTGGGTGATCTACCTGGCGATCCTGGCCGGCTGGGCGTACGTCGCCGGGCTGGGACTCGACTGGTGGCACTGGATCCCCGCGGTGTACCTGGTGCTCCTGTACCTGGTCGCGCTCGGCGTCAAGTGGCTGCTCCCCTGGTGGCGCGCTGACGGCTACGCGTCCGCGCGGGCCACCTGGGAGCGGACCTGGCGCGGCCAGTGAGCGGCGCGACACCCGCCAGTCGGTCTACGGGATGAACACCCCCTGGATGGTCACCGGGCTGTTGACGGTGTAGTCGAGCTCCTGGGCCTGGCTCACGCCCGCCGGGGTGACCACGTCCATGGCCTTCGGCACGGTGGCGGGGTCGACCGTGCAGTGCGGGTCGTTCGAGGCCGTGGCGCAGACGCCGAACGCGAACTCCTGCGGCGTGGCCGCGAAGCCGCGCGCCTGGTCGGGGCTGAAGCCGTCCTGCCCGGTCAGCACCACGGAGAAGCCCCAGCCGGGGCCGGGCTGGCCGAGGCTCGACTTGGGCACGCTGAAGGTGATGAAGCGCGAGATCGCGTTCGCCTTGATCGTGACGGTGCCGAGCGTGGCACCGCCGGCGTCGATGTAGCGCTGGCCGAAGCCCTGGACCTCGATCAGCCGGCTCCACGCCGACCCCGCGGCGATCTGGTAGTTGCGCTGCGGGAACGAGGCCGCCGTCGAGGTGGCGCCGGCGGCGGGGTCGCGCACGTAGACGTCGACCAGCTGCGCCCCGAGCGGGCTGCCGAAGGTGGGGCTGAGGTTGCGGGTCTGCAGCCGGAAGATGACGTTGGTGCCGTCGTCGAGGACCTGGAAGCGCTGGATGTCGTAGGCGCCGGGCTGGAAGTTGGTCGACGTCGGGTAGGCGTAGTTGCCAGGCCCGTTGTCGTCGCCGTCGGGGTCGGCGGTGTCGAGCAGCACCGTGCCGGGCGTGACGTCGAACACGACGGTGCGCTGCTCGTGGGCGGTGGCGCCGCCGGGGCTGGTGGCGACCGCGTCGAGCACGATCGTGCCGCCGGTGATCGGCACGTCCGCGCTCCAGGTGCCGTCGGACGCCGCGGTGGTGGTCACGATCGTGTTGGCGGAGTTGGCGTCGATGTTGGTGGCGGAGACGTCGACGGTGTTGCCCGGCGCCGAGGTGCCGCGCACGGTGACCGGCGAGCCGTTCACGGCCGTCTCGTCCTGCGGCTCGGTCACCGTCAGGGTGGTGGCCTGCTGCTGGTTGGTGACGTAGCGGCCCACGGTGTTGGCGGGCTGCTCGAGCAGCCTGCCCTCGTCGAGGTCGCGCACCAGCCGCACGAACTGCGCGGCCGACCAGGTCAGCGGCGCGGCCGAGCCCGCCGGCTTGCCGTTGACGAAGCCGATCGAGGCGAGCGTGGGGTCGGTGCCGAACGGCGACGCCGCCAGGTCGGGGTTCTCCCAGCCCTGCTCGGGGATCAGGCCGACCCCTGCGGCGAAGCGCCGCATCGCGTCGGCCAGCCCGGCGGCGGTGGCGCGGTCGCCGAGGGCGATGTGGTGCTCGGCCCGCTCCCCGGCGAGCACCGGCCAGAGGTGGCCGTTGCCCCTGCCGCTCGGCGCCCACGGGTGCCCGTCGGCGTTGCCGTCGCCGTAGCCGTCGCCGTTGTAGCGGAACCAGCCGGGGCCGCTGGCGGTGTCGCGCTTGATGGTGGCGTCGACCACCGGCAGGGAGCGCAGGACGTCGGGGTCGCGGGACGAGAACAGCCCCAGGCGCGGCAGCTCCAGGAAGCCGGCGTCGATCACCTCGCGCTGGTCGAGTGTCGGCCCGCCGTTGCCGACGTTGTAGCTGATGGCGGCGTTGGGATCGCCGGTCTTGGACAGGCGGATGAAGTACGGGTCGGAGCTCTTGGGCCCGTTGCTGGTGACCGTCCAGCCCTTGACCGAGCGCTGGAAGTCGTCCGCCACCCCGCGCCACACCCGCGCCGCGGCGGGGTCGCCGTTGCGGCTGGCGATGTCGGCCGCCGCGATCAGGCCGGCGATCTCGGCCGCGATCGTCGACGGCGAGAAGCCACCCTGCTCCTCCCAGCGCTCCGAGCCGAAGCTGGGGCCGTGGCTGATGGCGAAGTTGGCCGCCGGCTTGATGTGCGCGGTGTAGAAGGCTTTGTCGGTGAGACCGACCTGCAGGGCCATCAGGATCGGGTAGGTGACCTCGTCGAGCTGGGTGCCGAAGGTGTCGGGCGCCGGCTTGCCGTTGACCAGGCTGTTGCGCGGCATGGAGCCGTCGGGGAGCTGCTGGCGCTCGAACAGGAAGCGCACCGTGTCGCGGGCGGTGGCACGGTCGCCGGCCGTGAGCAGGCCGGTGAACGTCTCGTACAGGTCGCGCGAGAACACCTCGCGGTAGGAGCCGAAGTAGGTGTTGTTCGGGTCGCCGGCGGAGACGGCCTGGCCCCACGGGGAGGCGAGGCTGGCGACGATCGCCCCCGGGAAGGTCTTGTCCTCGGAGGCCTTGAGCACGTTCGCGCTGAGCAGGTAGACGCGCCGCAGCTCGCGCATGGACGCGCTGCCGAGCCCGGGGAGGTGGTGCGGCGGGTCGATCAGCCCGGCGTCGTAGCCCGCCCAGCCCTCGGCGGTGCGCTCCAGCGCGCGGCCGAAGCCGCTCCGCAGCGCGGCGCCGGCGGTCCGGACGGCCTCGTCCTGGCTGGCGCCGAAGCCGAGCGAGAGGGTGAGCCCGCGCTCGGCGTCCCGGCCGAGCGCGGCCGTCTGCACCAGGTTGCCCTCGACCGCGTCGCTGTAGGTGGCGGTCAGGGCGTGGTCGCTGTCGAGCTGGGTGAGCCCGTCGCTGGCACCACCGGCGAAGCCGTTGGAGACCTGGGTGAACGGCGACGAGGCGTCGAGCGCGGCGAACACCGGCTGCGCGTAGTCACGGTTGGCGGCGTTGGTGGCGGTGACGGGGTCGGAGGCGACCAGCACCGGATGGCCGTCGCTGTCCGCGACCGTGCCGCTGTCCGCGCCACCATTGCCGCTCCCGCCGCCGCCGTTGCCGTTGACGGTCGGGTCGAAGCGCAGGTAGAGCTTGAGGCCGTTGTGGCCGCGCGGGTCGAACGCCAGGCGCAGCAGCACGGCGTCGCGTGCGGGGTCGGCGACGTAGTCGGTGACGATCCGGTAGCGGCCGCTCTTGGCCGTGGTGACCACCCGGCAGCTCATGCCGCTCGGGTCGAGCGGCTCGGTGGTGTAGGTGGTGTCGCGCGTCTGCAGGTCGGTGAAGGTGGCGCCGTCGGTCACCAGGTACTGCAGGGTCTCGACGTTGGTGTTGTCGACGGTCGGGAAGTAGACGTCGCTCAGGACCCCGTTCGCCACCGTGAACCAGACCTTGGAGGTGCGGTTGCGGGCCGTGCCGAGGCAGTCCTTGCGCGCCCGGTCGAAGTGCGACAGGGCACCCGGCCCGTCCGGCGCCGCGCCGGCCGCGGCGGCGGGGCCCGCCGGACCGAGCTGGGCGCCGGCGGCCAGCGCCACGGCCAGGGCCGCGGTGAGGAGGTGGTGACGGGTGCGGTGACGCCGTGCCTGCATGAGCGTGCCCCCCTGCCTCGCTTCGCTGCCGGCAACGGCTGCCGGCCCGCACCGCTTCGTCAGCAGGGCCGGCACTCGGCCGGCCCGCTGCGTCGTCGGCGCGGATCTGCCGGTTCAAGCGGATTCGGACGGGAATCCTACCTGCTGGGACAACCCGCGGGAAGACGCGGGGTTGCGCCAGCCGCGAGCACGCGGCGCCTGGTGGGTCAGCCGGGCGCGAGCGCCTCGAGGACCTCCTCCGCGCGCCGCAGCGCGACCGCCGGGTCGGCGTCGGGCGAGCCGATCTCCGGGTCGAAGTTCAGGTCGAAGAAGATCTCCGTGACGCCCTGCGCGGCGATGGCGTCGAGGTCCCCGCGGATCTCGTCGAGCGAGCCGTTGAGCGGCTGGCGGGAGCCGTCGCCGCCGGGGCGGACCCGCACCACGCCGCGGCAGACGAAGCGCAGGGCGTCCGGGTCGCGGCCCGCCTCGCTGGCCCCTTGCCTGACCGCGCCGATCGCCGCGTCCAGGCGGGTCAGGTCGGCCATGCTGCCGCCGACCCAGCCGTCCGCCAGCCGGCCGGCGCGCCGCCAGGCGCCGGCGACGTTGCCGCCGAGCAACAGCGGCGGGTGGGGACGCTGCACCGGCTTGGGGTCGAAGCGGGCCGGCGGGATCTCGTAGAAGCGGCCGTGGAACTCGACCACCTCCTCGGTCCACAGTGCCCGCAGCGCCGCGACGAACTCCTCGGCCCGCGCGCCGCGCTGCTCCATGGGAACCCCGACCGCCTCGAACTCCTCGCGCATCCAGCCGAGGCCGAGGCCCACGTCGAGCCGGCCGCCCGAGACCGCGTCGAGCGTGGCGAGCTGCTTGGCGAGCAGGGCGGGCGAGAAGAACGGCAGGTTCGCGACCGCGAGGCCGAGGCGGATCCGGCTGGTCTGCCCGGCGAGGTAGGCCAGCGAGACGATCGCGTCGTGGACGCTGCGGTAGACGGGCGCGCCGGCGCGCGCGTCCGGCCGTGCCGGGACGAGCAGGCGCTGGAAGGTCCAGACCGACCGGTAGCCGAGCTCCTCGGCGCGGCGCACCAGCCGCACCTGGTTCTCGGGCGTCGCCCACGCGCCGGCGACGGGAACGCCGAAGCCCCGCAGCACGCCCCCACCCCCTTCCGTCCTCCGTTCGATGCCGACCCTGCCGAGAACACAGCGTGGACCGAGCCCGCTTCGCTTGCCAGTCCACCCGACCCGGCGGCGCACGTCCATTTGCGACTAGTTTGTGCGTTCTCACGCAGAACAGTCTGGATTGCGTACCTGTTCGCGGCTTGCCCCACCCCAGGGAGTCGTGCATGCGCAGAGCCTCCGCACCGCCCTCGTGGCCGCCGCCGCCGTCGCCGGCGGGCTCTGGGAGCGGCGGGCGAACCCCGAGACGTTCGCCTCCTTCGGCGCCTTCCGCGGCGGCAACTGCCCCGTTTGCGCAGGTCGCGGCCGTCGCTTCCCACGCTCGGGCGCGGGCGTGCCGTATCGTGTCGGGCATGCCCGCGCGCGAGCAGGTCCTGGAGGTGGCCGGCCGGGAGGTGAAGATCACCAACCCGGACAAGGTCTTCTTCCCACGCACCGGCCACACCAAGCTCGACCTGGTTCGCTACTACCTGGCCGTGGCCGACGGCGCGCTGCGGGGGGTGATGCGGCGGCCGATGGCGCTGAAACGGTTCGTGAACGGGGCCGAGGGCGAGTTCTTCTTCCAGAAGCGGGCGCCGTCGTCGCGGCCGGAGTGGATCGAGACGGTGGAGCTGCGCTTCCCGTCGGGGCGCAGCGCGCACGAGGTCGTCATCAGCGACGCCGCCCAGCTCGCCTGGATCGTCAACCTCGGCTGCATCGACCTCAACCCCCATCCCGTGCGCGCCGACGACCTCGACCACCCTGACGAGCTGCGGGTCGACCTCGACCCGGTGCCCGGCGTCGGCTGGTCGCAGATCCGCGAGGTCGCCCTGGTGGCCCAGGAGGTCCTCGGCGACTTCGGCCTGGAGGCGTGGCCGAAGACGTCCGGCTCGCGCGGCTTCCACGTCTACAGCCGGATCGAGCGACGCTGGACGTTCGGCGAGGTCCGCCGCGCGGCGATCGCGCTGGCCCGGGAGGTCGAGCGCCGCGCGCCCGACCTGGCCACCAGCAAGTGGTGGAAGGAGGAGCGCCACGGCGTCTTCCTGGACTACAACCAGAACGCCAAGGACCGCACGGTCGCCTCGGCGTTCTCGATCCGCCCCACCGCCGACGCGCGCGTCTCCACCACGCTGCGCTGGGACGAGGTCCCCGACTGCGAGCCCGAGGCCTTCACCATCGACACCGTCCCGGACCGGGTGGCACGCGTGGGCGACCCGTGGGAGGGGATCGACGAGGCGGCCGGCTCGCTCGAGCCCCTGCTCGAGCTCGCCGAGCAGCACGAGGCCGCCGGCTTCGCCGACGCCCCCTGGCCGCCCCACTACGACAAGGCGGCCAGCGAGCCTGACCGGGTCCAGCCGTCCAAGCGGCGCGGCGGACCGGCCACGGCCGAGGGCATCGTCCCGCCGCCGGCACCGGGCAAGACCGCCGGGCCCACGGGCCGGCGCCGCTCCAAGATGCCGCTGATCGAGATCGCCCGTGCGGCCACCCAGGCCGAGGCGATGGAAGGCCTGGAGCGCTGGAAGGCCCGCCACCCCGACGTCTGGGCACGCCTCGACCCGCCCGACGTGCTGGTCGACTCGATGCGCGGCCGCTCGACAGTCTGGTACCGGATCCGCCTGAACCTGCGCAACGTCCCCGAGGCCGAGCGCCCATCCCAGGAGGCCCTGGAGGTCGACTACGACCCCTGGGCCCGTCCGGAAGGCGCCCAGGGACCCGGCTGAGGCCGGTGGACGGTGGTGAACCTGAAGCGGTGGACTCCAGGCCGACGAACCCTTCCTGTTCCCAGCGTCGCCGACCCCTTCGGAGAAGCCGGACCGGCTGCGTCGCGGGCACCTACGCGGCACAGTTCTCCACAACCGCGCTGGCAGCCATGGTCATCGCCGGCTGATCGCACTAGGCTTCCCGGGATCTCGCCATACACCCTGAGGTGTAGACTATGTACATGACACGGACGAACATCGAGATCGACGACGCGCTGGTCGAACGCGTGATGCGCCGCTACCGCCTGTCCAGCAAGCGTGCGGCCGTCGACCTCGCCCTCCGCCGCCTCGTGGGCGACCCGATGACCCGTGAGGAGGTCCTGGCGATGGAGGGCAGCGGCTGGGACGGCGACCTCGACAGCACGCGCGGCCACCTCCCCTCGCCGTGATCCTGGCCGACACCTCGGCCTGGGTGGAGTACCTGCGCGCCACCGGCAGTCCGGTGCACCGGCGGATGCGCCAGCTCATCGGCGCGGATGCTGGCGTGGTCACCACCGACGTCGTGGTGATGGAGTTGCTCGCCGGCGCCACCAAGGACGAGAAACTCACCGAGCTTCGTCGGGCGCTGCTGCATTTCGAGCATCTTCCGATCGACCCGCTGGACGACTTCGAAACAGCCGCCGACCTGTACCGGCGATGCCGGCGCGGCGGTGAGACAGTCCGCACCCTTCTGGACTGCCTCGTCGCCGCCGTCGCCCTGCGCACCGGTGCGGCCGTGCTCCATCAGGACCGCGACTTCGACGCCATCGCCCGGCAGTCGCCCCTGCAGATCGCCGGCGCAGATGGGTGACGCCCCGGGGTGGATCACCGCCCGGCGAAGGCTCCCTGAGTCGTAGCTGGTGGTCGAGCGGCTGCCCGCCTACGCGCCAGAGCTGAACCCGGTCGAGGTACGGTGGTCGCCGACATGACCGACGCGTGGGACCCCGACCAGTACCATCGCTTCGCCGACGAGCGGAGCGCGCCCTTCTGGGACCTGCTCGACCTGGTGCGGCCGGTGCCGGGCGGCAGGGTCGTCGACCTCGGCTGCGGCTCCGGCGAGCTGACCGCCGAGCTGCACCGGGCGCTCGGCGCCGCCG
>WNFU01001294.1_pt1 | contig 61291 bp, 64 predicted proteins | sample 5400121 | NCBI WGS metagenome assembly WNFU01 (sample SAMN13153360, study PRJNA577476) | soil metagenome | isolation source: 100 cm soil or saprolite under grassland replicate 1 | place: USA:California | collected 2016-06-15 | reverse complement strand
GCACCGGCTCTTTCAACAAACGCCAACGCGCCATAGACCGGGACGGCAATATCCGCGAAAAAAACGGGCGCATTCGATGAGATTGCGCTACATCAAGTATTTCAAGCGCATCAACGCTTAACTTAACACCATTGGCGTTTCAACGCCGGGAAGCGCGTGATAGTCCGCCATAGTCGCGGAGCGACGGTTGAGCGGCGAAGACGGCGGATGATCTCTATGCGTGACACGACGCCTGCTCTCTCTGTTCCTGAGAACCTCAACTCAATCGTCGCTCCGCGACTGGCAGATCGAGATGGCGCCGTTCCCGGCGTTGAAACGCCAATGAGGTTAAGTTAGGCATCTGGCGCGATTAGTGGCGCGGACTTTAGTCCGCGCTGACGGCTGGCGCGCGGACTAAAGTCCGCGCCACTAATCGCTAACTTAACCTCATTGGCGTTGAAACGCCGGGCTAAGGTCAAAAGCCGCTCCGCGGCAGGGGAATCGAATTTGAAAATCCCTGATAAAGTGACCGAACCGCAAGTAGAACATAAATAGATTGGAGATTTGCATGAACAACTTGGTGAAAGCAACGCGGGATTGGCTGTCTATCAAAGCGCTCGTGCCATCCTTGCATCTATTGCATATGGCCCGCCCCTCGATCAGTCCGGGGAGGTCGGTCTTCTTCGAGGGTTTGCGCTTTCGCCGGGGCGCCGCCGCGTGGAGCCTCGAGCGGAAGATGGAATGGGTTCTCCAGCGATTACGTTTTTCCTTGCGCCGGGCGTATCGCGAGACGATTTACTACCACGAGTTGTTCGACCGGATCGGGTTTGATCCCCGGGCGGATTTCAGCTTCGAGGATTTCTCCCGGCTGCCGGTGTTAGGGCGCGAGGATGCGCATCGAGCCGGCCGGCGGCTAATCTCCACCGCGGTCCCGACGGACCATTTGCGCCGGGACGCCACCGGGGGATCCAGCGGAACGCCGACCGAGATCTGGATGGGCCCAGAAGAGCGAGGGTGGCGCGAGAGCGGCGGAGAATCGTTTATGCGACGGCTCGGGCTGCCCACCGGCACGCGGATCGGATATTTCTGGGGCCATCATCTTGATCCGGCAGAGACCGACAGTTTGCGCGACCGCATTTATTGCTTCGTCAAAAATGTCAAAACCTTCAACTGCTTTCGGCTCTCGCCGGAAGTATTTGAAAGTTACCACCAGGAATTCGAGCGATGGAGGCCAACCTGCATCGTCGCTTACGCCGGCGCCCTCGGCAGTTTCGCCGAGTACCTGCTGGAGCGCGGGTATCGGCCGAGCTATCCGACACGCTGTCTGGTGACCGGCGCGGAAAAGCTCATTCCCCACCACCGGCGCCTCGTCGAAACCGCCTTTGGCCGGCCGGTACACGAGCGGTACGGGAGCCGCGACGTTGGCTACATCGCATACCAGATGGACCCGGCCCGTTCGCTTGACTTCGACATTGATTGGGCCGATTTGTTGCTCGAACCCGAGACCGAAGGGGAGGAGTCGTCAATTCTCATCACCAAGCTGCACGCCGACGGCATGCCGATGATCCGCTATCGCATTGACGATGTCGGGCGTTTCCCGAGGGGGAGTTGTCCCGGTCATCCGACCTTTGCGCTGCGCGAGGTCGTGGGACGGGTGACCGACGGGGTTCGGCTACCTGATGGTCGCTGGGTTCATGGAATTGAGTTTCCCCACCTCATGAAGGATTACCCGATCCGGGAGTTTATGCTGCTCCAACATAAGGATTACTCGGTCCAATTCATGATCGCCCCGAAAAACGGATTTGGAGAAGAGAGCCGGCGACAGATAGAAAACATAGTGACGGCCAATCTGCCCGGCCTCGACGTAAGGATCGAGCTGGTCGAGCAGGTTCCGCGGACCAAAGCCAATAAATGGCGTCCCGTGGTCAGCGAGGCGCCTGTCACGAAGGGGGAATCGCGATGATGGGATCGAGGATCGAGGATCAAGGATCGGAGATCGAAAATCGAAGATCGAGGGCCAAAGATCGAGGAATGGGAATTGACGCGATCCTCGATCCTCGATCCTCGATCCTCGATCCTCGTGTGGCGCTGACAGCTCTATTCTCGCCGTCCTACGCGGATGGGCCCGTTCCGGGAGGTCAGATCCAACAAGCTCTTGAGAGAGTAGCGAAAGAACTGCGGTGGTCTGAAGAAGAACGGGGGCCATTCGGAAGGATGATCCCTCGCGGCGCCCGGGTCCTGATCAAACCCAACCTCGTGCTGCATCAGAACGAGGGGCCTTGGGGGATTGACCCCTTAGTAACGCACCTATCCGTGATCCGCGCCGTGGTTGAGGGAGCGCTCCGCGCCGGGCCGTCAGAAGTCCTGATCGGGGATGCGCCGTTACAGGGCTGTGACTTCCAGCGACTCTTGAGCGTCACGGGGCTTGGCGCCTGGGCCGACGGCTTGATGAGGCTTGAGCCGGTGTTCAAGGGAGTCCGCGACTTCCGGCGTACTACATGTGTCTTTGTCAACGGTGTGAGATTGGCGACTGAGGATCTCCAGCCGGAAGAAGGTTTCATCCTTTTCGACCTGGGTCGAAATAGTCTTCTAGAACCGATCGCCGACGGCCGGAATTCTTTCCGTGTCACTTGCTATGACCCGCGCCTCCTGTCAAGGACGCACTCTCCCGGACGTCATCAATACCTCGTTGCCAGGGAGGTGATTGAGGCCGATGTGATCATTAACCTGCCCAAGCTGAAGACGCACAAGAAAGCAGGGATCACCTGCGCGCTCAAAAATCTGATCGGGATCAACGGGAATAAGGAGTACCTGCCCCACCATCGCCTCGGCGGGTCACAAACAGGCGGCGACTGTTATCCCGATTACAACATGATCAAGAGAGCCCTCGAGTTTACGTTTGACCGAGAAAATATGACCTCGTCATTCGTGATGGCCAAAGTCTGGCATGGGGTTGGCAGGCAGTTCATTCGAGCATTGCGGCTGACGGGGGACCGAGTAGGGACCGATGGTTCCTGGTCGGGAAACGATACGATCTGGCGGACGTGTCTGGACCTCAATAGGATTCTTTTGTATGGCCGACCGGATGGAACTATGGCCGGTCAGCCCCAGCGGCAAGTCCTTCACGTGGTGGACGCAGTGGTGGCCGGCCAGGGGGACGGACCACTTTGTCCGCAACCCCTACCGCTAGGGCTGATCCTGGCCGGGCGCAACGCCGCGGCGGTGGACCGGGTCGGGGCGCATTTGTTGGGCTACGATCCGGAACGATTGTCCATCGTCCGCGAGGCGTTCGGGGATATTCAATGGCCAATCGCTTCGTTCGAACCCGGGGATGTCGCGATCCTCGGCGATTGGAAGGCAGGCCATGCTGATCGAGTGTTTTGTGAACGGGAGAACCTCATGCCTGTCATTCACCCTATTGGCTGGCGTGATGCGGCGCTCCCAGCTTCGGGCGGCGCAAGGAAATCGCCCCAATCATCAACGGTATCGAAGAATCTCAAGCTCTGAGCGATGACGGGCGAACAACCCACGGATGAATTCCATAGCCGACGTGGGGGCAGGAAGGATCAAGAAAATTGAAACCTCGAGTTTTACATCTGATGGATAGTCTTTATGCGGCGGGATCTGAGCGTCAGGCGGCGCAGCTCGCGGAGTCTTTGTACGAAAGCTCGCGCTATCAGGTTTTCGTCGCCTGCATGGATCAAAGGGGGACTTTGGGCGAAGAGCTCAATCGAATCGGGTTCAGAGACATCCCGTCATTTAAACTCACCAGTTTTTATAATTACACCGCCTTCCATCAGCTTACTCGTTTCACCCGTTTTCTAAGAGAGCAAAAGATAGATATCGTCCATACACATGACTTTTACACGAACGTCTTCGGGATGGCCGGCGCCTGGCTTGCGGGGACGCCAGTGCGCATCGCTTCACGCCGCGAGACCGCAGGATGTCACACAAAGGCGCAGAAATTCGTCGAACGTCGCGCCTATCAACTCGCGCACGCGATCGTCACGAACGCCGAAGCTGTCTCCAAGCACCTCATTGAAGAAGGCGCGCCCGGAAATAAGATAGTGACCATTTACAACGGCTTGAAACAAGAGCGTGTCTCGCCACGGCATGGTCACGAAGAGACAGTCAAACAGTTAAATTTGCCGCCTAATGCACACTGCCGCTTCGTCACGATTGTGGCTAATCTGTCAAACCCGGTGAAAGACCATCCCACATTTTTGCGCGCGGCTCAGCGCGTGCGCCAAGCCATCCCCGAGGCGCGGTTCATTCTTGTGGGCGGTGGACGGCTCATAGACAAGACTCGCGCTTTAGCAAAGGAATTGGGGTTGGAAACGGACGTCTTTTTTATAGGGAACTGCCAGCACGTCGCCGATCTACTGTCCATCTCCGACGTTTGCGTGCTGAGCTCGCTGGCCGAAGGATTCTCAAATTCGATCCTTGAATATATGGGCGCCAGCCGCCCGGTTGTAGCGACAGACGTCGGTGGCGCGCGCGAAGCGATCATCGAAGGAGAGACGGGTTATCTGGTTCAACCTGGGGACGAAGAGACGATGGCGGCGCGGATAACAGAGTTGCTGCGCAATCCGGAACGCGCTCGCTCGATGGGCAGACGCGGACGGGAAGTCGTCGAACAGAAATTTTCCCCCGCCGCGCAGCTCGCCCAAACTGAACAGCTATACGATCGGCTGCTAGCGCGAGTCAGTGAGCGGCGCCGCTGGATCGGAAACTGGCGTGATAGATACGAGCAATGAGTCAATGGTTCAGGCGGTCTGCGATATCGCGGCAGCCAAGGAATATTGGATTGTAAAAAAGAACTGAAGCTGGGGGTGTGAGAACGGGATTCCCGACTGTACCGTCATTAGCCCGGAAAAGGCGTTTGATCGAGTATGAGAGTTCTGCAGTTGGGGCCATATCCGCCTCCGCACGGAGGAGTACAAACCAATCTGGTGGCGATTCGCCGGTTTCTGCTGTCGCGAGGGATTCCGTGCGCGGTCATCAATCTGACGCGCTACCGCAGAGAGGACGGCGATGAAATCTATTACCCGAAGTCTCCGCTCGAGGTCCTGAGGCTACTCACCCGACTACAGTACGACATCATTCACCTGCACTTCGGCGGAAACCTTTCTCCCCGATTGATGATTCTCGCTCTGGCCTGCTGCCTGATGCCTCGAATCAAAACCGTGCTCACGTTTCATTCCGGCGGTTATCCCCTCTCAAAGGCAGGAAAGAGCGCCACCCCACTCACGTTCCGGGGATTCGTCCTTCGGCGGTTCGACCGGGTGATCAGCGTAAATCAGGAGTTGGAAAAATTGTTCCGCAGGTTCGGTGTGCCCGCGGGGCGAATCCGTCTGATCTACCCGCACGCCATTTCCTTAGACTCGGTAGAGTCATCACTCCCGGACTACCTGGCTCGATTTTTTCAGACTCACTATCCCACATTGGTAACAGTGAGCGGTTTGGAACCGGAATACGACCTTTCACTCCAGATAGATGTTCTCGGCGAGGTCCGCCGGCGGTTTCCCAATGCGGGACTGGTGATCATCGGCTCGGGCAGTCTGGAACATGAAGTGAGGGCGCGTATTCAGAGCAAGCCTTACGCGGAGCACATTTTGTTATGCGGTGACGTTCCGCACACGGTCACCCTACGCGCCATCGCGGAGGGCGACCTGTTTCTCCGCACGACGCATTTCGACGGCGATTCGATCTCGGTGCGGGAAGCGCTGCTCATCGGGACACCGGTCATCGCCACAGACAACGGGATGCGCCCGGATGGAACTAACCTGATCCCGCGCTCTGATCCGGAGGCGCTCCGCCGGACAATCGAACGGATATTGGCGCAAGGCGCTCCGGAACAACCCCGGGGCGATACAGGCGCGCGGAATATCGAAGAAGTATTTGAGCTATACCAGGAGTTGCTTGATGAATGAGATTGAATACCACCTGGGAGAACTTGAGATTGCCCGCACGCCGGGCGATCCCCGCCGGGTCATGCCTGTCTTACCGGACAGCTTCGGGAGCATTCTCGATCTGGGGTGCGGCGTCGGGCAGACGCTGATTTCCTGTGGGTTGAAGCCCGAAACGTTCGCTTGCGGCGTAGACATAAACGCAGAGGCGCTGGCCTTCGGGAAAGAGTTATCCCCGCACATCTGTTTTGTATGCGCTCGGGGAGAGCGCCTTCCATTCCCTGACCGGTCGTTCGAAGTGGTGATCTCGCGCGTCACGTTGCCACTCCTGCATATTCCTAGCGCGTTACAAGAGATCGAGCGTGTCTTAAAGCCAGGTGGCCACGTCTGGTTCACGCTTCACCCCTTCAGCATGCAGCGCGAGAAAATCATCGGCGCGATTCGATCAATGGACCTGAAGAGTTTTGTTTATCAGACTTATATCCTGATCAACGGAATCTGCTTTCACCTGACCGGCCGGCAATTTCGCTTTCCGTTTAAACAGAAGAGGTGCGAGTCATTTCAGACTATTGGCGGCGTCACCAGGGCGATGCGGCGGGCAGGCTTCGAGCAGGTGCTAGTGGAGCACGGGCATTTCTTCGTCGTCACTGCAGTCAAGAAACAGCGATCGCCATTTACTGCCACAAAGGAAGTGAAAGTATGTGCGGCGTCTGCGGGATAGCCATTCCGAACCGATTGAACCGTCGTGTGAACGAGTCGCAGCTCGTCGCGATGCGGGATTCGCTCATTCATCGCGGCCCGGACGACGCCGGCGTCCTGATAGACGGTTCGGTCGGGCTTGGTCACCGGCGATTGTCCATAGTTGATCTGGGCGGGGGCCGCCAGCCGATGGCGAATGAAGACGAATCGGTCTGGATCGTCTTCAACGGCGAGATCTACAACCACGGCGAACTGCGCCCGATGCTGGAAGAGCGCGGACACATTTATCGCAGTTCATCTGACACAGAGACGATCATCCACCTCTACGAAGAGTACGGTCCCGCGGGCGTTCAGAAACTGCGCGGGATGTTCGCCTATGCGATCTGGGACGGCCGTCGGCGGCGGCTCGCGCTCGCGCGTGACCGGCTCGGCATCAAGCCCTTGTATTACGTCACGAAGGAAGACGGCGCGCTCTACTTCGCGTCGGAGATCAAGGCGCTCGTCGAGGCGGGCGCGATTCGGCCGGAGTTGAATTACAACGCGCTCGCTGATTATGCGGCGAATCGTTACACCTCGGGCGAAGAGACGCTTTTTCAGGGCGTCAAGCGACTGCCGCCTGGCCACACACTGGTCTGGCGCGATGGGCAGATCGAGATCGAACGGTATTGGGACTTGATCTTCACGAAACCGGATGCGCCTTTAAGTGAAGCTCAATATGTCGAGCGCTTCAGCGAACTCTTCCACGAATGCGTCAAATCTCACCTGATGGCGGATGTGTCGCTCGGAATGTTTCTCTCCGGCGGCATTGATTCGAGCGCGATCGCGGCGGTCATGAGCCGCCTCGCGAAAGAGCCGATCAAAACCTTCTCCGTCGCTTTCGCCGAACGCGAAGCGAATGAGCTGGAGTACGCGCGCGCGGTGGCGCGGGCCTTCAAGACTGACCATCACGAGATTGTCGTCAGTCCCGAACAGTTTTTCGACCATCTGCCCGCGCTCGTCTATCAGGAAGACGAACCCATAGCGCATCCGTCGAGTGTGCCGCTCTATTTCGTCTCCGACCTGGCCGTCAATCGCGTAAAGGTCGTGCTGACTGGGGAAGGCTCGGATGAGCTGCTCGCCGGGTACAACAAATATCGCGTGGCCATCTACAACTTGCTGCTGGGCCGCGGCTACGAGCGCGTGACGCCGGCGCTCCTCCGCAATCTGATCAAGAAACAGATCGGAAATTTGAATGGCGCGTCTCGCGCGCGCCGAGCGCTCGAGCGGACTTTCCTGTTTATGCCCGCGGAGATCAAAGACGTCTACTTCGACAACTTTGCGGTCTATTCGCCGTCGCGGCAGCGGCGGTTGTTCACCGCCGAGGCTTACGCCCGGATGCGTGATCACGACCCTTACCGCACGGCGCTCGCCTACATCGAGCGATCAGACGCCGAGACGCTGCTCGACAAATTGCTCGCGGCGGATTTGAAGACCTATTTGCACGAACTGCTGATGAAGCAGGACCAGATGAGTATGGCCGCGTCACTCGAAAGCCGCGTGCCGTTTCTGGATCACAAGCTGGTGGAGTTCGCCACGCGTCTGCCCGATGCGATGAAGCTGCGCGGTTGGACGACGAAATATGTGTTGCGGCGAGCGATGCGCGGCGTGTTGCCGCCGCAGATACTGACCCGCAAGAAGATGGGCTTCCCGACGCCGATCGGCAGTTGGTTTCGCGGCCGGTTTCGCCGGGTGTTAGAGGAAAACATCCTGAGTGAGCGCGCGTCGGAGCGTGGCGTCTTTAATCCGTCATACGTGCGCGAACTCGTAGATCGACACATGGCAGGCGAGAACCACGCGGAGCGTTTGTGGATGCTCGTCAATTTTGAAATCTGGCAGCGGCGCTTTTTCGACGGCGAAACATCGAGCGTCGACGCGCAGCCTTCAAGGGCCTTCAAAGCAAGGACCAGTTCAACGGGAGTTTAGAACGGTTTTCACATGAATGAATAGCCACCGCAGGGCACAGAGAACACAGAGAAATAGTGAGGCGCCTCTGTGCTCTCTGTGCCCTGCGGTGGCTAACAGTCTTCATACACCTGAAAACCGGCATAGTGAAAAGGCGATGAAAATCCTGTGGGTCAAAACGGGCAAGCTGGTTCCGGTTGATACCGGCGGCAAGATTCGCTCTTACAACATTCTGCGGAGACTCGCCGGACGTCACGAAGTCACCTTTCTGTCCTACTACGGCGGGCGACGCGATGAGGCCTATGAGCGCGAGATCTGTGAACATCTGCCGGGGACCAAGGTGATTTACACGGCCACGCGCGACGCGACAACCTTGGAGCGCAACCTCCTCTATTTGCGCCGGCTGCCGTTGCGCGCGCCCTTTGGAGTCACCAAGTTCCTGTCGCGCGAAGCGCAGCGTTTGCTCTCCCGGTGGCTGAATGAAGGCCGCTTCGACGTCGCAGTTTGCGATTTCCTCGGGTCCACTCTCAATTTCCCATGGAAGAGCGCCACGCCGGTCGCGCTTTTTCAACACAACGTCGAATCAATTCTCTGGCGGCGACACGCGGAACACGAGGCGAATCCGATCAAGCGAATCACGTTCAAACTGGAGGCCGCCAAGATGCTCCGTTACGAACGCGCCGCCGTCGCCCGATTCGACCATGTGATCGCGGTTTCGGAACACGACCGCGAGCGGATGAAGGCGATGACCGATCAAGCGCGAATTAGCGTCGTGCCGACTGGAGTCGATTTGCGGCAATACCAAGCCGCCACGGGAGAGAGCGCGACCGAACCAGTCGTGATGTTTCTCGGTTCGATGGACTGGGAAGCGAATGTCGACGGCGTCACTTACTTCTGCCGCGAAATATGGCCGCGGGTGAAAAGCGCGGCGCCCGAAGCGCGGTTCCGCATCGTCGGGCGCAACCCGGATCCGCGTGTCAAACAACTCGCTTCCGACGACATCGAGGTGACAGGACGCGTCGAGTCGGTAACCGATCACCTGCGCCAGACGGCCGTCTTTGTCGTGCCGCTGCGCATCGGCGGCGGCACTCGGCTCAAGATTTACGAGGCGATGGCGATGCGAAAAGCCGTCGTCTCAACCACCATCGGCGCAGAAGGACTGGATGTCACTCATGACCGAGACATTCTGCTGGCCGATGATCCGCAATCCTTCGCCGATTCCGTCATCGAAATGCTGCGCGATCATCCCAGAAGGATGATCCTCGAAGCGGCGGCGGGCGAGAAAGCCGCGCGTTACGATTGGTCGGTGGTCACAGATCGGTTTGAAGAATCGCTGGCGCAAACCATCAGGGATGCGCGAATCGCCCAGTTAATACATAACGGATCTTGACGGTGGGAAGCGGGTCTGAAAAGAAGAGGGTAATTTCATTGGGGTATCACGACGTTGTCGAACTCGCGACGCATCAGACGAGCGGTTTCGCGGGCGCCGACGCGGCCCTCTACAAACTGGAGCCTGATCAGTTCGATCGACACCTCGCGGCGATCAGCAAGGTCGTTTCCGACAGGCCGATCCTCGTAACCGATTTGATGGCGGATAAAACCACCCCGGCCAGGCCCTGGATGATAACGTTCGACGACGGAGGCTTAAGCTCATACAACTCGATCGCCGACCGGCTGGAGATGTTCGGCTGGCGCGCTCACTTCTTCATCACGACCGATTACATCGGCGCGACGGCTTTTATGAGCCGTGAGCAAATCCGCGACCTGCATCGTCGCGGGCACATCATCGGCTCACACTCGTGCTCACACCCGCTGCGCTTTGCCGCCCGCCCTCGGGCTGAACTGAAGCGCGAATGGGAGGAGAGCGTGAACGTGCTTTCAGACTTGCTGGGCGAGCGAGTTCGCATCGCTTCTGTGCCCGGCGGGCAGTATTCGCGCCAGGTAGCTGAAGCCGCCGCTGACACAAGGATCGAGGCTCTTTTCACTTCAGAGCCGACGACCAGATGCGCCCAGGTAGAGAACTGCCTGGTGATCGGGCGCTACGCGATCCAACGTTGGATGACGCCCGCTGTCGCCGCCGGAATGGCTTCAGGTCAGTTCGCGCCGCGCTTCAGACAATGGCTGTGGTGGGAGATCAAGAAAATCATCAAGACGTTGGGCGGTGATTACTATCTGAGGTTGAGAAAATCCTGGGTGGATGGATTCAACTGAAACTCACTCGAGAAAGATACTTTCAGATCGCGGCGGGCGCATTTGTAGGATCGGCGACCGCTGATCGAGTAATTAAAGGATCTAACACGGAGAAGTAGCATGACGACTTTCAGAAGAAGAACTCTGACAATCTACACCGGGTTTCTGACTTCGGTCCTGGTGATGGCGAACTGCGGCGCCATGCGAACGCCGATGGGAGGCGCCCTTACCGAGGCGGAGATCGAGAGTATGGCAAAACGCACAATGCCGGCGCTCGGAATCGCAGGACCCGAGCCGGAACTCCCGCGCGTCTTTATCGATACGAACTATAACCCGCCCACCGGGCGAACCATCCCCGTGCCCGCAGGCGGCGATTTTCAGGCGGCGATTAATCAGGCGCAGCCAGGCGATATCATTACGCTTAAGGCTGGCGCCACTTACACGGGCAATTTCACTCTTCCCGCCAAATCCGGTTCCGGATGGATCGTCATTCGCAGTTCGGCTCCGGATGGCGGTCTCCCCCAACCCGGCGAGCGCATTACGCCACCCTTCGCCGGCGCGCTCCCCAAGATCGTTACCCCGAACAGCGGAGCCGCATTGGAAGCTCTCAGCGGCGCTCATCACTACCGTTTTATCGGACTGGAATTCGCCCTTGCAACAGGCGTCCCGCAAGTCTTTAGCCTAGTCACGCTCGGCGCCAAAGAAACCTCTCTGGCCCAAATGCCGCACGACCTGGTATTTGACAGGGTCTATATCCATGGCAGCCCTTCAGCCACTCTGAGGCGCGGCATAACGCTCAACAGCGCCTCGACCGCCGTCATTGACTCTCACATCTCTGACTGCCACGAGAGGGGCGCCGATTCCCAGGCCATCGGCGGATGGAATGGCGCCGGTCCCTTTAAGATCGTCAACAATTATCTCGAAGGCGCGGGCGAGAATTTCATGCTCGGCGGCGCTGATCCGACGATCCCCAACCTCGTTCCGTCTGACATCGAGTTCCGCCGCAACCATTGCTTCAAGCCACTCACGTGGAGGATCGGCGATCCGAGCTACGCCGGGACGTCCTGGTCGGTCAAGAACCTCTTCGAGCTGAAGAACGCGCAGCGTGCGCTGGTTGACGGCAACATCTTCGAGAATAACTGGACGATGGCGCAGAACGGGTTCGCGATCCTCTTCACCGTCCGCAACCAGGATGGGAAAGCCCCCTGGTCTGTGGTTCAGGACGTGACCTTTACAAATAACATCGTGCGTCACTCGGCGTCGGGTTTCAATATGCACGGCAGCGACAACAACGCTCCGAGTATGGCGAGTCGGAGATTCAGAATCGCCAACAACCTGCTCGAAGACATAGACGGCAAACGCTGGAACGGCGGCGGGATAGCGTTTCAGATTAATCGGGGCCCGCACGATCTCACCATCGAGAATAATTCCGTATTTCACACCGGCAGTGTCGTTACGGTCGGTATCAAACCAAATCAAAACCTGGTCTTTCGTAACAATCTATTTCCACACAATGAATACGGGGTCAAAGGCGACGGCGCCGGAACAGGTAATGGAACGATTGACACTTACTTTTCCGGCTCGGTGTTCAGGAAGAATGTAATGGTGGGAGGGCCGAGCGCCGATTACCCGCCGGATAACTTCTTCCCGCCCTCGTTCGATCAAGTGATTTTTGTAAACCGCGCTGCCGGCGACTATCGTCTGGCCCCCGCGAGCCCGTACAAAAACGCGGGGACCGATCACAAGGATATTGGCTGTGACCTTGACGCGCTCGACGCCGCGATCAGCGGCGCAAGGGAGAAGGTGAAAGTCCGAGAATGAACGTTATTTCTCAGCGTAGAGGGGGAATGACGCGACTTCGCATGTCTTCGAGCGCCTCCCCGACTTCATATTCATCTCAGACAATGGCCATGGCGGTAGATCAAGAAAATCATCAGCCCGCCGATGCCCTCACTAACATCGAACTTACGCAGAGTCGACGCCACAAAATCCAGTCAATCTCGAGAAGGAGGGAGATAACATGGCAATAAATCATAATCCGATCTGGAATCTTATTCGACAAGACGTTAAGAATTTCGGCGTGATCAAGACACTTTATGACATAACCTTCAGGGTGATAAATCGTTTCCTGTTCTTCAAAGTATTGAGGTGCATGATAATTGACTCGGTGGACCCACATTACTTGGGAAGTAATAACGGATATCAGTTTACGTTCCTCGGCCGGGACACGCTTCTTGCATTTACTGAAAATAAAGAATACGAGCTTTCGGAAGAGTTCGTGTGGAGGGCATTGAAGAAAGGCGACGAATGTTATGGAATTCTGGACGGTCCAACGCTGGCCAGCTACGGCTGGTATTCCAGCAAGCCTACTGAGATCGCTTTCGGGCCGGCTAAAAATGGGGGAGAGGATTTACGATTACACTTCAGCAGCGAATACGTTTACATGTATAGCGGGTACACGCACGACCGGTATCGCGGACAACGTCTTCATGCGATCGGCATGACCCGGGCTCTGGAGGAGTACTTAGGCAAAGGATTCAAAGGGCTGGTTTCTTACGTCGAATCGAATAACTACAGCTCGCTGAAGTCGGTTTACAGGATGGGGTACAAGGACTTCGGCAAAGTTTACGTCTTGAGAATTTTCGGCAAGCACATCATCCGCAGCAGCAAGGGTTGCGAAAAGTACCAATTTCGGGTCAAGGCGCATTGATCCTTCGCTGCGCTATTGAGCTTCGCCATTCATGGGAACGCTTCAGGTCGCATTGTGACGCCCTGAAAGGATGAAAATCGCGGCGCGCCATGTACCGTAGGTTGTCCAAGGCGGCGGAGGGCTTCACAACCAAGCCGCTTGATTTCAACTAAAGGCTTCAATAATCAAGCCTCCGCAGGTTGGACAACCTACGGTACATTTTTCTGAGGAGGTACGAGATATGCATTCGCACACCGCCGTCGGGAGTAACCGGAATCACATATCAAAGATCGGAATTGAGGTCTTTTCCACCTGTCCGCAATCGAGTCAGATGCCAAAAGAAGATTATCTCAAAAATGTCGCCGACGTGGCGCGCTGGAGCGAGCAGTACGGGTGCAGAGGCGTCTTAGTATACACGGATAACTCGTTAATTGACGCCTGGCTGGTTTCCCAGTTAGTCATCGAGAACACTACCGAACTGTGTCCGCTGGTCGCCGTACAGCCTGTTTACATGCATCCTTACACGGTCGCCAAGATGGTGTCATCTTACGGGTTTCTCTACGACCGCCGAATTTATCTAAACATGGTAGCAGGCGGGTTCAAGAACGATCTGAATCAGCTCAATGACCCGGCGCCGCATGACCGCAGGTACGAAAGGATGATCGAGTACGTCCAGATCATCAAACAACTTCTGGGCGCCGAGACCGGAATCAGTTTCGAGGGCGAATTTTACAAAGTGGACAAACTGAGGATGACGCCGCCTCTGCCGCCGGGGCTTTTCCCCGGCGTCTTCGTTTCGGGTTCGTCAGAAGCCGGATTGGCGGCCGCCAAAGCGATGGGAGCGGTTGCGGTCAAATACCCCAAACCGCCAGGAGAGTACGAGAACGAGCCTCCCGATGAGACGATTGATTCCGGCGTGCGAGTCGGGGTTATCGCCCGTGAAGATGAAAATGAAGCCTGGAGCGTGGCTTACGAGCGCTTTCCCGTCGACCGCAAAGGAGAACTGGCTCACCAACTGGCGATGAAAACCTCTGATTCCGTCTGGCACAAGCAGCTCTCCGAGCTCGGCGCCACTCCGGAAAACAATCCATACTGGCTGATCCCTTTCCAGCACTACAAAACCTTCTGCCCATACCTGGTCGGAAACTACTCCAAAGTAGCTACTGAGATAGCCCGTTACATCGCTCTCGGATTCACTACTTTCATTCTGGACATACCGCCGAATGAGGAAGAGTTGTATCACACGGGCGTCGTCTTCAAGCGGGCGATCGAACAAGTAGCGGTAAAGGAGGTAGTGTGATGGGCTCGTTGTTACAGCATATGGTGACCGGACAGGCGGAGCGGCGCCCTGAACAGACCGCGATTGTTTACCGGCAGGAGCGGTTGAGCTACGGCGAGTTGGAAGAGACATCGAACCGTCTGGCTCATTTACTCAAAGAAGCCGGATGCAAGCGAGGTGATCGTGTCGGCTTTCTGATCCCCAAAACTCCCGCGGCGATCATCACCATTCTCGGCATTCTGAAGGCCGATTGCGTCTATGTGCCGCTCGACACTTCCAGCCCGGCGCCCAGACTGGAGAAGATCATTGACGCCTGCGCCCCTCGTTTCGTCGTCGCCGGCGGGGCCGTGACGCCCTTGCTCGATGAGTTGATGGCGGATAAGTCGCGCCGGGACGGAACGGCCGTCGGCTGGATGGGAGGGGGCGGCGTCGAAGGGAACAACTTCAAAGCCCGATTTTCGCGCGAAGACCTCGGGAGTTATTCGAGCGAGCCACTCGATTACCAAAACACTAGCGGCGACGCCGCGCACATCCTCTTCACTTCCGGCTCGACGGGCGCGCCGAAGGGCGTCATCATCACTCATGCCAACGTCATTCATTTCATCACCTGGGCGGTGAAGTATTTCGGCGCGAAGCCGTCTGACAGAATTTCGAGCCACCCGCCGCTCCATTTCGATCTTTCGACCTTCGACATCTACGGGACTCTAGGGTCGGGGGCGCAACTGCACATCGTTCCGACTGAATTGAATCTGCTGCCACGAAAGCTGGCCGAGTTCATTCGCGCTTCTGAGTTGACGCAATGGTTCTCAGTGCCTTCGGTCTTGAACTTCATGGCGAAGGCTGATGTCGTAAAGCAGGATGACTTCCCGACACTCGAACGATTGTTGTGGTGCGGCGAAGTCTTTCCCACACCGCCGTTGATCTACTGGATGCGGAGGCTACCGCGCGTGAAGTTCACCAATCTCTACGGCCCGACCGAGGCCACCATCGCCAGCAGTTACTACACCCTGCCGCAATGCCCTGATGACGAGCGGGCCGAGATTCCGATCGGCGCCCCCTGCGACGGAGAAGGACTCATGGCGCTCGATGAAGAATTGAAGCCTGTTCCGGCGGGCGAGATCGGCGATCTTTACATCAGCGGCGTGGGTTTGAGTCCGGGCTATTGGCAAGACCCGGAGAAGACCGACGCCGTCTTCATCACGCGACCGGGAAGCCCCGACCAGAATGATCGAATCTACAAGACTGGCGACCTGGCGAAGGTGGGCGAGGACGGCTTGTTCTACTACCTCGGGCGCGCCGATTCGCAAATCAAAAGTCGCGGTTACCGCATTGAGCTGGGGGAAATCGAGACTGCGCTGAACGCCCTCCACCTGACCGAAGAATGCGCGATTGTCGCGATCAACACCGGCGGCTTTGAAGGCGTCGCGATTTGCTGCGCCTTCGTCCCGCTGAAAGACGTCGACGCTCCGCCGGCCAGGCTGCGCACGGAGATGAGCAAGGTCTTGCCGAATTACATGATGCCCGCACGCTGGTCGCGGTTCGATTTCCTGCCGAAGAACGCGAACGGAAAGATTGATCGCAAGGCGCTCCGAGAGCGGTTTCAACAGGATGGGGGGTAGATTGCCATGAACGTATTGCTAGTCGGCGAGGAATCCGCCGGCGCTCAAACACTGAAGCTCTTGGCAAATAGCAATCATCGTCTGGTCGGAGTGATGGCCTCGCCCACGCGCAAGTCGACCGGCGGAATGACTGTGTGGCGGCTCGCGGAAAAATTGGGCTGCCTGACGTGGCCGGCCGAATCGGTGAAAGACCCGGCGTTCGCCGAAGTGATCCGCGCCGAAGAGGTGGAGCTGTTGCTCAATGTCCATTCACTGTTCGTCATCAAGCCGGAAATTGTCGCGGCGCCGCGTTGGGGGAGCTTCAATCTGCATCCCGGCCCGCTGCCGCGCTACGCGGGATTGAATGCGCCGAGTTGGGCGATTTACCGGGGAGAGCGTAGTCACGGCGTGACATTGCATCGGATGCTGGCGGGGATTGACACCGGGACAATCGCTTACCAGACCTTGTTCGACATTGAAGAGTCGGACACTGGATTCTCGGTAAGCGCGAATTGCGTCAAGTACGGGATGGAGTTGATCAGAAAATTGCTGGAGACGGCGGCGGAGAACCCACATGCGATCCCCGCCATCGAGCAGGACATAAACCGCCGGGAGTACTTCGGCAAAGGAACGCCGGAGGACGGTTGGCTGGCATGGTCGAGACCGGCCCGCGAGATTTTCAACTTCGTGCGGGCAGCCGATTACTCTCCTTTTCCGTCGCCGTGGCGAAACCCACGTTCGAGGTCGGGAGATCGGGAGGTCGCCTTCCTAAAGGTCGTCCTCACAGGGCGGCCATGTGACGCGGCGCCGGGGACGATTGGCCGGTCCGACGGCGGGCAGGTCTGGGTGGCCGGCGCCGATGAATGGGTCGAAGTCGGCCGGTTGACGGTCAATGGGCAATCCGCCAATGCCGCTGAGGTGTTGAAGCCGGGAGACAGATTGGAGTGGAAATGTTGAATTTGTTCGCCCATAACCGGGGTTTGAATATGTTCGCCTACAGTCATGATCGCCGCGCTAGCGGCGGCGTTCCGCAACCTTTGAGAAACATATGAGGAGTTTATGTAATGGTTTTAAGCGATGTTTCAACCGATCGAATTATCCATCTGCTTTCAGAAAGTGTGCACGTAGAAGTTCCATCCGCGGACACTGATTTAATGGAATCAGGTCTGCTCGACTCGCTGACATTGGTGGAATTGATGTCCAGCCTGGAAGAGCAGTTTGACGTTCACATCTCCTTCGATGAGGTCGAGATCGACAATTTTCGCTCTGCCAGAAGGATCGCGGAGTTTGTCAATCAGCGGAGCAAGCCGAAGGAGGTGGCAGTTGGCTTTGCCGCTTAAAGACTCTCTTTAATACGCAGATATGACTACTGGCGCCTTCTCTTGCGCGCCGGAGGTATTACAACCATGTGGTCACAACAAAAAACTTCAACAACTTCTTTTCGAGCGGAGCGCGAGTTCGGGTTACTCGTCGGGCTGATGGCGATCTTGATCGGGGGCTGGCGCCTTTACCGGGGTCATTCGGAATCGGTCGCGTCCAGTCTCATGGGAGCCGGTTCGGCGCTCGCCATTCTCGGGCTCTTCTTCCCGAAAGCGCTCGTCTTACCCAACCGCTGGTGGATGGCGCTGGCCAAGTGGCTGTCTTTAATCACAACCCCGATCATCCTTGGAATTATCTTTTTTCTAGTAGTCATGCCAATCGGCGTGATCAAGAGGTTATTCGGCTGGGATCCATTGCGGCGGCGCGCTCCTTCCGCTGCCTCGTATTGGGTCCCGTACAACGCGCGGCAAAAAGATCCTCATCACTTCGAGAAAATGTATTAAGGAGGTAACGCAAATGTCGAGAACGAGAGTCTTCAGCGAAATCTGGCAATACATGAGGAACAATAAAAAATATTGGCTCGCCCCTATCGTCATCGTCCTGGTGACGATCGGCGTCCTTCTGGCGGTCGTGGGTAGTTCCGCGCTGGCGCCATTCATTTACACACTTTTCTAAGTCGGAACATACAGCTTAGTCAACGTGGGGAGGAAGGTTTTATGGCAAGTATTCTTGGAATCTCCGCCTATTACCATGACTCTGCGGCATGTCTGGTTATTGACGGGGAGATAATCGCGGCGGCGCAGGAAGAGCGTTTTACGCGCGTAAAGCATGACTATCGCTTCCCGGGCAACGCCGTTCGGTACTGTTTAAAAGAGGCCGGGATCACCCCGGAGCAACTCGACTACGTGGGGTTCTATGATAAGCCGCTACTCAAATTCGACAGGCTGCTCGAAACCTATCTGGATTACACACCGTCGGGCTTTCTCTCCTTCCTCAAGGCAATGCCGCTCTGGATGAAGGAAAAATTGTGGATGCCGGATATGATCGGAATCGAGTTTGGGAAGGTGGCCGGGGCCGAAGACGAACGAGCCGCCAAGAGGCTGGCGAAACAGTTCCGCTGGAAGCTGCTCTTCGGCGATCATCACGAGAGCCACGCGGCCAGCGCATTCTATCCTTCACCGTTCGAAGAGGCGGCGATTCTCACCATGGACGGAGTCGGCGAGTGGGCGACTAGCTCGATGGGGGTTGGACGAGGCGCCGAGATCAACCTACTCAAGGAGCTCCGATTCCCTGACAGCCTCGGCCTCCTCTATAGCGCGTTTACCTATTACACCGGATTCAAGGTGAACAGCGGCGAGTACAAGATCATGGGGTTGGCCCCTTACGGAGAACCTAAGTATGTTCCGCTGATCAAGGAGAAGTTAGTCGAAGTCTGCGAAGACGGAAGCCTTCGAATGAACCAGGAGTATTTTGGTTACAGCCAGGGGTTGCGAATGACGAATCGGGCTTTCGATAAGCTTCTCGGCGGCCCGCCCCGAGAGCCCGAATCGAAGCTCACACAAAGGGAGATGGACCTCGCCCGGAGCGTCCAGGAGATTACGGAAGAAGTGGTGCTGAAGATGGCCCGTTATGTTCAGCGCGAAACCGGGATGAAAAAGCTCTGTCTGGCGGGTGGGGTGGCGCTCAACTGTGTGGCTAACGGCCTACTCTTGAGGGAAAGGTTGTTTGACGACATCTGGATCCAACCCGCGGCGGGCGACGCGGGAGGATCTGTCGGGATTGCGCTTGCAATCTGGCATCGTTACCTCGGCAAACCGCGCATAAGCCCGGAAAGCGAAGGGACCTGGATCTCTTCGTGTAATCATTCCAACGGCGTTCCCCAGCCTTATGCCGACGGTATGAAGGGAGCATATCTCGGGCCTGGTAACTCGGAAGCGGAGATAGAACAATACCTCAAAGCGAACAACTTCCCTTACACAAAATACAGCCGTCAGGATTTGCCCGGCGCCGTGGCCGATCTGTTAGTCGCGGAGAAGGTCGTTGGTCTGCACCAGGGAAGAATGGAGTTCGGCCCTCGGGCCTTGGGCGGCAGGAGCATCATCGGCGATGGGCGATCACCCAAGATGCAATCAGTGATGAATCTGAAAATCAAGTACCGGGAAAGCTTTCGGCCCTTCGCGCCTAGTGTGCTCCGGGAATATGTCGCGGATTGGTTTGAGATGGATATTGACAGTCCCTACATGCTTCTGGTGGCCGACGTAGCGGAGAAACGACTTCGAAAGATGACCGCGGAAGAAGAGAAATTGTGGGGGATAGAGAAGCTCAATGTAGTCCGGTCCGAGATCCCCGCTGTCACACACGTGGATTATTCGGCTCGAATTCAAACTGTGCGCAGGGAAGTGAACCCGCTATACTGGGAGATCATGGAGGCGTTTCGTAAGAAAACTGGTTGCCCGGTAATCGTTAATACCAGTTTCAATGTGCGCGGGGAGCCGATAGTTTGCACGCCCGAGGACAGTTATCGCTGTTTTATGAGGACGGAAATGGACGCCCTGGCGCTGGAGACCTGCGTACTTAATAAGAAAGAGCAGCCTGAATTCCGGGAGAGCGCGGATTGGCGTCAGGAATTCTCGCTCGACTGAAATGATCCGGCTTCCTCCGGATCGCAATTCTTTTCACTGAAAGGGGTCTAATCGAATGTATATCCTCGGTATTTCCGGACATCAACGTGATGCGGCCTCGGCGCTGCTCAAGGACGGTCGGGTTATCGCCGCCATTGAGGAGGAAAAACTGGTTCGCGTCAAGCACATCGGAATCAGCCAGTGTGGCGGGTTGCCTTACGAAGCGATTGGATATTGTCTGGAATCCGCCGGCGTCGGGATTGAGGATATAGATTATGTCACCTATTACGTCAAACCCCGCCGTCTATTGAATAGGCAGTCAAAATTCCATGAACGGCTCATCCCGGAAAATTCCCCCGAGGCCGAAGATCACAAGGCGGCGAGTGTGAATGAATATCATGACAGGCTGAAAACGCTGCATTTGATCAGGCGACTGTTGGACCAGCGCTCGAAGGTCGTAGCGGTAGATCACCAGCTCGCGCACGCCGCAAGCTCATTTTACCTCTCGGGTTTTGACCGCGCTGCAATCTTGATACTGAGTGGGAAGGGAGATTACATCACGATCGCGGCGGGGATAGGCGAAGGAAGGAAAATCCGCCTTCTTAGGCGAGTCGAATTTCCACATTCCCTCGGCTGGGTATACAGTCAGGTCAGCGAATATCTCGGGTTTCGAGCCAACGGAGGCGAACATAACACGCAATGGCTGAGTATTACCGGTGAACCGGAATTCCTCCCCGCCTTCCAGGATTTGTTGAAGATTGACGCCGCAGGCATCCCTGCCATAGACCTTTCCTACTTTACTTCTTCTCTCCAAGGGGCCGACCCTTTTTCTGAAAAGTTCTACCACAGATTCGGCGATTGTTTGCGCCGCAAGGATCAACGGTTCAATGTGGGAGTGAAATCGCCCTCCTGGACCGACCTGATAGAGAAATTGAGCGGGCGTCAGAAAGCCGTGTTACCTGCGACAAACTATCGCCGGAATCTGGCGCATAGTCTTCAGAAGCATCTCGAAAATGCCGTTCTGGCCCTGGCCGAAAATGTCCGACGTGAGTACGGCGTGTACGCGTTATGCCTTGCGGGCGGAGTAACTTCGAACAGCCTGCTGGTATCGAGGCTGGAACGCGAAAGTGGCTATAAGCATATTTTCGTCCAGCCCGCGGCCGGGAATGCAGGGTGTAGCGTCGGGGCCGCCTTATTTCATTGGCATAACCAGCTTAACCAAGGACGTCCTGAGGCCCTGGAGAATGTCTTCCTGGGACCTGAATACACTGACCAGGAGGTCAAACCCGTCCTTGATAATTGCAAGCTGGCTTACAGGTACATTGTTTCTGAGGATAAGCTTCTCGACGAGGTTTCAACACTGCTTTATCAAGGAAACATCGTCGCCTGGTTTCAGGGGCGCGCTGAATTCGGCCCTCGTTCGCTCGGGGCCAGGAGCATTCTCGCCACTCCTTTGCTGGCTCACATGAAGGAAAACCTTAATCTGTTCGTCAAGCACCGGGAAACTTCCCGGCCGTTTGCCGCTTCGGTTCCGGAAGAGCGTGCGGAAGAGTTCTTCGAGAAATGCAGCCCACTTTCAAGGTTCCTGCTAACCGTATCGCGCGTCAGAAATGACAAGCGGCATCTGATTCCCGCCGCCTGGTTTTCGGACGGAATGGCCCGCGTACATATAGTGAGTCGCAAAACCACTCCGCTCTACTGGCGACTGCTCAATAAATTCGGAGAGAAGACTGGTGTCCCCGTACTTGTTAACACATCTTTCAATCTTTTTGGGGAACCGATTGTTTGCACGCCCCGAGAAGCGGTGCGCGGCTATTACTGTTCCGGAATAGATGCGCTGGCTATCAATAATTTCCTTATTCAGAAGTAATATGGAGAGAGAGACGGCATGTCGTTACTGAAGAGACTTACCAGGTTTGCCAGAGATATTTGGATGGTTCTCGGGGTGGCGTTGGTTATGTTTGTGGCTCTAGAGGCGGTTGTTTCACTTGGTCTTTACATTCGAGGCTTTTGGCATCCTCCCGCCGCCAACTTCCGGGTCAAGGCCGATACCTATTCCGATTCCGAATGGGCGTCTAAGTACTACAAAGAGATTGAAGAGATTGAGAAGGGGAGGACATTGAGGTGGCAATCCTACGTTTACTGGCGCCGAACACCCCGCCGTGGAGAGTACATCAATATCGGGCCCGATGGTTTGCGGAAAACCATCAACGTCTCTATGTCTGAGGGCGTAAGCCCTCCGATTAAGGTATTTATGTTTGGTGGTTCCACGATGTGGGGGTTGGGAGCCGGAGACGACTCCACCATTCCGTCCGTCTTTGCTAAAGAGGCTAAAAATAAAGGAATAAACTGTGAAGTCGTAAATTTCGGCCAGTATGCTTACGTTAGCACGCAGGAAGTCATTGAATTGACGCTTCAATTACAGAAAGGAAATATCCCCGACGTAGTGATCTTTTATGACGGCGTCAACGACACATTCAGCGGGTTTCAGCTCAGCGCCCCGGGGCTGCCACATGATGAAATCCGCCGGGAGAAGGAATTCTGCCTCCTGGAGAGGAAAGAACTTCAAACCTTGGCGGCCCAATCCGCAATCCGCCAGCTTTCAATAATGCGTTTCCTTCATGGTGTTCTCCAAAAATCCGGATTACGGCGTGATCTAGTCCAGCCGGTTTCTCTAGAGTATGAAAAAGCGATTTCGGACAAAGGGTCACTGGCCCATGCGGTTGTGGAGACGTATCTTAGTAACATAAAACTGGTACAAGCCCTATCTCAATCCTACGACTTCACCCCCCTTTTTTACTGGCAGCCGGTCGTTTATGCGAAGCAATACCTGACTGAATACGAACGCCAGTCTTTAGAACTCGATGTTCATTATCCGGGCATGAAGGAATTTTACCAGGACACGTACGCTGCGCTGCGGCAAAGTTCCGCGGGATTGAATAAGAACCTCGCCTTTCATGACATCAGCTCGATATTTAGTGATATTCGCGAGCCGATCTTCGTTGACTTTAACCACATGGGGGATAAAGGAAACCGGGCTATTGCTCAGAGAATGGCTAAAGATTTTGTACATCTTTTGAAAGTGAACACCAAACCCCATATGCGCAGCGGCCTGGCCGAACAAATGGCTAACTCGGAAAAGTGATGTAACAGTTACCAAAGCGCTCTTTTTGGCCCAATGCAGTTTGGGGGGGAAGCTTAAAAATGACATGAAGAATGTTGTCAAGAAACTCCTGCTGATTCTATTCAGTACGTTTATCGGTCTGGCGGGTTGTGAGATCGGTCTGCGCTTACTCGGTAATAAGTTCAGTGGCTCGACTTACATCGCTGATCCGTTACTCGGATGGTCGTTGCGGCCCGGCGCGGGCGCTTGGGAAGTCGACGAAGGTGTCGCGTGGAGCAAGATCAACAGCCATGGGTTTCGCGACCGCGACCGCGCCCTGATCAAGCCCCGGGGCGTCTACCGGGTGGCCGTACTGGGCGATTCATACACCGAAGCGCGCCAGGTTGACATGAACAAGACGTTCACAGCGCTCACCGAAGTAGAATTGAACCGGCGACATTGCTTCGGGGAGAGCAAGGTGGAAGTTTTGAACTTTGGAGTTCCGGGCTACGGCACGGGCCAAGAGCTTCTCCTGATGCGCGAGCGCGTATGGAAATTCAGCCCGGACATGATTGTCCTTCAGGTTTTTACGGGCAATGACATCTTCAACAATCATCGCGCGCTAAACGTCAGCACCCCCGACTTGGCTCCGTACTTCCTGCTTAATGACGGGAAGCTGACGCTGGATGACAGCTTCCGGCAGGCGTCTGCTTTTAATCCCACCCGCATCAAGTTGAAAGGCATTGCCGCGGACATCATGAACAACTCAGTGTTACTACAGATAGTATATAAACTGCGCCGGCTGAGAGCGCAGCGGGAGGAGCTGGCGCACATGGACGCCACTGAAGTATCGGCCGCCTCGAACGCGCCACCGCCCGAGTATCAGCGTTATCTGGCGTTCCTTCCGCCCACGATTCCGTCGATGGTGGAGGCGTGGCAGGTGACCGACGCGTTGATCGCGGAGTTCGGCAGGGAGGCTAGTTCTCACCATGCGCCGCTGCTGATTATGCTCATACCGACGGAGCATCAAACCTATGCGGATCCGAAAGATGAGGAAGCGTATCGCGCGCATTACAAGATCGAATCGCTTGAGTACGCGGATGACCGGGTGGAACAGCAGTCCCGCGCGAGCGGGATTCCCGTGCTACGGATGACGCAGCCGTTGAAAGAAGAGCTAAAGCGCACAGGAGCGCCTCTGGCCGGCTTTGCGAACACAGCTCCGAACGAAGGACACCTCAACGAACGGGGACACGCCGTGGTCGCGCGCGAACTGGTCCGGGCGATCTGCGCAATCACAGCCGCTCAGGTTTCGAATTAATTGAAGCCTGTGCGAATTAAAGTTGAATGCAATCGGAGCCGATTCGTATTCCTGCGTATTTGATTCCAATCAATGCGCCTCCCGCCGAAGACTGCACGCTGGAAGCGATGCGTACCCAGGCTTGCGCTAATCAATGTATGGATTTCAAAGGGCTTTTATTTGCACAGCCTTCAATTAACTACGTACGAGTCGGTCATCAATGATCGGGACACTCAACCGCAGAGGACGCAAAGGTACACAGAGGGAAGACAATTCTGAACAACCTTTGCGAACCTCTGCGTCCTCTGCGGTTGATACGCTTGTACCAATGTTGTGTGGTCTGATTTAGGTGAAACTGTGCTCCAATTGGCGGGAGTACCACCGAATGCTCGTACCTGGATCAGCCCGAAACCTGGACAAATCTGTCACAGGAAACGCTAAACAGGAATACACGGAATGAACATTCGTTATGCCGAGAACAGAGACCTTGCCGCAGTCGCCCGACTCAACAGCCGTTTAAAAGCGGGAGGCAGAGATGATGAAATGCCTTTGGACCCTGCCCTGCCTGGGGAGGCGCAATACAGGCCGGAAGGGTTTCCGGTCTATCGCCGGATGATAATCGCTGAAGACGGGCAAGAAGTGCGGGCGGCGATGATGCTGTGCCATCACAACATATTCATTCATGGCGTGAAGCGGGACTTCTGCTGGACAAAAATGCCTCTTTCCGAGGGGGTCATCGATTTAAAATATTCCCCGGCCATAGTACAGCTCATAAAAAGAGCCCTTGATTATCAGCCGTTTATGATGGGAGTTGGCGCCGGAACTTCCATATCAGAAGGGCATCGATTCTTTGTCAAGCTTAGGTGGAGGCGCCAATCCGTACCGTTCTTTTTCTACCCGGTCAAAGTAAGTAAGGTATTGCGCGGCCTGCGTTATTTAAAGAATAGCTCGAGGCTGCGTTACGGAGCGCTCCTCGGCGCTTACTCCGGCCTTGGGGCGGTTGTGAGCGGGTTGCTTTCCTTACGTCGTAAGATCGCTAGCGGCCTCTCGGACTTCGAAGACTCGGTGGTCGAAGGCTTCGGTGAGTGGGCGAATCACATTTTTTACAACTCCCTTTCGGACTATCCGGTAGCGATGCGGTCCGACGCTACGTCATTGAATATCGCCTACCCTCCGAATGATCATCGCTACATTCGGCTTAGGGTAAAGCGAAAGGGCGCAAAAACAGACGTCGGCTGGATAGTGGTGGCAAGCAAGCAAATGAGCGACAATCATTACTTTGGGGATTTGAAGGTCGGCACGTTGGTTGATGGTTTCGGGCGCTCGGAAGATGTGCCGGCATTGGTCGCCGCCGGCATAAATCACCTGGTTAGTATCGGCGTAGATATCATTGTGGCTAACTTTTCGCACGCGGCCTGGGTAGAAGCGTGCCTGCGCTCAGGTATGTTCAGTGGCCCTAGCAATTTTCAACTTTTTGTCTCGCCGAAAGGGGGACCGGCGCTTGAAGAATCCTGTCCGCTACATCAAATCCATATAGCCCGCGGACACAGTGATGGAATGGACAATCTAATTTGATAACACCGCGAAAAGTAATGAAAGCAAGTCTTGGAATACAGCCGATCAGACCCTTTTTAAAGGAAGACATACCGCAGGTAGCTGACATGTTTCAGCGACTCCTTTTGGGCGACATGCCGCCCATGCGCATGCTTTCCTCTGCGGCGCTACCTGATTATTTTGAGGAAATATTTTTCCATAACCCATGGTATGACGAATCTATCCCTTCCCTGGTTTATGAAGAGAGTGATGGAAAGATCATAGGGTTCCTTGGGGTGTCGCCGCGCCGGATGCTGTTTCTGGACCAACCGGTTCGCGTCGCGGTCAGCTTTCACTTTATGGTCGAGCCGGAGAGCCGTTCCTCCATGGCGGGAGTGAAATTATTGAAGGCTTTTTTCGCGGGACCGCAAGACCTCTCCTTGACTGACGGGGCCGGACAGGCCGGCCGAAGAGTCTGGGAGGGCGTGGGAGGCGCGACCGCATGGGCCTATAGCCTGCTCTGGACAAGGATTTTGCGGCCGGCGCGATACGCCCTTGATCTTCTCGCCAGGCGCAAAACCTTCTCGCCCTTCGCCCGCGCGCTTTCTCCAACCTGCGATCTGGCCGACGCCGCCGCCCGGCGGATGCTGCCGCGTTATTTTCCCGATACGCCGCCGCAGTGTTCTGAAGAGGATCTGGACGTTGAGACCTTCCTGCGCTATCTGCCTCAGTTCAGCAAAATCGCGGCGCTTAAGCCGGTCTACGACGAACACTCGTTGCGGTGGTTGTTAAAGCATGCCGAACAGATGAAGCTTTTCGGCGACTTTAAGACGGCGCTCGTCCGCGACGCCAGTCGTAAGGTGATCGGATGGTTTATGTACTACCTCAAGCCCGGCGGCATGTGCACGGTCTTTCAGTTCGCGGCGAGAAAGGGCGCGATCAATGAAATCCTGGACTCCCTGTTTAATCACGCCTGGCGGCACGGCGCCTCCGCGATTACCGGAAGACTCTATCCGCGATTTATGCAGGAGTTGTCGGATAGGCGATGTTACTTCCATCGTGGCGGCAGTTGGATGTTGGTTCACTCGAACAATGACAAATTGCTCGAAGTAATCCAACGAGGCGACGCCTTTCTGACCGGCCTGGAGGGTGAAAGTTGCTTACTGTTCTGAGGTCATTCGCGCAGGCGAATGATCGCGCCCGGATTGTAAATATTACCATATGATTGATATGAAGGTCGAGTTGTTGACGGATAATGCGGCGAAACAACTGATCGAGGATGCGAAATTCCGAGAACAATGGAAGAAGCTATATGACGAATGCCCCTGGGGGTCCGTCTTTCAAAGCGCAGACTTTGTTATTACATGGTACGAAACGTACGTTCATCAATTCGCTCCTGTCATTGTAGCTGGAATTAATGGCCCCGATCAGCTGATCGGGCTATTCACCCTGGCTACCGACACTAAATCGGGGGAGCTTGTGGCGGCGGGAGGCGTTCAGGCCGAGTACCAGGCCTGGCTGGCCGAACCTCAGAATTCGGACCCATTTATTGAAGCCGCGCTCGAAAAGCTATGCGGGAAATTCCACAACGGGTCTCTCACGTTGTTATTCATGTTGCCGAACGCCCCCGTCAGATGGGCCATGGACGGCAATCGCTGGAGCGGTCATTGTCATGTAAGACGGCTACCGAGGGGATTGACGGAAATCGGGGATGGCAGCGGCTTTAAAGACACTCTGCGGAAGAAGAAACAGAGCAAAATCAACCGCCTCAAGAGACTGGGCGATCTATGTCTGGAACGAATTCATGATCCGGATGAATTGGGAACCGTTTTCGACGAAATTGTCCATTATCAAACACTGCGGCTTAGAGCTATTTATAACTTACCAAACGTCCCGAACGATCCGCTGAAAAAAACCTTTCATATGAACCTGATGCGTCTGCCCAGGATGCTCCATGCGACGGCGCTGCGTGTCAACGGCAAGTTGATTTCAGCGCAAATCCACTTTTACAACCGGGATCAAGTCTTGTTATGGCTAATTACGCATTCCCCATTTTATGCGAGATATTCGCCTGGCGAGTTGCATACATTGATGATCGGCGCAGAGCTGGCCAAAGAAGACGTCCAGGTCTTCGACCTGACGCCGGGAGGTAATTACAAAGATCGCTACGCTACAAATTACGATGAAGTATACGTAATCACCATCTTCTTCAACCGCGCCCGGCGCATCCAATACAAGCTCAAACGGAGGCTGGCCGAGGCCGCCAAATCGGCGATTCGGGTTCTCAACGTCACTCCGGAACAGACCAGGGACGTATTCTCAACCTTTCTTGACCTGCGGCGTAAATGGCTGCGGCTGAGGCCGGCCGAACTCATTTCGGAGTGTCTCAGGAAATTGAAAAGAAGCTTATGGTACAAAGACGAATTATGCGTCTATACCTACAATTTGGATCAGTCGCGTAGCCAACCTGACTTACAGGCCATGAAGAGGGATCAGGTCCCCGATTTGTTAGTTTACCAGCCGACAGAAGCCTGGCAGCCACCTGTGAATAAGTTCATGAGGCAGGCGTTGGAAAATCTGGAAGCCGGCCATCGCGTTTACACGCGTGTCGAGGATGGAAAGCTGGCGCAATATTGTTGGCTGATCGAATCCCACCGGCAGAAATCTCCGCCCCCCGGGAGCATGGATGAGAAGGGTCTGGTTCTACCTCCTGATTCCGTGTTGATCACCGATTTCTACACAGATTCGCAGGGCCGGAGTTTGCCCCTGTCCTCGCTCCATCAAGTCTTACTCGACGCCGCCAGCACACCGGGCGCAAAGCATGCCTACATTGTCATCCCGGCCGGCGATGATGTTATGCGACAGGTAATTGAAGTAGCTGGTTTTACTTATCGATTCAGCTTTTTCAGAAAGAATGTGCTGGGAAGGGTGACAGGCTGGTCAACAAACATACACCTGCAATCTGGAGCTTTTTCATGATCCCACTGCGCGGTCCGCGCCCTGAGTTCAAAGCCGGTCAGGTCGCGGTCCTGGAAATGAACGATAGCGGTAATTCGTACGTCGCCTTCGCCTCCGCGCCCGAAGAGAATGAATTCGAGTTCCTGATCAAACATAAGCCGGCGTCGGCGAAGGTAACGAGCGAGCTCTTCGAATCGCGACCCGACAACCAGGTCGTATTAAAAAATATAGTTGGTCGTAGCTTCTCCATCGAAGATCACAGAGGAAACGATTTGATCTTTGTGGCGATGGGGACCGGCCTTGCGCCACTGCGTTCGACGCTGCGCCATTTATTGCGTTCGCGCAATGAATATGGACGTCTTGTGGCGCTTTACGGAGCGCGCACGGCGGGGGACTTTTGCTTTGCGGAAGAGATGGCGACCGAATGGCGCGAGCAGGGCGTCGAGTTGCGGCAGGTGATCAGCCAGCCCAGTGGCGATTGGAGCGGGCCAACGGGGCGCGTCCAGAGCCTGCTTGATCACATCGCGCCGGAGTTGAAAAATCCTGTCGCGCTGATTTGCGGATCGCAAGAGGTGATTGACCAGACGCGCTCGCGTTTACTGAATCTGGGCCTTGCTCCGGAGAAGATACTAACTAACTACTGAGTATGAGATAGCTGATGTGGACATATGCCGCTAATGTTGTAGCTTAAAGCTACAAGGCGGTGAACGATGGATGCGTCCGCCCGCTTTTAACCCTCACGCCTTTTCCCACCAATTTCGCCATTCCCACAGATCTGAATTTAGATTTTAATCGAAGAATTAATATACCCGCAGATCCAAATTTGAATTTAGTACGTAAAACCCAGATGACTCCACAGAGTCTCGCTTCGACCGAATCGCCCAAAATTTAATAGATAATACCCAAATTATTGATTGATCAATAAGATCAGCAGGTATATATTACTCTTTAGTCGCCCTCTTCCTCACAAAATTAATTAGACACTGACAAAATCATATTGTCCTGGCGCCAGGCGTCACTGGTTTCGTCCGATTTTTTCGCGTCACAGGCGCCCCTGTAGCTGGGAATTTAATCGCAGTCGATTTTTGCGTGGCTGACGGGGACAACAACACCGTTTACGCTGTGACCGATACCGGCATAATCTACACAATTGACCAGACTGGCGGCGCGTTGGGCAAGGTCACTCTGATAAGCGCCATAAACACCAGGTTTCCTCCAGGATACCAGTCGTTGATGGACTTCAATCCGGTCGTCAACGCGCTACGTTTAATCGGCAGCGACTGCTCTAATTACGCGGCCGTCAATACGGGCTGGGACACGACGGCAGTCCAGACCAGCCTTTCTTACGGCGCGGGTCACATCAATTTCCGCTATACCAGCGGCGCCGGGGACTCCACAACAACCGCTGGTGTACCGAACCTCGACAGATTGGAGATTGAATAGTTAGCGCTTGGTCGGACGAAAAGACTTCAGAGAAATTGGTCCATGGAGTCAGGCGGATATGACTCGATAGATCAATTAAATGCGCCCCGCAAACTTTCAAATTGGTCGGTTGTTCTCGCAATAATCATAATAGTTATATAAACGCATCGCGGTATAGATCAACGGATCAATGTATAGGTCAATGGATCGATAATGATAGATTGAGCCACGGTTTGATCGCTCATTTACCTCACCGATTACAACCCCACTCCATTTAGTTCCACCCGTAAAGCTTTTCAACACAGGCAGAGATTGCCTATCGCCGTAGGTTCGTTTCTCGGCGAATAGGCGCGTCTTTGCGAAGGAACTTTACTTTTAACCCATGGTAACTGGGAGAGGATAAAACTTTATGAGAAAACCGAAAATGAAAAAGTCATTTGTTTCAATGACAATCGCCGCGTTGGCCTTGGCCGCTACACTGATCCTTGGGCTTACGGGCAAGTATTCGGCCGGCGCTACACAAACCACAGGCGTCGTCCTGCCGAAAACCAATATTTACGCCCTGAACGCTGACAACACCATTTTTGTCATGGCGCCTGGCGCGACCGGCTTCACTCGATTAGCTCGTGTCACACAAGCCAATGGCAATTTGATTGGAATCGATTTTCGCGTGGCTGACGGAGCCCTATACGCTGTTACCGATACTGGCAGCATCTACACCATCAACCTGAGTCCAACTAATTTGGGAGGCGTTACTCTGGTAAGTAACTTGACGCCTCGTTTTCCCTCAGGGTACCAGTCGCTGATGGACTTCAACCCGGTCCTCAACGCGATCCGCTTGATCGGAAGCGAGAACAAAAATTACGCGGTCGTCAATTCGGGAGGTAACCTCAACGCGACTGCAGTCCAAACCTCCCTGACTTACGGCGCAAATGACGTCAATGCAACGGCGACCCCGCACGTCGCCGCCGGCTCATATACCAACAACTATGTCGGCGCGACAGTCACTCTTTTCTACGGGATCGATTACGACCTCGACACGTTCGTGACAATCCTGCCGGCCGGCAACCCTCCCACTGGCAGCTCGGCCACTGGCGGGGGCGTATTGACGACAATTGGCCCTCTTGTCAGCCCAACCGGCGCTCCGGTCAACGTCTCCCCGACGACGGACTTTGACATCTACTCTGACAGCAACGGAAATAATAATCTCGTCGGAGTCAGCGGACGGACGCTCTTCACCATTGACCTCTCCCAAATCACTTATCCCCCGACGCCAGGGAAGACACAAAATGTGATTGCCCGTGGAATCACGATGCCTGACGTGGGAGGCGGATTCATTGACATCGCCGTTGCGCCGGCCGCCGCGGTGCCAGCGCCGACTCCAACTCCGACTCCGACTCCGACTCCGACTCCGACTCCGGCGCCGACGGCGTCGACGATCTATGAGGCCGAAAACGCCATTCTTGGCGGCGGAAGTGTGGTAGCTAGAAATTTCCCGGGGTTCACTGGGACGGGCTTCGTAGACTACCCAGACAATGTCGCCAGCGGCTATACCGAGTTTTCGGTTAGCCAAACGGGGACCCGGACGTTCGTCTTCCGGTACGCCAATGGGAGCACGGTCGATCGTCCTTGCGACGTAACAATCAACGGAGTCAAGGTTGATAAGATGTATTTCCAACCGACCGGATCCTGGTCTACATGGAGGACGGTCCAGACCATCCTTAATCTCGGCGCCGGAACAGGCAACAAAGCGGTGCGGGTGACCGCCGTCACGACCGCCGGCGGACCCAACCTCGACTCATTGACCATCAAGTAAAACGTGGCCAGTAGAGCTTGGCCAGTAGAACTTGAATGGCTGAACGATAATAATCTTCATGAAATTGGTCGGGGAGTCGTTCGATCCGGCTCCCCGGACCAATGAAAAGTTACCGGCAATTTTACAGTTAGACGTTTTTTCTCGTATAAGATTATTCGCGGGTGTCGATACCGAAAATGACATCTGATCGGCCTTGTACTAGAAATCGCCTTGTCGATGAATTCAACCTCGTCTCATCTTTCGTGATCTGGGTAATTACGTCGCTCAATCTGCCGGGCAAGTTGTCCTTCGCCAAAATTTCGATCTTTAACACCGCCTCTAGCGCTGCCTTCAGTTTCCCTCATTCGTCTATCTGCCCAATTCATAGGTTGGAGCTGCGGATAAGTCGTGAGCAGCGTGGGGCATGCGCCTCAATTCAAGCTCAACGATTTCAATATCAATCCTGAAGTATGGTAGAGATCATGGCTCCGGGCGCGGAGCCGTTCTACGCGGTCATCCTCGCCGTAGTGATTATGACCATCGCCGGGCTCTCGTTCTGGATGTCGCCGGTGATCGTTTACAAGGTGGCGATGGGGCAGGTCTACGAATCGGTCTCGTCAACCGTCTCTGGCTGGGCCGGCGCTCTGGTCGGAGCCTGATGTGGGGACACTTTTTTATTCGCCTGGACGCGCAGCAGCGAGAAAACAATGAAAGCAAAAAAGGCAAAACGGCAGGGCTTTTTGCCTTTTGTAATTGCTTAACCGGATAGCAGCGGCGGCTCCGCTGCAACGCGGGTTAGGCGCTGTTTCGGGTCACCCTGGCCTCAGCATCGCGGAGCGCTCTGTTTTCAATGAACCAGGATTCTTTCGGTTCTCGCTCATTGTCCATTGGTTCATTAGCTTTGCTTTTGCTGCTCGTCGGCGCCTCACGGCAGCGGTAACCGGGCCGCCGCCAAAACACTTTGATTTTAAGACCCGCATGATCGGCGGCTCCGGTTCACCGCTTGGTTATCCCGCGATTCGTGGGGGATCATTCGATGGTTCACCCCTGCCGACTCACCATTTCCTTGATCCAGATCGGGGCGAAGGGTGAGGTGCAACCCTTGGAAACGGGGTAGTCGCGATAGATTCCCAAAGTTTCTCCGATGGCGATAGCGCGATTGCGATACTTGGGGAAGTGGATGCCGATCCCTGCAAGACAGAAGTTCATCGTCCATTGCGCTTCTGGAGCGGCGTCCCCCATTTCGGACTCGATACGGTCCAGAAGCGCTGGCAGGTCGAGCCCTTCGGGATTCTTGCCGATTCGCTCGGACGTCAGGCTCCATCCGGCGCGTGCAGCCCACGGATCATCATCAGCCATCCACCTTTGGCGGAGAGTCTCCTTGTCGGTGTATTTCTTGACTACGTAGGAGTTGAGCCAGTCCGCCACTTGCACAAATCCGACGGACCGCACCATCCGATCTAATTCGTCGCCTGACAGGTTCTTTGGATTGATCAGAAGTATTGCTAAGAGCCGGGCATCGATGTTCCCGGTTTCCCATAGAGCAATGGCCAAAGCGTGGTTGGTCTTAATCTTCGTGGCCAGTTTTCGGATGTCACCGAGCCGGACGCCGAACTGATTGTCGCCGGCGCCGTTCTTGCGGTTTTGTGCACGGACCTTCTCATTGCCGAGCGCTTCGAGCTGCGCGAGAGTTTCTTTGAGAGTTGTAGCCATATTTGTGTCGTCAGTGAGCTCAAGAACCGGGATAACGTTTGAGGTGAGCCGCCGCTGGAGGCCGCAGGCCGGAAGCGGTCGGCTCGACCGAATGGTTAGGCCTGTCTTTTCCGGGCAGCAGTCTTCCCGTGATTCATGCGGGTTCCAATCTGAATTCCCAACCAAGCCATTGGCAGGTACGCAGCCAACAGGTCAAGTGCGATGAACCAAGTTGGGGCGGGAATCATGAAACTTGCCGCCACACCACCGCAAAGAAAGACTGCGCCAATCGTGTAAGCAATTTGCGCCTTGTAGCTCGCTGCGATCAGGTAAGCAGCGAGCGCGCCGGCGAGAGTACCAACTGCGTGCGCCAAGAACGGCATTATGAAATGCCGCGGCTCGAAAAGGCGCATAGCGTTGCTCAGGCTTTCGGCGCTATTTACATCCACACCCGCAGGGGGAGGAATGAGCGACGGGCTGACGGTGATGAGCGCCATGTTGACGCCGCCGCCTATGGTCTCTCGACCTGCGCCCGATACATGACCATTCCGTTCTCGTGGCGCACCTCATGCGCGGAGAAGCCTGCCTCACCCAGCGCAAGCCGATGCTCGTCAAATGACATGTACAGCGACGCATTCGCCACGCCGACCTCTCCGCAGACGTGGTCGCATACGAGAAATAGTCCTCCAGGACGCAGCAGGCGCCGTACAACCTTGTACAAGGACGCGGCGTGTCGCTTGTGGCGGAGCTCGTGAACGGCCTGCATCGTAACCACGGCGTCGTACGACGACAGGCCGTCCGCCCATTGTGGCGTCTTGAAGTCCAACTCGACGAACCGGACACGCCGTGCCAATGGGCCCAATCGCTCCTTTGCGAGTGCGTGCATAGGCGCCGAAAAGTCCAATGCCGTATACAGGACCTGAGGCAACGATTCCAGTATCTCGCGCGCCAGGAAGCCTGGGCCGGAGCCCAGCTCGAGAATGCTTCCCTCTGCGGAGACGCGGAGCCCCAGTTCGGCGACGAACGAGCGAAAGAATGACTGCCGCCACGGCCGCTTGACCATGGCCGTAGCGGCCCAGTCCGCAGCATCCGAGGGGAGGTGGAAGTCGATCGGGCTTGGGACGTCAACGGGACTATCGGGCTCAGGCATCCTGTCTTCGCTAACCTATAACGCTTCGTGCGTCCGTCGAACATGAATTCTACTGCGTTGTGAGTGTCTACAGCAGTTTTCAGTTGGGCGAATAGATTTCGACCGCGGAGGACGCAAAGGGGCGCGGAGGTTGGCTGATAGTTCTTAAGCTCTGCGTTCCTGCGGCGACCTCTGCGGTTAGTCATCCTCTTCATTCAAGCGAAATACGCTGTAGTATTGGACACCGGTGTCCAATTCTAGACACCAGTGACTACTATTAGACACCGATGTTTGTTGTTACCGGCATGCTGCCGGTCGTAACTACAAATTATACAGGGTGCGTATTATTCCGACATAGTGTACAACCTCCGTTCGGCTGTGGGTCGCCCCCATAAGGGAAAAAGCGGCGTGATCCCCGTTCTCGCCATCATCCTTTCACGATACTGGCGCACGTCAGCCGGAAATAGATCGCCGTATGACTTTCGCTAGAGGCCTATAGGTTAGGTTCAGTCATTCCGCCCCGTCCGGCGAGACTCGCCACCACTGTCGCCAACTTACCCGGCTCGACCGGCTTCGGGATGTGCGCCTGGTAGCCCGCCTCAAGCGCCCGCCCCGCATCCTCGGCGCGGGCGTACGCCGTCAGCGCCAATGCCGGGACGAGTCCGCCGCGCTCCGGCTCACGCGCCCGCACCTTTCTCATCAGCTCGTAGCCGTCCAAGAACGGCATTCCTATGTCAGACACCAGCACGTCAGGGCGCCATTCATCCAGTATCTGAAGCGCTTCGGCGGCGGAGGCGCAGTCCCTCACTTCAGCCTCGTAACTAAGGAGTATCAGGCCGAGTAGAATGCGCGCATCCGGCTCGTCATCCACCACGAGCACACGCAAGTCACGCAGGCGCCAGGGCGACGGGGCGTGGCTTTGCGGAATTTCGTCGGCGCCGTCTAGATGATCGCGCCCGGCCCCTCTCGACGCCTTGCGGGGGGAGGCCAACGGAAGGGCCACAGTAAAGGTTGCGCCCTGTACCCTCCCGCGACTGGCGGCGCTGACTGTTCCGCCGTGCAGCTCCACCAGATGGCGCACGATCGCCAGCCCCAGACCGAGACCGCCGTGCGCCCGCGCCGGGCGTCTCTCGAACTGGCTGAAACGGTCGAAGACAAAGGGGAGAAACTCCGGCTCGATCCCCTCGCCGGTGTCGCTCACAGCGATCGTAACATGCGTTCCCTCGCGTTCGAGGCGGACCGTGATCTGCCCTCCTGCGGGCGTGAACTTGACGGCATTGGACATGAGGTTCCAGACGACCTGTTGCAAACGGTCGGCGTCTCCTGACACCGGCCCCGCCGCCGGATCGAGCGCAGAGACGAGCCTGATCTTTTTAGCGTCAGCAGCCGGGCGCGCGATATCCATCGCGGCCTCGATGATAGGGATCAGTTCGACCGTGCTCACGTCAAGGCGTGACTTACCCGTGATAATGCGCGAGACGTCCAGCAGGTCGCTGATGAGCTGGTTCTGCGCGCGGGCGCTCCTTTGGATGATTTCGAGCGCGCGAGCCGACTCCTCTTCGTCGAGCCGCTTGCCGCCCAACATTCTCGCCCATCCGAGGATTGAGTTGAGCGGCGAGCGCAACTCGTGCGAGACGGTGGCGAGGAATTCGTCCTTGAGACGGTTGGCATTTTCGGCCTCGGCGCGCGCAGCCGATTCCTGCTCGTACGCGCCGCGTATCACCTCATCGGCGCGCTTGCGCTCAGTGATGTCTCGCGCTATTCCTGACGCGCCGATGACTTCGCCCTGAGCGTTCTTGATAGGCGACGCGGTCAGCGAAATATCGACGGCGCTTCCGTCCTTGAGCAGGCGCGTGGTCTCGAAGTGTTTGATGTGCTCGCCGCGCCGCAGGCGTTCCAGAATGCTTTCCTCTTCGCCGAAGCGTTCCGGCGGAATCAGCGTAGTGGCGAGCTGGCCAATGGCCTCCTGGGCGGTGTAACCATAGAGCAGTTCGGCCCCTTGATTCCAACTGGCTATGACGCCGTCGAGGTCTGTGGCGATAACGGCGTCGTCCGACGACTCGACGATGGCCGCCAGCCGGGCCATGGCTAGCTCCGCCTCTCTGCGCTCGGTCACGTCTTCGACGCCGAGCAGAACGCGCTCCGGGCCGCCTTCGGGATTGTCCAGCCGGCGGGCGTTGAGCAGCAGGGCGCGCGCGCCGAGGCCCGGAATCTCGCGCGTGATCTCGAAGTCGTTGAAGAAACTGTCGCGCGGGATGATCTCTTCGAGCAACCGGCGCAGCAGGGGGAGGTCCCACCGGCGCCCGCCCAGTTCATAAATCAGCCGGCCATCGGTCTCGGCGGGCTTGAGCTTGAAAGTTTTGTAGAAGGCTTCGTTGGCCGATTCCACTTTCAGGTCGGCGCGCAGCACGACGAGCGGGTCGCGCGTGGTGCGCAGGATGGCCTCGGCGTAATCGCGCGCCGCCTCGATCTCCCTCTCGGTCTTCTTGAGCGCGTCAATGTCCACCAGCACGACCACTGCGCCGTCGATCTTGTTTTCGAGCGTCTTGTAGGGGCGGACGCGCAGCGAATGCCATCGGCCCGCGCCGTCCCGCATCTCGACTTCTTTGACGCTGACGGTGTCAATCACCTCCGCGATCAGGCGCTCCAGGTCGGGGCAGTCGAGATTGAGCTTGAGATCGCCGATGGGACGCCCCACGTCGGTCGGGATCAGTTTCAGCAGCTTTTCCGCAGCCGGCGTGAAGCGGCGGATGCGGAGTTGGCCGTCCAGCATCAGGATCGGCATCTGGACGCTACCGAGCAGATTGACGAGGTCGCTGTTGAGCCGTCCCAATTCCGCGTTCCGGTTGTTCAACTCCTCGTTGAGCGTGATCAACTCTTCGTTGGCAGATTCCAGCTCTTCTTTCGAGGTCTCCAACTCTTCGTTGATGCTCTGCAACTCCTCGTTCGAGGACTGGGCCTCCTCGCTGGCGGACTGGAGTTCCTCGTTGGTCGCTTCGTACTCTTCGATCACCGATTGCAGGTAGTCGCGCGCGGCGGTCAATTCCTGGCTCAATTGCTTGATCTGTCGCTCCTCCGATTTCCGCCTCCTGTCCCCAGCTCGCCGCCCGCCGCCCTGGTCCGCGGCCTCGGCGGTCTCGAACAGAATCAGAAAGTAGCGCTCCTGCGACGGGGAATGCTTGAGCGGGATCACTTCGAGATTCACGTCGCCGGTCGCACCGTCGTATTTGACGCGCAAGTTTTCTTTCCTGACGGGGCTCTCATCCCGGCGCGCCTTGTCTACGGCCTCGCGCAGCGCGACCAGCAGCCCTTCGCGCGCCAGCTTCAGCAGATTGCGCGTCGCCCTGTCGGGCGACTGTTCGAGGTAGGGAGCGACGTCGCCGCGCAATTGCAGGACGTTCATCTCCTCGCTGATGATCACGCTCGCCGGGGCGTAACGCGAGAGAATGATCCGGTCGGCTTCGCGCTGCGCCTCCGTCTCGCCGCTCGTGGCTGCGCGCTCCGCGCGCGCGGCCGGCTGCCGCCTGCCGTTACTCTTTTCCCACGTTTGATCGCCGGTCGGATAGTTGAAGCGCGGTCGTCCCGTCGCCGGTTTCCTCGTGTAGAAACGATGCTTCTTGTCTTCCGGCTCGAACATGTCAGAGGCCGCGCCGGTAGTCTCCGAAGAACCCAGCCAGAGAACGCCCGCCGGCTTGAGGGCGTAATGCAGCAGCGGCAGGATCTGTTTCTGTAAGACCGGCTCGAGGTAGATCAGCAGGTTGCGGCAACTGATCAAGTCCATCCGCGAGAAAGGAGGATCTGCGATGATGTTTTGTCGCGCGAAGACGCACATGTCCCGGAGCGGCTTGCTGACGCGGTAACCGCCCTCCGCCTCCGTGAAGAAACGGCGCAAACGATCCGGCGAGACGTCTTCCGCGATGTTCTTCGGGTAAAGGCCGGCGCGCGCCCTCTCGACGCCCTTCTGGTTGATGTCGGTGGCGAAAATCTGGACGGGGATGTGGTCGGCGCCCTCTCCCGCGAATTCCGTGAAGGCCATGGCGACGGAGTAGGCTTCCTCGCCCGTCGAACAACCGACCACCCAGATTCTCACCGGCTCGTCGGGCGCGCGATGCTCGACGATCCGGGGAAAGATCTTCTCCTTCAAGACCTCGAAGGTTTCGGGGTTGCGGAAGAAACTGGTCACGTTGATCAGGATGTCCTGATACAGGTTCTCCACTTCCGCCGCGTGCTCGCGCAGATACTTCGCGTACTCATCCAGCCCGTCCAGTTTGTTCAGGATCATGCGGCGCCTGATGCGGCGCCGCAGCGTGTTGGTCTTGTATAGACTGAAGTCGACGCCCGTCACCCGCCGCAGCAGCGCAAGGATTTTATTGAAGCCGTTCTTGACCGCGGGTTGCGCCGTCCCTTCCGCGCCGGGTTCGGCGATTTCGGCGGGAGCGACGTAGGGATGGCGGCTGATGCGCGCGATTTCTTCGGCGATCCCTTCGGGCTTGAGCGTGAAGTCCACGCATCCGGCGGCGACGGCGCTGCGCGGCATACTGTCGTACCTGGCGGATTTCGGCTCTTGAGCAAAGGTGATTCCGCCCTCGGCCTTGATCGCTTCCAGCCCCAGCGTGCCGTCGGTGGCCGTGCCCGAAAGGATGACGCCGATGGCGCGCGTGCTCTGATCTTCCGCCAACGTCTGCAGGAAAGCATCTATCGGATGGCGCAGCACGCGCCCCTCCTCGCGGGGCCGTAGTCGCAGCGCGCCGCCTTCGATCGCCATGCTCGTGTTGCGCGGCATGACGTAAATGTGATCGGGCGCGACGGGCGTCCCGTCCTCAACCTCGCTCACCGGCATTCGAGTGGCTTTTGCCAGCAACTCGGGGAGGATGCTCTCGTGCTTCGGGTCGAGGTGCGTGACCAGCACGAAGGCCATGCCGGTGTCGCCTGGCAGACGCGCGAGCAACTGCTTGAACGCCTCGAGCCCGCCGGCGGAGGCCCCGACGCCGACCACTGCGACCAATTCGTTTCCGGTCTGTTCACCTTCGGCGCGCTCCGCCTGCGCGACGGACTCGGCGCGAGCCCGTCGGGAAACTGTCACCTCCATCGCGTTTGCGCGTTCAACAATCTCGACAACTGGCGCGTCAACCTCCACTTGTGGCGTGCGTCTCGCACGTGGCGTGTTTTGTTTTTTGCTCATTTTTGCTCACCCGTTTTTTCATGACGTCATATCAATATATCAGTAATGAGCCAATGATGGACGATATTGAATAGGTTGAGTACAACTTCTCGCGTGTTTGTTGATGGAAGGATAGAAGGTCGTCTCGGTCCGGCCTTTCTTTTCACGCGATGCGAATAAGCCACTCGACGACTTGCGATGTCGATTATTCAGGAGAAGGCGAATAATCCAACCGCCACAGGGGACCAACTATGAAAAACAGGGAGCAATGCAGGGAGATATTGTCTCGTCAAATGACCGGCGAAATACTAAACGAGGCGCCCCGCTTTGGCAATTCCATAATCTCCTCGAAGAGCAAGACGACACGCTATTATTCTTTCCGAATTGTTCAATATTGGACGGCGATATGTTCCGGCTTGGCCGAAGATGCCAGCGCCACCTTCGCTACGGCGATTGGGCGCTACTCTTGGCGCAAAGCCGTTGAGCAAAACCGTAGCAAGCATGTGACAGATAGACCAAAGCAGCGCAATCCGTTTTGCGATTGGAGGTTCAAAATGCAACCTGCCCGTAATCGCATCCTTTGCATCGATGACCATGAGGATTCACGTGGGATGATGAAAGTCTTGCTGGAGATGTGGAACTATGAAGTGGCGCTGGCAGGCGCCGCCGAAGATGGCATTTACCTGGCCCGAAGCGAACCCTTCGACCCGTACTTGCTGGATGCTCACCTCTCAGACGGATCAGCGTTTGAGCTATGCGAGCAAATATGCGGAGTCCCCGGACATGCCCCCGTGGTTCTTATCTCCACCGCTCCTTATGAGGCCGATAAACAGCGCGGGCGCGAAGCCGGAGCAATCGCTTACCTCGCGAAACCTCTAGATTTCGATGTTCTGGAAATAACGTTGGCGCGATTGATTACTCAGGCCCAGGGAAGTGATTTGGAAAACAACGGAGCGCGCCCTATTTAACCTAAGGAGAGCCAAATGACCAACTTACGTGACCTCGCAGTCTCAATTTGGGGGTATGAACCTTCAAGGCCTTTGCCTAATTCGCAAAACCTTTCCATGTACCGGGAGTTCCGATTTGGAGCGGACTTGCTCGCGGTAGCGAAACAGGCGCATGTGAAACTATCTGAGGCGAGGACGATCCACGAACGCCCGGCAGTGATTCAAGAATTGGCGTGGCAATCCCACTATATGAGATCTTCGCCTAGAGCGGACTCAATCAGAGATATCCTTTTCAGCTTCTACAACGGAGAGCTTTTTCGCATCGTGGTCACTTATGATCCGGAGCGGATCGCGGGGATGACGGCTGAGGACATCGTCGAAGCTGTTTCGGCGAAGTACGGGACCGCCACCAGGCCTGTCGCCGAGATCATCCTTTCTTCTACCCAGTTCTATAACGGGGGCGAAAAGATCATTTCAGATCGGACCGAAAAGATCATCGCTCGCTGGGAAGACACGCAGTACTCGTTCAACCTCTTCCAGCCCTCCTACCAATCTACTTTTGGAATGGTCATGTATTCGAAACGGCTGGACGCCCTGGCCCGAACCGCCATCGTCGAATCCGTCCGGCTGGATAAGCAAGAGGCCCCCCGAAGAGAGACCGAACGTCAAAAGAAGAAGGATGAGGAGAACCGCGCCAGGCAAGAGAAGGCCAGGCAAGCGAACAAGGCGCCCTTTCGCCCTTAAGCGGGCCATTTGAACAACCCGCTTCATCCGCATCAGCTCGGCCAAATTATCTGAGGCGTGTGCAAATAAAACCACTGTGCAATCAATACATTGATTGGCGAAAACCTGGGTACGCATCGCTTCCAGCGTGCAGTCTTGGCAGGAGGCGCATTCGAGAATCAATGGGCGGGCTCCCTGAGACTGCACGCTGGAAGCGATGCGTACCCAGGCGTCTCCCGATTTATGCGCAGGATTCAAATAGTTGATCGCATTCGACTTTAATTTGCACAGTCTTCAAATTATCTGGACCATCATCACCACTACCACTGCGATGAGCAGTGTCAGCGATCAGCGCTTAACTGTTTCTTCTCTTCCAGATCGAAGATCGTCAGGTAAACCCGTTCGTACGCCTCCACCATGGTTTTGATGGAAAAGCATTGCTGAACGCGTTGGCGGCAGACGCTACGATCGATTTCAGAAATGCGTTCCAGGGCCCGCGCCGCCTCGTTGACGTTATTGACCAGAAACCCCGTCTGCCCGTCTTTGATCACCTCACGGCAGGAGCCAAGGTCCATGGCGATTACGGGCACGCCGGCCGCATTAGCTTCAGCCAGAACCAGCCCGAACCGCTCCGGGATGGTGTTGAGATGGACCAATGCGCAGGCGCGCGCGAACAATTCATTTTTTTCCGCTACGCCCACCGGCCCGATATAGCTGACTCTGTGATCATCGATGTGCGGCTTGAGTCTTTCCCGATAATAGACTTCATCTTGGATGATTCCGGCGATGATCAAACGCCGGCCGCTCAGGCGAGCGAGCTCGATGGCCAGATGGACGCCCTTATCCGGGTGAATCCGGCCAAGGAAAATCAAGTCGGCGCCGACGGATTCATGAAGCGGATACAACGCGAGGTCGATCCCGTTATAGACTGTCGCCAGGTAATTCAGCCCCGGCGCGCGATCGGAGTCGCTGATGGAAACAAAATATCCGTCGCTATACTTCTGATAGACGGGCATGATTTTTGGCGACGAGAATCCGTGGATGGTAGTGAGGACCGGCGTCTTAACCAGCCGGCTATAGGTCAACGCCATGAAGTCGTAGTGGCTGTGGATGAGGTCAAACTCGGTGGCCTGCTCGAACGCTTCGGAGATGTGAAGGTATTCGGCCACTTTGGGATCGATTGTCGAGTCCTCTTCATATCCCCGGTCCACCACGGCATGCAGACGACCGCGGGTGATAGAATCTCGGCTCGCAAATAAAGTTACATCCCAACCACGGGCGATGAGCCCTTCAGTGATGTTGCTGGCCACCGTCTCCCAGGCGCCATATTGCCGGGGAGGCGTTCGCCAAGCTACCGGCGACAGGACCGCTATTCTTTTATTGGGAATTGTCATGAGGTTCTACGATCCTCCTATGGAAAGTCAAATCAGGCAAAAATTCTGCCTTACCGCTTAATGCATGGCAGCCAGCACCTCATCGAGCGGGACGGTAGCGAAACCGGTGGCGTGATCAGCCAGACCATAGGGAATGATCAGTTCGCGGTTGTGGAGGAGAGACCCACACGTATAGACGACGTTGGGCACGTAGCCCTCACGCTCATCCTGGTTCGGCGTGAGTAAGGGCTCGCGGAGGCGGCCGGTCACTTTGGCGGGATCATCGCGGTCGAGGAGAAAGGCGCCGATGCAGTACTTTCGCAGCGGGCCAACACCGTGGCTGAGGACCAACCAACCGGCATCGGTCTCAATGGGAGATCCGCAATTCCCAATTTGGATCAGTTCCCAGGGAAAGGCCGGTTTAAGCACCGCCTTTCGCTCATTCCAGAAGTGAATGTTGTCGGAAAACATAACGTGGATGCTCTCGTTGTCCTGGCGGGAGAGCATGGCATAGAGACCATTTATCTTTCGGGGGAAAACAGCCATGCCCTTGTTTTCAGCCGCGGGGCCGTTCAATGTGATGAATCGAAAGCGGAGGAAATCCGAGGTTTCCACGAGTTCCGGCATCACCACCCTGCCGTCGTAGGCGGTGAAAGTCGCGTAATAGACGTAAGCGCCATCGTCATTCCGGAAATGAACGAATCGGGCGTCTTCGATGCCATTCCGTTGGGAGGCAGTGGTCGGGAAAATGATGCGCTCAGACAATTCTTGATCGGGCTGGAACTGGACCTCGCAGTTCGACTTGGCCACCATCCAAACTCCATCGGCGGTATTCTGATACCCCAACAACCCGTCGGACTGGCGAGACCCGTTCAATTCCGCTCGGATCCTGGCGGCAAGTTCTTCGAGTTCGAACCAGGCGCCTAAGTTCTGCATTACGCGGCGTGTGAATTCACTGGTCATTCGGAGCTCACACAGTTTTCGCTCGAAGAGCGCCTTCTCGTAACGCGGATTCGGAATTTGACGCGGCTCCGTGAGAAATCCGGTGGGATGATCGACCTCGATCCGATGGTCGGCGTGAATGATCCCCGTGCGAAAAGTGATGGAGGAAATGTGCCCCTCCCCTGTAGCGCGCAGGCTGAGGATAAATCGTAAGGCTCCGATAGGGAGGCCCGACTGATCGGGGTGCGGAACGATCGACGGATTGAACAGAGCCGCCGATTCCAGGGAGTACTCGGCAAGAAAATATGAGCCGATCAACAGTTTTCTTTGTTCGGAGAATTTCTCGTCCGTCTCGATCAGCCCGCGGATTTGTTCGAAGCGTTCCAGAAAGACTTTGTGGATCTGCTGGTGCCGCTGCGAGAATTCAGCGGAGACTTCGTCGAGGAGCGAGCCGACCTGGTCTTCGGGCAGCGACATGATCCTGGCGATTATCCTGACGACCCTTTGGGAATCCCCGAGATTGAATGGTCGCAGAAGAACGCGTGACTGGTCGGGCTTGAGGATCGTGGCCTGGCGTTTGAGATGAATAGACATGGGTTAGTTGATTCAGGAAGATGAGACGGCAATCGGCGATTACTCTTCGACGGCGATCGGTTGCTTGAAACTCGTCAGCATATTCTGCGCCAGGCGCGTTTCCGCCAGCGAAAGCAAGAAGGCTAAAGTAGATTCCGCCCCCTCATTCCTATTGACCCGATCCACGTGCAACCCATCGCGGCAGCCGCCTGTCTCGGGAGAGTAGAGTTCCAAGCCGAGATCATTCCAGCCGATGAACCAGTCAAAAGCGCGTTGCGCCTGTTCGTACCACCACAAGTCCGATGTAACGCGATAGGCTTCAAGACAGGCCGATACCGTTGCTTGCGCCTCTATGGGCTGCTGGTCGAAATTGGCGCGCGCGCCGCCACGTGAATAGAATCCGTTAGTTCCAATTGGCCGAAAGTGCCCCTTCTCGGATATTTGCAATTCCGTCAGCCATCGGAGGGCCTGCAGGCCTCGTTCAAACACATCTTGTTGTCCGGTTGCCCGTCCGCTCAGAATCAAGGCGTGCGCGAGCTTCGCGTTGTCGTACGATAGGCTCTCTTCAAACCAGCGCCAGTCCCGCCGGGCGTTCCTTTCGAAAAGCTCCATGAGCCGGGAAGTGAGTGTTTCACGGGTTTGGCTGGCCAGACTGTCACCGCGCAACCGGCGCAGGTATTCATGAATGCCGATTAGCCCGAACGCCCACGCGCGCGGCGAAGTGAGTTCCGTCAGCATAGGCAGCGCTAGAGCGAAGAGTTGTCCGGCCATGATCTGGAAGCTCCGATAGGGAGAACGCCCAACTCCCACCCCCAGCGCCCAGAGCGCCCGCCCTTGACAGTCATCTGATCCCCGTTCGTCCAGCCAGCGGCGGTCAAAACTCATGTGGTTGTGGAAGCGTTTCGTTTTGAGATCGAAGGCGTGATGGAGAAAAGCTATGCAGGTGGTGGCCAGTGTCCGCACGCGCTCCGGATCCTCGCCCAATTCGCCGAGTAGCGCCGCGAGGATGAACGCGCGCGCGTTATCGTCGGTGCAATAGCCTTCGGAAAAATTCGGAACGCTGAAAATGGCGTGTTGGAAGACTCCGGTCGAATCGGTCATCCGCGAGAGATGGCTCAGCTTAATCTCCGGCAGTTCCCGTGGCTTTTGGGCGAGCGTTTTGGTGGAAAGAGATTTTCGCGACACCGCCGCCCCTTCAAGCCTGGATAACTCGAACGATCGCATATACGATTGCGCGACGTTGCCCCACACCATCTCACGCCCGATCCTGTAGGCGTTCTTGCGAATGGCATGCCGGCGAGTGTCGTCGCGCAGCAAGCCGATCACCTCTCGCGCGATGGCCTCGGCGTCGCCGAACGGCACGAGCACGCCACGATCTTCCGCCAACAATTCCGCGGCGTGCCAGTACGGTGTGGAAATTACTGCCTTGCCGGCGCCGAACGTGTAGGCCAGGGTACCCGACGTGATCTGCGCTTCGTTGAGATATGGCGTTATGTAAAGGTCCGCGGCGCCGATGAACTCCTTCAGAGTTTCAAGGTCCACAAATTGGTTGTAGAAGATGACGTTCTTCTCGATCTGATTCTTCTTGGCAAGGATTTCGAGGCTGAGCCGGTAAGCTCCACCGTGCTCGCGCAGTTCGTTGGGATGAGTGGCGCCCAGGACAATGTAAACAACGTCGGGAAACTCCTCCAGAATATGCGGCAGAGCGTTAAGCACATATTCGATCCCTTTGTTCGGCGAGAGTAGCCCGAACGTGAGTAGCACTACCCTGCCTTCCACGCCGAACTGATCCTTGAAATAAGTCGGATCGACAAAACCTACGTCGGGAATGCCGTGCGGGATCAGATCGATCTTGGTCGGGGGCGCCTGATAAATCTCCTGCAACATTTGGCGCCCCCTCTCCGCCATGACCACGAGCCGGGTCGAGAGCGAGACCAACTCCCGCATGACCCGTCGTTGGTCGGCTCTCGGCTCATGCAAAACGGTATGAAGCGTTGTGACAACAGGCATTCTCAATTCGCGCAGGAGCGCCAGGATGTGCCCACCAGCGGGCCCGCCGAAAATGCCGAACTCGTGCTGCAAGCAGACGATGTCCACGTTGCTGATGTTGAGGAAGTCCGCCGCGCGCAGATAGGATGGCAAGTCCTGCTCCTCAATCTCGAAGCGAACTACTTCCGGGTATTCGTAGCCACCTTTAATGTCGTTGACCGACACTGAGAGACACTGGCTTTGGGGATACGCATCGGCGACGGCCGACAGGAGGTCGGAAGTAAACGTGGCAATGCCGCACTTGCGGGGCAAGTGATCGCCGACAAAAGCTATCTTGCGGACTTTGGAATTTTCTTTCATGAGGCGTTCCTTGCTTTAGCGCAAAGCGCCTCCGGGCGAGAATTGCCATACCGGAGGCGCTTTAAGTGAAGGGTTGCCGATTTTCCGAAAATACGTGGTTTTAGTAGCGTGAGCTACCGCTACCACGACCGCGGCCAAAGCCTCCGCCACGACCGCCGCCGTTACGACCGCCGCCGAAGCCGCCGCCATGACTCTCACGCGGCCTGGCTTCGTTCACAGTCAGACTGCGGCCATCGAGTTCCGAGCCATTGAACTTGGCGATCGCGGCCTCGCCCTCGGACTTCGATGACATTTCCACGAAGGCAAAACCACGCGAACGGCCGGTATCGCGATCGGTTACCATCGCAATCGATTCGACCGAGCCGACTTGAGAAAAGAGTCGCTGGAGATCATCTTCCGTCGTTCCGAACGAGAAATTCCCAACATAGAGTTTCATAGACATAGTAATGTGCCTGTCCCTTACGGGAGGTTAAGAGAAGCTTCGAATCAGGTGTGCTTTCGGGAAACGGTGGCAGCGAAGGCGCTTGATCGTACTTTCAAAAAAGAACGGCTTCTGAAGTTAAAGTTAGCCTGCTCTCGAACTATCCATAACGCCGCCGCTAAAGCTTTAGAGGCATGTGGCGCGCCCGTTGACATGTGAGAGAAGGGATGAACAAAATAAATACTGGCCTATCAGGCGGAGATTTGCAAACAGGCGCCGCGAATTTTCGCTGATTCGGGAAATAGACGCGCCGGATGATCTCACCGGATTCATAAAGGACCTCGCCGAAAGATAAGGTTACCTCCTCTAAGTGAGGCCGCAGCCGTTGATACTCTTTGCCTGGCAGGGCGGCGAGCAGCCGGTTAGCCACCGGCTCGCCTGTTTTTGGGGATCGAAGCATGAAGAGTCTCCTTGTCCGGTTGATGTCATGTTCGGGAACCCAACAGACGGCACAAGGAGAAGGTAGTCGGCCTGATCCCGATGTCGAATGGTTAACTATCAAAGAACCATTAACCGCCGCCACGCTATCAGACGGGCGATGATCTGTCTGTGTGCTATCGCACGCACCCGCGGGTGGCGAAGAAAGTGTTAGAGGCGCCGCTAGCCGAGCAACCGATCAAACTCGGTTTTGACGACTTGATAACATTCGCAGCTTGCCGCTTCCAGTCCCTGACGGTCGAGGATCGTGATGTGGCCGCGGACGTAGCGGATCAGCCCGGCCTTTTGCAGGCGCCCGGCCGCCTTGGTGACACTCTCGCGGCGTCCTCCCAGCATGTTGGCGATGAACTCCTGGGTGAGCAGCAATTCCGCCGACCGCAGCCGGTCGTGGGTGAGCAGCAGCCAGCGGCAGAGTCGCTGCTCGACCGCGTGAAGGCGGTTGCAGACGGCGGTCTGGGAGATCTGGGTGATCAGCGCCTGCGTGTAGCGCAGCAGCAGGAGTTGACACGGACCGCCCCGCCTGAACTCTTCCAGCAGGGTCGGCGCCGGCACACTGAAGGCGTCGCCCGCGACCTGCGCCACCGCCCGATTAGGCACTGTATTGCCGCCCATAAAGAGGGCAACCCCAACGACGCCGTCGTTACCCACCAGGCCCATCTCGGCGGTCGCGCCGTCGGTCATGGTGTAGAGCAAAGAGACAATGCAGGTCGTCGGGAAATAGAGGCTATTCATCCGTTCGCTCGATTCGTAGACGACGCCGCCGAGCGCAAAGGAGACCCTTTGCAGATCAGGCAGGAGACGAGCAAATACCTCATCAGGGAGGGAGGCGAGCAGACGGTTTTCAACCGGACCTTGAGGTTTGGTTGAGATAGGCATAAACGCCCTCCTTGATCCTTGCGCGCCGGAGGTCGGTCATCGCCAGCGCAAGGCCAGCGTACGGTATGATGTTGACCTGGCTGGCCGTTGGAAAATGACCATTCCGGAAAACCTACGCGTACTGAGTGATTCACGCCAGTATGCGACGCGACAAAGTATAACCTAATATGTGAGCTTGCGCACATATAGAATCCGGAGGCGGGCGCTCATGGCCGTTGGCGGCCTGATTATCAAAGAAAAGAAGCTCACTGACTACCTCGCTCGGATCGCCTAGCGTGTGAGGCGTATGTCTATGGCCCTCGCAATAATTCTTTTCAAACGTGTTCAATATTGGACAGCCCCCCATTCCCAATCAGCCTATCGTTGCAAACGTAAGCCGGAGTTGGGGTAAGGCGTCGGCCCCACTCGCCCCGGAGTTTGCGGGCAAAAACTTAAACCTGGGAGGGAACCTATGTCTTGGGCAATCATTGCTATTCTTGTCGCTTTGTGGGCGTTGGGCCTGATCGGCGGCGTCGGCGGTTCATTCATTCACGCGCTACTTGCGATCGCGGCGATAACGCTGCTCTACAAACTGCTCGGCGGTCGCCGGATGATGAGCTGACGCGAGCGCGAAGCCACTCCATCGAGGAACAGGTGGACCAGGCTCTCAGAGCGCGGGAAATTGCGGTTGTTAGCGGGAAACCAAATTATCAACCCATCGACGACCTCAGCCAGAGCGTGTGAGATGTTTGCCGCGTTGTTGGCGCAGGCGCCAACGAGTTGAAATGAATTGCCTCCGGCCTATAGTTGACAAAGCTACCTAATAATCATATGGTGATTGGGAATTGAGCTTAGCTCACTCTCTTTATCAGTTCCTCTGGAATTATCCAGACCACCTGAACCACACAGCTCATCTTCTGAATCGAGTACGAAATCATCCCGTTTCTATTGGCGTTAATGCCCCTAGATAATCTCGGCCGTTCGCCCACATTTTAAGAAAGACGCTCACTGATTACCTGGCTCAGATCATTAGCTCCGGGTATCGGACCACCCGGATAGATCAATAGTTGTCCAATATTGGACAGCGCTTTATCCCGGACTGGCCGATCATCAGAACGTTCAACCAACGCTCAAACCGCTCCTTCCGCAAGGATGCGGTCACTTGAAGGAGACGATTATGAGGAACAAAGACGATGGCAAAAGCAAATCAATTGAAGGCGCCGTTAAGGACAAGGCTCCGGAATTGATCAACGATCCCGATCTCGAAGCCAAAAGTGGAACCGAGCGCCTGAATGGAAAAATTCAAGAGCTAGCGTGCAAGGCGCGCTGGAAAGCCGGTAAAGCGATGAAGAAGGCGGCCAAGGTTATTTCTGGCAAACGGTAATATTGAGCTTTCCCGACACGAAGTGACATGGGGAATCATCTGAAAATAGACTTTTATACTTTGTCCCCTTGCCCCTTTGTAATTAGTTGCTGAAATGAATGGAATGGCGACCTTGGTTTTTCATCGAACGCATGAGCATGGGTGCCGCAAGCCCGAGGAGATAACAATGGCAGACACAATCAAACGGGGAACAATTCTGATCACGGAGGGCGCCCTCTTGCCAGAATCCCTACTGCTCGAGAGCGAGCCTTACGCTTATGGATGGAGACTGGTCAAGAACCTCGACAGTAGGGGATGGGATCAAATAATCGGCCAGGCGGGATGGAACTTTTTCTACATCGCCAGTGTGGTTGAGACGAACGCGTTCGGTTCCGACGAAAAAAAGACTACCCGCAAGGCGATCAAGCGGATCATCGCGAATCTGAAATCGAAGAACTTTAATTGCATGGAAATCACGCGCGTGACCGCGAAACAATCGTTGGGATTGCTATACGTGAGCGTTTCCGCCCACTCGCGGCATTTTCAAGAAGGTCAGGCTCTTTCGGGTGAATAGGCGCTCCCCCGTCCGAAATGAAGCGCAAGGCGTGCGCAGGAAAATTATGTCGATTTCGCCCTTAAGTAGAAGGAGGAACGAAGATGAACATTATCGAGCGCACGTTAAATGACGTCACAGTCCTGGATCTCGAGGGCAACCTCGCTCTGGAAGGAAATAAGCAGTTTAGACTACATGTCGCCGCCGCTATTGATGCGGGCGTTCGCAAACTGATCCTGAATCTGGCGGGGGTTCCCTACATGGACAGCAGTGGGCTGGGCGAACTAATCTCTTGCTATACGGCCATGCAAAAGTTGAGCGGAAGCGTCAAACTGCTTCACCTCAATGATCGGCTGCAACATCTGTTGACCATCACGAAGCTCAGCGCCTTGCTTGAGACGTTCGACTCCGAGCCGGCGGCAATTTCCAGCTTCGCCCCGTGAACTGAAAAAAGGAGCCATATATACGACGACATGCAATAAGCCGAACCCTAACTTTAGAGGATGTATGAAATGGTGGAAACTCAATCACGAAATACAATGTCAAGACCTGTGGACTGCTTCCTTCAATCTCTTGTCGAGATCGTAAATGACGAGTCGGCCAATATTCCGATTACTCTTAGCGTAGGTGGCCTTCTTATTTCCGGCGACATGATCGGGGGGAAGACCTATTTCGACGAATTCGCTCGCCAGTTCAAAGATGGTTTCAGGGATATCAGTAGTGAAACAGCTTCAACCATCGAAGAGACATTCAAGCGACTGGGTGATGTGTACGATCCAATTCAGAAAGAATCTCAAGGGAGCGCCGCCATGCCGAAGCCATACCTAATTCACCTCAAAGACGCGCAAACATACCAATCTGGCGCCAGCCCCCCGCCTTCCGAAAAAGGGGTTTTGTGGCGGGGGCGATTAGAAGCCGTGGACGGATTCTCACTAGGTAAACTCTCGCTCAGGTAGCGCGCGGGTCAGGGAGATAGTCATGCGTCGCCCTCTTGTGGAACACAAACTGCAGGGGCGTAACGCCGGGATTAAGTGGTGCTTTGTCGTGTGAATTTATAAACAAGAAGACCCGCTATGAAAACACTGCTCGTTTATCCGGAGTTTCCTGACACCTACTGGAGCTTCCGCCATGCGCTTTCGTTCGAGGGCAAGCGATCAGCTTACCCGCCGCTCGGCCTCCTGACCGTCTCCGCCATGCTGCCCGACGCATGGGAGCGGCGGCTGGTGGATATGAACATCCAGCCGCTCAAGCCGTCCGACGTCAAATGGGCCGACGTGGTCTTTGCCAGCGCCATGCTCGTGCAGAAAGATTCGCTGCGGCGCGTCGTCGAGTTATGCAAAGTGGCGGGGAAGCGAGTGGTCATCGGAGGCCCGTATGTGACGACCAGCGCGGAGCATTTACCCGAGGCCGATCACATCTTCCTCGGCGAGGCCGAGACCACCTTGCCGGAGTTCGTTCGCGACCTCGAGCGCGGCGTCCCCAAACGCATCTACCAGGCCGCCGAGCGGCCGGCGCTCTCCGCGGCTCCCGTCCCGGACTTCCACCTCGCCGACCTCAGGCGCTACAGCGCGATGCCGGTCCAGTATTCGCGCGGCTGTCCCTTCCAGTGTGAGTTTTGCGACATCATCGAGATCTATGGCCGCGTCCCCCGCACCAAGAGCAATGAGCAGGTGCTGGCCGAGTTGGACGCGCTCTTTCGGATCGGCTGGCGCGGGACGGTTTTCGTCGTTGATGACAACTTTATCGGCAACAAGCGCAACGTCAAGCGGCTGCTCCCCGTCCTGGCCGACTGGTCGGAGCGCCATGGGCGCCCGTTCTCTTTCATTACCGAAGCCAGCGTGAATCTCGCCGAGGACGATGAATTACTTGACGGGATGCGGCGCGCTCACTTCCGCCGCGTCTTTCTCGGCATCGAGACCCCGGTCGAGGCGAGCCTCAAGGAAGCCCAGAAGGGGCAGAACATGCGCCGCAACCTTCTCGACTCCGTCAGGAAGATACAGAGCTACGGCATGGAAGTGATGGCCGGCTTCATCGTCGGCTTCGACAACGATCCCGATGACATCTTCGAGCGGCAAATCGAGTTTATTCGGGAGAGCGCTATTCCGCTTGCGATGGTGGGTCTGTTGACGGCGCTGCCCGACACTCAGCTCTGGCGACGGCTCGATCGTGAAGGGCGATTGCTCCTCGAGAGCACGGGGAACAATACCGATGGCTCGCTGAACTTCGTCCCCAAGATGGACGCCGCGCGTCTCGTCGAAGGCTATAAGTCGATTATGCGCGCCATCTATAGCCCCGGCGAATACTATCAGCGCGCGCTCGATTGCCTGGAGCGGGTGGTCGCAGGCGCGCCCGAGTCGCAAGGTAATAGGTTTGCCAGCGACGTGATGGCCCTCTTTCGCATCGTGCTGGCGCTCGGCGTGCGCGACCACGCGCGTGGCGAGTTCTGGCGATACCTACGCCGCGCCCTTACCCGGCATCGCGAGAAGTTCGCGGAGGCGATGAGGCTGGCAGCGGTGGGCTATCACTTTCGCAAGCTGACCGAAGGGCTCAACGGCTGAGCCCGGAGCCGTGTCAGCGACGAGCCGTTCGCGGGCGGTCGGAGCGGCGCCGGGCGACCGCCGCTTCATTCGAAACCTTTCTTGCCGTGGTACATCGCGTCATAGTTGCGCGCCTGGCGGTCATCGGTTAGCCCCTCTCCCGCCGGCGTTTTCTCCGTTTTCGCGCGCACTTCAAGCCACTCGATTGTGAAGGTCGCGAAATTGGTCGGCTCGGCGCCGTACTCTTCACAGATCGTGAGGTGCCGGCGATAGTCGCGTGAGCAAAGCCCCATTTGTTCGCCCGTTATTTCGGCTAGCAGGCGTTTTCGGTTCTGCGTCTGTGGCGCGTTCCTTGCCGAGGCCCGGGGTAATCGAATCATTTGATCATCTCTCTTAATGGTTCGGTATCTTGTCCGTTCATCCCTTTGCTTTAGCCCGAGGCGCTGCGGCGAATCCGGGCCGGAGGAAAATCATGATTATTAACCTGATAGATCTGGCGGAAGCAGGCGAGCGTCTGGACGCAGGCGAGCAAGCGTATGAGTACCAGACCGATAACAAGGCGCTGCGGCTTCTGGGGCCGGCATGCGGATTCGGAGCCGATTACCTGCGGCGACTCCGGGGGGAGGGACTTTATGCGGAAACTCTCGATGAAGCGATCGCGCATGCCCGGACTAAAAATGCCGCTCTAACCGGCGTCTGGTTCGTGAAGCGATAACAGAGCGCCGACTGCGGCGCCGCCATTGGAACAACGGCTGTCCGCCTGCCGTAACACTCGAAACTCGCATAACGTCATTGACTCGCCTCATTTTTTCTTTTGAACTGCGTCGTGTTCGTACAGTATGGCCTCCATTTCATCACGCTCGGACGTCGTCGCCAGTCGCTCCTGGCCATGTGCGACAGGCCTATCATTACTCGACCAACTTGTTGACCGCGCCGCAGCCGGGTGTTGTGGCGCCCCTTCCGTCGCGTCACGTTCGGCGGCGGCTTCGATCCATCCGGTCGTTTTTTCGCAACGATCGCAATGCCGGTAGACGGGGCCAATGCCATCTCGGATCGTTCTCGCTTCCACTTCTGTCAGGATTTCCGACATGGTCTTGCCGCAACGCCCACATTCGATTTGAAGCTTTCGGTCCTTCATAAAGACTCCTCCAGTGTCGAATCTTCGATTTTCTTCAACGCTCGCCTGAACGCTCGCCCCTCGCGCCATGACTTCAGCCACAACTTGATCGCGGCGCCCACGAGCTTAATGATTACCCGCCGATTATGCGCGGCCACTTTCAGCCAGGCCCAACGCCCCATTTGCGGGAAATAGATCCCTCGGAAACTCAGGCGCCCCAGGAGCAAGCTGATCCGCAGCCAGACCGGACTCTGCGGTAGCGAATCAACCGCGCGCGAGATCGCCGCCGGGCTGTACGAATCCGTCCAGGCTTGTCTGACTTCGGCCTGCGCCTGCGCGCCAGTCATCTTCAGCGGCGTATGCGCCATATCTCCTGCTCACGCACGAACCGGCCGAGGCCCTCTTCGTCCAGAGCCTGCGCATTGCCGTCAATCAGTATTACCTCGTGTTCGGGAGGCGTCAGGGCTTTGAGCAGAAACATCCAAAGGTGCGGCATGAAATTGCGCGTCACCCCGTTGTCGGGATTGTATAGCAGGATTTTCATCGAGTCATTTATCGGCCGGCTCTTTCAATTGATGGAGGGATCTGTCGATATCGTATGACGAATTGCCATCGACACGAAAGAATTCTCATTGTTGAGCTGTTCACCTCAGATGCGCCGGATAAATTCCAGTTGAGCTGAAAAAGGAGTGAGCTACACTCGATTCTCTGGCAATATGCTGCATAAAAGAGGCCTTGTCAAATTTGGCCGCGGTCAAATCAGATTGAAAGGCCAGGGCATTATTTTCTCGCGGGAACAGAGCAGAGAATATTTCCCCTATAATAGGCGCAACAGGTTATCATGGTCGCTGATCATAGCGAGGGAAATTTGAAGCGCTGGTAGGCTTTCATTGAAGGTCTCACAGTTCAATTTGGTTTAAATGAAAAGAACACAATGGGCATTCGTCTTTACGTCGGGAATCTTCCGTTCAATGTCACCGAAGAGGAGTTGAAAGAGCACTTCTCAACAATCGGCCCACTTTCTCACCTGTCCATTCCGACAGACCGGGAAACTGGGAAGCAGCGCGGCTTCGCTTTTGTTGAGTTCAAAGACCGCGCTCAGGCCGAAGAGGCCATACGCCGGTTCAATAATCAGTCATTTCAGGGCAGGTCTCTCTCGGTCAGTGAGGCCCGGGCCAGAAATGACAACCGGCGCGCCGCCGCGCCAGTTCGCCCTTCCTTGTCCCGCCCCACTTCGACTGCGGAGCCTGACGCCGATCCGCCCAGTAATAAGCCGAGTCGGAATCTCGGCCCTGACAAGCCATCCCGTCACGGCCGCGGCAAAGCGAAAAGCGAGTTCAAAGCAGAGCGTGGTCCGAAGGGACCGATGCGTGAGGTAGTCAGGGGGCAGTTCTTTGGCGAGGTTGACGACGACGATGACGACGATGATGACTATGATGAGGAGGCGAATGAAGACAACAATGAAGACAACTATGACGCTGGTGTGAGCGATTCGGAGAAGGATGCCTAGAATCAATCTTCAGTCCTGGCTTAATTCTGAATTCAACCATGACTGTGAGCTTCCAGACGTCAATTAATAACCAGAAACAAGGACTTATAGAATGGCGAAAAAATCGAGGCAGACATTTCAGAAACGAGAGAAGGAAAAGGCGCGCGTGCTCAAACGAAAGGATAAAGAGGCGCGCCGGCTCGAATCAAAAGCGCTTAAGGCGAACAACACGGCTGTTATCGGAGATGAAGACCCTGACATCGCCGGAATCCGACCCGGCCCTCAGCCCTTACCGGAGCAGTGGGATTATGTTGACGATGACAGTGTAGATCATAGTGGGAAACCATAGGGAAACCGTTTTAACGCCTGCCTACACTCATTTCTTTCGACGCCGGATACCATCTGTCTTTGACTGCTTGCATCTTTGATTCAAGCAGCGTAGCCTGAAACAAGATCAACAAACTGATTAATCACTGTCGCTTTCACGCCACTGAATTCACTCTGCCGAGATCACGCCACTGATTAGTCCCCAACAATGGGCAATCCCACCCGGAAGGATTCAACGTGTCAACACTGCGCCTCGCGCTGAAGCGAATGCTCTATCCTGACAATAATGCGAGGGGGAGCTTATGAAGAACCAACCGAGAACGAACGCGGGATCCCCCGTGTTAACGGAGCAGGACAATGAATGGGTTCGCCGGAGGCGCGAGGAACTACAAAAGGAGGCCGCAGTCTTTGCGGCTCAACTTGTCGCGTTGGAGCTGGAGTACGCCCGCTCCTCCGCATTACTAAAAATGCTCGGCCGGGCGTTCGGATTCGGGGCCGCAGGAAAGCTAGAGCGGGCGCGGTTCAAGGTCAGTTACAAGCGGGAGCAGTTAGCCGAATTCGAGTCCCTACATCCCGACGGGCGCCCGGAGCGGTAAGTGAGGGTTATAAGAGACTGAAGTAGACGGCTACGTTTTAAGGCGGAAATCGACCGCCATTCGTCGATTCGGGCGCGGCGCATAGAAGCCGGTCGTGCGCGCGGGTGAAAATTGGCGCGGCTGAGAAGTCAGAGTAGAAATTATAATGTAACACCGCCCTCGAAAGCATCGACGCGGCGACCTATTAAGCGCATGATGGGCGCAATAGGCGGTCTCAAGAGTAATCAGACCGCCGAGGGGCGGAGGAAAACGAGGCCCACTGTAGACAGGTAAAGCCGGGCGTCACTCAAGCAACGATGCGTCCGGCTTTGCCGTTTACGGCGAGATTGACGGTGAGTCTCCTTTGTCGGGCAATTCGGTTTCGGGCGGGCGAATTCTACGCGCGGCGATTCGGGATGTGAAGAGAAAAGCCGGGTCATAGCTGGCCGATTACAGGGTGTAATATGTAATTGTAGCCTTTGCGATTTACAAAGATGGTTAAAGGCCAGAGGTCACGTATGATCCAAAAAGAATTATCAGCTTCAAATCCGAACACACAGGAGTACGCCCGCTCCTCCGCATTACTAAAAATGCTCGGCCGGGCGTTCGGATTCGGGGCCGCAGGCAAGCTGGAGCGGGCGCGGTTCAAGGTCAGTTACAAGCGGGAGCAGTTAGCCGAATTCGAGTCCCTACATCCCAACGGGCGCCCGGAGCGGTAATTTCGTGATTGTGAATTGAGGCCGGCGTCGCAGTTCGGTTACAAATCTGCGGCTACGACTAAGAGCGCGCATGGATAAGTCGGCGTACTTTATCCGAGAACAGGACGTCTATCTTTTGTGGCTCGATGACCGCCGTCACCTCTCCGAAGCCGAAGGTCGGATGCGCCATCGTCTGCCCTTTACGATATGTGCGCGTCCAATCGTAAGGCGCGCTGTCTTTAGTTGAGGCGCGGGCGCCCGTCGGCGTTTTGCCTTTTTTGAATGCGGTGTTTACGCCGCATCGCGGGCAGTTCACGCGCGAAACCTGACCTCGCTTGTTGAGCGAGACCACCACATGCCCCCGTTCCTCGCCGCATGGCACACATAATTTCTCCACCCGATCACCGACTGCGTATTGATGTTCTTCCATAAACTTTCCTGTCTTTCTGTGTCGTGGGGCTGATTGGCTTATCGTTACTCAGCCCGCGACGGGTCAATTCTTGGCGCGCGAGCCTTCTGACCTGAGAACAATCCACTATCCAAGGCGTCGCATTTCTCGCTTCGGAGAACCATGCCGCGCCTTCCCCGCGCTCATAATAAATCCCACCGACATCACTGAGCGCGGCCGCCGCCTGCAAGTCATTGGAAACGACACTGGCCGCGACCCGAACAAGCACTTTCTCTAACGCGCCGACGGCGGCTTTCACGATGGCGTGGTGAGAGCTATCTTCGATCAGGTTGATCAGCGGTTTGACGGCTTGCGCGTCGCCGATCTCACCGAGCGCGTGCGCCGCTTCCTTCCGAGCCAGGTAAGATTCATCAACGAGCGCCGCCATCAGCGCGGCCAGCGCCCGTGGGTTTTGTGACCTGCTCAGCCCTTTGATTGCGCGCCGCCGAGTTTGAACGTCGCTCGACTTCAGTCGTCGTAAGTTCCACCACAACATAGCTCTCCTTCTTTGGCTCAATCCGGCGTTGTCCGGGTTTCGCTCATCGTGAGCACTCGCTTGAGTTCCTTACCTTTGATGCCAAAAAACGACGACATCTGTTTAAGTTGTTCTCGCCCGGTATAATCCGCCGGAGTTGAGCAAAACCGCTCGATCCCGGGGGTGAAATCCACACATCTCATTTTCTTTGGCGTCGTGTGTCCCCTGGAACAGCGTCCGTCCGCCTGCTGGAGCACACAAAATTCACACAACGTCATGGGGGAGCCTCATTCCGTATTTTGGTCGGGCTTAAAATCACTATTGATTCTGGCGTTTGCAACCTGTTGTTTGAGCAGGATAATCGCATGCTCGCAATTAGCCGGATTATTGTACCCTTCGGCTGATTCGGCCAGAATCTTTCCGTTGTTTGCTTTAAAGCGCCAACGAAACTCAAGCCTTGCGTCTTTATAGATTTCGAACTCTGCCATCACTTTCCTTTCCGACGCCTCAGGTTACGGTAAACGCGCTCACTAGTCGCCGAGTCTTGCGACAGATGTTTGATCGGTTACTTCTAGATTTGTTTCTCCGGCGCCAGCTTGCCGGCCGTCGCCTCGATTATGGCGTCCACTTCTCAAGTCCAAGACCTGTGGTATGTGTTCAAAATTGATCAGCCCGCGCTCGACCTCTTCGATCGCGATGCGCGTCGCCCTCGTATTTGAATTTTGAACGAGCGGACGCGCGCCTTTGTGAAGCTGCTTGGCGCGCTGGGCGGCAATCAACACCTTGAGGAATCTGTTATCACCTATTACATTATTCATCGTGTTAGCTTGTAGTTGCGCTTATATCGATAAATGAGCGGCGCCTTCAATTCTTTCAGTTCGCGGAGCGAAGCTGGAAACCGCCGCCGGCTCCGAGCTATCCATGTACTTGACTCTCGCCAGGTTGACGATCAGCTTACGAGCGCCGGCGTCAATGGCGCCGGTGACATGCTTTCTGAACCGCGCATTTTCATTCAAGGCCAGGTTTCCCTCGAGATCCAAAACTGTGACATCGTTGATCGTCCGTTCGATGATGTTCATCCGCATTCCTTTCCTATCGGAGGCGGTTAAAAGTCCATGCCTCCCGCGCCGCCGGGCATCGCTGTGGCGGCGGCGTCTCCGGGGAAGTCCGAAATCATCGCCTCGGTGGTAAGCAGCAATCCCGCGATCGAAGCCGCGTTTTGCAACGCAGCGCGCGTGACCTTGGTCGGATCTATGACGCCGGCCTTAACCAGGTCCTCGAACTCTTCCGTCAGCGCGTTGAAGCCGACGTTCTCGTTCTTTTCGGCGCGGACACGCTCGACCACAACCGCGCCCTCCCTGCCGGCGTTCTGCGCGATCAGCCGCATCGGCTCTTCCAGCGCGCGCTTGACGATGTTCACGCCGATTTGCTCGTCCGCGTCGCCTTCGCCGTCTTTGTAGATGCGGAATTTCTCCAGCGTCCTGGCCGCGCGCACGAACGCCACGCCCCCGCCCGGCACGATGCCCTCGTCGACGGCGGCGCGAGTGGCATGCATCGCGTCTTCGATTCGCGCCTTCTTCTCCTTCATCTCGGTTTCGGTCGCCGCGCCGACCTTGATCACTGCGACGCCGCCGACCAGTTTCGCCAACCGCTCCTGGAGTTTCTCGCGGTCGTAGTCCGACGTGGAAGCTTCGATCTGGGCGCGCAGCGTCTTGACGCGGCCTGCGATCTCGCCCGGCTTGCCGGCGCCTTCCACGATGATCGCGCTGTCCTTGTCAATCATCACCTTCTTGGCGCGCCCCAGCTCTGCAAGTGTAACCTTCCGAAGCTCGAGGCCGAGGTCTTCGCTGATCACCCGGCCGCCAGTCAGGATCGCGATGTCTTCGAGCATCTCCTTGCGGCGGTCGCCGAAGCCTGGAGCCTTCACGGCGGCGACTTTGAGCACGCCGCGCAATTTGTTGACGACCAGTGTCGACAGGGCTTCGCCATCGACGTCTTCCGCGATGATCAACAGCGGCTGGCGCTGCTGAGCCGCCTGTTCCAGCAGCGGCATGAGTTCATACATCGAGTTGATCTTCTTTTCGTGGAGCAGAATCAGGGGTTGATCCAGCGAGACCTCCATTCGCTCCGGGTCGGTGACGAAATAGGGGCTGAGGTAGCCACGATCCAGTCGCATCCCCTCGACGAATTCCAGCGTGGTCTCCATCGTCTGGGATTCCTCGACCGTGATCACGCCGTCCTTCCCGACCTTCTCCATCGCCTCGGCGATGATCGCGCCGATGGCGGCGTCGCCGTTGGCCGAGATCGCGCCGACCTGGGCGATATCGTCACCGCTGACGGGCTTGGAGAGGCGCTTGATCTCTTTCAGCGCGCGCGCGACTGCCTTGTCTACGCCGCGCCGCAACGCCATCGGGTTCGCGCCTGCGGCCACGGTCTTGACGCCTTCGCGGAAGATCGCCTGGGCCAGCACTGTGGCCGTGGTCGTCCCGTCACCCGCCACATCGGAAGTCTTCGCGGCGACCTCGCGCACCATCTGCGCGCCCATGTTTTCCAGCGGGTCCTTCAGCTCGATTTCGCGCGCCACCGTCACGCCGTCCTTGGTCACCGCCGGCGAACCGAATCTTTTGTCAATGACGACGTTACGACCCTTCGGGCCGAGCGTGATCTTGACCGTGTCGGCGAGTTGATTGACGCCGCGTAAGATCGCCGCGCG
>WNFU01000752.1_pt1 | contig 61429 bp, 37 predicted proteins | sample 5400121 | NCBI WGS metagenome assembly WNFU01 (sample SAMN13153360, study PRJNA577476) | soil metagenome | isolation source: 100 cm soil or saprolite under grassland replicate 1 | place: USA:California | collected 2016-06-15 | reverse complement strand
GCGTCCCGCTCGCATCGGCGGTACCGAGGGCCATGAACCGGTTCGCATCGACGATCGACCGCGCGATCGCGGCCAGATCCTGTTCCTGCGTCACGTTCGCTCCCTTTCCCAGGTCGTCCACACCCGATTTGACTCCGGTGGAGCGGAAACCTCATCGTCGTCGCTTGACACACAAGCGCAGATGAGGCGCCGCGTCGTGCCGCCGCCGGCGGCCGTCTCCTGCGCGATCGCCACCTCGATCCCGCCTGTGGAGCACGTGTAGACGCCGCGCTCCGGCGCGTCCACGGGAGCGCTGTGGGTAATTGCGGGGACTGCAGATGACGGCCGCCGGTGCCGACGATGCCCTCGCCACCCTCGCGATCGCGCTCGTTGTCGCCGAAGGCCAATGCGTGAGGGGCTTGCCGTCCTTCCAGCTGCTCCCGCGGCGTCGGACCGGCCGCGGCCAGGCGGCCTCAGCGGCGAGCACATGGCTGATGATCCACCCGCTCGTCCTCGGGTCTGGCCGGGGTCTCTTCGTCGCGGGGGCCCTGACCTCCGGCCATTTTGTGTGGCCGCAGGCCGGGTTCGCGGTCGGTCTCGACGCGGCCGAAGACGGCTTGGAATCGAGGCCCGCCGACACGTACTCGCGCCGTTTCGGTGCTTTTTAGCCCGCGCCGAACACGCGTTTGTGTGGCCAGGCCCGATCCTGGCGTCTGACCTGACAACAAAACAGCGTTCGCGTTGTCGCTTTTGAAGACGGTGGGAACGGTGTGGCACCTCGAAGTGGTCGCGTGGCCGGTGAGCTTCCGTCGTGCCTCGTTTGGGCTCAGTCCAGTCGCGGCGGAGCCGATCGACGGCGCCTCGAGGCCGGCCGCGCGGCGATCAGGTCTGTCGCCGCGCGGCCGCCTTCGGCGCTACGGGGTCACGGGGTGCGTGCCCCAGTCTCCGCCGAACTCGTCGATGTCTGGCGTGTTCGTGACCCGGAAGAGTCCGCCGCCGTCTGCGTTCGCCGTGTAGAGATCCGATTGTTCGTTCCCTCTTCGGCGGCCGAAGAGGAACTTGGTCCCGTCCGGCGCCCAGCTCGGGTTGAAGCAGCCGATCGCCATCGGGTCGGAGTTCGGCCCGCCGCAACCTGAAACCGGAAGCTCGTGCAGGCCGCGCCCGTTCTCGTGCGCGACCCAGATCGTGCTGTGGTAGCCGAAGTCGGGCACATGGGCTGAGAAGAGGATCTCGTTCCCGTGCGGCGACCAGCTGCCGTTGCAGAAGTTGAACGCCATTCCGTCGGGCGTGATCTGTCGCGGCTTGCCGCCGTGGACCTTCACCGTGAAGAGCCCGTACTCACTGTCGTTTGCTCGAGTCACCACGAGCTGCTTTCCGTCCGGCGAATAGTCACTCGGGCAGTCGTCGCCGTTCGGGTCGGACGTCACGCGCTCAAGGTCGCCGCCGTCCGACGACCTCACCGTGTACACGCCGTTCAGGCTTGAGTCCTCGGTGCCGAAGCCCTCGCAGGCGAGTCGCGCACCGTTCGGGGACCACACCCCGCAGAAGAGCAACAGACCCGGGTAGTGCGTGTCCGGCAGGCCGAGGTCGCGCGATGCGCCGGTGTCGGGATTGAAGAGCCGCTCGCCTGCCCCGCCGAACAGCGCGACGAGCGAACCGTCAGGTGACCACTGCCCGACCTCCGCGTTGTTCGCGGGGAGGTGCCGGTCGCTGCCGTCCGGGTCGAGGATGTAGACCTGCTCTTCGAACGTGACGCGGTTGTCACTGTTCGCGACGATTTTTCCATTGGTGCCCAGCGGCCTCGCCGTTGCCGCGGTTGCGCCGACCGCGACGATCGCCGCGGTGAGCAGAACCAAGATGAACGCCCTCTGCATGATCGTTCCCTCCCTCAGGTCGTGACCAACTGATCAGGGTGCGATCATCGGAGCCGTCGCTATCGAATCGCTATCGAACGATTACGGTCCGTATCAGTGCTCGACTTCCGCATCCTCGGGCCGCTCGAAGTCGTCGCAGACGGCTCCGGGGTGCGCCTCGGCGGTCCAAAACAGCGGGCGACGCTCGCGATCCTGCTGCTGAGCGCCAACCGGGTCGTGCCGGTGGAACGGCTCGCCGACGACCTCTACGCAGGCGCTGCTCCCGTCACCGCAGTGACACAGGTGCAGCGTCAGGTGTCCGAGCTGCGGAAGCTCTTGCGCCAGCCCGTGATCGAGACGCGGGCGCCGGGTTACATCATTCACGTTTCACCGGATCAGCTCGACCTGAGCCGGTTCGAGCGCCGCGTGGAGGAGGCGACACAGCTGCTTGCTCGAGGAGAGGCGCACCGTGCGAGCGAGCTTCTGCGCAACGCACTGACACTGTGGCGCGGGCCGGCACTGGCCGACCTCGCCTACGAATCGTTCGCGCAGACGGCGATCGAGCGGCTCGGGGAGATCAGGCTCGCCGTGCTCGCGCAACGGATCGAGGCCGATCTCGCGCTCGCGCGACACCGGGAGATCGTGGGCGAGCTTCAGCAACTGAGCGACCAGCATCCGACGCAGGAGGCCTTCCGCGCGCAGCTGATGCTCGCGCTCTACCGCTCGGGGAGGCAGACCGAGGCGCTCGACGTCTACCGACGGACGCGCGCGACACTCAGAGAGGAGTTCGGCATCGAGCCGTCGCCGCGCCTGCGCGAGCTCGAGCGCGCGATCCTCGTGCAGGAGCCGGCGCTCGACATCGGAGCCGCGGTCGACAGCGAACGCGCTGTGCTGCTCTTCTCGAGCGACGACGGCGAGCTCGATGAGCTGCTCGCGATCGGGGAGCCGCTCGCCGGTGCTCAGGGGCGAGAGCTGATCCTCGCTCGCTTGCTGGCGGACGAGCACGCGCTGAGCGGCGCAGCAGCGGCGCTGAACGAGCGTTGCGCCTCGTCTGCGACGCGCGCCCGCACGGCCGTCTTCACGACCGACGACGTCGGGCGCGACGCTGTGCGGTTCGCGAGGAGCTACGACGCGGACCTCGTGCTGTTAGCGCTGTCGCACACTGACGGTGTGCTTCGCGACGATGTCGCAACAATCGTCGAGGGATCTCTCGCGGACGTTGCGCTGGTCGAGGGCCGCGTCGACGTCGCCTCGGGTGAGGGCGTGTTCGTCCCGTTCGCAGGCGGCGAGCACGACTGGGCGGCGCTCGAGCTCGGAGCGTGGTTCGCGTCGGGCACGGGCGCGCCGCTCCGGCTCGTCGGCACGACCGCCGACCCTCGGCGCGAGCGGCGCGACGCGAGCCGGCTGCTCGCGGACGCGTCGCTGTCGGTGCAGCGTGTCGTGGGTGTGAAGTCGGAGCCGCGCCTCGCGGCTCCGACCGAAGATGCGCTTCTCGCTGCGGTCGCGTCGGCGACCGTCGTGATCGCGGGCATCTCGCCGCGCTGGCGACGGGAGGGCATCGGTGCGATCCGGCGTGCGCTGATCGCGCGTACTCGGCCGCCGGTGATCCTCGTCCACCGCGGCCCCCGCCCCGGCGGGCTTGCGCCGCGCACCAGTCGCACGCGTTTCACCTGGTCGATCGAAAACTAGCCGCGCTTGCAGAGGGCGCCGAGGTCGACGACTCCGTACTCGGACTGGAACACCTTGCAGCCGACCTTCGGCGAGAAGTACTCCGTCCAGACGAAGCTACCGAAGACAGCGAACGGCGCCGCGCGCGTGATCTCGCCGACGAGGCGGGCGTACGCGAGTCTGCGCGCCCGTCCGCTCAGAACGGAGGCGTGCGCGAGCCGCTTACGGAAGCTCGGCGTCGTCCACAACCCGGGACCGAGCGCCGACCCGGCCGACCCATCACGCGCTACAGCCTGCTCGATGAACGGCGCCGGGTCGCGCTCCTCGTTCCAGAGCGCGCTGAAGAGGATCAGGTCGGCGCTCCGCGTCTTCGCGTCGTAGTTCTGCGGACAGCGTCGGGCCGCTGTTACGGCGACGCTGATGCCGATGCGTGCGAGGTTTGCGGAGATGATGTGAGCGAGCGTCCGCTGTCGCGCGTCCGAGCACCAGTAGAGCACCGCGTGCCGGTGGGCATGCCCCGCGAGCTTGCGCGCGGTGACGAGATCCGGACCGTCGAGTGGGTACATGCGTCCGGCCGGGAAGCCGGAAACCGCCGGCGGGACGATGCGGTCGGCGGGCGCGTCGGCGAAGGCCGCCGCGAGAGCGCGGCGGTCGATCGCATAGTTGACCGCGCGCCGCAGCCGCACGTCGCGGAAGAGCGGACGGTTCGTGTTGAAGACGATGTAGTCGACCAGCGGCGCCGGGTAAAGGTAGTACTGCTGCCGACCTCCGCGTGCGGCAGCGCTCTCGGCGCCGGTGCGACGCGCGAGCACGCCGGCCGGATCGAAGAACGGCGTGGTGTTGTCGAAGTCCTGCGGCAGCAGGTCGACCTTTCCCGTGTCGGCGAGCGAGACGGCGGTCGCCGTCGGCACGTTGTTCGTGTACACGATCCGCGCGGCGCGCCGGGGCCGGCTTCCGTGGTAGTTGGGGTTTCGCAGGAGAACCGTGCGGGAGCCCTGGCTGGAGTCGATGTAGTACGGGCCGGCCGAAGGAACCGCGCCCGTCGCGTGCGTGTTCTCCGGGATCGACACCGGAACGGGGCAGAACGCCGGCATCGAGATGCGCGTCAGGAAATCGCCCGCCGGCCGCACGAGGGCGATCGAGAGGACGTTTCCGCGCGCGACGATCCCCGAGATGTGCGCCGCGGTGCGCGACCGATACGCCTGCTCGCCGACGATGTCCGAGACGATTCGCGGCCCGGGGGAATAGCGGATCGACGGCGAGAGCTCGCGCTCGATCGAGCGCTTGAAGGTCGCGGCCGTCACGGGCTCGTTCGACGGAGGGGAGAAGCGGAAGCCGGACCTCACGCGGAACGTGTACGTGCGGCCGCCGTGTGTGACGCTCGGCATCGCGGCGGCGACCTCGGGCCGGAGCCGCGTTCCGTCCGGGCCGGCGGAATCCGGGTAGTTGAGGAGGTTCGCGCAGGTCGCGTACATGAGCTGCTCGTTCGCGAGCCCGTAATCCAGCGGGTCGGTGCTCCCGTAATGGACATCCTCGGTCGGCGTGGAGATGGCGAGCTCTTCTCCCTTGATCGGCCGGAGTGGTGACGGGGCAGGGGACGCGCCGGCGAAGAGGCGACCGTTGCGGAAGAGGATCGCCGTCGGCTCCGCGCCGACGGCCAGCGCCGTTCGCGCCCCCGAGACCTGATCCAGGAATGACACCGCCGACGCGGCGGTGTTCGCGATCCAGAGGCTGCCTGCCGCGAAAGCCAGCCGCTCGGGATCCGGGCCGGCGGGAGAGGTCCCTTCGACGCTGAGGTCGTCCTCGCTGAGTCTGAAGACCACGCTGTCCGGAATCACCGACACCCAGACGATGCCTCCGCCGACGGCGACGTCGCTCACCCAGCCGTGCAGCTTCGCTCGCGCGGCGATCTTGTTCTCGACGGGGTCGATCTTCGTGACGACCCCGCTGCCGGGATCCACCGCCCAGACGGCGCCGTCCCCGAAGATCAGCCAGCGGGAGCCGGTCGCGAAGCGGCGAAGCACGCGCCCGCTGCGCGGGTCCACCCGCGCCACGTCGGGGCCCAGCGTCAACCAGAGCGAGCCTGAGCCGTACGCAAGCCCGGCGCCGACCGCCTTTCCCTTGAACGTGAAACGACGCTCGATCTTGCCCGTGCTCGCATCGATTCGCAACAGCCCCGGCCCGAGATCCTGCGTCACCCACACCGAGCCGAGTGCCGCCAGCAGGCGTGCGCCCGGAGAGAACGGGAGCTTGATGACACGGACGACCCTCCCGGTCGGCAGGTCGATGCGAAGGAGACGCTGCCGCGCGCCGAGCAGGACCCAGCCCGAGCGTCCCGTGACTGCCACGTCCGACCACCCGTCGCCGACGCCGAGAGGCACTCCGAACGGCACCCGCTTCGACACGTGACGTGTACGCGTTTCGACGACGTTGAGCGCGCTCGGCCGAAACGAGAGTGCCTCTGCTTTCGCGGGTTCGTTTTGGGACGCGAGCACCGCGGCGACCGCCGCCGCGACCGCTGCAAAAGCGACCACACCGGCCAGGAGCAGGCGTCGGCGGACGCGGCGCGGCGCGAGTGTCTTCCCGCGCATCGCCGCGTCAGCGGCTCGCGCGAGCTCCCCGCACGTCGAATATCTGTCGTCCGGCGACTTCGCGAGTGCAGTCGCGACGACCGTGTCGAACGCAGCGGGAAGATCCGGCCGAACGTCGCTCAGCCGGGGCTGCGGCTCGTTCAGATGCGCGAAGACGACGGCTAGCTCGCTCTCGCGGTCGAACGGCCGCGTCCCCGTGAGGCACTGATACAGGACGCATCCGAGCGAGTAGACGTCCGCACGGCCGTCGAGTTGCCGACCCTCGATCTGCTCGGGCGGCACGTAGTCGATCGTGCCCACGAAGCCGCGATCGCCGGTAAGACTGCTGACGGACGACACGTGTCGCGCGAGCCCGAAGTCGCAGACGTACGCACGCGCGCCGGAATCGTCCTCGGCGACGAGGATGTTTCCCGGCTTCACGTCGCGATGGACGAGCCCGACAGCATGTGCCGCGTCGAGCGCGTCGGCAACCTCCGCGATCAGGTCGACGGCGCGCTGCGAATCGAGCGTGCCTTCGCGCTGGAGCAGCTCGCGCAGATCGGCGCCCTCGACGTAGTCCATCGCGAGATAGAGGACGCCGTCCTCCTCACCGGACGCGATCGTCCGCACGATGTTCGGGTGATCGAGCCCGGCGGCGATCGCAGACTCGCGCAGGAAGCGCTGCCGGAACCGCTCGTCACGTGCGAGCTCCGGGGCCAGGACTTTCAGCGCGACGCGACGCCCGCCGGAGATCTCCTCGGCGAGGTAAACCGCACCCATCGCCCCCTCGCCGATCAGCGCCTTTACGCGGAGACCGGCGAGCATGGTTCCGCTGAGAACAGGAGTCCGCATCAAGCCTCCAAGCTTGGCAAGCGATCTCCTTGATCTCAAGCCGAGTCAGGCCGTGGCAACAATGGCAACGTTGGGCGTTCGTTCGCGTTCGGTCAGACGTTCGCTCGCCGAGCGATTTCGCTCAACGATGCCGCTTTGAGTGAACCCTGACGAACTCGTCGGACCGCTGCTCCGTCTCGACAAGCTGGGGGTCACTGGTTCGAGCCCAGTACCGCCCATAGAAAAGCCCTGCAAATAGAATAATCGTTGCCGCTCCCGACGACGGTGGCAAGGCACAGGAGCGCACTGGCGCGAACGATCAAGGGCGGATCGCCGTTTCGGCTCGCGTGCGCGCCTGGCACTGAACTGCAGCTCGTTGGGGCTCAGTTCGCGGACGGGGCATGAGCGCTTTTTGGTTGACGGCTCTTGTGATGCGCCCTAGCGTGGAGGTTCGCGGTGAGCAGCTACATCGAGGTGTGGGGCCGCAGCGGGCGTGAGCTTCGACCGCTCGACTCCGAGCGAATGACGGTCGGAACCCTCGGGTCGAACGACGTGGTCGTGGACGCCGACGGCGTGTCCCGCGTGCACGCGGTGTTCGAGCGATTCGGCGACACCTGGTGCGTCCGCGACCTCGGGTCTCGCAACGGGACCTTCGTGAACGGAAGAAGGATCGTCGGCGAGCGAGGTCTGCACTCGGGCGATGAGATCCTCCTCGGTCGGCTCCGCCTGCTCTTCCGCGGCCCGGCCGCGGGCAAGGAGACAGCCGCGATCGCCGAGGCGCCGCCACTCACGCAGCGCGAACGCGACGTGCTCGTGGCCCTGTGTCGCCCGTTGCTGACGGGCGATGCGTTCACCGAGCCGGCGTCGATCCGAGCGATCGCCGCGGAACTCGTCGTTTCGGAGGCCGCGGTGAAACAGCACCTGTCGCGCCTGTACGTGAAGTTCGACGTCGTACAGGGCGAACGGCGTCGGGTCCAGCTTGCCAACGCGGCGGTTTCTACCGGGGCCGTGAAGCTGAGCGATCTCCGGCCTCGAGCCTGACCCGGGTGGCGGAGCTCCTCGGCGACCGTTACGAGCCGCTCGACGTGGTCGGTGGTGGAGGCGAAGGGCGCGTGCTGCGCGCTCTCGACCGGCAGCACGACCGGCTGGTTGCGCTCAAGGTCCGATCCGCGCGGACGGGAACTGCCCGGCGCGAGCTCCTCCGGGAGGCACGGGTCCTCTTCTCGCTCGAGCCGCACGCAAGCTTGCCGCTCGTGCGCGACGACTTTTTCCACGAAGACGAATACGTCATCGTGATGGACTGGATCGACGGGACCGATCTCGGGCGTTTGCTGGCGGAACAGGGCACACCCGGGCTGGCACCGTCGACCGCTCTCCGTGCCGTCGCGCAGGTGGCCGAGGCACTCACCTTCCTGCACGGGCACGACCCGCCCGTCGTCCACGGCGACGTCAAACCAGCCAACTTGATCCTCACTGAGCGGGGCAGAATCGTCCTCGTCGACTTCGGGATCGCGTCCAGCGGCGACCGTGTTGCTCGAGTTGGGACACCGGGATTTGTCGCGCCCGAGGTGGCGGCCGGTGAAACGTCCACGCGCTTCTCCGACGTCTATTCCCTTGCGATGACGGCTTTCACGCTCCTGACGGGAAGCCCTCCTCGGGGTGGAGCTCCCGAGTGGCCGACCGGCCTCGACGCCGAGCGGCGGCGCGTGTTCGAGGACGCGATCAGGCTGGGCACCGCCACCGATCCGTCAAGACGTCCACGCTCGGCCGGGGAACTGGTCGAGCGCCTTCGCTCCGGCTGGGAAGCGGACGTCCCGACGGGAGTGGTCACCATCTGTATGACCGACGTCGAAGACTCGACAGGTCTCTGGGAGGCGCACCCGGCGGCGATGCGCGCCGTTCTCGTCCGCCACGACGCGATCGTCGCGCAAGCGGTCGAGGCAAACGGCGGCCGGCTGATCGAGTCGATGGGCGAGGGGGATTCCACGGTCTCGATCTTTACCGGCGCCGTAACGGCCGCGGGCGCGGCGTCCGATCTCGTGAGCCGGATGGAGGGCGAGCCCTGGCCGGACGACGTTCGCGTTCGTCTCCGGGTGGGACTGCACACCGGCGAGGTTCGGAGCCGCGATGAGGTGCGCGGGCCGATGGCGAATCGCGCGGCCCGCATTCGTGCCCTCGCGGAGGGAGGGCAGGTGTTTCTCTCCCAAGCGACGGCCGAGCTCGTCTCGACGCGGCTCCCCGAGGGCTTCGGTCTCGTCGACCTGGGAAGCCACAGATTGCGCGGCTTCGAGCGCCCGGAGAACGTCTACGCGCTGTCGGCGCCGTCGTTGCGAGCGGTGCCGTCTCCCGCCGAATGCCCGTATCGCGGCCTGCTGGAGTTCGAGCCGGACGACGCGGACCTGTTCTTCGGCCGCGATGAGGTGCTCGCCGACGTCCTGGCTCGGGTCGCCGCGAGTCGCTTCGTCGCCATCGTCGGGCCGTCCGGCTCAGGGAAGTCGTCCCTCGTCCGGGCGGGCCTCGTCGCGGCCGCCGGGCGAGGCGACGTCGCCGGCGTGTCGAGCACGGTCCTGATCACGCCCGGCGCGGATCCGCCGGCGGCGCTGGAAAGCGCGAGCTCGGACGACCGGGCCGACCTCCTCGTGGTCGATCAGCTGGAGGAGGCCTTCACACTCTGTGACGACGAATCGCGGCGAGCTCGATTCTTCGACGAGGTCCTACACCGACGTGGCAAGACCGTTGTTTCGCTGCGAGCCGACTTCTTCGGCCACTGCGCGGCCTACGAACAGCTCGCCGCCCAGGTGTCCGCGAACAACGTGTTGCTCGGGCCGATGAGCCAGAACGAGATGCAGCGAGCAATCGAGGAGCCGGCGAAGGCAAAAGGGCTTCGGCTCGAATCCGGCCTCGTCGAGCTCGTCCTTCGCGACGCGGCCGGCGAGCCCGGCTCTCTGCCTCTGCTCTCGCACGCGCTGATGGAGACGTGGTCGCGGCGGGACGGGCGGACCCTGACGCTCGACGGATACGGGAATGCAGGCGGCGTACGCGGAGCGATCGCCCGAACCGCGGAGGAATGCTTCGAGGGCGCCACCGAGGCGGAACGGAGCCTCCTTCGGCGGACCTTCCTCCGGCTGACCGAGCCGGGCGAGGGGACCGAGGACACGAGGCGCCGCGTGCCTCTCCAGGAGCTGGCTGCGGCACCGGAGACGACAGCGGCCATGGACGGCCTTCTCGACAAACTGGTCCAGGCGCGGCTCGTGACGGTGGACGAAGGGGCGGTGCAGGTAGCCCACGAAGCGCTCATCCGCGAGTGGCCGAGACTGCGCGGTTGGCTGGACGAGGATCGCGAGAGCCTCCGCCTGCACCGACACCTCAGCCGTTCGACCCACGCCTGGGAGGCGCTGGGACGGGACCCGGGCGAGCTGTACCGCGGTGCACGGCTCGCGGCGGCTCTCGAGTGGGCCGGAGCGGGTGCCGAGCTCAGCGCCGAGGAGCGGGCGTTTCTCGACGCGAGTCGCACCGAGCAAGAGCAGGAACTTCGCGAGGCCCGTCGCAGGGCGCGCCGGCTCCGGGCGATGCTGGCCGCGGCGGCCGTTGCCCTGGTCGTCGCCATCGTGGCCGGCGTGGCGGCTTACGTACAGCGCGGCCACGCCCGGCGCTCGGCTGTTATCGCGCAGGCCGGGCGGCTCGCCGCTCAATCGCGCGAGGCAGCAGGGGAGCATCCGGACCTTGCGCTCCTGCTCTCGCTCGAGGCCGCCAGCCGCGACGACTCGGTCGACTCCCGCGGCGCGGTCCTGGGGGCGCTGGAGCATGCATCGCGGATCCGGCGGTGGCTCCAGGGGTTTTCCTCGCCGGTCAATGCCTCGGCGTTCAGTCCGGACGGCGGGCTCCTGGCGACCGTGACGCACGACGGGACCACGCTCTGGGACACGGCGACATGGCGTACGGTCGGCCCGCCGCTGCGATCGTCGCAGGGCGGCTGGGAGGGGGTCGACTTCAGCCCGGACGGCCGGACGGTGGCGATCGCGGGCGGAAAGGGCCGCGTCGAGCTGTGGGACGTGTCGACCAGGAAAGAGCTTCGGGAGCTGACGGACCCGGCGGCGGCAAGATCGACTGAGCCCGCGCTCGCGGTCGTTCGGTACAGCCCCGACGGCAGAGCGATCGCCGCGGGCGCGCAGCAGACGAACCACGTCACGTTGTGGGACTCGGCGAGTGGCCGGGTGCTCGCCGGACCGATCACCACCAATCCGCCGGGAGAGGGCGCGCAATCGATCTCCTTCAGCCCGGACTCGAAGCGGGTCGCGGTCCCGGCCGCTCCCGGCACCGTCGGGATCTGGGAGGTCGCCACCGGGGACCGGGTCGGAAAGCCGGTCGCGATCGGGAGCGCGGCGGTGGACGAAGCGATCTTCGCCGGAGGCGGTCGGACGCTGATCGCGAGCGACGACTCCGGCTCGGTATCCATCGTCGATCTCGGAACGCGACGAAGGATCCGCCCTCCCCTCTCCGTCGGCAGCAAGCCGGCCGGCGCGCTGGACCTCAGCCCAGACGGCCGGCTGCTGGCCGCAGCCTCGTACGAGGGATCGGTCTTCGTTTGGGACGTGAAGACGGGCGCGCAGTACGGCGCACCGCTCACGTCCGACACGAGTCCGGTCAACGACGTCGTCTTCAGTCCCGACGGTCGGACGCTCGTGAGCTCGCACCTCCGTTCGGCGGTCGTCTGGAACGTCGGCGGAGAGCAGGTGATCGGCAAGCCGCTGGGCGGATCGAGCGACCTGACCACGGACGTGTCTTTCAGCTCCGATGGCAAGCGGCTCGCGGCGGGGATGCTGGACGGCCGCACGAGCGTCTATGACACCGTGACGCGACAACTGACTCTCCGGATCGACGGCAGCTCAATCGTCACCGCAGTCGCCTTCCGTCCGGATGGGAAGCTCGTCGCCGTCGGAACTATCGACGGCCAGGTTCGGTTCTTCGATGCGAAGAGCGGGGCGGTTGTTGGTCGCGCGGTCAACGCTGGGGACGCAGCGATCTGGCAGATCGCATTCAGCCCGGACGGCAAGCTGCTCGCCGTGGACGTGGACCCGAACGGCGTGAAGGGCTTCAACGAACAGCGGCGGCAGGGCGAGGTGCAGCTCTGGGACGCGAACTCTCTGCGCCGTGTTGGGAGGCCGATTGCCCCTGGCGGCGGATCGGTGCTCTCCGTGGCGTTCAGCCGAGACGGCACGCTGCTGGCGACGGGCAGCTACCGCGGGCGGCTCGATCTGTGGGATGTGGCCACCCAGGCCCACCGTGGCAGGCCGATGCGAGTGGCGGACGACGGTGTCGCGAGTGTCGCGTTCGATCCCATGGGCCGGATCGTGGCCGCAGGCGGAGCGATCGGCCCGGTGCGGGTGTGGCGTGTGGCGGATCAGCGTCCGGCCTATCCGCCCCTCACGGGGCACACCCCTCCGATCACGGGGGCGTCGTTCGATCCCGCCGGCTCGTTCCTCGCGACGACGAGCCTCTTCGGCGGGACCAGGTTGTGGGACCCGGCCACCGGTCTGGGCTACGGCGACGAGCTTGTCGGAACTGCGGTGCCGGCCTCGCTCTTGCCGTCGATCGACCTTCCGTTTCTCGGATTGCGGAACTCGTTCAGTCCCGACGGCAAGCTGCTTGCGGTCGCTGGAGTCGAAACGCGCGCGACGCTGTGGGATGTCGACCCGGCGGTCTGGCGTCGCCGCGCCTGCGCGGTCGTCGGCCGGAACCTGAGTCGCGAGGAGTGGAATCTGTACCTGCCGCCGGGGACGCGGTATCGCGCGACGTGTGCGGAGTGGCCCACCGGCTGAGTCGGTCGTTCGGCCGAGCCCATCCTTGCCGAACGGTCAGAAATTGTTCCCTTTGCGCAACGAACGCCGAGCCCGCCGGAAGATTGTACGAACCGCCCGACATCGCGACTGTTGAGGAAAAGATCTCGATGGAGGTGCGCAATGAGATTCACCCTGATACCGACGTTGCTCCTGGCGCCGGCGGTCGCTGTGCTTCTCGCCCTTTCGGGCCAAGCGGCGAGCGGCACGTCCCAGCGACCCGTGTACCAGCCTCCGCAGAGCTACTTCCTCGCTCTCGGCGATTCGATCGCCTACGGCTTCCAGCCGACGAGGAAGCCCGGTGCCCGAGCGTCGACGGTCGACACCGGTTACGTCGACGTCTTCGCCGCGCGTCTGCGGAAGCTCTCGCCGAAGATCCAGGTCGCCAACTACGGGTGTCCCGGTGAATCGACGGTGTCCTTCATCCGGGGCGGGTGTCCTGCGTTCGCCGACGGCTTCAAGCTGCACGATGCGTTTCGCGGGTCGCAGCTCGAGGCCGCCGAGTCCTTCCTCCGTGCTCACCCCGGGCAAGTCAGTCCGATCACTCTGACGCTGTGGGGCAACGACTGGTTGCCGCTCTTGCTGGACAAATGCAAGCGCAAGGTCGCCTGCGTCCGCAAGCTTGGGCCCGGCACGATCGCGTCGATCGGTACTCGCATGACGTCGATCCTGCGGCGGCTTCGAGCTGCGGCGCCGACCGCCGAGATCATCGTGACCGGAGCATGGAACGTCGATCCCGATCAGCTCGAACAGCTCCGGCCGATCTACCGGTCTCTTGACGCGTCCATCGCACGTGCCGCCTCGGCGTCACGCGCCCGGGTCGCGAAGGCGCTGCCGGTGTTCAACCCACCCGGGAACTTGCGAGCCCAAAGGCGTCGGCTCTGCGCGCTCACCTTTATCTGCTCGAAGGGCGATCCGCATCCGACCGACGCCGGCTATCGCGCGCTGGCCGATGCCTTCATGACGGCGTCGGGGTACACGCGAAAGCCGTAGACGTGCACTCGGTCAAGCACCCCGCGTGGCAGTGGCAACAATGGCAACGCTCGACGTTCGTTCGCGTGCGCCTAAGTGTTCGCTCGACCGACTGACTCCGCTTAGCCATGCGGTGTGAGCGAACGTCAGCGAAGTGACGCGCCCGCTGCTCCGAATCGACAAGGTGGGGGTCACTGGTTCGAGCCCAGTACCGCCCATAGAAAAGCCCTGCTAATCGACAATTTACGTTTCCATCTCTGACGAGCGTGGCAACGGTGTGGCAACGGACAAGGGCAAGGCCCGATTCGCTGTCCGTGTGGTCCGGGTCGTGCCGACCGCACGGGAGCGCACTGGCGCAAACGGTCAAGGGCAGATCGTCCCTTCGGGGGCTCTCGGGCGACTCGGAGCTTTGCACGTCGTCGTGGCAACAATTGCAATCCTTTAGCGCTCGTTCGCGTTTGGTGAACCGTTCGCTTGCGCGGCCTCAACGATGCGTCACGGGCGAACACTCGCGAACCGGTCCGCACGCTGCTCCGTCTCGACAAGCTCGAGCCACCGAGAAGAGCAGATCATGAGCGCCTCGAAGCTCTGCTTCGGCGGATGGGGAGCGACAGGGCCCTCGGCAGGCGCGTCAGCAAGCAGGATCGACCCAGCCGGGAACGGCCTCCGCCTCGATTCGCTGCGGCGACCCGACCGAGACGTCGAGAAACGTCACCCAGAACTCCAGGTTCTCGGCGCCGACGTTGCGGACACGGTGAACGTGTGCCATGGGCTCGACAGCAACCTGTCAGCGGAGTAGGTCACGCTAGAGCAGTCCATCGCTTGGTCAAGCGTCAGCTCACCGGACTTGACGACCACGAGCGCGGGGCCGGGATGCAGGTGCCAACCGCTTTGGCCGGCCGGAGCGAGAATGAAACGCTGGACGACGACGTCGCCTGGGCTCGAGCTGTCCCGCAATTTGATCTTGAAGTGAGGTGCGAGCGTTCCGCGAGCGACGACGGTACGGTCGATGAAGCCCGAACCCGGTGTGGCGAGCGCGGCCCTCACAGCGATCGTGGTGAGCGCAGCGGCCACGGCGAATGCGAGGAGCTTGCGCGCGTTGCTGAGCTTGATCCATCTCATGTCTCCTCCTCTCCGGAGGACGCGGCTTCGACGACGCGGATGGCACCGAGTTGGGTGCGCAACGCGACGAATGCAACGTCGCGGCTCGACGCGGCGTCAAACGCGAAACGCGCCCTCCCGCCTGGGCGGAAGCGAGGTCGGTGCCGATTAGGTAGCTCGGGACGTTCTCGACTGGTGCGGTCGGACGAGTCATCCGCCGTTCGCGATGTACGGAGAGAGCTCGACGCGGTGGCAGCCGTAGTACGTGACCCCACCGCCGAGGTCGCCGATCCAGTGGTATTCGCCGGTCGGCTCCGTGGGGCAAGGCTGCCCGTCGAGGAGGTCCGACCGAAGCAGTGTCTCGGCTCCGAGAAGCGTCGCGTCGGCAGACGACGGGTCAGTCGTATCGAAGTAGAGAAGCTGCACGGTCGGCGCGGTCGGAGGAAGCGATGTGCCCGGCGGCGCGCAATGGACTCCTCCGATCGCGGTGACGCAAATCCAGCCGTGGTCGCGGAGCTGTTTCGGGCTGAGGCCACCTGAGTCGGCGGCCGCAGCCGTGGGCAACGCCAGAGCCGCGGCGACCAGCGGGATCGTGAGTGGCCGGATCCGGTTCATCGCTCTCCTCGCTTTCAGGTAGGGGGAGGGCCGGCAAACTGCCTGCTTCCGGGCTCATTCGTGCGCCCCGGGATCTCTACGGAGGTGACGCTAGGGGGTCCGCGAGGCGGACGAATCGGTGAAATCCCTACGCGTCCCCTCTGAGGTGCCTACACTCGCCTCGACACGCCGACATGGGATCACGGGAACGCGAGGTGATCGGACGCAGCGACGAACTTGCGGCCGTCGAAGCGTTCCTCGACGTGCTGGCGGCAGGTCCGACCGCCTTGGTCTTCAGCGGCGAGCCGGGCATCGGGAAGTCGACCGTGTGGCGGGCCGGAATAGCGTCCGCGCGTTCGCGGTCGTTCCGCGTCCTGCTCTGCCGGCCGACGGAGCCCGAGGCCGGGCTCCCGTTCGTCTCTCTCGCGGATCTACTCGACGGCGCGTCGGAGGATCTGCTCGCGCCGTTGCCTGCACCGCAGCGCACGGCGTTGGACGCCGCACTCCGGCGCGGGGACGCGACGGACCAACTTGATCGCGTCGCGCTTGCCCGCGGCGCGCTTGCCGTGCTTTGCAGCCTCGCATCGAGTGCACCGACGGTCGTCGCGATCGACGACGCGCAATGGCTCGACGCGTCGTCTCGCGACGTGCTCCAGTTTCTCTTCCGCCGCCTCGTCGGCGAGCGGCTCGGGCTGCTCGCGACGGTGCGAGGACGCGACGCGGAGATGCCGTTGGCCGTCGATGCCGCTTTGCCTCCCGAGGGGGTCGCGCGTGTCGTGCTTCGGCCGCTCGCGCTCGGCGAGCTCGAGAGCGTCGTTCGCTCGCAGATCGACGCACCGCTTCCACCGCCGAGCTGGCGTGCGATCCACCGCGTGTCGGGCGGGAACCCCTTCTTCGCGCTCCAGATTGCGCAGGCCGTCGCCCTCAAGGGCGGTCTCGCGCCGGGCGAAGACCCGCCGCTGCCTACAACGGTGAGGAAGGCGGTCCGCGAGCGGCTGGAGTCGTTGAGCCCGGTTGCGCGGCGCACGCTTCTGTACGCGGCCGCGCTCGGACGGCCGACGTCAGACGTGCTCGACGCGGCCGCGCTCGATGGCGCAGGGCTCGAGGAGGCACTCGCGGCGCGCGTGCTGGAACTCGACGGCGAGCGGCTTCGGTTCGCGCACCCTCTCCTGGCGGCGTCAGTCTACGCCGAGGCGACGAGCGTGGACCGGCGTGAAGTGCATCGCGTGCTGGCCGAGATCGTGCGCGATCCGGAAGAGAGAGCGCTTCATCTCGGCCGCGGCAGCGATACGCCCGACGAGACGATCGCGGCATCGCTCGAAGCCGCCGCCGCCGATGCGGCGCGGCGGGGCGTGCCTGAGACTGCCGCCGAGCTAGCCGAGCACGCCGAGCGGCTCACCCCGGCCGTGCGGATCGAGGATGCCGCACGGCGTGCGACACAAGCGGCGCGCTACTGCGGACGTGCGGGCGACACCGCCCACAGCGAGGGGATTCTCGAGCGTCTGGACGCGACTCTCTCGCCTGGACACTCGCGCGCCCGCGCGATCGGCCTGCGCGGCTTTATCGCCCAGGATCGCTCGACGCTTCTGCGCGCCGTCGGCGAGGCAACAGGAGACGACGAGCTCCTGGCGGTCTTCCACGCTGACCTGTCGACGATCGAGCTCCGCCACGGCGATCGATCTGCGTCGCTCGAGCATGCGCGGGCGGCAGTCGCGGCTGCGAGGAAAGCGGGCGACGCCGCCGCGCTGACGAAGGCGCTCACGGCGCAGGCGTTGCCGCTTGCGCACGGCCGCGCGACGCAAGCGCTCGCGCTGCTCGACGACGCCGTTCGTCTGGAGCGGACACTGGCCGAACCGCTGTCGCTGATCAACAGCCCAACGACGTGGCGCGGCGCGGTTCTGCTCGAAGCCGACCGGCTGGCGGAGGCGCGGGTGGCGCTGGAGGACGCGTATCACGCGGGGCTCGCGCTGGGCCACGCCTCGCGGGCGCTCCCTCTCACATACCTCGTCGAACTCGAGTGCCGCGTGGGAAACTGCGAACGCGCACGGGTGCACGCGCGCGAGGCCGATCTGATTGGACGCGGGTGGGCGCGTGGCGAGGGTGTGGCATGGACGCTGATTGCCCGCGTGCTCATCGAGGCACAGCTCGGCGACGTTGACGCGGCCCGCGCTGACGGGCTACGGAGCATCGCGCTCGCACGCGACCGCGACGTGGTCACGCTCGCCCGCACAGAGGCCGCGTTGGGACGTCTCGAGCTGTCGCTGTGCAACTTCAGCGCGGCGCTGGAACGACTACACGCGCTCGCCGCGCTTCCCGACGGCGAGCCGCTTCGGGACGCGGCAAGCTTCCGGGCCGCCGCAGACGAGGTCGAGGCGCTCCTCGGGATCGGCCGCACCAGCGAAGCGAACGAGCTCGCCGAGCGCCTCGAACAACGCGCCGGGCGCGTCGACCTCCGTTCGCGCGCCCCCGTCGCATCCCGGTGTCGTGGCCTCGTCCGGGCGGCGCTGGGCGACATAGCGGGCGCGCGCGCTGCCATCAGAGACGCGAAGACAGCCCATTCCGCGCACTACGAGCCGTTCGAGTACGCCCGGACTCTGCTCTCTGCGGGTGCCATCGAACGCCGCGCGAAGCGAAAGGCCGACGCGCGGGAAGCGCTCGAGGGTGCGGTGACGATCTTCGAGCAGCTCGGCGCTCGCCTCTGGTGTGAACGCGCCCGCATCGAGCTTCAACGAGCGGGAGTTCGGCGCGTTGACTCCGGCGAGCTAACCGCCGCCGAGCGCCGGGTCGCAGAGCTCGCAGCCAGCGGAGCGACCAACAAAGAGATCGCCGCAGAGCTGTTCATGAGCGTCAAGACCGTCGAGGCGCATCTTTCACGCGTCTACCGCAACCTCCGGATCCGATCCAGGACCGAGCTAGCCGCGCGCGTCGGACCAACGGCGCAGACAAGTGATCCCGCGCCGTTGCGGCGACGCGCGAGCTGAGCCGTCCCTCGTTGGCGTCTACTTGGGCGGCGGCACGCTCGACGACGTCGGTCTCGAGCCCCTTTTGCTGCAGCGCGCGTGCTGTTGCGAGACCTGCGATCTCGCCGCCGACTACCAGGACACGCTGTGGCTCCGCCATCTTGTACTCCTCCAGCTGCATGCCGTCACAGGCGCACGGGTGCCGCCTCTGTCGCTGCGAGAACTTGCCACTCGTCCGGGATCCCTTTCAAGGCGTGCGTTCCACGGTCGATGAACTGAAGACCGGAACCGGGGACGAGATCTCTCACGGTGCGAGAGACGAGTACCTCGCCCGGCTCAGCGAGGGACACAATGCGCGAGGCGATGTGGACGCCGATTCCCGCCACGCGCTCGCCGCGACGCTCGACCTCGCCGGTATGAAGGCCCGCTCGGATGTCAAGACCCAGCTTCTGTAGGTCGTGGCGCAATGCAAACGCACAGCGCACGGCCCGCGCAGGACCGTCGAAGCTAGCGAGCAAACCGTCGCCGGCGAAGTCTGCAACGACTCCGCCGAAGTTCTTGACCTCGCGCTCGGCAAGCGCTTCGTGTGCCTCGAGCAACTCGCGCCAGCGCTCGTCGCCCACCTCGACTGCCCGGAGCGTCGAACCGACGATGTCGGTGAAGAGGATCGTGCTGAGAACCCTGTCACCGGCGGGACGGGGGCTGCTTCCGGTCAGGAACTCCTCGACCTCGTCGATCACGACATCAACGTCTCCAACGGCGAAGCCGTAGTCTTGGCCGGGAACTTCGACGAACTTTGCGCCGGGGATCCGGAGGGCGACATCGCGGCCGGCCTCTGGTGGGACAAGCGGGTTCTCGCGACGGTGGACGACCAGCGTCGGGGCGCTGATCGCGGGCAGGATCTCCCGGATGTCGAGCGCGAAGAGCATCCTCGTGACGGCGGCCGCGACGGCGGGGCTGGCGGCCGAGCGGAAGAACCGCCCCCAGCCTTCGAGCGCGTTCGCGTCGTTGGCAACGCTCGGGTTGAGGGCGGCATAGACCTGCCCCGTGCCCCAGGTCTGCTCGACCAGCCCGATCTGCGCATCCACCGCGCCGGTGGTCAGTCCCCAAGGGTGATCGGAAGCCCAGGCTAGTCGGGCGGTCGCGTTCGCCAGCACGAGTGCACTGACGCGTTCCGGATAGGTCGCCGCGAAAAGCGCCGCCATCAAGGAGCCCTCACCCCCGCCCATGACGGCGACCCGCTGGCAGCCGACGGCGTCGAGTACCGCACGCACGTCGTCCATCCACTCCTCCAGCGGCGGTAGCCGGTCGAGCGGGATCGGATCGGAGAGGCCCATCCCGTGCTTGTCGAACGAGATTAGCCGGCTAAACGAGCACAGCCGCCGAAGGTAGTGCGCGAAGCCCGGGATCTCCCAACGCGCCTCCACATGGCTGAACCAGGAGGAGACCAGCAGCAGGTCGAGATCGCCCTCGCCGACCACCTGGTAGGCGATGTGGACGCCGTCCTTCTTCGCGTACCGAGTCTCGGGAAACACGCGTTGACGACAATCTGCCACGCCTCGGAAGAACGGGCGTGACGGGCGCGAGCATCCGACGATGCTGCATTGAGAAAGTTTGCACGCACGGCCGACGAATGGGCCCGCGCCGTACGGAGACGGCGTGGCAACAATGGCAACGCTAGGCGTTCGTTCGCGTTCGCTGAACTGTTCGCTCCCTGCGCGTCTCCGCTCAACCATGCGCCGTGAGCGAACCCAGGCGAACCGGCGCGAACGCGGCTCCGAGTCGACAAGCTGGGGGTCACTGGTTCGAGCCAGTACCGCCCACTCGTCTGTAAGGCTGAAAGTCCTGCAAATCGGGACTTTTGGCGCTGTCTCGGCAGCGTGTGGTTTCCGCTTTTGGACGCTGAAATCCGCCCTTTTAGGTGCGGGACTTCCCCAAGACTTCCCCACACGGCCCGGCATGGTCGGTCAGCCGAGCGTGCGTCCATCACGGCGCTGCTGCTGAGGTCTACCGGCGGTCATCGCACGAGCGCCCAGACGGCGACGAGAGCGCGGCGGGGTCGGCAGTTCGCTCTGATGGAGCAATCCGCATCGGCGTCGCCGCCGTCCAAGCCGCGTCCCTCATCAGGCGAGATCGATCAGGCTCTCATAGCTTGCGCGCGTGGATGGGCTGCGGCGAGGCTCCGTCGTTTGACATGCAGCCATGAGGCTGCATATACTTAGGCAGCCTTATGGCTGCATATCCGGAGATGGACGACGTGTTTCGGGCATTGGCAGATCCCAGCCGGCGCCGGCTGCTCGACAGCCTGAATGCCCGAAACGGCCAAACCTTGCGCGAGCTGTGCTCCGGGCTCGAGATGGCTCGGCAGTCGGTCAGCAAGCACCTGGCGGTGCTGGAGGGGGCCAACCTCATGACGACGGTCCGGCGCGGCCGGGAGAAGCTGCACTACCTCAACGCCGCGCCGCTCAACGACATCACCGAACGATGGATCGCCCGTTACGACCGCCAACGCGTCCACGCCCTGGCAGACCTGAAGCGAGCACTGGAGGTGACCGCGATGCAGAAGCCCTCGTTCGTCTACACGACCTACATTCGCACCACGCCGGAGCAGCTCTGGCAGGCGTTGACAGACCCGGCCTTCACTCGTCGTTACTGGGGCGCGACGTTCGAGTCAGACTGGCAGGTGGGATCGACATACCGCTGGCAGCAGAACGGGGCGACGATCGCCGATCCCGAGCAGGTGGTGCTCGAGTCCGATCCCTATCGCAGGCTGTCCTACACCTGGCACACCTTCACGCCCGAATGGGCCGAAGCCACGGGGTTCACCGAGGAATTCCGCGCGAAGGCCGCCGGCGAGCCTCGATCGAAAGTGACCTTCGACCTCGAACCGGTCGGAGAGACCGTCAAGCTGACCGTCGTGCACGACGGCTTCGAGCCCGACAGCAGCGTGCTCGAGAACGTCAGCGAAGGCTGGCCGCACATCCTGTCCGACCTCAAGACGCTGCTCGAGACCGGCGAGACCCTCCCCGCCATGCCGTGACGATGCATCCGTAGTCAGGCATCGGTGGCATCGTCTGCGACACCGCAGGCGGAAACTGCGTGTTCGTCAAGTCCGGCGGCGTACTCAATTCAGGCGCCGGGCGGCACCGAAGGCGCCCATGATTATGGGTCGAGCTGAGCGACCCGCTGCGCAGTGCTTGCGCGCTCGATGTAGGCGTCGACGAGTGCCACGGCCTCCTCCTCGTTACCGGGCATGAGGTGGCCGTGGAGGTCGAACGTCGTTTGAATCGACGCGTGCCCTGGGCGGCTGCCGATCTCGTCCGGCTGATCTGCCTGCGCTCCCGCTAAGGGGCTTGGCGCCAGCGCGGATCGGCGAGGTGGCGCGCAATCGACCAGGCTCCGTGCGTGGTGTTGGAGATCAGGGTGGTGGTGCGGTCTTCCCGCGAGCGATATTCGGTTCGGAACGACACTCCGGCGTCGCTCCCCGCCAAGATGGCGCTGTCTGCAGCCGTGTCCAACCAGAAGCCGAGACCGTATGCCCGCGTACCCGTAGCGATGAGGCTGTGCGGTCTCACCATCTCCGCGACCCACTTGACGGAGACGATTCGGCCGGCGAAGAACGCTCGCCATAGTCGGGCGATGTCCTCGGCGGTGGAGTAGATGCCACCGTCGCCGCTGCCTCGCACCGGCAGGTGGAAGACGTTCGTCCTCGATCCCTCGGGAGCGAGGTAGCCGATCGCGGCGCGGTCGGGGAGCTCATCGGAGCGCAGGAACTCGGTGTCGCCCATCTCCGCTGGGCCGCAGACGCGCTGACGTACGAGCTCGTGGAAGGGTACGCGAGTAACCCGCTCGGCGATCAGCGCGAGTACGACGTAGCCGCTGTTGCAGTACGCAAAGCGTTCGCCGGCGGGGAACTTCGGCTCGTGTCCATCGAGCGCAGTGAGGTACTGCTCGGTAGCCGCCAGCTCGTGCACCGGCACGGGCATCAGGTAATCGTGGAGGTCGAGCTCGCTCTCCTCGTCGAGATAGTCACCAATGCCGGAGCGGTGCGCGAGCAGGTGCTCGACCGTGACGTCGTCGGGGATCAACAGCAGGTCGTCCTCAAGCACCGACCGCGCGGGCGTCGCGAGCTCGAGACGACCTTCCTCAATCAGGCTCACAACCGTCAGGGCCGTCAGCCCCTTGGTTCCGCTGGCGATCGCGAAGCGAGTGTCGACGGTGTTCGGGATCCCGCACCCGCGGTGCGCGAGGCCAAACGCCTTCGCTACTTCGACCCGATCCGCCAGGTCAACCCGAATGACCCCCGAAAACGCCTTCTCCGCGGCGAGCGCATCGAGCTCGGACTCAAGCTCGGACACCGGCGGAGGCTAGCTGAGCATCGAGCCCGCTGGGATCTCAGACGTGGAGAGGCAGCCGTGGGCCAGTGCTCGCAAAGACACTCCGAAGTGGGCCCGGAGTGGCCGTTCGCCTTTCGGCCTCCCTGCTCGCCGTGAGAGGCTGCGGGGTATGAGCCTCGGCAACCTCCTCCCGCCGGTCGATGCCGAGTATGGCCGCGAAGTCGCCTTCGCTCGCGGTGCGCCGGCTTCGATCCGCCGCGCACATTCGTGATCTCGCGCGACGACAGATCCCGCCGACGCCGATGGGCGGCATGGCGACGCGGGGGCCGAGCTCGGGAACGCTCTGCTGTGCGAGTGTTGCGTGATGACGCCCGAACGTGGGTCACTGGTTCGAGCCCAGTGCCACCCATTTAGAAACCCCTCTCTCGCGGACGCGCCCGAAATCTTCGTCGTGGTGCTTCACGCGGCCCCGAGGCCTTGAGGGTGGTGGAGCGTGTAACGCTTGGAGCGCCATTGAACGCGTCGGATTAAGGCGATATGGTCGAGATTCGTCAGTAATCCAGGGGAAAGGGACATCATGAGGAGATGGCTTCTCGCGGCGGTCGTCGGCCTGCTCGTCGTGGCTTCGCTGGGGATCGCGGCAGCTCTCGGTGCGTTTGCTTCGTCGTCCAAGAGCGCGGCACCGGCTCGCAGCGAGTCTGCATCTAGCGGCGACTCCGCACACCTCCAGCGGCTCAAGGTGCACGGGCACTGGACGATCGAGGTGCGCAGCCGCGCCGGCAAGGTCGTCGCGCGTCGGGACTTCGAGAACGAGCTGACGAGCGCAGGTCAGGTCGATCTCGCGTACACGCTGTCGCATCAGGGGGTCATCGGCCCGTGGGGCATCAGGCTCGGCAGCCTCACGACCTCGCCGTGCAACCAGGGCGGCAACCCGGACGACGCGTGCTATCTGACCGAGCCGGGTGCGACGAGCGCGGGCAACTGGCAGCAGTTCTATCCCGACGCGGTGACGACACTGAGCGTCACGCCGCAGCTCTCGTCGGCCCCGTTCGGCCTCAAGCTCGAGGGGACGATCAATGCTGCGAAAGCGGGCTCGATCGACCAGGTCCAGTCGATGTACTGCTTCGCACTCGGGCGTCCGGACGGCGCAGACTGCAACAACAGTGGAGATTTCACCCAGGCGAGCGTCACGCCGGTCGCGGTCGAGGCCGGCCAGCAGATCCTCGCGCGAGTGACGATCAGCTTTTCGTAAGCACGGATAACGGCGGTCGCGGTGCAGCGAGCGCACAAAGGTAATCGGGCGCCACGCAAGCGGCGGGGGTCGCCGCTGCTCGTTCTCACGCTGATTGCCGTTGCCGTCGTCGCTGCCGGCGCGGCCGCTGCAGCCGACGTCGGCATCCCGCAAAGCGTCTCGGTCGCCGTTCGGAGCGTCGTTGTGGGTCCGGTTGAGTCGGGCGCGTCGGAGTCCGTCGGCGTCAGCGATTCGTCGTCGGTGGTGGGACCCGCGGAATCGTGGGCGACGGAGTCTGTTGGCGTCAGCGACTCGTCGTCGGCGGTGGGACCCGCTGAGTCTGTCGCGACGGCGCCCGTCAGTGTGAGCGACTCGTTGTTGGTTGTCGGCCCGGCTGAGCCTGCCGCGGCGGAGTCCGTCGGCGTGAGCGACTCGTCGTCGGTGATGGGACCCGCGGAATCCGGGGCGGCGGAGTCCGTCGGTGTGAGGGACTCGATGTTGGTTGTCGGCCCGGCTGAGCCTGCCGCGACGGAGTCGGTCGGCGTCAGCGACTCGTCCTCGGTGATGGGACCCGCGGAATCCGGGGCGGCGGAGTCCGTCGGTGTGAGGGACTCGACGTTGGTTGTCGGCCCGGCTGAGCCTGCCGCGACGGAGTCAGTGGGCGTCAGCGACTCGTCCTCGGTTGTCGGCCCGGCGAAATCCGAAGCCACGGAGTCCGTCGGTGTGACCGATGTGACGCTCGTCGCGGGCCCGGCACAGCCTTCGGCGGCCGAGTCCGTCGGTGTCAGGGACTCGGCGCTCGTCGTCGGGCCGGCGGAACCAGGCTCGACCGAGTCAGTCGGCGTCACCGACACGGCCGTCGTGCTTCCGCCCGCGGTGATCGCCGTGGATGAGCGCGTCGCCGCGCAGGATGTTCCGAGCGTGGCCGGGCCTGCTGTCGTGACGGCGGGCGAAGCCGTCCACGCGGCCGATGCGTCGCACGCGATCCCGCCGGCAGTCGTCGGGAGCGGCGAGACGGTGCATGCGACGGACGGAGCGGCTGCCCTCGGACCTGTGCAGGTCGGCTCGGATGAGAACGCACACGCGTCCGACGCGGCGGGCGCGCAGATCGTGAACACGGCTCCGACCGTCGATGCGGGGGCCGACGGCACCGCCGCCGAGGGCTCCACCTTCACCGGCTCCGGCTCGTTCGCTGATCCGGATCAACAGACGTGGACGGCGACCGCGGACTACGGCGATGGCAGCGGCGTCCTTCCACTCACGCTCGACCCGGACAAGACCTTCCAGCTCAGCCACGTGTACGACGACAACGGGACGTACACGGTGACCGTCCGCGTCGTCGACTCGGCCGACGCTGCCGCAACGGACACGACGACCGCCACCGTCACGAACGCCGCGCCTACGGCGAGCGTCGGGAACTCCGGACCCATCGACGAGGGCACCTCGGCGACGATCGCCTTCAGCGACGCGAGCGATCCGTCGTCTGCGGACACGAACGCCGGCTTCCACTACGCGTTCGCGTGCGACGGAGGTGACCTAGGCGCCGCGACCTATGCGACGGCCGGTGTGTCGGCGAGCACGAGCTGCCCCTTCCCCGACAGCGGCACGCATGCGGTTCGCGGACGCATCGTCGACAAGGACGACGGCTTCACGGAGGCGACGACCGACGTCGCCGTGCGGAACCTCCCACCGACCGCGACGCTGTCGAACTCGGGTCCTGCCGCGGAGATGTCGCCGGTCACGATCTCCTTCTCCTCGGCGAGCGATCCCTCGCCCTCCGATCTCGCGAGCCTCCACTATGCCTTCGCGTGTGACGGCAGCTCGTTGAGCGGCGTGACGTATGCGACCTCCGAACCTGCCGCGGTGACGACGTGCGCCTTCCCAGACAACGGCACGTACATCGTCAGCGGCCGCGTGATCGACCAGGACGGCGGTTTCACCGATTACACGACCACGGTCGCAGTCACGAATACCTCACCGACCGCGACACTCGCCGTCCCGCCCTCGGCCCAGGAGGGAACGCCGATCACGGTCGCGCTGAACGACGCGACCGATCTCTCGCCGGTGGATCTCGCCGCTGGCTTCCACTACGCCTTCTCTTGCGACGGCCCGACGCTCGACGCGACGACGTACGCGACCTCCGGAACGGAGTCATCGACCTCGTGCGTCTACGACGACGGCGCCAGCGAGCACACCGTGTACGCCAGGGTCATCGACAAGGACGGCGGCCACACTGAGTACAGCGCGGCGGTCCACGTCGACAACGTCGCGCCGAGCGGCTCACTCGTGACCCCCTCGACCGCCGTTGCCGAGGGATCTTCGTTCTCGATCTCCGTCACGAACGTCTCCGACCCCTCAGCCGCCGACACCGCGGTGGGCTTCAGCTACCGGTTCGATTGCGGTGCCGGATACGGGTCCGCGACACCGACACCGTCGACGACCTGCGCGGCAATCGACAACCCCGACCAGGGGGTGAGTGCACGAATCATCGATAAGGACGGCGGCGCGACCGAGCTCACTGCGCGCGTCACCGTGACGAATGTGCCGCCCTCTCTGACGCTCGATGCACCCGTTTCCGGGGCGATGTACCCCGTCGGGGAGACCGTGACGGTGAACGGCGCCTTCACCGATCCCGGTGTGCGCGATACGCACACGTGCACGGTTGGGTGGGGCAACGGTTCCACCAGCGCCGGAAGCGTCACGGAGAGCGGAGGCAACGGCACGTGCTTCGCTGCGCAAAGCTTCAGTGCCGCCGGTGTGTACTCGATCGCGTCGACCGTCACGGACAAGGACGGCGCGTCCGACACGAAGTCCGTCCTCGTGGTCGTGTACGACACCACAGGCGGGGGGTGGATCAGCGGCAACGGCTGGATCCTGTCTCCGCCCGGCGCGTACACGGCGAATCCCTCCCTGACCGGGCGGGCGTCTTTTGGCTTCCTGTCGAAGTACAAGGCCGGCGCGACAACACCGACCGGTACCACAGCATTCCAGTTCGGCCTCGCGGCGTTCGCGTTCAGCGCGACGAGTTACGACTGGCTCGTCGTCTCGGGAGCAAAGGCGCAGTACAAGGGCGTCGGCACCGTCAACGGCGCGGCCGGCTACAGCTTCCTGCTCACGGCGACGGACGGAGATGTTCTCCGCGCGGGTCAGCCCGATCGCTTCCGGATCAAGGTCTGGGTGACCGCCTCGGGTCTGATCGTCTACGACAACGTGCCCGGCGCCTCAGACGACATCAGCGTCACGCCGCAAGCGATTGCCGGGGGCAGCATCGTCATCCACAAGTAGCGGGCTCGTTCAGACAATCGATGTCCGATCACCTGCTCACTCATAGACCCCCCGGCGACGGGCCCCTCGTTCTCGCGGAGGGGGCGCCGGCGTCTTCATGCTGCCTGCGTGGGATTCGCGCGCCACGGCAAGCGGCGTAGTTCCTCAGCAAGAGCCTGGACTGCGGACTCTCCATAGCGACGCGCCCAAAGGTTGAGCCAGTCCTCGTTGTCCGAAGGGACAGACCGGCCCAGCGCGGCCCAGATCCTTGTGAGGCCCGACAGGCAGGAGTCGTGTCGGAGGGTTCCCTAACCAGAGAGGAGGTCAGCCCGAAACCCCATCCCACCCGAAGGGAGGTCCCGTCGTCGGCGAGCTCAGCCTGAGCTACAACCGGTTGGACCTCGCCGCAGACCACGGGCTGACGATCTTCACCTACGCCGCCGAGCCCGGCTCGCGCTCCGAAGAGGCGCTCAAGCTCCTCGGCAGCTGGGCCGCCACCGCCGACCTCGCTGAGACGGCGCACGCTACCGACCAAAGCTGAGGCCAAACATGCTCACGTCCGAGATGCGTGACAGGGTTCAGCGCGGAGATCGACGAATACAAAGAGAAGACCGAAGTCGCGGTCGTTGCCCGCGACGACCGCGAACTTCCTCAAGCCGTGGGTCTTCCTCTACACGCGCAACGGCCACGTAGCGCGCATCGTCATGGCGGAGAAGTTCGTGGACTAGGCGGCGCCGCAGGACACGGGCCTGCATCGCCGAACGCAGTCCTTCCATGGGCTGGCGGCGCGGTGAGTTGTGGCTCGAGACGGAGCTCTGGCTTCCCGAAGGCTCCACTGCACCGGCGCTCGCGGGCTTCCCTCTTCCGTCCATCCCGTACGAAGCGCCGGGGCTTGCGGCCTCGCGACGGCGCCGAGAGGCGTGGCAACGACGTCGCCACGCCCAGAGGGCCAAGGCGTCGGCGATCTTCTTGTCGCCGGCCGTGACGTTCATGCTCGCCGGGTTACGGGCCGACGGCGGCAGGAGCGCATCGTTTGCGGTCGAGGATCCGCCGAGCCTGACCTTTCGGTTCGACAATGGGATCCTCGCGCTCGCGGAACGCGCAGCAACGCCGGAGCGGGCGCATCGGAAGGCTGCCCCGGTACACGCGCGCCCGAAGATCGAGTGGCATCACGCGCGGTCCCTCGGTCTGCCCTACGGTGGCAGCTTGATCGGCGGCACTCGGCTGCCGGTCGAAGGGCCGAACTGGGTCACCTGGAACCCGGTCACCGACAGCAGGCCGAACGCGCCGAAACGACTGTACGGAAACGAGCGAACGATCCACGCGATCATTTCGGTCGCCGCCGCGTACCGCGCCGCGAACCCGAGGGCACCGCGCGTCGTCATCGGCGACATCAGCCGCAAGGGCGGCGGGCGGATGGACGAGCACCTCTCTCACCAGAACGGACTCGACGTCGACGTCTACTACCCGCGGGTCGACAGGAAGCTGCGCGCGCCGCGTGCGCGCGACGAGGTCGAGCGTCGGTTCGCGCAGGATCTCGTCGACCGTTTCATCGCTGCCGGAGCGCAGATGATCTTTGTCGGCTACTCAACAGGACTCCATGGGCCGACGGGAGTTGTGATCCCATACGCGAACCACGAGTACCACATGCACGTCCGCTTTCCGCCACCCGGACCGCCCGGGCGCGTGAGCGATCGCGGCGGTTGAAATCTTGCGCGGGTTCGATTCCGGCCATCTACTTCTCTCCCCGCCAACGAGCTATTCAAGACCGTGGCGCGTGGCAAGAATGGCAAGGATCAGCCTTCGTTCGGGTTCGCTCACGCGTTCGGTCGCGGGATGGATTCCACTCAACCATGCCGCCTGAGCGCACACGAATTGCATTCGCAGTGGAGACGACATGGGCCGCGTTCGTGGCAACGTGTGGCGGCTCGCTTCCTCTGCAGCGCTGTCTGCGTCTTGAGCTCTGGCTAACCGCGTGGTAACGGACGTTTCGTTCGCTTCCGTTCGCGCCCGTTCGGTCGGTCTGCGAACCGTCTGAGCGAAGGCGGGACGAGGACAGGTCCTGCCGAGTCGCTGCTCGTTCGCGGTCGTCGGCACAACGCCATCCGCCCATACACCTGATGAGCGCATAGGTGACGCTCGTTTCCCGAGCGGTGTTCCCTGTCGTTTACGTCGCTAGCAGCGTCAACGAGCTGCTCGACCGATCCGCTAATACGCGCTCGCGGTCGACCGACGGGCCCCTACTAGTTGGACTTTGTTAGCTCGTCAGAGGGTCTGCGTCACTAGGGCCGTCAGCCGGTCCATCCGAGGTCCTTCATCGCCAGGCCCGCGTTCCAGATCTTGGTCATATGGCGGATCTTCCCGCCGTCGAACTCCATCACGTAGACGTAGTCCGTGCTCGTGCTCTTGCCTGTTGGCTGCATCGGCCCGCCGGGGCCGCTGTGCGTGCCGGAGAAGACACCGTAAGCGCAGACATTGTTCCGCTCGAGGTCGGTGGCAAACGACTTCACCTCGTAGCGTCCGTCGGGGATAAAGACGAGCAGGCCCTTCATCCACTCCGTGTAGTCCTTCAGCGTGTGCACATCCGCGAGCGGTTCAGCCTGCGCGGAAAAGCTGGCGCCCGGCTGGCAGTAGGTGCTACACCCCTCCCAACCTTTGCCGGTCTCACACGCATCGAAAAAGGCCCTCGCAGTTTCCGTGATGGTCCGCGTTCCGGTGCTGGTCGCCATGATCACGTCCTCCTGTCTCGTGCGAGTCAGGCGAGCCTACAACGTTCCAGCGCACACTGCTAATGGGACTCCACTCGTGAATAACAAAGTCCTACTAGGTCCGGCGCTTTATGGAAAGTCGGTGTCTGGTGTTGACTTTCGTCGAATGACAGTGGTACGTTCGCTTCCGCTGAACTACTGATTTCGCGGTAATCCGAACGACCGGGGGGAACAATGCATCGGGCGAGAGGGCATGCTGCGGCCCTTTCACCGTTACTCGGCCTTGGTGTGCTCGCAGCTGCGACCGTCCTCTGTACGTCGCAGGCCCACTTGCCGACCGGCAGCGCAGCCCTCTTCGCAGCGCCTGAAGCTCTCCTTCCGACGCACGGCGCCGCACCTGGCGTCGATCTCTCACCCGCTGAAGACGAGAGCGCACGACTCACGCGGTCGCTGAAGGATCAGGTCACGAGCGCCTACGGAGTCACCGGCTCGCGCGCGCTCGCACCCTACCGCTCATCCACGCTCTTCCCGGCGGCGGTGCTGGCTCCGCCGGTCGGCATCGCATTCGCACTCGGACCGCGCGCTCCGCCGCCGGTCACCGACTTCGACCTCTGGAGGCTGGCATGGCAGGCGTAAGGCGCAACCGGGGACGCTTCTTCGTGGTCTTCGCGATGGCGGTGGCACTCATCGGCGCGATCAACTCGGCGCAGGCCACCCCCGTGGACAAGGACGCGCAGGCCTTCCGCGACGGCCTCATCTCGTTCGCGGATCGCCTCAACAAGGCGAACGACGCACTCGGCAGCTACCAGGCGCTCGCCCAGAGCGTGCCGCTCGTCGACCTCGCACCCGGATCGGCGAACGCGCTGCGGCTCAGCACGCTGCTCCAGGACCATCTGAAGAACGGCGCTAAGAAGCTCGACGCGACGTACACGAGCCTCACCGAGCTCGAGACCGACCTCGAGGCGCTTGACGGCACGGAGCAGGGCGTCGCGATCACCGTCGGAGACGTCATCCAGAGCGGCTCGGTCGGCGGGAACATCGACTTCCAGATCCCGATTCACGCGAGCCGGCAGGTGCAGCAGCCGCTCGACTTCGGCTTCCAGGTCAGCGGCAAGCCTGCTGCGATCGAGGGCGGCAGCCTCACGATCAGCTTCAGCCTCGACACGACGCTCACCTTCCGGATCGACTCGAGCATCGACCTCTCGAGCGCGGTGCCGCCGACGGCGTTCTCGCTCGTCGGCACTCCGGCGGTCGACCTCTGCGCGCGCGCCAACGCGACCGTCGCGAGCTTCACGGCGCGCTTCGGCTTCACCGACATCAGCGTCTCCACCGGCGCTCCGGCGAAGGTCAACGCCTGCGCCCAGATCCAGTTCAAGGATCCAGACTCGAACGGCGTCATCACGCAGGACGAGTTCACGAGCGCCGCGCTAACGGAGCTCGCCGACGCCAACCTCGTGAACGGGACCGCAGACGGCGGCGTCCCCGCCGACGACGTCGACGCGACGTTCGCGATCGACGCGTCGCTGATCCCCGGTACGAGCGACGCCACGATCGCGTTCCACGACGCCGACCTCAGTGCGGCGCCCGCGCTCGAGATCACGCCGATATTCGGCCTCCTCGACGATTGGGACAACATCACGCCCGGCGACGTGGCGACCGGCTTCGCGCAGTTCGTGGCGTCGTTCTCCGGTGCGCAGACGCAGGGCAACGGACCGCTGCCGTTCCTCGAGCAGGGGCTGAGCGCGGCGTTCGACGCCGCCGCGCCGCTCGTCGCCCTCGCCCGCCGGATCACAGACGCGGACGTCATCTGCGGCACCAAAGCGGGCTTCGCCGACAGCGACGACCCGACCGGCTCGACGGCGAACATCGCGGACGGCACGACCGTCTACTGCCGCGCCAAGACGGCGTTCGCCCCCGTCTCGGACACGGTGCAATGGGTGAGCCCGAACGCGATCGAGGGCGCGAACACCGGCGACGCCGGCATCGACCCCGGGGCGGATCCCGAGAACGACACGGTCGGCTCGGCGCCGACGAAGAACGCCGTCTTCACGCTCGACTGCCCCTCCGGACAGGCGACGTGCACGTTCGACGTGACCCTCACGTTCGATGCCGACCCCGACGGGCCGGGCGGCGCGCCGCAACAGACGTTCACCGCGATCCAGAAGCCGCAGACGGCGCTCGAGCTCTGCAACAAGGTCGCGGCCGCGGCGAGCCTCGGTGCGAACTACTGCGACACGAAGCTCTCCTACAGCACGGACACGAGGTCGCTGACGCTGCGGGTGGCTGGCACTGCGGATCCGCCGGCCGCCAACATCAAGGTCGACTTCGGCGACCGGCTACGCAACGCGACGAACCTGACCGGGCTCGAGCGGCTGATCCAGAACGCGAATCCCGACCTCGACGCCGACGGCAGCGTAAACGCATCCGGCCTCGCCTTCGACCTCAGCTTCGGCGTCGTTCTCGTCCCGAACCTCGCCGACATCACGCCCGGCCCGACCGGCGACGACCCGAACTCGACGAAGGACGACAACGTCGAGCCGCTCGACCGCTTCTTCGTCAAGGTCGACAACGCCACCGACAAGCCCGAGCTCAAGCTCCAGGACCTGACGCTCGGCGCTAACGTGAACCTCAAGGGCAAGGTCGGCTTCCTTGAGGTCTCGGCCGCCGGCAGCGACGCCGCCAATCCGAACGGCGGTGCGTTCGACGTCAGCCGCGCCGACATGAACAAGCCGGTCCTGGCCGTCGAAGTCAAGACGCCGCACAAGCCACTCGAGATCCAGGGGACGTCGGGCATCGACGACGCGATCGGGCTCGAGGACCTGCTCTTCAACCTCGACGCCGACCATCTCTCGGCGGCCTGCAACCTGAAGTTCTCGGCCGGCCTCACCGTGTCCGCGGCGGTCGAGGGCAACGCGTCCTTCGCGAACGGCACGGCTTCCGTCAACTGGCCCAACGTCTTCAAGGCGAACACCTGCACGCCGGACACGTCCGGGATCGCCGTCGCGGCCGACGGCAACTTCGATGCGAACCTCAAGCAGTTCGACCCCTTCCCGTCGCTCACCGGCACCCACAACGGCACGGATCCCTCCGACAACCTCGTCGACAGCACGAAGGACTTCGCGAGCAGGTACGGGACGACCGACGGCAGCCTGCTCAACATGACGCTGCGGAACAAGACAACGGGCGCGACCTGCAAGATCGTCTCGCTCGGGACCACGAACCTGAACTGCACCCTCTCCGGCGGCTCGCGGCCGGCCGACGAAGGAAACAAGAACAAGTGGAAGGTCGGCGACGAGTACGAGGTCGAGGGCAACGCGCTGGCGCTGCTCGGCGTCATCATCGACAACCTCGACAAGCTCGTGGCCCAGGTCGACACGCTCAGTCCCGGCTTGACCGACAGGCAGATCCCGGTGCTCGACGTGAGCACGAAGGACATCGTCAAGAAGATCCAGGGGCTGAAGACGACGCTGGACGACCTCCGCGGCTTTCCGCTCGCGGAGATCAACTGCACGCGCCTACCGAACGGCACCGGCGCGATCGAGGTACTTCCCGACAACACGCCGATCTACTGCAAGGCGACCACGACGAAGACGCCGACAAGCGTCACGTGGACGGGCAAGGAGATCGTCGGAGCCGAATCCGATCTCTCCGTCGGCAGCCCGGTCAAGTCCAACGGCGATCCGGCGCAGATGACCGACACCGTCGGCCCGTCGCCGACGGCGCGCGTCCCGATCACGGTCAAGGACAACGAGGTCACCGACGACACGACGATTAGCGAGTGGCGCGTCCAGGTGGAGTTCGAAGACGCCGCGGGCCTCCACACCGCCGACTTCCCGCAGACCGCGCCGCCGCAGTCGCTTCAGGACCTGGAGAAGTTGATCGAGAGGAAGCTTGGGATCAGCGACCCGAACGTCTTCAAGCTCGACCTCGTCGACCTCCCGACGGCCGGCGCCGGCCCCGTCGCGACGGGCACCGCCAGCGGTGGCGACGAGAACACACTCGAGGACTCCGGCGCCGACTTCAGCGATGTCCTGCAGGGCATGCAGCTCGTCAACGTCGATGACAAGGTGTCGTGCACGATCGCTCACGTCGACGACTCGGCCGACGAGCTCGAGTGCGTGAACCCCCTACCGAACGGCGAGGAGTTCGACAACAACGAGAGCTACGAGGTCGTCGGAGACGGCACGAAGGACCTGATCGTGCGGCTCGGCGCCGGCTATTGCGCCGGCGGCACGGCCCCGGGCAGCCTCGACTGCTCGAACGAGGGCGGCGTGCGCGAGCTGGAGCCGATCAGTCTGCCGCTCAACGTCGATCTCGGCGCCGGCCTCAGCGATCTCGTCGGACTCGACACGACCGGCGAGCTGCAGCTGCAGTATGTCGCGAAGGCCCAGTTCGACATCGGCATCCCGCTGAAGATCGACTTGACGCCCGACGTCGTCGTCCTCGACACGACCGAGGCGAGCGTCAAGGGCCGCGTGATCGCGGACAGCCTCGGGCTGAAGGCGAACCTCGGCCCCCTGGGGATCGCGCTCGGCACCGAGGTCACGGACGTCGACCCCGCGACGGACGGCAACCAGCCCGGCACCGGGGTCGTGAAGCTCGGCGCGAAGCTCGCCATCACGAAGAAGAACGGCGACGAGATCAAGGACAACCGGACGTTCGACTTCGGGCCCTACTTCAGCGACCTCGAGGCGAGCTTCAGCGGCGACGAGCAGACGTGCGCCACGGGGCCGGACTTCAAGGGCGACGCGTGCCTCGTCATGTCGATGGCGGCGGAGCCGCAGGTTGCCGCGACGACGTTCGGCGATCTCAAGATCACCTGCGATGCCGAGGCGTTCCAGAACAACCCGGAGTCGGCCTGCACGGTCACGCCGCCGCCGGGCCTGGCCGCGTTCTTCGCGGGTCAGGGCATCAACCTCGATCTGCTCTTCCAGGTGCTGCCGAAGCTGCTCGAGAAGCTCGAGAAGCAGCTCGACGGCGCTGCGCGCGGCGTGTCGATCCCGGTCGTGGGCGACGCCCTCGATGCCGGCGCGAACATCGTCGGCACGTTCAATGCGAACGTCGTCATGCCGTTCACGGCATTCGTGACGCAGATCAAGTCGCAGACCGACCAGGACACCGACGGCGACACCGACCCCGGTGACATCGCCAAGGTCGTGCGGAAGTTCATCTACGACGGCTTCAACGGTGCCGTCGGCGGCTTCAACGGCCTTGGGCCGAGCCCCGGCGCGGACCTGCTCCGCGACCTGAACGGCGACGGGACTGTCACGACCGACGACGTCGTCGTAACGCCGGAATGTAACGGCGACCCGTGCGCGGACGGGGCGGGCCTCGGCCTGCTCACCGACATGCGCGTCACGTTCAAGCTCGGCCAGACGGCGTTCGACACGGAGCTGCCGTTCGACATCGGCCTCAAGGGCTTCCCGCTGCGGCTCACGGGCAGCGTTGCGTCGGCCGGCAAGTGGAGCGTCCTCGTCGACTTCGGCATGAGCAAGGCGGACGGGCCGTACCTCGTCGCGAGCGGCAAGCCGACGAAGGAGAACGATCCGAGCATGGCGGTCAACCGGCCGCCCGACGTGGCCGCCACGGATCCGGACGGGGTCCCGAACAGCGGCGACGAGACGCCCGCAGTCTGGTACGACCAGCAGTACCTCGAGGACGACGGCGCGAACTTCCCGTCCTTCGTCGAGAAGGGCATGACGCTCCGCCGCCTGCCGCAGGGCAGCGCGACGGAGGATCGCTGCACGATCACGAAGGTCGAGTCGAACAAGCTCTGGTGCGACGACTTCTCCAACGCGACGACGGTCGAGGGGATCACCTGGCACTTCCACAACCCCGACGACCCCACGGACACGAAGCCGACCGACCTCTACGAGGTCATCGCGCTCCACCCGCCGAACGCGAACCAGACCGGCGGCGCAGCCGAGGTCAGCTTCGACGCGAGCGTCGGCTTCGGCGACAACGCGGGCGCCTGCGTCGACGATGTCGACCCGAACGGCACGCCCCCACGGCCGTACCTCGCCGGCTTCTCGACCTCCCGCTGCCTGCGCGGCGAGGTCGCCTTCCTCGCGGTCACGGTCCGCGACAAGGACGGGGACCGCGACACGGCGACCTACGACGAGGAAGGCGGTGCGTCGGCCGAGACGGACGAGGACCCGACGAAGCTCGGCCTCGCCGCCACGATCGACCTCCGCAAGACGACGAGCGGCGACCGGATCACGTTCGCCGACCTCACTGCCGGCAAGGTCACGGTCGAGCCGAGCTTCTCGGCCACCGCGAACGTCGACGTCCGCTTCCGAACCGGTCTGAACATCGGCCAGCCGGCCGGCTTCCCGAGCGTGCTCGGGAAGATCCACCTCTTCTGGAAGCTCTCGGTCGGCCTTGCCGACCCGGTCGACGTGAAGCCGCTCGACATCGAGTTCGACGGCCTCAACCTCGACGCGGGCAAGTTCGTCACCCAGTTCCTGAAGCCGATCACCGACTCGGTCAAGAACATCACGAAACCGCTCCAGCCGGTGATCGAGTTCCTGCAGGCGCCGCTACCGGTGATCTCCGACATCAGCGAGGCGGTGGGCCAAGGGCCGGTGACGCCACTCGACCTGCTCGAGGCGTTGTCCGGCAACGACCTCTCGCTCGTCCGCTCGGTCATCCAGTTCGTCAACTTCGTCAACACGCTGCCGACGGACGGCAACCTGCTGATCGAGCTCGGCAACTCGCCGGGTGCGTTCGGGGTCAGCGCCGACCGCGCGAAGAACACGGCCCCGACCGTCGACCAGGCGGACAAGGGCCTGGAGGTCAAGAGCAGCAAGACGAACCTGCAGAACGACTTCGCCGGGAGTAGTGCGTACGCGAAGTTCGACGACGCGCCGGCGGACGACCGCCCGGGCACGTTCGGCGTCGCGGGCCTGACGTTCCCGATCTTCTCCGACGCGAAGAACATCTTCGCCGTCCTCCTCGGCCAGGACCAGACGCTGGTCCGCTACGACGCGGGCACGCTGCGGGCGAAGGCCGGCTTCGGCTACAGCTTCCCGCCGATCATGGCCGGGCCGATCCCGGTCGTGATCTCGCTCGGCGGCGAGTTCGAGGTGCGTGGCCGCTTCGCGATCGGCTACGACACGAGCGGCCTGCGGAAGGTCCTCGAGGGCGGCTCGGGCGTCCACTTGCTCGACGGCGTCTTCATCGACGACCTCGACGCGTCGGGAACGGACGTGCCGGAGATCCAGTTCATCGGCACCGTCTACGCCGAGGGCGCGGCGTCGGTCGCGATCATCTCCGTCGGTGTCCGCGGCGCGCTGATCTTCACCACGAGCCTCGACTTGGACGACAGACCGACACCCGACGGCAAGCTGCGCATCGAGGAGATCGTCAGCAAGCTCAACAACCCGATCTGTCTCTTCGTGGTCTCCGGCCAACTCGACGTGTCGCTCTCGGCGTTCGTCGAGATCGACCTCTTCTTCTTCACGAAACGCTTCACGATCGAGATCGTCCGCGTCACCCTGCTCAAATTCGAGGTGAAATGCGAGCCCGAGGTCCCGAACCTCGCTGACGTCGAGGGCGGCAACCTCATCCTCAACACCGGGCCGCGGGCGGACAAACGGAACGTCCAGGAGAGCGAGACGAACGAGAAGTTCACCGTCCGCCAGATGGAGTCGTACGGCTCCGAGTCGACCGAGCACAACGGTCAGACGCGGTTCTCGATCTCCGCCTTCGGCATCGTCGAGGACGAGTTCCTCTCGACGGCGGCGGTCGACGCCGGCACGGCGACGGTGATCACCGGCGGCATCACCTCCGGGCCGGGCTCCGGCTCGCCGGTCGACGTCGGCGACGACACGTACTCGTTCCTCGGCGGCGGCAAGGGCGGTGCCGGCGGCACCTCTCCGCCGTCGGAGGCGACCGACTTCAAGGCTGCCCTGATCGTCTGGGCGGGCGACGGCAACGACACGATCACGACGGGCGACGGCAACGACGTCGTCCGCGGCGGTCCCGGCAACGACTCGATCTCGACCGGCAAGGGCGTCGACGACGTCCGCGGCGGCCAGGACGACGACACGATCGACGTCGGCGAGGCGAACGACGTCCAGGTGTTCGGCGAGTCCGGCAACGACACGATCAGCGGCGGTCCCGGCGCGGACACGATCGACGGCGGCTCCGGCGACGACAACCTCGGCGGCGCCGGCGGTCCCGCGGCGGACGACGGCGGCGACACGCTCATCGGCGGCAACGGCAACGACACGCTGGCGGGCGTAAGCGGCGACGACACCCTGATCGGCGACGCCGACGACTCGTGCACCGACAACACGCTCGACGACGGCACCCCGCGCCGCGACGCGCTGGACGGCGGCCCCGGCAACGACAAGCTCTACGGCGGCCCGCAGGACGACCAGCTCACCGGCGGCGACGGCGACGACGAGCTCTGCGGAAACCGGCAGAACGACCAGATCGACGGCGGCGCCGGCAAGGATCACGCCGAAGGCGGCGCCCACAACGACAACATCGTCGGCGGGCAGGACGCCTCGCCGGCGGCGAACGGCGGCGACCAGCTCTACGGCGACTTCGCCACTGCACCCGCCACCAACGCCACCTCAGGCCGCGACTTCGTCCTCGGCGACGAAGGCACGCTCACCCTGCCGGACGGCAACACGGCGGCCGACCCGACGCCCGGGTTCGTCGGCACGTTCGAGGGCAACGACCTGATCGTCGGCGGCGGCGCGAACGACGTCCTCTACGGCCAGGCCGGCGTCGACGACATGCGCGGCGGCACCGGCAACGACTTCATGCGCGGCCAGCTCCGCGACGACCTCATGCGCGGAGACGGCGGCGGTGACGAGATGTACGGCGACGAGGGCCTCGACACGATGTACGGGTCGGACGACCTGCCGCAGGCGTTGGATCAGGACAATCCGGCCACGATCGCCGGTGACGACGGCGTGGACGTGATGCGCGGCGGCCTCGGGACCGACCTCATGTTCGGGGACGAGGACGACGACGAGATGTACGGCGACAACGACGTCGACACGATGTACGGCGGCCGGGGCGACGACCTGATGCGGGGCGGCGGCGCGGACGACGACATCGAGGGCAACGCGAACGACACCGAGGCGCTGCCTGCCGACGCCGACCCGCTCGACCACAACGGGGACGGCGACGTGATCTACGGCGACGGCGGCGAGGACGACATCACCGGCGGCTCGCACGTCGACGACGCGGACGCCGACTCCGGCGACACCATCCTGGGTAACGTCGCGCAGGACGTCATCATCGGCGACAACGGCGACATCACGCGGCCGAACCCGCAGACCTTCGAGCTCGACGGCACCAAGACGCGCGCGATCGATCTCGAGAGCCCGACCACGGGCGGCGGCGACAACATCCAGGGCAACGAGGAAAATGACGACGTCTACGGCGGCGGCGGCGACGACGAGATCAACGGCAACGCCGGCGACGACTACCTCGAGGGCAACGGTGGGAGCGACCACGTCTTCGGCGGCGACCAGCAGGACGACATCGTCGGCGGCACCTCACCCGCCGCGGAGGACGGTCCCGCACCGGGGACGGGCGGCGGCGAGGCCGACGGCGACGACGTGATTCACGGGAACGCCGGCCACGACCTGATCGCAGGCGACAACGCCTCGATCTTCCGTCCCGAGAAGACGCCCGGTCCGTCCGACTGCCCGCCGGAGCCCGACGCAAGCGCGGGCTACGACTGCAACACGTTCTCCGGCGCGGCGCAGAGCGTCGTGATCCGGCGCGTCGTCATCTACGACGTCTACACGACCGGCCAGACGCCCGACCTGACGCTGAGCGGCGACGACACGATCAACGGCAACGACGGCCACGACATCGTGTACGGCGGCGACGGGGTCGATACGGTCCACGGGAACCACGGCGACGACGAGGTCTTCGGGAACAACGGCGACGACATCCTGTTCGGCGACGAGGATCAGGACGACCTGATCGGCGGCACCGGACGGACCGACTCGAGCTCCGCGACGTCTGCGCTCGACGGTCGCCTCGACGGGGCCGACACAATCCATGGCAACGGCAGCTTCGATGCCATTGCCGGGGACAACGCACGGATGGTGCGGAGCACGACCGACGGTGACGCGAGCGACAACACCGGCTCGTGGAAGACGAACACCTTCAACGCGGCTGTGGACCGGACGATCGCGCTGCTCGACGTCGGCGTCGTGGGCTCGGCTGCCGGGGCCGGCACGAGCGGCAACGACGAGCTGCTCGGGGACGACGCGGACGACGTGATCTACGGCCAGGGCGGCAACGACGGTATCTCGGGCGGCAACGATCAGGACATCCTCGAGGGCAACGCGAACGGCACGGGCAACGCCCCCGATCCTGACGACACCTACGGCGCCGCCTGGCCGACGTTCGCCGGAGACGTGATCCACGGCGACGCCGGCGCGGACGACATCGCCGGCGGCACCGGCTGGATCTATCGCATGGTCGGGGGCGTCGAGACCGGCGACCCGATCTCTGACGGCGTGCGCGTCGGAGCCGACTTCCGCAAGGACGGTGGGGACGAGATCTTCGGTGACGACGACGGCGACGCGATCGCCGGCGACAACACCGTCATCGAGCGTGCGCTCGACGGAGGCGCGTGGATCCACGACAACCTGCACAGCCCGGAGGCGACCGACGTCATCCGGCGCATCACGCGCGAGCGTGACGTCGCGACGACGACGAACCTGGCGCCGCTCACGAACGGCACCTCGGGCGATGACATCATCCGCGGGAACGACGGCGTGGACGTCGCGTACGGCCAGGGCGGCGACGACGACATCCAGGGCAATGACAAGGACGATCATCTCGAGGGCAACGCCGGCGACGACGCGGTGCAGGGCAACGCGGGCCGCGACGACCTCATCGGCGGTACCGGGCGGACGTTCTCGAATGACGAGTCGACCGCCGTGGCCGGCCACATCGACAACGCCGTCGACGACGACGCGTCGAACGACGCGCTCTACGGCGGTAACGCGGACGGGACGGTCACGGGCAACGACGACGACCTGGCCGTCGGCGACAACGCCACCGTCGACCGAATGCTCGGCCTCCTGCCCGCACCGGGCAGCGCCGACCTCGGCCGCCTGCCGTTCAACGGCACGTGGGGCGAGACGACGTGGAACAAGCCGAACATCCTCCGCGTCATCCGCCTGCTCGACGTGTCGGTGACGGGCGCAACCGCACCCGAGGCAAACGGCACGAACGGCAACGACACGATCAAGGGTGAAGCCGGAGACGACCTGCTCTTCGGCGAGGGTGCCGACGACACGATCAACGGCGATACCCCGGCCGACGCCAATGCCGGCGACGACTACATCGAAGGCAACGGCGGCGCCGACGTGATCCGCGGCGACGGCCGCGAGGACGACATCGCGGGCGGCGGTTCGGCGGCGAACGGCGTGCTCGACGCCAACCGCGACGGAACGCTCGATCCGACTCGCTCCGGCGAGACGCTGCGCGACGCCGGCGACACGATCAACGGCGACACGGGCGACGTCTCGCTCGGACTCGGCGACGTGGTCGCGGGCGACAACGCCCGGATCCAGCGGCCGCTCGACGGCGGCGACTGGCGGACGGACGCGCAGCGGCAGACGAAGCTGCGTGACGTCTTCCTGTTCGACATCCGCCTCGTCGGCAACACAGAACCGGGGAATGCCGATCCGGGCGAGAGCGGGCCAGACACGATCTCCGGCAACGGCGGCAACGACGTCCTCTTCGGCCAGGACAACGGCCAGACAGACGACGCCGCCGGTGACGCCTACGGCCGCGAGGCCGGCGCCGGTGCACCGAACTGCCAGAACGCCGCGAGCGGTCCCGGCACCGGAACGATCTCTGCGACCGGCGAGGAGGCGCCGACGGGTGACGACGACGACGACGACCTGCCGGACATCAACGATCCGCAGTGTCGCGTCACGAACCCGGCCGGCGACACGATCAACGGGCAGGACGGGCAGGACTACATCGAAGGCAACTCGGGCTCCGACAACCTGTTCGGGGACGCAGGCGAGGACGACGTGCTCGGCGGCTCCTCCGCGAACACAGGTCACGTCAACGCAGTCCTGCCGCCAGGCGATCGCGACGCCGGCTTCGCGCCGAAGACGATCGCCGAGGCGAACAAGCCGTACAACCTCAACGACGGCCACGACTTCATCGAGGGCAACGGTGAGGACGACACGGTCGTCGGCGACAACGCGTTCGTCGACCGCTACCTCGGCGCCGCAGGCGTCTGGGTCACGGTCGCCGGACCCGGCGGCGGCCCCTACGCCGCCACTCCGAACCCGAATGCCGAGCCGGAGCGCTTCGCGTGGACGGCGACGGAGCTGATCCGGCGTGACGTCACGACGAAGGCGCAGAAGGAAGACCCGCTCGCCTTCGGCAACGACTTCATCAAGGGCGGCCAGGGCAAAGACGACGTGTACGGCCTGCTCGGCAACGACTGGCTCGAGGGCAACGAGGAAGAGGACGCGATCGTCGGCGACATGGGCAAGATCGTCGACAACCAGATCGACGGCGGCACGCCGGACGACCTAGCCGATCCGTCGCCGCTGAACCAGTTCCTCGCGCCGGAGCAGCCGTTCCTCGGCTCGACGATCAACTACACGGGGATGCTCAAGCGCGAGGTCACGCTCTACGCCTTCGACCAGAGCCAGAGCACCGCCGGGATCGGTCACGACATCGCGCTCGGCGGCGCCGGGAACGACTGGATCCACACCGGCCCCGGCGAGGACCTGGCGAACGGCAACGCGGGTGACGACCGCATCTTCCTCGGCGACAACGCCACGGCGATCACCGCGACGAAGGTGGCGTCGGAGAGCAAGCTGGCACACGACCGCGTCGACGCCGGCTGGGGCGGCGGCGGCCACGACCACCTCTTCGGTGGCTACGGCGCCGACTACCTCGACGTGAGGCCGCGCACGACGACGTCGGCTCCGGGCCTGTTCCCGGCGAGCGACCCGGAGACGTGGTTCCAGGTCGCCGGCACCGAGCCGTCGCAGAACGGTGTGTCCTACGGCCAGCAGAACTTCGAGGACGTGGACTACATCTACGGCGGCTGGGACCAGGACACGCTGCAGGCGAACGTGGGCGACAACGGGCCGGCGGTCGGCGACCGGTTGCTCGACTGGTCGGGCAGCTTCAACGGCTACTACCTGTGCCCGTCCACGTACGGCGACTGGGTCTCGACGCGGGCAATCGCCCCAGGCCTCATCGAGTTCCTGGAGGCGATGGCATTCGGTGACGGCGCGGGTGGCGGCCCGACGTTCACGACCTACTCGACGCACCCGGGGACCTCGGAGGACCGCGAGACCGCCATCGTCTTCCCGAGGGAAGTCAAGGACAACACGAAGCCGATCCACGCAGACACGCCCGCCCACTTCACCTGCGGGCCTGGCACAGTTACCCCGTGAGATCGGCTCTTGCCGTGCTGGCGGCGGCGCTCGTCGTCGCCAGCACGGGCTGCTCGGAGAACAAGCAGGGCGCCGCCACGACTGCCGCGACGACCCAGGCCGCGACAACCGCGGCTCCGCCGCCGACGGCGCCGGTGAACGACTGGGCGCGAAAGGCCGACACGATCTGCGCGCGGTACCAGAAGCAGATCGACGCCATTCCGCCCCCGGCGTCGGAGGAGCAGGCGGCGGCCACGCTCGAGCGCGCGCTCGTCCCGATCAGACGGCAGGAGCGGGCGCTGAAGAAGCTCGGGCCGCCGGAAGCAAATCCGACGATCGGGCTCGCCTTCATTGGCTCGATCGTCTCGGCCCGAAAGGCTCTCGAGCAGGTCCTCCAGGGTCTGAGGGCGAACGACGAAGCCAAGGTGACGGACGGCTACTCGAAGGCAGGTGCGGCCGGAGCCCGCACGCGTTCGTACGCCGTCCAGCTGGGGCTCGTGCACTGCGGCGCCAAGCGAGACATGAGCGGCTAGCAGCTGCGGATGACCGGAGCCGAGATCGCCGAGACGCCGGCGATGCTGCTGCGCAAGACGTTCGGCTTCGATCGCGTTCATACGCTCCTCGGAGACTAGGTCGGCAGCGAGATCGTTTGCGTCCTGCCGCAGCCGATCGACGGGCTGACCAGTAGCTGGACGACGGCATGAGGCCTCGTCGCTGCGGTCGAGCTGGCGGTGTCGAACATCCTGGGGCTGGTGCAGGACCGCAGCGAGCACCGCGACCCGAAGGCCGAGTCGCCGAAAGCTCCGACCCGGACTGCCACTCAGCCGCCGCTAAGGGCGGACACAGGCGCGGCTCGTAGCTTCGCGTCGTTCACTCGAAACGAAGGAGAACGACAATGCGAAGGACTCTTCTCTTCCTGATCGCGACGGCGACCGTGCTGGCGGCGGCGGTTGGCGCGGCCGCGATGTCCGCGGCGACCGTTGCACCCGCCCGGGTCGCCGCTCCCGTTGCGCAGACGGCGTACGCCCCGGCCAAACAGCCGGTTGCGACCGGGTTCTACGAAGGCACGACCGTGCGCTACCTCGACTTCGGGCCGATCAAGCTCAAGCCGGGCAACAAGCTGGCCCCGATCTGGACGTTCACGAACGGTGCCGCCGGCCAGCGGAACGTGATCGACACCGTCCCCGGAGAGAGGAGCTACACGCCGCTCTGGCGGGTGCGCAAGGTCACCTGGTCGATCGGTAGGACGCGGCGCGTGCTGAAGTCCGCCGACGCGGTGAAGAAGGCGGCCGCAGTCGGCGACGTGACCATCGTCAGGGGTCAAGGTGGCGCCGGGCAACGCAGTCGTCCCGCTGTACGCGGTCACCAACGGCGTCGCGGGCCAGCACAACGTCACCGGCGACACGATCGCGCCCGGCCAGACGGCCTACCCGCCGCTCTGGGCGATCAGCAAGGTCACCTGGAAGTCCGGTACGACGCCGCGCCTGCTCACGTCGTATGCCGCGATCCGGGCGGCCGCCGCGGCGGGCCAGGTCACGGTCACGAAGATCCGCCTCGTCGTCAATTGCCCGCTCGTCTGACGAGCGGGCCCCGCATCCGATGTGTAGCCGCCGGAATAGGCGCCCGCCTACGGGTGTCTCCAACAACGACAGGACAACCCACACGGAAGGAAACCATGACCAGACGCAATCACATCAAGCTTCTCGCAGCTTCTGTCCTCGTCGTGACTGCGGCCGCCTTCACGGGAGCCGCTTCCGCAGCGAGCCGGCCGGCTGCGGCCGTCAAGGTCGCGTCAAGCAGCCTCGGCCGGATCATCGTCGACTCGCACGGCAGGACGCTCTACCTGCGGACGCGCGACAGGGGCCACACGAGCACCTGCTCCGGGGCGTGCGCGCGCAACTGGCCGCCGTTCACCACGCGCGGCAAGCCGCGGGCGATCTCCGGTGCGCGGCGCGCGCTCCTGGGAACGACGCGCCGCAAGGACGGCAGGATCCAAGTCACCTATCACGGTCATCCGCTCTATTTCTTCGCCGGCGACAGGCGGGCCGGCCAGACGCGCGGCGAGGGACTAAGCGCCTTCGGCGGCCGGTGGTACGCGGTCTCGACCGCGGGCAGGGCGGTGCAGAAGCGGCCGGCGAACGCGTTCAGGTACGCGACGCTCACGCGCGGCGTGCTGGCGATCCAAGGCACCAACGGGCGCGACCGGCTTGCGCTGCGCGTGCAGGCCGGCAAGCCGGGCACCATCCAGGTCGACGTCGGCGACAACGGATCGCCTGACTTCAGCTTCACGCGCGCGTCGATCGCTCGGATCGCCGTCGATGCACGCGCGGGAGACGACAGCGTGCGCCTCGACGAGCGCAACGGCGTCTTCACGGACAAGATCCCGACGACGATCGACGGCGGCCCCGGCAACGACGCGATCACCGGCGGCTCGGGTGCCGAGACGCTGCGCGGAGGTGACGGGAACGACTCGCTGGACGGGAACGGGGGCAGCGACGCGGCGTCGCTCGGTGCGGGCGACGACACGTTCGTCTGGGATCCCGGCGACGGCAGCGATACCGTCGAGGGCGGGGACGGCGCGGACACGATGATCTTCAACGGCGCCGACGCGGCCGAGCGGATCGCGCTGTCCGCGAACGGCAACCGGCTCAGGCTCTTCCGCGACGTCGGCGGGGTCACGATGGACACCGCGGGCGTCGAACGGGTCGACGTAAGCGCCCTCGGCGGCGCCGATCTGGTCAGCGTCGACGATCTGTCGGGAACCGGCGTCAGCGACGTGAACGTCGACGTCGGCGGTGATGGTCAGAACCAGGTGGTGGTCGCCGGCACGAACGGCGACGACGCGGTCAACGTCGAGGGCGATGCCTCGACACTCGCGGTCGCCGGCCTGTCGGCGCGGGTGGCGATTCAGCGCAGCGAGCGGAGCGATGAGCTGACGGTCAACGGCCTCGGCGGCAACGATCGGCTCTCGTCGGCCGCTCTCACCGCGCAGGTCAGCCTGACGCTCGACGGCGGCGCCGGAGAGGACACTCTGACGGGGGGCCAGGGGATCGAGACGCTGCGCGGCGGCGACGGAAACGACTCGCTCGACGGAAACGGCGGCAACGACCTCGGGCTGCTGGGCGCCGGCGACGACACGTTCGTCTGGGATCCCGGCGACGGGAGCGACACCGTCGAGGGCCAGGAGGGCGCGGACACGATGATCTTCAACGGCGCGGCGGGACGGGCATCACCTCTGTGAACGTCGGTCTCGGCGACGACGGCCAGGCCGACCGGGTCGTCGCCAACGGCACCGACGGCGACGACGCGGTCGCTATCAGTGGAAACGCGGACAGCGTGAAAGTCGCAGGCCTTGCGTCGACCGTTCAGATCCTCCATCCGGAGGTCGCCAACGACCGGCTCGAGCTCAACACGCTCGCGGGCGCCGACACGGTGAACGCGGCCGGGCTCGCCGCCGGTGCGATTCAACTCCTCATCGACGGCGGCGCCGGAGACGACAGGCTGGCCGGCGGCCAGGGGAGCGAGACGCTGCAGGGCGGCGAGGGAAACGACTCGCTCGACGGGAACGGGGGTAACGATCTCGGGCTGCTGGGCGCCGGCGACGACATGTTCGTGTGGGATCCCGGCGACGGCAGCGACACCGTCGAGGGTGAGGCCGGCAACGACACGATGATCTTCAACGGCGCCAACGTCGCCGAGCGGATCGACCTATCCGCAAACGGCAACCGGCTCGACTTCCTCCGCGCGCCCGGTGCGATCACGATGGACACCGCCGGCGTCGAGCGGGTCGACGTCAACGCTCTCGGCGGCGCCGACGTGGTCACAGTCAACGACCTGACCGGAACCGACGTCACCGCCGTCAACGTCGACCTCGCCGGCGCGCTCGGCGGGACCGGTGGGGACGGCGAGGACGATCGCATGGCGGTCAACGGCCGCGAGGTCGACGACACCCTCACGGTCGCCGGTGGCGCCGCAGCCGTCACGGTCTCCAGCGCGTCGACGCGAGTCAACCTTCAGCACCATGAACCGAACGACGAGCTCGTCGTCAACGGTCTCGACGGCAATGACCGCCTCACCGCACCCGGACTCGCAACCGGCGTCGCAGCCGATGCGATCGCCCTGACCCTCGACGGGGGCGCGGGCGATGACGAGCTCTTCGGCGGGCGGGGCGCCGACCTGCTGCTCGGCGGTGACGGGGACGACGTGCTCGCCGGATTCAAGGGCGATGACCTGGCCGTCTTCGGCGCCGGCGACGACCGGTTCGAATGGGATCCCGGCGACGGCAGCGACCTTCTTGCGGGAGGGGACGGCTTCGACACGCTCGCGTTCATCGGCGCCAACGTCGCCGAGCGGATCGACCTGTCGAGGAACGGCAACCGCGTCCTCTTCACCCGCGACGTCGCCAACGTGACGATGGACCTCGCCGGCGTCGAGCAAGTCGACTTCGCGGCGCTCGGTGGCGCCGACACTGTCACCGTCAACGACCTGACCGGCACGGACCTCGCCTTCTTGAACGTGGATCTCGCAGTTGCTTTCGGCATCGACGACGGGCAGCCCGACCGAATCGTCGTCAACGCCACCGACGGCGACGACACGATCGACGTCACCGGAGACGCGGAGGTTGTGAAGACCGGCGGTCTCGCCGCAGAGGTCGTGATCCTCCATCCGGATGGAGCCAACGATCGGCTCGAGATCAACACACTCGACGGCCTAGACACCGTGCACCCGGACGACCTGGCCGCCGGCGCCATTCAGCTTGTCATCGACGGCGTCCTCGCTCAATAGCGGAACGCCCGGTCGAATGCGCGGGGCCTCGATCGCCGGGGCCCCGCCCGGCCGCTGGTGCGCAGGCCGTCAAAGGCGACATCGTCCGGCCCTCAGGGGCTCGTTCGCACCCGGGTCATCCCCGCGTCTAGGTCGATGATGATGGGTGAGCGCGCACGCGAGCTCGCCGGGCGCCAGACCGGCGCCGTCGACGTCGCTCTCCTCTGGCACATCTGCACCGATGACCCTTTTGTCTTCGTGCACGATGCCAACGGCGGCGTCGACTTCCTGCTGTATGTCGACGCGGCGGAAGTGATGGAGGTCTTCCGCCATCCGTACGCCTACGCCGCGAGCCGCGGCGTCGAGTACTCGCTGCACGACGACGAGATGGAGGTCGTCGATGCCTGACGGCTGTAACGGAACGGGCTCTCGAGGGGACCGAACAGCATGCGCATGAGACTGTTCGTTCTCGCAGGCCTTGCGTCCTCAACGCTGGCGCTCGGCGTCGCTTCCGGGTTCTGCGCCGGCTCCGCACCGGCGACGGTGACCGTCAGGTCGTCGTCCTACGGCCGGATCCTCTTCGACGGACGCGGCTTCGCCCTGTATGCGTTCACGCGCGACCCGCGCGGCAAGAGCGCCTGCAGCGGCGCCTGCGCGAAAGCCTGGCCGCCCTATCTCGTCGACATGCATCCCCGCGCCGCCGTCGGCGTGAGGTCGGGGCTGATCGGAACGACGAAACGGCCGGACGGCAAGCTGCAGGTGACTTACGCCGGCCGTCCGCTCTACTACTACGTGCACGATCGCAGGCCGGGACAGGTGCTTTGCCAGAACGTCGAGGAGTTCGGGGGACTCTGGCTCGTCGTACGGGCGAACGGACGAGTCGTACGCTAGCTAGTGCCCCGACGGTCGCGTTGGGATGTCGCGGCTGCACGCGTTCGCCGTCGACGGTCGCCCGCGCGTCGACTTCAGCGTCGGCATCCGGAAGAGACGCTGGTTCAAAACCCCGGCGTGGCGCAGTAACCTCGCGCTGAACTCAGGTGGGCTCTGGGAGGCCCGCGGGGGCAGGCCTCCCTCTGGGCGACCTGGTACGACTTCGTCGCGTGGAGAGCTCCGATACCCGGTACGCGCAGAGTGGCGACGTCCACATCGCCTATCGCGTCTTCGGCGCGGGGCCGCCCGACCTCGTCTTCGCGAGCGGCCTCGACTTTCCGTCGGTGGAGTTCCACGAGGAGTTCTCCGGCGACGATTTCGGCGAGCTGACGGATCGCATGCGGGTCATCCGCTTCGACAAGCGCGGTACGGGCGCGTCCGACCGTGTCAGCGGCGTGCCGTCGCTCGAGGAGCGGATGGACGACGTCCGGGCGGTGATGGACGCCGCCGGCGTCGAGCGCGCGGCGCTACTCGGGCACGTCGACGGCGCAGCCATGGCGATCCTGTTCGCCGCGACGTATCCCGAACGCGTCGTCGCGCTCGTGCTGTTCCAGGGGAAGCCGCGCTTCGTCGGGGCACCGGACTTCCCGTGGGCACCGACGCGCGAGGTGTACGAGCGCGAGACCCAGTTGTGGCTCGCGGAGCTGTGCGACAACGCGGAGCTGATGCGGGCGTTCGCCAGGCGCGTCCGCAAGGACATCTCCGATCCGGCCGTCCACGGGCGGGCGCGCGCGACGCGTCTGACGCTCAGCCCGGGCGCGCTGCTCGCGTTGCGCCGGATGAACATGGACGTCGACGTGCGCGGCGCGCTGTCGGCGGTTCACGTCCCGACGTTGATCGTCCACCGCACGGCCGACCTCGACGACGAGACCGACGTGTCCGCGGCCGAGATCGCGCGCTACATGGCGGCGAACATCCGCGACAGCCGCGTCGTGGAGGTCGGACGCTTCGACTGGATGCCGTTCCGCGAGATCGCCGAGTTCGTCGTCGACGCGTGGCAACGACGCGCGGTCGAGCGGAAGCGCGTGCTCGCAACGGTGCTCTTCACCGATCTCGTCGACTCGACGGCGAAGGCCGTGGAGGCGGGCGGCGAGTGGCCGGCGCGGCTCGCCGAGCACAACGCTGCGATCCGGCGCGAGCTCGCGCGCTTCCGCGGCGAGACGATCGACACTGCCGGCGACAGCTTCTTCGCGTCCGGATTCGACGGCCCGGCGCGCGCGATTCGCTGCGCATGCGCGATCCGCGACGCGGTGACGGCGCTCGGCCTCGACATCCGGGTCGGGCTCCACACCGGCGAGTGCGACGTCGTCGACGGGAAGCTCGCAGGGCTGGCGGTGGTGGTCGGCGCGCGCGTCGCGGCCCAGGCGGAGGCCGGCGACGTTCTCGTCTCCGGCACGGTCAAGGACCTCGTCGCCGGCTCCGGCATCGGCTTCGACGCGCGGGGCGTCAGAATGCTGAAGGGGCTCGGGGAATGGCCGCTCTACGCGGTCTCGGCGCTCGGCGACAACGCGCCGGCCTAGCCTAGCCGGCGTACTCGTCGAATCGCGGGAGATCGTCGGTGATCTCGAACCACGACGCCTTCGAGCCGACGAAGATGTGCTCCGTCGGCCGGATGCTCGGCGTGTCGACGAGGGAGCCCATCGCCACGTGCACGTATGCGCCGCCGCGGACGACCGAGAAGAGGAGCGACCCGCAGATCCCGCAGCGGGTGTGGTTCGCGGTGTCGTCGCCCCAAATCAGCAGGGTGTCCGCTCCCGCCACGACCTCGAGCTTCTCGCGCTCGATCCCCGCGAACGGCTTGAACGCGGAACCCGTTCCGGCGCGGCAGTTCGAGCAGTGGCAGTTCTCGGCGTAGAGGAACTCGTCCGGCACGCGGTAGACAACGGCCCGGCACTCGCACCTTCCGTTGAGCATTCGGCGTTCCACTGATGTCGTCTCGAACGTTACGCATCCGCCGCCGACGGCGCTGCTCTCGATTCGCGGGGCGTGAGCGGCGGCGAGCCGGTGCCGTTCGACGTCTGGAAGAATCGTGGGAACCTGATCCTTTAGCGGCCGAGTCCTTTCGCCTTGGCCGGAGTCCGATCGCAGAGGGGGCAGCGATGGCGCACCATTACTCAGGGCCCGATTTCTCCTTCCCGCACGGAGACGCCCGCGTCGACCATTGCGACCTGTTCGCCTTTCCCTCGCCGGGGGACGCGTCCAGGTCGGTCTTGGCGATCGACGTGCACCCGTCGTTTGGCATCAATCCCGACGGCCCGACGACGACAGAGCCGTTCTCGCCCGAGGCGGTGTACGAGCTCAAGGTCGACACCAACGGCGACGGCGTCGCTGACGTCGCCTTCCGGGTTCGCGTCTCCGTGAGAGACGGCGCGCAGTCCGCGACGGTTCGCCGTGTCGAGGGTGCAGACGCAGCCGGTGCGGGAGACGGCGGGGAGATTCTTGTCGAGGACGCGTCCGTGTCTACCGGCTCGAAGGCGCAGGTGACCGAGACGGGGCAGTACCGGTTCTTCGCCGGCTGGCGCAGCGACCCGTTCTTCTTCGATGCCGAGGGGGTTCTGAACGATTTCCAGTTCACCGGCCAGGACTTCTTTGCCGACAAGGACGTGTGCAGCATCGTGCTGGAGGTGCCGAACAACGCGTTGGGAGCTTCGGGCGGAGTCGCGATGTGGCACCGCACGCTCGTTCCGGCCGGCGACACAGACGCCCGTTGGGTGCAGGCGGATCGCGGCGCCCGGCCTTCACAGTCGGTCTTCTTCTGCCCCGGCGACGAGAAGGGCGAGTACCTCGGCGGCGAGCCGGCGACCGACACACGCTTCGTGGACAGCTTCGCCCACGTCCTGGAGCAAGTCGGCGGGTACCCGCCAGAGGACGCGAAGCGGGTAGCCGCGACGCTGCTGCCCGACGTCCTACCGTACGACCCCAGGCAACCGGCCGCCTATCCGCACAACGGGCGAGCGCTGACCGATGACGTGGCCGACCACTTTCTCGCACTCTTCACGAACCGGAAGGTGCCGGACGACGGTCTTGGTCCACACACCGATCTGCTGGGCGAGTTCCCGTATCTCGGATCGCCACATGGTTCGTACGGTCCCTAATAGCCGCGCGCGCACGCGGTCAGCAGACTGAGCGCGAATGTTTGCCGTGAACATCGTGGACGGAGCCGGCGATTGACTGAGTGACCGGACTTCTCTAGGGTCGCTACGGGACAGGGGAAGCGGCGAGAGGGGTCCGCGGTGCGCGAGAAGACCGGTCGGCTTCGGAAGGCGCCGGCTACGTCGCGGTCCAGGTTCAGGCAGCCCGCGTCTTCTGCGGGCTTCGCCGTCAGGAAGCTCGCCGCCGAACGGGCGCCGGAGCCGGCGGGTGTGTGAAGGACGCATGCCCGCCGAGTCGGCAGGGGCTCACGGGCCGAGCGTTCCGCGAGCCGGAAACGCGGTTACCCGGGCGCTCGCCACGGCACTGCTCCGGCTAGCGGGCTGGCGGATAGAGGGCGCGGTGCCGGACGAGCCGAAGCTGGTGCTCGTCGGGGCACCGCACACGACGAACTTCGACTTCGTGTTGACGAAACTCACGGCAGGCGCCCTCGGCGTCCGCCTCTCGTGGGTGGGCAAGAGGTCGCTCTTCCCCCGGCCGCTCGCACCGATCGCGCGCCGTCTCGGCGGAATTCCCGTCGACCGCGCGTCGTCTGAGGGTTTCGTCGACGCGATGGTGGCGGAGTTCCGACGACGCGACCGCTTCTACCTGGCGCTGATGCCGGCGGGATCGCGGGCCACTCCGGACCGGTGGCGTTCCGGCTTCTACTACATCGCCCGCGATGCGGGCGTCCCGATGCTTATCGTCGCGTTCGACTGGGAGAGGCGCACGATGCGCCTCGGGCCGATGCTGCGCCCGCGGCCCGACGCGACCTACGAGGACGAGTTGGCGCGAATCCGCGCCAGCTTCGGCGGCGCGAGGGGGCGGAGCCGTTCCGCTGCGTCGTTCGCCGTGACGCGGCGTGTGCTGGACGCGCGCGAGCCTCGTGGGCGCTAGCCTCAGCGCCTCGGGCGCGTACGCCACGGTCGAGGCGCGGGCGGGCGAGCTCCGGGACGTTCTCGTCACCTCGGCGGTCTTCGGCGACGCGGCGTGGGAAGAGGAGGTCGTGGCCGACGTCGTAGCGGAGCTGACGACCGTCGTGGTGCGGAGCGGCGAGACCATCGTCCGCGAGGGCGAGCTGAGCGACGACCTTCTTCTCGTCGTCAGCGGCCGCCTGCGTGTCGTGCGGTATTCGGCCGACGGCGACGAGGCCGTCCTCGCCGAGATCGGGCGCGGCGAGACCGTGGGGGAGATGGGGTTGATCACGGGCGATCGCCGCTCGGCCACCGTGTACGCGATCCGGGACTCGATCCTCGCCCGCCTGACGCGCGACAGCTACGACATCCTGTGCCGGCGCCATCCGCTCGTGATGATGGAGAGGTTCGCGGGCGGGATGCTGCGTCGCCTGACGCAGGAGGCGCGGGGAGAACGTCGGCGTAGCCCGGGCTTCCGCGGCGCGATCGCCCTGTTCGCCGCAGACGCCGGCGTGCAGCTCGAGTCGTTCGCGGACGACCTGGTGCGGCAGCTCGCACACCAGGGCGCCACGCTCGCGGTCAGCGCTGCGACGTGCGACCGCGTCCTCGACCGCGACGGAGCCTCGGCCGAGATGCTGCACGCCGAGGACGAAGCGAAGCTCGCACGCTGGCTGGGGGCGCGGGAGCGGGAGCACCGTTTCCTGCTCTACCAGGCGGACAGCACCCCGTCTGCGTGGGGAGCCCGGTGTTTCCGTCAGGCCGACCACATCGTCGTCCTCGCGAGCGCGGGGGCCGGGCCGCGGTCAAACGGATTCGTCGCGGACTTCGGCGACGGGGTCGTCCGCCGCCGAACGTCGCTCGTCCTTCTGCACCCAGGCGGTGCGATCCTGCCTGGCGCCGCCGCATCGTGGGCCGAGCGCATCGCGGCGGACGACGTCTACCACGTCCGGGAGAGGACGGGAGACGACATCGCGCGGCTCGCACGGCTGCTCGCCGGCTCGGGCACTGCACTCGTCATCGGCGGCGGCGGCGCACGGGCCTTCGCAGCCGCGGGTGTCGCGCGAGCCGTCGGCGAGGCGGGGATCCCGATCGACATCGTCTCGGGAGTCAGCGCCGGTGCGATTGTCGCAGCGCTCGTGGCGATGGGTCTGCCGTACGAGGAGGTGATCAATCGCTGCGTCGGCGCGGCGAGGCGCATCGACTACACCGTGCCGGTCTACGCTCTGACCAGCGGGCGGAACTGGTCGGCCACGCTCGAGGCGCTCTTCGGTGACGCGCGCATCGATGACCTCCTGCTCCCGTATTTCTGTACCTCCGTCAACCTCTCGGCCGCGGAGCTCGTCGTGCACGACCGCGGGTCCCTGCTCCACGCCGTGCGTGCCAGCACCGCGATCCCCGGGATTCTCCCGCCCGTGTGGCACGACGGCGACCTGCTCGTCGACGGCGGGCTGATGAACAACCTCCCAGTCGACCTCGCACGTGAACGTCCAGGAGTCGGCCGCGTGCTCGCGGTGAACGTGACGCCGCAGACAGGGCAGAAATCTCGAGAGCCGTTCGGGTACCACGTGTCCGGCTGGCGCGCGCTCGGGGCGCGGATCTCTCGGCGCGGCGGGACCGGGCTGCCGACGGCGATGAACCTGCTGATGCAGTCGATGCTCGTCTCCGACGCGCGGATGAAGCGTGTCAACAGCCGGCTCGCCGACTGGGTCTTCCACCCGCCGCTGCGCGGCTATTCGCTGATGGACTGGGCCAGCTTCGCCGCCATCGCCGACGACGGCTATCGGTACGCGTCCGAGGCGCTTCTCGACCCCGCGGCGCGGGCGGCGATCGTCGGCGACACGGCTTGATGGCGGGGTCGAGGAGCGCTCGTCGGAGCCGGGCGTGCCATGCATCCCGACGCGCCGTCCCGTGCTTACCCGACGATCGCTTCGCCGACGGCAGTCCCGCCGCGACCCTCCGGCTGGTCGATACCAAGACGGCGCCTACCGGCGTCGTGATCGCGACGTACCAGTCGGTCGAACACACGGTGGTGTGATGTGGCCCCTTCATACACGCCTCAGAGACTGAGCACCGCCGGCTCGCCTCGGAGCGAGTGCCGCACGGACAGCCAGCCACGGGGCGTCCGGTCGTCCGTGCGGCGATCGATGCCGCGGCGGTGGCTTTCATGCGGAAGCGGGCGCGGCGAGGGGGCCTGCTTGCGCAGCTCCCATAGGACTCTCACCTTCTACTGGGAGCTGGGATGTGTCAGGCCTGAGTCGCGCGGCGCTGGACGAGGCCGGCGCCTGCGCCGAGCGCGACGACACCCATTCCGGCACTGGTCATGATCTGCTGGGTGCCGTGAAGGCCGAAAGCGGCGGCCACGGCCACGACGAGGTTGAACAGGAACAGGAACCAGAGAACTGGCGTGGAGGAGAGCAGCGACCTCAAAGTGTTTCCTTTCGAGTCTGGCATTGGACTCTCGCTTTCTGGTCGTTGGGAGTTGGCGTGTGACAAGACGTGGTTGCTCTGCGATCGGCTCAGGCCGCGAGGGCCGGTTGCACGTCGGGTTCCGCGGCGGACTGCTGGCTGCGGCGGCCGGGGATGAGCAGCACCGAAAGTCCGGCGATGACGGCTCCGATTGCGCTGACGAGGAAGGCGATCCTGAAGCCGGCGTTCGCGGTCAGTCCGCTGGCGAGGACGTGCGTGGCGATGATGGTGCCGGCGATCTGCGCCCCGACGGCGGAGCCGATGTTGCGCATGACGGTGTTGACGCCGGTGGCTTCTCCGGTCTGGTGCTCGTCTACTGCGCCGACGATGAGGTTGGGGATCGCGGCGAACGCGGCGCCGACGCCCGCACTCGTGATGCAGCTCCAGAGGATGACGAGTCCGACGGAGTCGTGGGCGACGGCCATGCCGAGGAGGGCGCCCGCTGTGACGAGGCAGCCGGCGAAGAACGGGGTCTTGGAGCCGCTGTGCTCGCCGATTCGGCCGACGATCGGGGCGATGAGGAGCGAGAGCAGGCCGCCGGGGGCAAGGAGCAGGCCCGCCTCGGTGGCTGACAACCCGAAGCCGGTCTTGCCGCCCGCGGGTAGCTGGGCGAGCAGCGGGACGAGCATGAACGTGCTGATCATGGCCGAGCCGATCAGGACGGTGGAGACGTTCGTGGTCAGCACGGGGCGACGCACGAAGGTGCGAATGTTGACCAGCGGCTGAGGTGTGCGGCGCTCGAAGAGGCCGAAGAGGACGAGGACGACCAGCCCGGCGGCGCTGAGCCCTAGCGTCGGTGTGGCGTGCCAGCCCCAGTCGGCGGCGCGGGAGATGCCGATCAGCAGGGCGGTCAGGCCTATGCCGAGGATCGCGGCGCCTGCGAAGTCGACACGACCCGGCGTCCGCACCCGCGACTCGGGGACGAAGAGATGGGTCGTCAGCGTGGCGAGTACGCCCATCGATGCGGCGACCCAGAAGATCCAGTGGTAGTTGGTCTGGTCTACCAGGACCCCGCCCAGGGGCAGGCCGATGCTGCTGCCGATCGCGGCGATCGCTCCGAGCAGCGCGATGCCCGTCGGCACTTTTTTCTCGGAGAACTCGTCGCGGATGATTCCGAACGAGAGCGGAAAGACGCCGCCGCCGAGCCCCTGCAGGCCGCGCCCGACGATCATCAGGGGGAGTGAGTCGGCCAAGCCGGCGACGACCGATCCAACCGCGAACAGCGCGAGCGAGATCGCGAGCAGCCGCTGCTTGCCGAACATGTCGCCGAGCCGGCCGAAGATCGGGGTCGCGATCGACGCGACGAGGAGGTACGCGGTAACCATCCAGGCGATGCCGCTGGGCGAGGCGCCGAGCTCGCGCTGTAGGTCGCTGAGGGCGGGGATGACCGTTGTCTGCGCGAGGACGAAGGCGAGGGTGCCGAAGCCGAGGACGAGCAGCGTCCGGCCGGGTGCCTGGCGGGTGGTGTCGGGGCTCATCGGGCAATTCCTCCTTAACTGGATAGCTGTTATCCGGTTAGCGCGGCAGCCTAGCAGAAAAGCGGATAATGCCAATCCACTTCTGGTACGCTGTGCCCATGCCGGTGAGAGAACGTCCGCTGCGCAGGGACGCCGAGCGAAACCGGCAGCGGATCCTCGACGCCGCACGGGAGCTGTTCGCCGAACGCGGCCTCGGCGTCACCCTCAACGACATCGCCCACCACGCCGGCGTCGGTGTCGGCACCGTTTACCGGCGTTTCCCCGACAAGGCGCCGCTGATCGACGCCCTCTTCGAGCAGCGGCTCGAGGAGTTCGTCGAGCTCATGAACGCGGCTCTCGGCAATCCCGACCCGTGGCAGGGTTTCGCCGGCTTCCTCGAGCGCGCGCTCGAGCTGCAGGCCGCAGACCGTGGGCTGCGGGAGCTCGTACTCGGCGCACCGGGCGGGCACGAGCGGATAGCCCAATTGCGCGCCCAGCTCTACCCGCTCGGTGAACGGCTCGTCCAGCGGGCGCGCGAGGCCGGACAGCTGCGCGCCGACTGCGAAGCGCAAGACACCGCCATCCTGCAACTGATGCTCGGCTTGGTGATCGAGACAGCCCACGACGTCGAGCCCGAGCTCTGGCGCCGCTACCTCGCCATCGTCCTCCAAGGCCTGCGCGCGAACCCCGGGCCGCCCGCGCCGCTCACACCTCCGGCCCTCCCACCGGAGCGGATGGATGAGGTGCTGGTTGCCTCCTGGAACGCCCGGCGGCGAGGCTGATCGAACCCGCCCGCGCGGTTCCAGCTACTGCGCAGGCGTGAGCGTGAGCTGGGGCACCGTTGCGATGAGTTTCCGGGTCGCCGCGAGTCTCATTTCGTGATGCCGGTAGCGTCCGATCAGACGATGGGATCGGCTCGCGCCGGACGGTTCGAGTCCGACGGAAGGAGATGAGATGCCTGAGCACAAGATCGGAACGCGCGAGGAATGGCAGGCGGCCCGGGACGAGCTCGCCAAGCTCGAGGCCGACCAGGCGGAGCAAAACGAGGAGATCAAGAGAAAGCGTCTCGATCTCCCCTGGGTCCCCGTCGAGAAGGAGTACGAGTTCGACACCGAGGACGGCAAGAAGACGCTCGCCGAGCTCTTCGACGGGCGCTCACAGCTGCTCGCCTACAACATCATGTTCGGCCCCGAGTACACAAACGGCGCCTGTCCCGGCTGTACCAGCCTGGCCGACGGGCTCGAAGGGTCGCTCGTGCACCTGAACCACCGCGACGTGACGCTGCTCTGCTTCTCGCGGGCGCCGATCGAGCGGCTGACCGCCTACAAGCGGCGGATGGGCTGGCAGTTCCCCTACGTCTCCACCTACAACACCGACTTCGCCTTCGACTTCGGCCTTGCGATGACCGAGGAGCAAGCGCAGCAAGTTCCCGAGGTCAAGGAGATGATCGACGACCCGCCCGACTGGCTCGAAGAGTGGTCAGGCCAGATCGGGGCCGAGCTCAAGGACGGGCTACGCGAGGCCCCGAGCTGGATCGCCTTCGCGCGCGAGAACGGGACCGTCTACCACACCTACACGGTGATGGCGCCCGACCCGTTCGTCGCGCCGTATTACAGCTTCCTGCTCGAGCGAACGCCGAAAGCCCAACCCGCCGAGCCCCGCGCTTGGCGGAAGGACGAGTATCCGGACTGACGCCGAGCGCGTCAGCCGTACGCGGCGGCCTGCGAGACGAAGACCGCGACGCCGCCGGTCGCGCGCGCGACGGCGCTCGCCGACTCCGCATACCGTTCGAACAGCTGGCTCGCCGGGATCGACGAAGACACCGATCGTCACAGGCATCTCGCCTCGGTGAATCAGGTTGTCGAAGACGATCGGAACGCGCATCTCATCCTCGGGATCGAGGTACCGGTGGCCGTCCTGGTCAAGGTGCGGATCGCCTCATACCTCGGAACGATGTGCCAGTGCACGTGTGGCTCCGCGTTCCCGTAGCACGAGAAATTCAGCTCCCAAGGCTGGAACGTGTCGTACCCCTGATGGAACTGATGGTCGCCGACGACGAAGTACGAATGATCCATCTCCGCGATGAGATGCGGGTTACGGCCCTCCTTCGCGAGAGCCACCCGCTCGCAAATCAAGCACGCGTGCACGTTCGCGATCGTACGCTCAGCGGGCGGAACAATCGCGTGGGCCAGCGATGGGCGAATGTCCCTCGCGGGGACTGGGTGACCTCTACTCGACGCCCTCCAAGAATGCGCGGACGCGTTGCTCGAGCAGCTTCGCGGCACCTTCGTCGTAGTCGGGCAGGCTCTTGTCGGCGAACAGATGTCGATCGCCGGGGTACAGGAACAGCTCCGCGCCCTCGATTGTCTCGACGAGCTCGCGCGCGGCGGGGAGGTCCTCCATCGCCCACTCGTCGGCCTCCATCATGTGGATCTGGAGCGGAACTCCCGGCGGCCACGAGTCGCCGAACTCGGAGGCCGGGAAAGCGGCGCTGAACAGCAAGGCTCCTTTCGCGCCGGGACGCGTCTGGGCCAGCATCTGCGCTCCCGTCACCCCGAGCGAGAAGCCGGCATAGACGAGCTCGTTCGGCAAGCTCTCAGCGGCGAGCCGACACCGCTCGCCGATCGTGTCGAAGCCGACCTGCTTGGCGTAGCCAACGCCCTCGTCGAGCGTAGCGAACGTCTTGCCCTCGTAGAGATCCGGGGCGTGGACCGTGTGCCCTGCTGCGCGGAGCTCGTCGGCGAACGCAAGGAATCCGGGTGTTTGTCCCTGTGCGTGGTGGAACAGCAGTATCTCGGTCATGACGCACTTCTATCACGCTCGGAGATCTCGAGACGCCACGGCCGCACTGACCCTCATGCGTTGTCTGCGGTGTCGACCGCCGCGGTCAGCGCGTGACGGCCGGTTCGAGCAAGCCGAGCTCGTGCGCGAAGGGATAGCCCTCGGCGGGCTCGCCGACTGCGCCAAGCCGATAGAGCGCGTTGTCCGTCCCCCAGGACGGGAACTGCGCCGCGAGCAGCCGCCGAACCAGAGAAACGTCCGCGTGTGTCTCGTTTGCGTGCATCTTCAGGTCAGCCAATTCGTGCGCCTCGCGCGACGCGCGTCCGGTGCCGGATCGGTGCAGTGCCGTTCACGGGCTGGTAACCGCTGAAGTCCGATTCGAGCACGCCTTCGCCGCCCGTCAGCGCCGGCAGGTGCCGCTCGAGGTCACGTGCCCGAGCCGCGGGCATCACTGTCTCGATCGTCGAGAGCTCCCCCAGCAGCGACGGCGGCTCCAAGACGCCGCCGAGCCGTGCCACCGACGCCAGAACGGCGCCGACGGTGTCCAACGGAGTCTCGATGCTGACTCGGACGATTGGCTCGCAGACCGCCGTCCCGGACCGCTCGAGCGCTTGCATGAGCACAAGCGGCGTGAGCTTTCGGAAGTCGGCCGCGGTGCTGGGCGGGCCCCGTCTTGATGGAGGACCGTCAGGGATGCTGTAGCTGCACCTGGTGATCGTCACGATGCAGTCTGTGACCTGCCAACCGAACAGACCCTCCCGCAGCGTCTGCCGGACGTACTCACCCATGTGCTCCGCGAAGCTTGCGAGCGTCTTGTAGAGGTACAGCGGTGCAGTGCGGGGATCGACCTGCAGTCGGACGTCGATCCCGGAGCCGTTCGGGGCAGGATCGATGCGCAGCCCGATCGTGGCGAGAAACGGATTCGATTCCGCGTGGAGGATCTCGATGGCCTCGCCGGTGCCGATCGGTCGCTCGATGTAGATCGGCGTCGTTTCGCGGAATGTGACGTCGAGGCCGTACTCGTTTGCCAGCGTCGCCTCGATGACTTCTTTCTGGACCTCGCCGTAGAGCCAGACGGAGATCTCCTCGCGGGTGTCGTCCTGCCGGACATTGATCAGCGGGTCCTGCTCGGCGAGCTGCGCGAGCGCGATGCGGAGCCGCGCGCCGTCGCCGCGATTGCGGGCGACGACGACGGACTCGAGTGTCGGTGGAGGGAACTGATGCTGTGCTCCATCGCTGCCGGTCTCGCCAATCCGGTCACCGATCTGTATCTCGCCGAGACCCCAGAGCTTTCCGACCGCGCCCGCGGAGACGGATGCACGCTGGACGGCGGGCCCGCGTTCGAAGACCGAGATCGCGGTCACCTTGTCCTGGAGATCGCGGCCGAAGTGCAGCCGGTCGCGCGTTCGAATCGTCCCCGAGAACATCCGGACGTATGCGATCTTCTCCCCGCTCGTGCCGCGTTCGATCTTGAACACCGTCCCGGATAGAGGACCGTCGGGATCGGCCCGGGATGCCGGCAGCAACTCCGCGATACCGGCCATCAACGGCTCCACGCCGGCACCCGTGATCGCGGATCCGAAGAAGACGGGGTGCACCAGTGCTCGCTTCGTCTGAGCCGCGAGCTCCTCGCGAAGCTGCTGATAGGGGACACGAGACTCGTCCTCGACGTACGCCGCCAGG